>Ga0209098_1004763_pt1 | contig 10416 bp, 8 predicted proteins | sample AD_JPNHW1_MetaG_FD_184429 | JGI IMG/M metagenome (GOLD analysis project Ga0209098, IMG submission 184429) | Active sludge microbial communities of municipal wastewater-treating anaerobic digesters from Japan - AD_JPNHW1_MetaG (SPAdes) (version 2) | ecosystem: Engineered > Bioreactor > Anaerobic >... | reverse complement strand
TTGCCCATCATTCAAATTAATAGGAATTGACAAGTATTCATTCTTCATTATTTGCTCTCTTTCAATTCCGTATGACGAAATGGTCATAAAAAGAAAATAAGTGCTTAGATTTGAATTAAAATAACTTAATAGCAGATGCAATTCTTCAATATTTTCTTTGCTTGTGTAAAAACCATAAACCCCATCTCTAAATGAACACTGATTTTCAATAAAAGAAGCACAAATGCTATTTTGTTCTAAACCTTTTTTTACTATTATATGTGGTTTAGTGAAAGCATCAACATCTCCTAACCTTCTAAATGCTGTTAGTTTTTCTAATTCATTAATATCACCTACTTTATAGTAATCTTTATAGAACTTGCTTGCTTTGAGAGTTTTGATAGACTTTTTCACATCCCTCAGTAACTTATCCGATGTGTAATATCTTGTTATAACATCAGCATCTAAGTATTTTAGCTTAGTTAAGGTTTCGCTAAATTTGGGTTTATCTTTCTTTTGGGTGAGCAGTTGAAAGCCAACCCCTGTTTCTATATTATTTTTTTTAGCAAATTTATTTATAGAATTAAGTTTAGAATTGTCCAACCGTTGTATCAATTCCCAATCATTCATTCCGCCCCACATTGCAACTTTCCAAATTTTAGTATTGGGTTTTTGACATTCTTCTCTTGGCAGATATTTTAAATCGGTAAAGTCAATACTCAATCCATCAATCACATTAGTTTTGATGAATGTTTTTGGAGCGTAATATGTGATTTTATCAGAGGGCTCATTAGGTTTTTCTTTCTGATAAAACACTATACTTATTGGGCCAGTTGCATCACCAAATAATTGCCCTCCAAAATTCTTTTTCGCATTGCGAAGAATGGAAAAATTAAAAACCTTTTCAACATAACAATCATTGAATAACCATTTCCTAAAACTTTGATAAGTCCCGCCAGTATTGGTTAAAACTTTCGTGTTGAATATCAATGCGATTTCTCCATTTGGAGCAAACTTTGTTGCCTTGTGCAGAAATGGTAAAACCATTTCTTTGGCAAAATTTTCTTTATCACAATAGTTGCGTATTGAATCCAATAAATCAGTTGTTCCGAATGGTGGATTTCCGACTACTAAATTGAATTCAATGTCTTCGATTTCTTTATTTTCCAGAATGGCATCTCTGCAATACAAATTTTTGCCCTGCACGCTTAATGACTTATCGTTCGGATTATTGATAAGATTAGGCAAACGATGTTTTTTCTTTTGCCATAATGTTTTTGGGTCCAATTTATCAACCAATGCCAAATACAAACTAAATGCCGCAACCTTTATAGCTTGTGGGTGTATTTCAATTCCATATATGTTATCGGTTAATAATTTTTTAAGCGTATCAAAATCAGTCAGTTTTTCTTCATGTTCATTCTCATAACGTTTTACTAATCGTTTAAAACTTTCCACTAAGAAAATTCCAGAACCGCAGCTTGAATCCAAAATTTTAATGTTGCAATTTTTTACTGTTTTATTGATAGGTAGTTTCTCATTCAGAATAAACTCAACTAATGCAGGAGGAGTATAATAAGTTCCAGTTCTTTTCTTTAAAGCAGGGTCTGTTTTGAATAAGAAGTTTTCGTAAATTTCACTTAGCAACTCAATTTGAATGATGCTAAAATCAAACAATCTCCATTCCTCAAATAATTTTGATTGCGGCGTATTATCATTCCCACTTATAAAACATTTTTTTATGAGTTGAAGTTGATCGGCAGATATTATTTCTCCTTTTTCTAATGTAAAGACATTGCCATTAAAATCATCTTCTAATCGTTCATAAAGTTTGTATGCAGCATCTACATCATCTAAAATGTCAAAATATGAATTAGCACCTTTTTTATAAAGTGAGTATAGGTTCTTGTCTGTTGCTCCTCTGTCTTCAAGATACAATAGGAATAATGAACGAAGAATAATTTTATGGATAAAATCGATTTTGAGCCCTTGTTTAGCAAGCTGTTCAGTTGTATTTACTAAACTTTCTACCAAATATTTATCAACCCTACGTTGAAGGTTAATTTTGTTTCTAATAAATTGAGCCTCTTCCAAAGTCCAAACAATTCCTGAATCAATAGCAATTCTGGAAAACAGTTTCCCGAGTTCTTCAAGTTGTTTTTTGTCCGAAAATTGATAAGATTTTATTTCAACAGTTTGCAATTCCTTTTCATAATCAAAGATCTCTTTGGTTTTAATAAGTGGTTTTTCTGAACAATTATAGATGCGAATTTCGGTTTCGGAATAAACATATAAGAACAATACTTTTTTGTAATTCCATATTTTTTTGTGAGTTTCGGCTATTGCATAAAGAGTTTCTAAATTAAAAGTTTTTACTCTTTTCAAAAACACGGCAGGAAAGCTATTTCTATTTTCATCGGTGTTAAAGTAAACAGAATCAACTTCAAAGTTTTGCTCTTTAAGTTGAGTCATGATAATAGATTCGCTTTCTAAGAGATTTTCCCCCTTAGAATTTACGGATTTGGCTCGGTCTAAGCCAATTAATTCTATTACTTCTCGCCCAGTCATTTGATTAAAAACTAATCAAAAAATTCCTTTCAATATACAACTGTTTAATTCACAAAGGTATTTTTTTTCAAAACTTCTTAGAAATTTCAATGTTTGAATCATGATTTTTAATCAGTCTGTCAGGCTTTTTTCAGACTAGCATTGGTTAAAAAACAAGCTTTTTGGGTTTTTCAGTGCTGAGTTGTGTGTCAGGAATATCCAATGTGTCTGTTTGTGCAATGGGCTTTTCTTTACTTATCGTTAAGAGCAGGTATGCGCAATATTTCGTTCATAGCTCCAAAAACTGGATAAACGCAAACGTATTGAAGGGTGAAAGGTAGGGAATTATTTGGGTTTGAGAGCCTGCCTGCTATGCGATTGCCGGCGCGGGGCAGGCAGGTTTGATTCTTTGACAAGCTCAGGATAACAATATGAAAGCTTGAATGCTGGTATTTGAGATAGTCAGGAAATTATTACCTGGCAATCAATATTTTGTAAAATGAAATTTCGCTGTTTATTCTTTCAAGCATCACGAAGTACATTCCCGGAGAGAATTGAGAAACATCACATATTACCAGGCATTCACCATTTAACTTTTGCTGTGTAATTGTTTTTCCTTTCGAATTATACATTAGTAATCTCCTAATCCCCACCGGATCATCAATACGCAGATGGTCTGAAGCCGGAACCGGCGAGATAACTGCCATATCAACATCCTTCTCAGTTACATCGTTTGTACACCAGTAATTGTCATTATCAATATTGGAAGGAACAGACACTCCTTCGGTATACAATGCGATTACATAATAGGAATAACAGTATTTCGGCAGGTTCATATCCCAGTAGTACGTTTCAGACACTGGAGAGTCATTTATTTTAGCCCAATCAGTAAGTGTTGATGTATAAGGCCAGATATAGGAGCGACGGTATATATTATAGCCAAGAAAGGCATCAGGCTGATAGATATCTCCCGCATGTTTTGTCTGGTTAGTTTCTGTCCGGATGCAGGTATCTCTGGCAGGTTGCGAATGTAACTGACCAGGATATAATCCTCTTCCAATTTCTGAGATAACAGGCGATGATTGATAGTGAGGTGAATCGTCCATTTGTTCGAGGTACGCTTGCAGGTTCCAGTTGAATGTCAGGTCACTGTTAAGGTCGGCAAGGTTCTGCCATGTACCTTCCCAGAATATCCACTGTCCGTAATCACGTATCTCCGGGCCGTTATCACAGCCTGCCGGATATCCATACTGGGTGTTACACCTGACACCGAACCAAAGTTCCTCAGATACATCAATAGGAACAGGCGTATTGAGTTCAACCTCATTCCATGCACCAATAACAGGATTGTTTACTACCTGGTCAGCCAACAGGCTGTCTGCATTGTCTCCTTTCCATACCCTCAGCGAATATTGACAGGTAGCTTCGTTAGGCCAGAATGCAATCTTCGTTACAGACATTCCTTCGTATTGCTCTATTTGTGAGATGTCATAACGAGCAGCAATATCAAAATCAGCAGGGCCTCCTGTTCCTATTGCATCTGCATTTGTTCCGTCATCCCAATGAATCCAAACCGGATTGACATCAGGAATAACCGGTGGGGACCATGTCAGGTACATGTCATTCATATAATAACCATTGTATGCCATGAGCGTTGCGACAAAATTCACTGGTGGAGATAAAGGGAAATCCCGATATACATGGATGTTATCAACCGACCAATAATAGATCTGGCTGGATGATGCACCCGAGGCGGTAAATCTTATCTTAAAAGCTTTGTCTCTGACTTTATAAGTGATCCTGATATGTTTTGATATCCAGTTAAAACTGCTGTCGTTTACAAATTCTGCAACAACAACCCAACTGCTGTCTTTGAGTACCTCGGCCTTCAGGGTCTCTGTTCCTGAAGAAGTCCGGTCACTGAGTTTCACATCAAAATCAAACCATATCGAATAATATGTGGTTGTATTAGTTGATGAATCATCCAGCCACCAGCTCTCAATAGAAGAATTGTAATTTATTAACGCCGGGTCCCACTTGAATTTGGCCGCAGGTTTAGGGCTGCCTTGCTGCCCGTCGATTATCCAGTTAACACCTGCCTGCCATTGATTCAGAATGAAGTTGCCTGAAGTCCATCCTTCGTTAAACGGGAGCTGGAAAATATCCTGTGCTGAAGATTCATTTTTTAGACCGGATATGGCAGATACTACTATGAGTAATCCTGCTAATTTTATTCTATAACCTGAGAATTTCATTTTTAGTAGTTTATAATTCTAATAATAAGTGATGTAATATTTCAGGTATTTGAGTCTGCCATGTTTAATGCAGCGAGGATAAGGGTACTGTATACTATTATGACAATTAACCCGTTGGATACCACTACCTGGTTTTAATTTTTTTTCACCCTGAGCTTTCATTCCAACTGCTGCTTTGCAATGCATGCATCTGCATCCAGATGAGCATTTACCTAACAGAGTGGTTTCATTGTTGCTGCCGGATAAGTATTTTTTAGATGATCAGGTCATTATAAAAGTGGGCACCATTATACCAGATACCTGCCTTTTTAATACTCATAATTGGTTAACAATGTCTTGTCAGGCAGATACATTCGCATCTCCGGAGCGGAGAATTGAAGCATGAGTTTAGATATCATCATACTTCGGCTGCTGACCTTCGCTTAACAATTCATCGACTCAAAAAAGGAATATCGCATTAATATTGCATTATATGATCTACCTGAGAAAAGATACCAGTTTCAGCATGGCCGGGTTTTTGTTTTCCAGCATTGTATCGAGCAACCCGCCAAAGTCGCTTAGCCTGTAATTGATTATATCATGCAACTTGTCGGGATCGGTAGGAAGCCTGAATGCTGCGAGATCAATTTTATAGTGTTTGCTTGTCCTTACAATCCAATCTTCCAGTTTGCCTCCCAGGCAACATACTTTGTTATTTGAAGCATCGGTATAAAACCGCATACCGTGAATTTCTTCCACAAACGTAAGGCTCTTTTCATAACTGGTCCGGGCGCTGCCTGGATCTTCATCTACAATGGCCAGTTGTCCGCTCACTCTGCCCAGCGCATGAAACACCCTTGACTTACCCTGGTGATGTGTTACCTGCCTTTTATGTATTCCCAGCTTGGTTACCAGCAGTTCATCGGGCTTGCACTCTACATGAACCTGCTTCATATATTCAATAGCTTATCAAAATTGAAAAACACATCCGAGTTCAGGTCCAATACCTCCGAAAGCTGCCCCGGATCAAGAACAGTGATATTTGTCTGATAGTCCCTCATGGTTGTAATACATACATTGATATCATCCTGTGGCGACTTTTCAATAAGATTGAGCAACAGGTAAGGGTTGTGGGTGGTAATGAAAAACTGGTTCGTCATATCCAGGGCTATCCGTTCGGCAAGTATCTTGGTATACATGGGAAACGTGTTGCTCTCGGGTTCGTCAAGCAGTATTACACAATCTTTATTGCTCTTTAAAGTCAATGTATAGAAAATAATGCGCTGAAGGGTTTCTGACAGGGAGGAGTAAGGATAGCTGTATATCTCGCCATCGACCAATTTACTGGCTGTGATTTCATTTTCAGTCGGTTTTAGTGTTAGCGTCAACCCCACCGATTTTAAGAAGTCCGAAACCCATTTCTTATATTCCGTATTGGCCATGAGGAGCGATGGCATGTTTTCGCCAAACGGAACGGAAAGATGCGGCAGCAGGTTGTTAGAAAAGCTTTCCAGCCGCTTGTACTGGTAATACCTTACGTTGGTTTTCCGGTTCTGGCCCGAATCAATGATCCTGCCGTTGTGGTCAATTTTAGTCGGATTCCCTTTCCCGGTATATGAGTCAGCATTAAAGTGAAAGCGGTTCTCAGGTGAACCGTCATCGTTCACGGCATAGGAAAGCAGGGTCTGGGTATCATCAGTAGTGACTTCAACAGGTGTGTTGATATTAAAGTCGTAAAAAAGGTCGCCCAGCGTTTTGTATCTGAAAAGTTCCTTGTTCAGTTCATTGTATCCAATGGAGTTCTGGCTTTGCAGGCAAAGTGCCTCAATAATATTGCTCTTGCCGCTGTTAGGCTCGCCGATGAATATGTTCAGCTTGCGGCATTGCATAGTCAGCTCCCTGATCGACTTGAAATTCCTGATTGTTAACTTGCTGATCATCGATTGATTTTTTACAAATTTATGACTATTGGGCATAATTTGATATTCAAAGCACAGTTACTTGCTTCAGATCATGGTTGCCTGGATGATTTGCCCGGTCAAATCATTGAAATAAACCGCTATGAACATTCATGAGGAAACCCGCCAGTTCATCATATAAAACCTCCGGATCAACCGCCATCCCCGTTTTGATCTTTACAACAGTCCTGTTTTTATCAATCAGCAACCTTGTCGGGCTGCCGAATACATTCATTTTCCGGGCAGCCTCTTCCTCCATCACGCAAAGCACAGGGTACAAAGGCTTTAAGCCTGCAAGATAAGATTTAAAAGCTGCAGGATCATCAATATCCGCCTTTGTTCTCACGACCAGGCAAATCACATCAAAGTCATCATACTGCTTCTTTAACCGGGTTATAATCTTCGGGAGGTCCTCCATGGTACAGCCTTTCCCGATTCCGCAATGAGCATCGCTTACGGCAATAATGGTTTTTCGCCTGATCATATCCGGCAGGTTAAACCGGTTACCAGGCAAATCCATAACCTGCACATCCGGTAGTTGTTTCCCGGCTGTATTCTTTTGCACCTCTTCTTGCAGGTCAGCCATCAGTTTGTTTACGTCTTGCTGGGTGAGTGCACTGCCTGAGTTCATGGCTTTCTCAAATGTCCCGAAATCGACGGGCATAATGGTCCCGGGCTTCCTGCTGCATGACAGTGCCAGGAAAACAGCGGCAAGTATTAACAAATATCTCATAACCCGATCAGTAAAAGAATTTTCGACCCGGTTATCCGCCAAGTCAGCTTTATACAGTCAAAGGTAATTCAACGAATGTAATTTGAGTCCTTTTACCTGGTAACCAAAGATAAAATTTGCGGCTCAGAATCTGATATACTTTCATGACAAAGAATAATGTACACCGCCGTTCTCTGTATTAAACTTACACACTTTGTTGGACGTCCCCCATGTCAGAATTGCAGAGGTATGTTTAAGACGGCACGGGACAGGTGTTATATGGCACGGGACAGGTTTAATACTGCACGGGACAGGTTTTATATGGCACGGGACAGGTTTAATACGGCACGGGACAGGTTTTATACTGCGCAGGACAGATTTTGTAATGTACGGGACAGGTTTAATACTGTACGGGACAGGTTTAATACTGCACGGGATAGGTGTTGTACTGCACGGGACAGGCTTAAGACTACTCAGGATAAGTTTAAGACTACACGGGATAGGTTTAATACTGTATTGGACAGGTTCTATACTGCACGGGACAGGTTCTATACTGCACGGGACAGGTTTTATACTGCACGGGACAGGTTTTATACTGCACGGATTGATTTACAGTGTTTTAGACAAATAAATGAGCTTATGAGTATCCTGAATTATTTGTAATTAGTTCAGTGTGTTGATGAAAATTTAAAAACCGGCAGGATTAGTTCTCAACAACAAGTTGTTAATTCATAACATCTATGTTACCTGTTAAGGATGGAAAGTATAACAAACTGCCCCTGGCTTTCGGTAATCATTTACTCTTTAAACGGTATTTAAATTGCCTGTAAACACCATTTAAAGGGCATTTGAAAGATGGCTCTCCTTTTACTGAAAAGTGCAGGATTGTTAAATCTTGCAGCTCCTGTGTTAAACGATTTAAATCACGTTCAAATTTCAAAGGTTGAGCGCTTAAGGTGTCAAAAACGGGTATATACCCTTTATATTTGCCACGCCAATATTTTATTGGCAGTATTGAAAATACCACTCAACAGTGAATGGACCTGGTTTCTTAAAAAGATTAGCGTTGCAGCGGCAGGTTTACTTTGTGCCGGCAGGCAATGTAATGGGCCCTTTCAGAAATCTGGCCGCTATAATTAACACAATCCGCGAAAAGTTGCGCGCCTTTAAAGACCAGCAGAGGCAGTTTGCAATGGTGGTCAGTGTGCTGGTCGATTTCGGGTATTCTTTTTCTACCGTCCGGTTGTTTTATACAAGATACAGTGAGAGCCTCTCCAGCGAATGCACACCTGCCCTCATCAGGCGTTACTTCCGTGAATATCTGGAGCTTGTAAACAGTGAGCGCAACAACTTTTCGCATTACGGGAAGTATAATTTCGGGAAAGGAAACCTTTCTGCGGTTCGCGACATGTCAGAACTCATCGAGTTTGACATTTATATGCAGTCCCTGTCAGGATATGAGGGTATTGGCATACTGAATGACGCATATGAGCTTTCGCCCCGCCAAATATCTTTTTTAGAATCTGTCTCCTGTATAAACAACTGTTTAAGTTACGTTGAATTACTTTTCCTGCTGGTTTACCTTGAGATAGCCAGCCTGTATTTACATTTACTGGCGCTTGCCGCAAAACTCAGGAAATACAGGTTTTCATTAAGCAGGCAGTTATCATTTGCCATGATCACCGGCAGGCCCTCGCTTGCCAATTCTCCTCCTTTCATGCCGGGGATGTGAGGCTATTTCAGCAGTATTTTGTGTTTAGTGTCAATGCTGCGGCTCCTCTGTTATCATTTTCTGTTACTGCAAGTCAGGGTTTAAGTCAGGGTTTCAGAGCCGTCAGCAGCTACTCACAGGGCACACCGGGTTCAATCCGGCTAATGCATCAGCCTCTCCGCCGCGGATCATCATTTTCCCGTTAGCACTCCGGCATTGCCCGGCAGGGATGGATGGTTCACATCAACCAGCCATAAGCGTTCACTTCTGAGGAAATATGCCACCCCGGGCCGGTGGCATGTACCCGCAGAGTTCGCCTGGCAACACGGCCACTTCCCCACCGTACCGTAAAAAGCCACCTGGGGTTGGCAATAACTCCCGAGCATCAGGCCCTTTACTAACACTAATCCCCTATGACCATGAAACGATTAGTTTCATCAAGGAACAAGTTCATAACCTTACAGATGATTATGAACGAAAATCAGGATGCATTTGAAGGTTTTACTAACGCTATAGCATCACGCGATAAATTCATTTCAAATACCGAACGCATTTCGGAACTGCTGTCACTTATCGACAGGCCGTACACCGAAATATACCACGAGCGCAAGGATGCCAGCGACAGGCTTGTGTCAGCGCTTGACGACGCCATTGGCATCGCAATTTCAGTGGCAGCGAAAATCGATAATGCAGTGGCAGTCAGGGCTATGCAGAGTTATCGCATGTCCATCAAAGCTGTTTCTTTCAATGGAATAAGCGAGATTTCACTGAGAGTCATTGATTTTATCACTGCAAATGCTGAAGAATTCCAGGCTTCAGGTTTCTCTGCCGAACAGTTAAGTGTCTTGCAGCAGTTATCAGGTGCTCTCCGGGATATATTGCAATCAACTTCTTTTGAGTTGAGCACCCGTAAAACGGCCAAAACGGAACTTTCATCTCTGGCCAGTGAGAACAGGATGATCCTTAAGGTTGATCTGGACAATTTTGTCAAAAGCCGCCGTAAGTTCTTCCCTGCACTCTACAATGCCTACATGACCGAACGCAGGATCAAGCGCCACAAACGCAGATCATCGGGTGAAACCACACTCTGCGAAATCTCCGGCACTATTACCGACAGCGCAACCGGAATGCCATTGGCTAATGCTGTTGTCAATCTTCTCTCGCCCGAAACCATCGAAACAACCGATGAAGACGGCGTATATGTAATTGATGAGCTGGAAGCCGGTGATTACACTGTGAGCTGCCATATTGATGGCTATGAGGTACCTGCCGCCA
>Ga0209098_1004760_pt1 | contig 10426 bp, 7 predicted proteins | sample AD_JPNHW1_MetaG_FD_184429 | JGI IMG/M metagenome (GOLD analysis project Ga0209098, IMG submission 184429) | Active sludge microbial communities of municipal wastewater-treating anaerobic digesters from Japan - AD_JPNHW1_MetaG (SPAdes) (version 2) | ecosystem: Engineered > Bioreactor > Anaerobic >... | reverse complement strand
TGGCGAACAGGGACATCCGGTGCAGACCACCATTTCGGAGTTGGGCCCGCTGCTTCTCGAACGCCTGCTCATGCTCAACGAAACACAGGGAGCGGTGCTAAATCTGATTTTCAAAATAGCCGATGAGAACGATTTATTGCTGCTGGACCTCAAAGACCTTCAAAAAATGCTCCAGTATGTGGGCGACAACCGTGCTGAATTCATTACCACCTACGGAAATATCTCTACAGCAAGCGTAGGCTCCATACAGCGAAACCTGGCACGACTCGAAGCCGAAGGAGGCACCCAGTTCTTCGGTGAACCGGCTCTGGATATCAGCGACCTCATCAAAACCGACCACAATGGGAAGGGAATGATTAATATCCTGGCTGCCGACAAACTGATGAACTCCCCCCGTATATATACCACTTTCCTGCTCTGGATGCTTTCCAATCTGTATGAAAACCTGCCCGAAGTCGGCGATATGGAAAAACCGAAACTGGTGTTCTTTTTCGACGAAGCGCATTTGCTTTTCAACGATATGCCACAAATCCTGCTCGAAAAAGTGGAACAGATTGTACGATTGATTCGCTCAAAAGGCGTTGGTGTTTACTTTATCACCCAAAATCCGGCTGATATACCCGACCGCATTCTCGGACAGCTCGGAAACCGTGTTCAACATGCCCTGCGTGCCTATACCCCCAACGACCAGAAAGCTGTTAAAGTGGCAGCAAATACTTTCCGCCCAAATCCGAAATTTGATACCGAGACGGCTATCACGGAACTTCAGACCGGTGAGGCGTTGGTTTCCTTCCTCGACGAGAAAGGCGCACCCAATCCGGTGGAACGTGCATTTATTCTTCCTCCCGAAGGTCAGGTAGGACCAATCACACCCGAAGAACGTACCCGACTCATTCAATCATCATTGCTCTATGGTATCTACGAAAAAGATATTGACCGGATATCGGCCTTTGAAATCATATCGGAGAAAATGAAAGCTACCGACCTGCAAAAACAACAGCTCGAGCAACAAAAGCAGCGAGAAATTGAACAACGAGAGCGGGATAAAGCATTGCGTGAAGAAGAAAAACGCAAACGACTGGAAGCAAAAGATGATGTATTAGGCGGCTTGCTGAAAACGGTGGGACGCACCGTGGGACGCCAGGTTACCAGCCAGATAGGCCGCTCCATTACCCGTACCATTTTGGGTGCTTTCTTTGGAAAAAAATAGGAATTAGTGAGAATAAAAATGCAGGTTACGGAAAACTGTAACCTGCATTTTTATTGAAAGAAACTTCCAATATTCTTTTTAAGCCGTTTTGTGATAATTGATTACTGCAGCAGTAATCATCACCACATCAAAACAAAGAATATAAACCATATCCACCCAAAGATCCAGAAAAACGCTTCCTTTAAGAATAATAGCCCGCACAGCATGCATAAAGTGGGTGGCCGGAATTAAATTCGAAATGAAATGAGCCCAGGGAGGCATGCTTTCTACATTGGTAAAAATGCCACTCATAAGAATAAATATCATTACAAAAAAGAAGGCGACGAACATGGATTGCTGCTGGGTATTGCTCACCGTGGATATAAGCAGTCCAAATCCCAATATTCCGGTAATATACACTACTGCAAACAAATAGAGGGTGCTCAGACTTCCCACAACCGGTATGGCATATACGACATATACAATGAGCAAGCCCAGGCTGAAATCAAAAAGACCGATAATCCAAAATGGAAGTAATTTTCCGATGATAAACTGCCATTTTTTCAGCGGAGTGACATTTATCTGTTCGATGGTCCCTTTCTCTTTTTCACTCACAATGTTCAAAGCCGACACAAAACCGCTGATAACGGTCACTAAAAGCACCAGAATCGCCGGTACAATAAAATTTTTATATCTCAGAGCAGGATTGTACCAAAATGAGTACCGAATATCCGGACTGGCTGAAACCTCCGGTGTATTAGCCCACTCCATCACTATCTCCCTATTGAAATTCTGAATAATTGCATTGAGGTAGCTTGTGCCCAAGCCGGCTTTCACCCCGTTGATAGCATCGGCGGTAATGGCTACAGATTCGGTTTTTTCGCGGATAAGATTTCGTTCAAAACCTTGAGGAATTTGCAGGATTATGTCAGTTTCGTCCTTTTCCACATTTTTCAGCGCTTCATCGTAGGAACCCGAAATAGCATAAATTTCAAACAAATCTGTAGCCGAAATCTTCGAAATAAGGCTTCGGGAATAAGGACTGTGATCATTGTCCACAATGGTGATTTTGAGTTGACGCACATCCAGATCGGCAGCAAAAGGAAGGATAAGCAGTTGCAAAACGGGCATGAGCAGAAGCATCGGGAGCATCATTTTATCCCTGAAAATCTGGATAAATTCCTTGCGCAATATGAACAGGAGCACTCTCATTCCAGCCGGATTTTAAATTTTTTCAAACTGATGGCCAACAGTATCACAGTCATCCCTATCAGGATCGAAGTCTCCATCCAGATATCCTGCAGTCCCATTCCTTTGAGCATAACGGACTTAACGATGATGAAAAACCACCGCGCCGGTACAATATTGGAGAGCCACTGAAATATCCAGGGCATATTCTCCAGTGGAAACAGAAAACCCGTAAGCAGCAAGGTGGGCAACAAAATACCTGCCATCGAAATCATCATGGCAACAGCCTGCGAAGTGGCTATGTTGGATATCATCAGGCCCAGCGCCAGGCAGGAAATAATGTATAAAAAACATTCGAAAAGTAGCAGCACAACACTTCCCCGAACGGGAACATCGAGCACCAGATTGCTCAGCAGCAGGATAAACGAAAGATTGACCAGCGACAATACTGCATAGGGAATGGTTTTGGCAATGAGCAAAGCCAACGGTTTAACGGGCGAAACAAGCAGGGTTTCCATCGTTCCCATCTCCTTTTCGCGCACAATGGCTATAGCTGTGAGCGTAGTACAAACTATCATCATTATCAGTGCTATTACTCCGGGAACAAAATTCATCGCGCCCATCAGTGATGGATTATAAAGCATCCGGATTTCGGTTTTTATCACCATCGGGATGCTCCCGGCTGGTATGGACTGTTGCTGAAATGCCGTGATGATAGCAGAAAGATAAAACACAACCGTTTTAGCAAAGTTGGGGTCGGTGGCATCGGTCACTATCTGGATTTGAGGCGGCGAAACGGTGGATGATGAAAAATCTTCAGGAAGAATTAACGCACACTGGGCTTCGTTGTTTCTGAAGTAATGTTCGATATCTTTGCGCGAGGATGCAATATGAGTGACTGTAAAATAAGAACTTGCATCAATTTGCTCAATCAATTTGCTGTTTTCGATGCTCGTTGAGGGATTTACTATTAGCACACGGGCATTCTTCACTTCGTTGGTCAGCGCAAATCCAAAAATCAGAATTTGCGCAATGGGAAGTCCGAACATCACCAGCAACGTCCGCTTATCCCGAAAAACATGCAGAAACTCCTTGCGAAGAAAAGCACGCAGAGAGGCCCCCCGCCCCCCTGAAGGGGGAGTTGGTGAGTGTGGTTGATTGATGCTTTGTTTGTTGTTCATTTTTCTTATTTCCCCCTTTAGGGGGGTTAGGGGGCAATTCTTTTCGCACCCCGTGCCAGGGCGTAAAACACTTCGTTCATTGTGGCTGCCTGATACTGTTTTTTCAAATTTCCGGGTGCATCCAGTGCATCAATCCGTCCATCCACCATCAGCGAAATGCGGTTGCAATACTCAGCTTCGTCCATGTAATGGGTAGTTACAAATACGGTTATTCCCCGTGAAGCAGCTTCATATATCATTTCCCAGAACTGTCGACGCGTGACGGGATCTACTCCGCTGGTCGGTTCGTCCAGAAAAACAAGTTTCGGATTATGAAAAATGGCGGTCGAAAAGGCCAGTTTCTGTTTCCAGCCCAAAGGCAGCGAACTGACCAGTTTGCCGGCTTCGCTTTCCAGCCCAAGCGATTGGAGCATGGATTTCATACGGGGTTTTATTTCCTTCATTCGCAAGCCGTAAATTCCGCCGTAAAATTCTATATTTTCGCGTACCGTCAGATTTTCATACATCGAAAACTTCTGGCTCATATATCCGATGTTCTTCTTAATATCTTCCTGCTGTCTGTACACATCAAATCCGGCTACGATTGCCTTGCCGCCGGTAGGATACGACAAACCGCAAAGCATACGCATGGCAGTGGTTTTTCCGGCTCCGTTGGCGCCCAGAAAACCGAAAATTTCGCCCTCTTTTACTTCGAATGATATGGCATCAACGGCGGTAAAATTTCCGAATTTCTTAGTCAGTTTGTCAGCTGTAATGGTGTACATTTATCCGTTTTTTTTGAAAAATAATCCGATGTTTTAGTAATAAAAACTGTCTTCTTTTTATCCTTTATTTAATGAAATTTAAACTGAATTTTTTTCTTTGTTTTACTATCTTTCTGGAGCAGTAATCACTGATTTATGTCCGATGCTCAGATCAATAAAGCAATCTTCTACAGTAGCTTTTACGGTTGTAATTTTGATGTTTTTCAGCCCCTTATTATTCAAAAATTCGTACAAATGGGTTTCGGTGCCTGTTGTAACTACCCGGGCAAATTCGCCAAATGCATAGCTGTTGATCCTCTCAGGATATTGTTCCAGCGCTTTGAGTAAGTGATATGTATCGTCCGCTCCAACTGCATACAGAGGCTTATCATACTGATCGACAATAGCCTGAGGGGTATCTGTTTTCATTATTTCTCCCTGCTGAATGAGCGCTATCCGATCGCATCGCACAGCCTCGTCCATATAAGGTGTGGAAACCAGAATACTAATATTTTCCTCTTTCAGTTTCAGGAGCATTTCCCAAAGTTCCTTTCGGGATACAGGATCAATTCCGGTAGTCGGTTCATCGAGAAAAAGCACTTTTGGCTTGTGAATTAGCGCGCAGCAAAGTGCCAGTTTTTGCTTCATTCCACCCGAAAGTTTGCCCGATTTTCGTTTTTTAAATGGCTCAATCTGCACATAAATATCCCGTATCAGATGGAAATTTTCTTCAATAGTTGTACCGAAAATGGTAGCATAAAACTTTAGATTTTCCTCCACACTCAAGTCCGGATAGAGTGAAAAACGGCCAGGCATATAACCCACTTCGTTGCGTATCTGGCGGAAATCTTTCACTACATCATATCCCAAAACCTGAGCGTTTCCGCTATCGGGCAGGAGCAGCGTTGTCAACATCCTGAAAATGGATGTTTTTCCTGCTCCATCTGGACCTATCAACCCGAATACTTCACCCTTATTTACCGAAAAACTGACATTTTTTACGGCCAAAACAGCCCCTTTATCGTAGGATTTGGAGAGGGAAGAAACAGAGATATAATGCTCCTGGCCCCCTAAACCTGCCAAAGGCAGGCAAGTCCCCTGAAGGGGGACTTTTGGAGTGAAGCCCCCTAAATCCCCCTCAAGGGGGACTTTTAGAGACTGCGGCTGATTAGTATTTGAATTAAAAATCATCATTAATTTTAGAGAAAAAAAACTTACCTGAAAGTTGAATTATTTACAACCATACAAAACATCCTGATATTTTCAATAAACAAGATCCAAATTGCAGGTATTTAAAAGTCCCCCTTCGGGGGACTTGCCTGCCTTTGGCAGGTTTAGGGGGCCATTATCTCCCCATACATCCCTATTTTCAGATATCCATCGTTCTTCACGGCTATCTTTACAGCGTACACTTCGTTGGAGCGCTCGTCGCGGGTCTGGATAGTTTTGGGTGTGAATTCTGCCTTGCTGCTTATCCACGTGATGGTTCCTTCGTATTCGGAAGGTTTATCTTTGCCTTTGTCGGTCAGCACTTTCACTTTCTGCCCCAGTTTGAGTTCGCCCAACTGGCCGGCTGTAATGTACGCCCGCAATATAAGGGTCGACAAATCAGCGATTTTGTAAAGCGGTTTGCCCATCACGGCCATTTCTGAAGGTTCCACATATTTCACCAAAACCGTACCTGAAACAGGATTGATAATGCGGCATTTCCGGAGTTGATCTTCCAGCAGTGATATTTGTACTTCGAGCGGATTGGTTTCTTTGCCAACGCTGGCTGTGGTTTTGTCGAGCGTAGTTTGTTGGGCATTGAGCTGGCGATTGAGTACTGCAACTGCCGATCGGGCATCATCCAGCTGTTTTTGAGTGGCCGCTTGTCCGGCAAAAAGGTTTTCTACGCGCTGCAATTCGCGGTTGGCCTGAATGAGTTGCTCTTTCAGAATGGCGGTTTGCGAACTTATGTCGGGTTTCCGGCTCAGTACTGCCCCTTTTTGCGACTGTATCTGCTTAATTGTCAGATTAATTTGAGTACTGTCAATTTGTCCCACTTTTTCGCCTGCAGTCAATTCCTGACCTTCCTGGATATTCAGTTCCAGAATACTTCCATTGGCCTGCGCCGAAACGATCGTTTCCACCGCTTCGAAATATCCGGAAGCAAAGGCTTCTGTATCATTCGATTTGCAGGATGCACTAAGTAGTAGAAAAAGAAAATAAACGGCCCCCCAACCCCCTAAAGGGGGAGTTTGGTTCCTGCGATTAATTGATAATTTCATTTTTTCTATATTTGAACTAAGTTGTAAGAATATTTTCAAAACAAATTCTTATAGTCCCGCGGAGTTTATCCCGTAATACGGGAGGGAGTTTAGGGGGGTGGATTTTGTCCTATCCACTTCAATTCATATTCTGCCAGCAACAACTGCATTTCGTGCAGTGCTTTTGACTGACGGGCCTGATTTTCGGCGTTGGCTTCACGAATGAAATCGGCGGAGGTAATCACGCCGTTTTCGAGCTGTGTGGCGCTGGTTTTTTTAATTTTATTTCGGAGGTCAATAATCTCATCGTCTGTCTGCAACATTTGTTTCAACTTCTGTATTTCAGCCGATTGACGGGTTTGGCTGATGGAGTTATTGAGGTTAAATAGTTCCTTTTGTAAATTCAGCGATTTTCGTTGTATTTCAATATTTGATCGTTCTTTACCAAGGGTATAAAGCCTCGAAAACTGCCAGTTGATTTTGGCACCTGCAATTAAGTAAGGTTCAAAGTTATTGCTGAACATGTTCAGGGCCGGCTTCCCTACTCCTCCCTGAGCAAAAAGATTAATTTTTGGAAGATTTTGGGCGGTAAGCTGTTTGTTCTGCAAGTTAAGATTGTTTATCTGAATATCGAGCAGTTTAAGTTCCGGACGCTGATTATCTCCGCTTGAAGTTATTGAGAGAGGTCGGATGAAACTTGTCTGATTGGTTAGCTCCTTACCGATGAGTAGGCTCAGTACCTTTATCAGCGATTGTCGTTGGGTATTTATTTCTGTTTTATATTGATTTACTTTCAACAGTTCAGCTTCCAGGTTTTGCTGATTGGTGACCAGTGAGACCCCGTTTTTCACCATCACCTTAATCTTCTCCAAAGCAGCATTCAAATCATTCTGTATCAGTTCATTTTGCCGGAGTTGTTCGTCCATCAGCAGTATTCCAAAGTATGTCTGGTTAATCCGGTCCTGTAGATTATACATTTCCACCTCTATTTTTTGTTGCTCCACATTGGCATTAGCAAGGATAGTTTTTCGTTGCAGGCCAATTTCGCCACCGTCGAAAATGACTTGTGATGCTTCGGCATAAATTTTATACTGATCTTTTTCAAGTGAAGGGATGGTCAGGTTTGGGATCGTAATGGGGATTTTGGTCACATCCGACTGCCACGTGGCCTGTCCGGCAACCTGAACCTGAGGAAAATAACGGCTTAGTAACGCCGCTGCGGAAGTATTTGCGGCTTCGTTCACCAAAGCCTGCTGGCGTATAAGCGGGAAATTGGTTCGTGCCAGTTGCTGACATTCATTTAAAGTGATTTCCTGTGATTGAACAGAAAAAACAAACAGGAGTATTACGATGGAAATTAGTAACCGTTTCATTTTTGAGAAATTAGTTGGTCCTGAAATTTCTGAAATGTTTTACGTTAATTCATTTGATTTTTTTTTGTGAAATTATCAACGCATATGTAATTTTTCCGAAAAATAAACGGAATGAATATCATCGCAAAAATAGTGATACCGTTCAGATTAACAATCTTTTTTATCGTAAATATTTGAATGCATTTCCCAGATTTTCGGTCACATCGCTCGCCAGCAGGCTTTCTTCCGATTGCGTCTGTAACGCCAGATCGGCTGCCAGCCCGTGAAGATAAACGCCCATCAGAGCGCTTTGTTCAGAGGTATAACCCTGTGACAGCAGACCTGCGATGATGCCTGTGAGCACATCGCCCATGCCGCCTGATGCCATTCCGGAGTTGCCAGTGGAGTTGAAATACATTTTTCCGTCGGGAGTGGCAATCAGTGTATTTGCCCCTTTCAGTACTACAAAAAAATCATAATTCTGAGCCAGAGCAGAGGCTTTTTCCATTCTTTCCTGCGAGTTGGCGGTGGGTCCGAACAGCCTCTCAAATTCCCCGGGATGAGGGGTAAGAATGCTGTTTTCGGGAATAAATTCAAGGAAATTTTTGTGGCTGGAAATGATATTGAGTGCGTCCGCATCGAGCACACAGGGTTTCCGGAGCGTTTTCAGCAGTTCAAAAAGCATTTCAGCCGTTTGTTCGTCGGTACCCAGTCCGGGACCAAAAGCAAACGAGTTGTAGCGTTCCGGCTCAGTCAATTCATTCACAAAAATGGCTTCAGGTACAGCTGATTGCATAATAATCCGGTTTTCGTCCACACTATGAACGCTCACCAGCCCTGCGCCTGCACGCAATGCCGCTTTTGAAGCAAGCACAGCAGCACCCGCCATACCCTTTTTGCCTGCCCAAATCAGTGCATGTCCATACGTTCCTTTATGAGAAAAACGGGTTCTGGATTTCAGCACCGGCCGGATATCGGCTTTTTCCACGAAAACATATTTCGTGTCTGTATCTGAAATCACTTTGGGATGAAGCTGAATATCAATAACTTTCCATTTTCCCACGAATTTTTCATTTTCAGGGAAAAGGAATGCCAATTTAGGAAATTGCAGGGAATAAGTGAAATCGGCTTCCACCACGCAGTCGGTTTCGGTTCTACACGCTTCACCCGGTAATCCGGAAGGAATATCCACCGAAACTACCCGGTTTGGGCGGCTGTTGATCCATTCTATTGCTTTTTTGAAAATTCCGTCGATGGGTTTCGACAATCCCGAGCCAAAAAGTGCATCGACAATTACAGTCTCTTTTGTCATTTCCGGCGGATCAAACCGGCCGTTTTGTTCGGTGAAAAAATCGGGAAAATATTCCTGCAGCCTCTCCTTGTTGATTTTGCAATCAGCCGAAATTTTTCCACTGTGGAGCAAAATCACCTGAACTTCGTATCCAATCTGCAGCAGCATTCGCCCCAGCGCCAGCCCGTCGCCGCCATTGTTTCCGGGACCGGCCAGTATCACTACTTCGGTATTCATACCCCAATCTTTTCTGAAATGTTGAAGTATTCTGTCGGCAGCGCGCTCCATCAATCCGATGGATGCAACCGGCTCATTGTCAATGGTGTATTGATCGAGTTGTCGGATTTGAGTTGTGGTAAATATTTTCATATCGGCCCCCTAACCCCCTAAAGGGGGAATATATATAGATTTTAATTTGTAAACTTGCACTAACCTAAAGCCCTCCCTTTGGGAGGGTTGGGTGGGCTTCAATCCCCATCCCGAACAGTGCAAAGTCGTATTTCACCGGATCACCGGCATCAAATGTACGAAGAATTCCGGTAATTTCTTCCACTGCCCGCCAGTCGTTTTGTTTTCGTTCGAGCAAGCCGAGCGCCCGGCTTACATCGCCCGTGTGAACATCAAGCGGGAGCATCAGGGCTGAGGCGGGAATGTCCTGCCACAAGCCGAAATCAACTTCCTGTTCATCTTTTCTCACCATCCAGCGCAGAAACATGTTGAGCCGTTTGGCAGACGAATTGGATGCCACGTCCGAAAGGTGTTTTTCTGTTCGCTTTTCGTGCGGAATTTCCAGAAATATACTTCTGAAGTGTTTTAATGCCCCGAAAATTGTTTTTTCAGTGTGAAATCCATCGGTAAAAACACGCTCCAGTCCGCCGTGATGCAGATAAATATTTCGCAGCGAACGAAGAAAAAACTCACAGTCCGCACCATTGAACGTACGATGAATAAAGCTGCTCAATTTACCAAAATCATTTCCTTCCATTATAAAATCATACGGTGAATTATCCATCAAATCCATCAGCCGCTTTGCATTGTTGATGATCGTTTTTCGTTGTCCCCAGGAAATGGAAGCTGCCAGAAATCCGGCAATTTCAATATCTTCTTTTCGGGTAAACCGGTGCGGAATTTGAATGGGATCATTCTCAATAAAATCAATGTGATTGTATCGGATTACAGTTTCATCCAATAACGGTTTAATATTTGCTCCCCAACTTCCTGCAGCATCCAGGA
>Ga0209098_1004756_pt1 | contig 10434 bp, 11 predicted proteins | sample AD_JPNHW1_MetaG_FD_184429 | JGI IMG/M metagenome (GOLD analysis project Ga0209098, IMG submission 184429) | Active sludge microbial communities of municipal wastewater-treating anaerobic digesters from Japan - AD_JPNHW1_MetaG (SPAdes) (version 2) | ecosystem: Engineered > Bioreactor > Anaerobic... | reverse complement strand
TGAATATTGTTTCTACTTGTGCAGCGACTTTTTCAGAAGGAAATGAAGGCAGGCAATATATCTTGAGCGATCCGAAGAATGTAAGAAAGAAGCTTGAATCACGAATGACTGAACAGCAAAAACTGACGGCGGCACAACTTGCAGATCAGTGGATGAACAGTCGCAATTAACTGCGGTTATATTCGCTTTTTCAGCTGGGAGATCATAACCGCATCAACCAGCGCGGCGGGCAGGGCGCGGCGGACGAAGGCTCCAAAATAAGCGACGGCGGTGACGCGGGCACGGATCGGCGGACGCGGACTTTCCAGGCAGTTTAAAATTTTCTCCGCGACGGCTTCCGGCGGTTTCATAAATACACCTGCTGTGCGGTGCGCAGTGCCGGTTTTGCGGGTTTCAATCGTTTCCTTATAAAACGCTGTGAACGGCGAATCGGGATTCAGTCCGTAGCGTTCGGTACGGTGCGCCAGATTTTCGGAAAACTTCGTTTCAATCGGCCCCGGCTGAATAATGGAAACAGCGACGCCGGAATCGAACAGTTCGCGGCGCATGGCGTCGGAAAGCGCTTCAACGGCAAATTTTGACGCGGAATAGACTCCGGCGAACGGCAGGCTCAGTTCGCCCAGCACGGAGCTTACGTTGACGATGCGGCCGCAGCCTTGTTTACGGAAAAGAGGAATGAAGCGGTTGGTCAGTTCCTGCAATCCAAAGACGTTGACCTCGAAAATATCGCGGAGCATGGCGCGCGGCGCGTCTTCGATGGCGGAAGTCAGTCCGAAGCCCGCGTTGTTGACGACGGCACCGAGCTGTCCGCCGAAGCGGGCGAGTACCGTGTCCGCCGCCGCCTCGATGGAGGCGCTGTCGGTGACGTCGAGCGCGATCGGGTCAAAGCCTTCGGCGCGGAGCATTTCGAGGTCGGCGGCTTTACGGGCGGTCGGGGCGACCTGCCAGCCGCGTTCGAGCAAAAGGCGCGCCGTCGCCAGTCCGATTCCGGACGAGCAGCCGGTAACGAGTACAGTTTTCGGGATTACCGCAGGATATTTCATAGGATCTCCAGTGGCGGAAAGATGCCTTTTTTGCCTGAACATTGGAACCATTTCTTGCTGGGTTTGGAAATTGACCCCTCCGGAGCGGTGGGCTACTCTCTGCGCCTTTGAGACGCAACCCGGAATCAAGGGATTTTACGCATGGCAAATACAGTTTTAATCGGCGCGCAGTGGGGCGATGAAGGCAAAGGCAAGGTCATTGATGTTCTGACCGCGAACGCGAACTGGGTCGTTCGCTATCAGGGCGGCAACAATGCCGGTCATACGGTGGAAATCGGCGACCAGAAATATGTCCTCCATCTGGCTCCGTCAGGCATTCTCCGTCCCGGCGTACAGTGTGTGATCGGCAACGGTCTGGTGGTCGATCCGCTCGGTCTGGCCGAAGAACTGCAAGACCTCGAAAAGCGCGGAATTGATTTTCGCGGGCGGCTGTTTGTCAGTGATCGCGCCCATCTGGTGATTCAGTACCACAAGGAACTCGACGGCGCGAAAGAGGCCAGGCTGGCGACCGGTAAAAAGATCGGCACGACCAAGCGCGGCATCGGCCCGGCGTATTCCGATAAATCCGACCGCACCGGTCTGCGGATGGGCGATGTGCTGGAGGCTGATTTTGAATCGATGCTGCGTGAGCGCATCGCAGCCAAAAACTCCATGCTGCAGGTTCTCGGCGCGACTCCGCTGAATGCCGACGAACTGGTTGCCAGATACCGCGTGGCGTTTGATTATCTCAAACCGTTCATCTGCGACACGGTTCCGATGCTTAACGCCGCCGTGCGCGATCCGGCAAACAATGTGATTTTTGAAGGCGCGCAGGGCGTTATGCTGGACATTGATTTCGGCACATACCCCTTCGTCACCTCCTCATCCACCAGCTCCGGCGGCGTGGCTACCGGCGCGGGCATTCCGCCGCACTGCATCGACGATGTAATCGGTATTGTCAAAGCCTACACCACACGCGTCGGCGAAGGCCCGTTCCCGACCGAACTTCTCGACGCCGACGGCGAAGAGCTGCGGAAAGTCGGCCACGAATTCGGCGCCACCACGGGTCGTCCGCGCCGCTGCGGCTGGTTTGACGCAGTCGTCGCACGCTATTCCGCGATGATCGGCGGCATCGACCGCTGGGCGCTGATGAAACTCGACGTACTCGACGGTTTTGAAACGATCAAAGTCTGCACCGCGTATGAGTGCGACGGCGAGCGCGTCGAAACCGTACCGGCCAGCATCAGCAAACTTTCGCGCTGCAAACCGGTCTATGAAGAGTTCAAGGGCTGGAACTGCTCGACCCGCAACGTGACCTGCTTTGAAGAGCTGCCGGAACAGGCGCAGAAATATGTCCGCTGGCTGGAAAAACTGACCGGTGTGCCCGTTAGCATTCTGTCCGTCGGTCCGAACCGTGCCAGTACGATTGAATTGAAAAGCTGAGGGCGGAAACCTGAAAGCTGAAGTACCAACACTTGCAAAAGTGCCGCAGCACGTTGCCATTATTATGGACGGCAACGGGCGCTGGGCGCAGCAGCGCGGTCTGCCGCGGATTAAGGGCCACGAGCAGGGCGCTGAATCGGTCCGCGCGGTACTCCGCGCGGCGCGGCAGGCAGGTGTTAAATTTCTGACGCTTTATGCGTTCAGTACCGAAAACTGGGTCCGTCCGAAGGATGAAGTCGAAGGACTGATGAATCTGCTGGCGATTTTTATGGATCGCTATGAAGGCGAGCTGCTGAAGAATAAAATCCGCCTTCGGGTGATGGGTCAGATCGAGCGTTTGCCCGAGAAGGTTCGGAAGAAGCTGGCGAAGCTGATGGAGAAGTCGGCGAAGGATTACGAATACACGCTGATTGTTGCGCTGAGCTACGGCAGCCGGCTCGAAATCGCCGAAGCCGCCAAAGCCATTGCGCGCAAGGCGGCGAAGGGCGAGCTCGATCCGGAAACGGTAAATGAAGAAACCGTGGCACAGCATCTCTATCTGCCCGACGTGCCCGATCCGGAGCTGATGATCCGCACCAGCGGCGAACTGCGGTTGAGTAATTTTCTGCTCTGGCAGCTTTCGTATGCCGAGCTGTATGTGACGGATGTGTTCTGGCCCGATTTCCGTGAACCGGAATTTTTTCAGGCTTTGGAAGCTTTTAATCAGCGCGGACGCCGCTTCGGCGGAACGGTGACGCAGTAGGGGACTGTTATGGATAAAAAAAGAATCACGCTGGGGCTGATTATTGCGGCGGTGCTTTCGGGCGCGATGCTGCTGGTGCCGGCCGGAAATATTGCGGTGCCGTTGGGTCTGATGGCGGTCTGCGGGCTGGCCATGCGTGAAGTGTATGCGCTGATGGAGAGGGCGAGCCTGCTTGCCTCGAAGAAAACGGGAATCGCCGGCGGGCTCCTTTTTGTCGCCATGACCTGGCTGGTCGCCAAATATCCGTGTCCTGGATTTTCCGGCGATGACATGCTCTGGTCCTTGCTGCTGCTCATTCTGATGGTTATTTTTTTCCGGCTATTCGGTTACACCGACGCGCGGCAGGCGCTTCGCAACGCACTGGGCACTCTTTTCGGGTTTCTTTATGTGGCGTTTTTCTGGAGCTTTTTTGTCCGCCTGTACACGATGGGAAACCTTGATGAACCCACCCGGGCCGCCTTTTATCTGCTGCTGGCGGTTAAATGGGGAGATGCGGGCGCTTACTTCATCGGTTCACGCTTCGGGAAGCACAAACTGTTTCCGCGCATCTCTCCGAAAAAGAGCTGGGAAGGGTTGCTCGGCGGCATTCTTTTTTCCTGTGTCGTCGGCGTACTCTGGTGTTTCTGCACCGGAAACACGCTCGGGCAATATTCATTTCCTCTTTATCATGCGCTGATTCTCGGTGTCCTGCTTCCGCTCATCGGGACTCTGGGCGATCTCGTGGAATCTATCTTCAAGCGCGCGGTGGATATTAAAGATTCCGGTGCGATCGCGCATGGAATGGGCGGTATGCTCGATATGATCGACAGCCTGCTTTTTGCCGCCCCCTTTATGTACATCTACATCAAATTTTTTCTGTGCTAGAAAGGCGGATATTTCTCAATGGCTGAATTCCTGCTGAATGTCTGGACTGTTTTCTACACCGTCTTCGCAGCGCTGTTCCTTTTCGGTGTAACCGTTTTCGTCCACGAATTCGGCCACTTCATCGTGGCGCGCCGCTGCGGACTGGTCGTCAAAACGTTCTCCATCGGTTTCGGCCGCGCCGTTTTTAAATGGGAGAAGAACGGCATTCTCTACAAGATCGGCTGGATTCCGTTCGGCGGTTACGTCGCGCTGCCGCAGCTCGATCCCGAGGGTATGGAAAAAATCCAGGGCGATGCCTCGGCGGAAAGATATCCGGAAGTTTCTCCGTGGAAAAAAATCGCCGTCGCCGTTTCCGGTCCGCTCGGCAACATTGTGCTGGCCGTTCTGCTGGCGCTCGCCATCTGGCTGATTCCCGGCGACGATGCCGGCACACAAATCCGACCGGTCATCGGGACTATTGAAACCAACAGCGCGGCCTACGCCGCCGGCCTGCGCCAGGGCGATGAGATTACTGCGGTCAACGGCGCTGCCGTTAAAAACTGGTACGACTTCACCGTCGAAACGCTGCTTAAAAACAAAGACACTGCCGCGCTTATTGTGCGTAACGGCGGGATTGAGCGGCAGCTGGATATCCCGGTTGTCAAAGGCGATGAAGGGGTCCGTACGATTGAAGGTATTAAGCCCGCCATTCCCTGCCTGTTCGGCGCTGTAACCAAAGACGGTCCTGCGGATCGCGCCGGCGTGAAAAGCGGCGACAAAGCACTGACATTCAACGGCATGTCAGTGCTTGGGTGGGAGCATTTCACCGGGCTGGTGCAAAAGGTTGAGGCCGGCGTTCCGTCCGCCCTCATTGTCGAACGCAAAGGCAGCCCCATCGAACTTTCAATCATCCCGGAATACAGCGAAGAATATAAACGGATCATGGTCGGAGTGCAGCTCGGCGGCGGCGGACTGCCGTGGATGCTTTACCGCAACCCGGTTGATCAGCTCAAATATGATGCGCTGGCCATCGTCCGGGTGCTTAAAGCGCTGGTTACGCCTTCCGAAGCTAAACAGGCGGCGGGCGGCCTCGGCGGACCGATCATGATTTTCAGTATGCTTACCATGTCGATTAAAATGGGGGTTGTGAATACGCTCGGCCTGATCCGCTTTCTCAATATCAATCTGGCGGTTTTGAATCTGCTGCCGATTCCGGTTTTAGATGGCGGGCACATTGTCTTTTCGCTCTGGCACGGCATCAGCCGCCGCAAAATCAACATCCGGGTTCAGACGGTGCTGATCAACTTTTTTGCTGTTCTGCTGATCGGCGCCATGCTCATCCTTTCCTTCAACGATCTGGATCGTAAGTTTCAGATCAAAAGGTTCTTCGGACGGCTGGCCGGTCAGACGGAGCAGGTTGAAAAGAAATAATGGATCGATTTAAGAGGCGGACTTTTTTCGGCGGCATGCCGCCGCTGCGCGCCATCGGCTTTCTGGCACTGATGGGCTTTGCGCTGTTTGTCTCGTTCCGGATTTTTACCGCACCGGCGAAAACCGTACAGGTTATCGCGGCGCCCGACGGCAGCCGCGAAGCACGCCTGCAGCACGTTTACTATGCCTCAAAGCCGGGGTTTAAAGTCTCGGTGCGCGAAAAACACCTCTGGCATACGCTGTTCTATCTGGGGGAATACACCAATGCACCGGCAGGAACGGTGAGCGAGTCGTTGCGCTGGAGCGCGGATTCTCAAACGCTCTCGTTCGAAATCAACGGTCAGCCGGTCTGGGGCTGCGATTTCGCTGCACGGTCGTCCAGGCTCAAATCGCCGTGAATACGGATCAGCCCGTTTTCTTCCGAGACATGAAGCTTTTTTCCGGGAAAGGCCGCCGGAACCCGTTCTTTCAGCCGCCGGAAAATTTTCTGTTTTATTTCTTCGCGGATGGCGTGTGGAACCCGGCTCAGTGTTGCAATGCGGATTTCGACGACATAGCCCGGGCCGTATTTTGACCCGAAGCCGGCGGAAAAGGCCGCGCCGATGTTGAACAGACCGTCATCTTCCGGATTGGCGGTCTTTCCCCGCTTCGGTCGGGCAGGGTGGATGGGATAACGATCACCGTATTCGGTTTCCAGCTCGTGATCCAGCGCATCAAAGACCGCCTTGAGAGTCTCTTCCCATTTCATGACTTCGCGGCTTCTCATGACGAACTCAGCGTCCGCGCAGCGCCCGGCGGGTTTCAAGGTCAGCGGATTTCTTTTTGAGCGTTTCGCGTTTGTCGACCGTGTCTTTGCCTTTGCAAAGCGCCAGTTCGATTTTTACTTTGCCGGTTTTGAGATAGGCCTTGAGCGGCACAAGCGTCAGCCCCTTTTCGCCGATTTTACTCTGGAGGCGGACGATCTCTTTTTTGTGCAGGAGCAGGCGGCGCGGACGGGTCGGACTGTGGTTGTGAACGTTGCCGTGCGAATAGGGCTGAATGGTCATCTGGAGAACTTCGGCCTGTCCGTTTTCGATGTGAGCATAGGCTTCGTCGATGCGGATGTGACCGTCGCGGATGGATTTGACTTCCGTGCCGCGCAGCTCAATGCCGGCTTCCAGCTTTTCCAGGACGTGAAAATCCCGGAACGCTTTGCGGTTGGTGGCCAGCACGCCGGAAGCATCCCGGGATTCTTTGACTTTGGAAGACATTTTTAAAGGACGATATCGGAACCTTCGTCGAACATGTCAAACGAGGAGCTCATATCGATCGGCAGGATGCCCATTTCGACGGTGAGTTTGCCTTCGACAATTTCCTTGAGGACGACATCGTGAAAGTCCTGCTCCGGAAAGTCGCGTTTGACCATCGGACGTTCACCGCGGATGAGCTGGCGGGTACGGTAGGAAACAAGATTCACCAGCGTCGGGATGCTTCCGATTTTTTCTTCTGCTTTGGTCAGATATTCAAAGTTCATAGTGCGTCCAATCCTCTCATTAGAAACTAAAAAGCGGGGCGTAATGTACACGCCCCGCTTTCTGCCGTCAAACGGCAATTTAGGCTTTATCAGCGACTTACATCATGCCGCCCATGCCGCCGCCCATGCCGCCCATATCGGGCATAGCCGGTTTGTTCTTTTCCGGCAGGTCGGTGATCATGCATTCGGTCGTCAGCAGCAGACCCGCAATGCTGGCCGCGTTCTGCAGAGCTGAACGGGTCACCTTGGTCGGGTCGATGATGCCGGCGGCGATCATGTCCACATATTCGCCGGTGGCGACGTTGTAGCCGTTGTTTCCTTTGGCTTTTTTGACTTCCTGCACCACAATGGCCCCTTCGATGCCGGCATTGTCCACCAGCTGGCGGAGCGGAGCTTCGCAGGCTTTGCGGACAATCTGGACGCCGATGGCTTCGTCACCTTCGAGCTTGAGGGCGTCGAGCGCCTTCTGGGCGCGGATGAGGGCCACGCCGCCGCCCGGCACAATGCCTTCTTTGGCAGCTGCGCGGGTTGCATGCAGAGCATCTTCGACGCGGGCTTTCTTTTCCTTCATTTCGGATTCGGTCGCCGCGCCGATGTTGATGACGGCTACGCCGCCAGCCAGCTTCGCCTGACGTTCCTGCAGTTTTTCACGATCGTAGTCCGACGTGGTTTCCTGGATCTGGCGCTTAATCTGATCAACGCGGGCGTTGATATCGACCTTTTTGCCGGCGCCGTCAACGATGACCGTTTCATCCTTGCTGACGCTGACGCGTTTAGCGCGTCCGAGGTCGGCCAGGGTGACGCTTTCGAGCTTGATGCCGAGGTCTTCGGTGATGAACTTGCCGCCCGTGAGAATGGCGATATCTTCCATCATCGCTTTGCGGCGGTCGCCGAAGCCCGGAGCTTTAACGGCGCAGACGTTCAGGGTGCCGCGCAGTTTGTTGACGACGAGAGTCGCCAGCGCTTCGCCTTCGATGTCTTCCGCAATAATCATCAGCGGCTTGCTGCTCTTGGCCACGTTCTGGAGGAGCGGGAGCATGTCCTGCAGGTTCGAAATCTTCTTTTCGAACAGCAGAATGTAGGGGTCTTCCAGTTCCGCTTCCATCGCTTCGGCATTGGTCACGAAGTAGGGCGAGAGGTAACCCTTGTCGAACAGCATGCCTTCCTTGACGTCGAGGCTGGTGTCCATGGACTTGGATTCTTCGAGCGTGATCGGACCGTCTTCGCCGACTTTAGCCATCGCGTCGGCAATGATCTTGCCGATGGCGGTGTCGCCGTTGGCGGAAATCGTGCCGACCTGGGCGAGTTCTTCGGTGGATTTGGTCTTCTTGCTCATTTTGGCGAGCGCTTCGACCAGCGCCTCGGCGGCTTTGTCGATACCGCGTTTGAGGCTCATCGGATTGGCGCCGGCGGTGACGTTCTTGAGACCTTCGCGGTAGATCGCTTCGGCCAGAACGGTCGCGGTGGTTGTTCCGTCACCGGCGATGTCGCTGGTCTTGCTGGCGACTTCTTTCACCATCTGTGCGCCCATGTTTTCAAAGGGATCTTCCAGTTCGATCTCTTTTGCAACGGACACGCCGTCTTTGGTGACGTTCGGCGAGCCGTATTTCTTGTCGAGGATCACGTTGCGGCCTTTCGGGCCGAGGGTGACTTTGACCGCGCGGCTGAGCTTTTCTACGCCTTTGAGCATCGCGTCGCGGGCATCTACATCGAATTTCATCTGTTTAGCCATATCTTTTCTCCGAAAAGGGTTTTTGGTTATTTGTTACTGGTTATTTGTAACTTCCAGTAACAGTCGTCCTAGCAACCCGGTTTTTAACTTTTAACTGATAACTGTTAACCAATAACGGCGAGAATATCTTCTTCACGCATGATCTGATATTCTTTGCCGCCCATCTTCACTTCGGTTCCGCCGTATTTCGGCATCAGAACCGTGTCGCCTTTTTTCACATTGAACGGAACCACTTTGCCGTTTTCATCCAGCTTGCCGGTTCCGAGGGCAATCACTTTGCCTTCCTGCGGACGCTCTTTGGCGGTATCAGGAATAATGATGCCACCTTTTTTCATTTCAGCTTCTTTGGTCGGTTCGACCAGTACGCGGTCGCCTAACGGTTTAATGTTCATGGATGCACTCCTCCTGTTGTGGTTATCGTTTAGCTGTTACGGGCCGCCGGTTGCGGGCTTCGCAGGAAGTTCCTGCTGACCGCTAACCGGTAGCCGATAACTAAATTTACTTCTTCTTGTCGTCGTCCATCTTGTAGTCGGCGTCGATGACATCGCCGTCAGCCGGCTTTTCCTTCTTCGGCTGTTCGCCGGACGGCTGCTGCTGTTCCTGTGCGCCGGGCTGGGCCTTGGAATACATTTCCGTAGCCGCCGCCTGCATCACTTCATTCAGCTTTTCCATCGCCGACTTGATCTGATCGTCGTTATCGCTCTTCAGCGCTTCCTTGACCGGCTCGATGGCCTTTTCAACTTCAGCCCTCTTGTCGGCGGAAATCTTGTCGCCGTTTTCCTTCAGGAATTTCTCCGTCTGGAACACGACGCTGTCCGCCTGGTTGCGCAGATCAACGCGCTCTTTGGCCTTTTCGTCTTCGGCGGCGTGCATTTCAGCGTCCTTCATCATCTTCTCAATCTCTTCCTTGGAGAGACCGCTCGAAGCCGTGATGGTGATGTGCTGCTCCTTGCCGGTGCCGAGGTCTTTGGCCTTCACATTCAGAATGCCGTTGGCGTCGATATCGAACGTCACTTCAATCTGCGGCACGCCGCGCGGAGCCGGCGGAATGCCGTCGAGCTGGAAGTGCCCGATGGTCTTATTGTCGCGGGCCATCTTGCGTTCGCCCTGCAGAACGTGAATATCCACGGCCGGCTGGCTGTCGGATGCCGTCGAGAAAATTTCGCTCTTCTTCGTCGGGATCGTCGTATTGCGTTCGATCAGCGGAGTGCGCACGCCGCCGAGCGTTTCAATGCCGAGGGTCAGCGGCGTAACGTCGAGCAGCAGAACATCCTTCACTTCGCCCTTCATAATACCGCCCTGAATCGCCGCGCCGACCGCGACCACTTCGTCCGGGTTCACACCCTTGTGCGGCTCTTTGCCGTCGAACAGCTGTTTGACCGAAGTCTGCACGCGCGGCATACGGGTCGAACCGCCGACCAGAATCACTTCGTCAATCTGGCTGTTGCTCAGCTTGGCGTCCTGCATACAGGTTTTGACCGGGCCTTCCGCGCGGGCAATCAGATCGTCCACCAGCTGTTCCAGTTTGGCGCGGGTGAGGGTGACGTTCAGATGTTTCGGGCCGCTGGCGTCGGCCGTGATAAACGGCAGATTGATATCGGTCGAGTTCGAGCTGGAAAGTTCGCACTTGGCTTTTTCAGCGGCTTCTTTCAGACGCTGCTGAGCCATCGGATCTTTCGAAAGGTCGACGCCTTGTTCTTTTTTGAAC
>Ga0209098_1004753_pt1 | contig 10438 bp, 11 predicted proteins | sample AD_JPNHW1_MetaG_FD_184429 | JGI IMG/M metagenome (GOLD analysis project Ga0209098, IMG submission 184429) | Active sludge microbial communities of municipal wastewater-treating anaerobic digesters from Japan - AD_JPNHW1_MetaG (SPAdes) (version 2) | ecosystem: Engineered > Bioreactor > Anaerobic... | reverse complement strand
TCTTGATGAACCTACCAATGATCTGGATATCGTTACACTGAACATTTTGGAAGATTACCTGCAGAATTTCAAAGGCTGCGTGATTGTGGTGAGCCACGACCGCTATTTTATGGATAAAGTGGTGGACCACCTGCTTGTTTTCCGCGGAAATGCGGAGATTAAGGATTTTCCGGGAAATTATACGCAGTACAGGGAGGAAGAAACAGCCCCCCAACCCCCTAAAGGGGGAGTTGAAGACGAGAAAGCTTCAAAGAATGCCAAAAAATCTGCGGTTGCCAATACCCTTTCTTCCGGCAATAGTCGGGCTGAGGGTAAGCCACGCAAAATGAGTTTCAAAGAAAAGCAGGAATTTGAAGCGCTGGAAAAGGAAATACCGCAACTGGAAGCTGAAAAAGCGGATATTGAACTTCAACTATCGTCGGGCTCGCTGGATAATGAAACTATAATAAAAGTTTCCGAACGCTATGCCGAACTGACTGATCTGATAGATGAAAAAACGATGCGGTGGCTCGAACTGAGCGAGATTTAACAGGAAAGTTAGTGAAATTTACAATTGGAAAGTTAGCGAAGTTCTTTATTCACAATACTTTGATGCGAATATTAAATGTGTATTAATTTTCTCCCCTTTAGGGGCAGGGGGTTTTAAAAACGCAATTGGTAGCCACGCTTGACTACCAATCTTTGTTAACCTTAAATCTAATACTATGAAAAAATCACGATGCAAAAATACAGCAGATTTCGGTGATGCAAGTGATTTTTCTATAAAATTTCTGATTTTTTTATTTCAAACGTTTGCAGAGATTTTTTTACACAAATATCAGGGACTAAAATCGTACCTGCTCAGCCCCCTTACAAGCTAGTGAGATACTGATTTCTTTTCAAGAAGACGGAAAATTAGTTTGTTCTTAACAAAAAGAATGGGTTAGAAACTCATTTCATAAACGCCTTAATATTAATTTACGCTCAAGAACTCCCCCTTTAGAGCCTGTCCCGAACTTGTTTCGGGAGGGTTGGGGGGCTGATTAGTTACCTAAAATCCGATGGATTTCAGATTTAATCCCGCCTTTTCGTCGAGACCAAACATCAGGTTCATATTCTGAACCGCCTGCCCCGATGCACCTTTCAGCAAATTATCAATCATGGAAATAATCAACAGATTTTCTCCGTGTTTTTCCACATATACGATGGCTTTGTTGGTATTGACAACCTGCTTCATATCCGGATTTTTATCGGCTACAAAGGTGAATGCGGCATCTTTATAAAATTCTTTGTACAGCGTTTTTGCTTCAGGGGTGGTCAACGAACATTTAGTATAAACAGTGGCAAAAATGCCCCGTGCAAAATTTCCCCGCACGGGAATAAAGTTCAGATTTTTGTCAAAACCCGGTTGCAACTGATGCACCGATTGCCCGATTTCCTCCAGATGCTGGTGTCCGAAAGCTTTATAAACGGAGATATTATTGTTGCGCCAGCTGAAATGTGAGGTATCCGAAGGTTTCACCCCGGCGCCCGTAGAGCCGGTAATGGCGTTGATGTGCACATCGTCGGTGAGCAAACCGGCAGCCGCCAGCGGCAAAATTGCCAGTTGTATGGCCGTGGCAAAACATCCCGGATTGGCAACGTGGACTGCCTTTTGGACGGCTTCTCTGTTGATTTCGGGCAATCCGTACACAAAATCGTGATCGGGTCGGGCTTGTCGGTAATCGGTGGATAAATCGATGATTTTCACACCGGAAGGAACTGCATTTGCATCCAGAAACTTTCGGCTGTCGCCATGAGCCGAGCACAGAAAAAGCACATCGACGCCATCGAGCGGCAATTCGTTGGTGAAAACAAGTTCTGTTTCGCCTGTCAATCCGCCATGAACATCAGCAACCGCTTTTCCGGCATTACTCGTGCTGTTGATAAATTCAATTTTCACTTCGGGATGATTAACCAAAATACGGATTAACTCCCCGGCAGTATATCCTGCACCGCCTATAATTCCTGCTTTTATCATAATATTTTAAATTTACCCCCTAACCCGGAGGAAAATAAGAATGTTTAATGTTTTCACTTAACGCCTAAATGTAAAAAAGATTATATTTAAGGCGCTACATACTTCAGGCCCACAATAGAGGCAATAAGCGTAAAAATAAAGAACACACGCCAAAAATCTGCCGGTTCTTTGAAAATCAACATACCAATCAGTGCCGTTCCCACAGCGCCAATTCCCGTCCAGACAGCATAAGCCGTTCCCATGGGCAATGATTTGGTGGCCATCATCAGAAAAATCATACTCAACCCCAGACTTACCGCAAACCCCGCATACCAGAGAGTTGCAACGGCTCCGGTGCTGTGCTTTGCGGCATTCAGGCAGGTAGTAAAACCCACCTCAAACAAACCGCCGATTATCAAAAAAATCCAGGCCATTTTTTTATTTACTATTTTGCTATTTACTATTTAACCAATTTTGGAATTACAATATTTAACTTCTTTATATATCTGATTTACTGATGTATAGTTGTTTTTTGGAAATATTTTTCCCTGGAAATTACATCAGTATTTAATTATAAACCAAATCGCTGCAGCCCACAAAATCAGGAACAGGTATGTTTTCAGGTAATAACTCATTTTACGCGATTTGTGATTGATTACATACATCAGCACCACTACACTGAACACGCCGCCGGCCAACTCAAAACCATGAAGGATCAGCTCCGGAATACGCCTTTTGCCCCGGCGGGCTGCCACTTTGTCGTAAGTAAACAAAGCTGCTGTCGCCACATTTACAATCACCAGATATAGATATAATGCATTCATCATGTCATTCTTCCAATAAATCCGGTCTGAGGCGTTTTGTCCGCTCCACCGACTGCTGATGCAGCCATTCTTCTACCTTAGCCTGATGCCCGGAGAGCAGAATATCGGGAACTTTCCAGCCCTTGTATTCAGCCGGACGGGTGTAAACCGGCGGAGCCAGCAGATTATCCTGAAAACTATCGGACAATGCCGAAGTTTCGTCGCCAATGGCTCCGGGTATCAACCGCACGATGGCATCAGTCATTAACGCGGCAGGCATTTCACCCCCTGTCAACACAAAATCGCCAATACTGATCTCCCGGGTAATTAAATGTTCCCGAATACGGTGGTCAATGCCTTTGTAATGTCCGCAAAGTATCATCAGATTTTCGGCCATGGAAAAGCGGTTGGCCAGTTTCTGATCAAATTTCTCCCCATCGGGCGAGGTATAAATAATTTCATCGTACTTCCGCTCAGCTTTCAATTTCGATATCACATTATCCACCGGTTCGATCTGCAGCACCATGCCTGCCCCAAACCCAAAAGCATAATCATCCACACGCCGGTGTTTGTCGTGGGTATAATCCCGCAGGTTGTGTACATGGATTTCCACCAGATTTTTATCGCGCGCACGCTTGATAATGGAGTAATTAAGCGGGCTTTCGAGCAATTCGGGTACGGCAGAAATTATATCTATTCGCATGGGATAAAGTTTTTACAAAAGTACAAAAAAATAGTGTTCCATTACAGAATTGAAGCTAATTCTAAAAACCAGAAAAAAGACGGATTTTCAATAATACCGTGATTTTATTTAATCTCCTGTAATCTGATTTTTATTACCTTACTACAAAAAAATAAAATTTATGCCGTATATTTGCATTCAATTAGATAATCTCAACTTCCATTTTAAATTATCGGAAACAAATTTTCGGAACATAATGCTCAACAATATTCTTGTCAGTCCATTTACCGTTACCAGCGGCATACTGCTCTTTTGCGGGCTTATATTTCTTTGTATCACGGCCTTCTTTTCGGGCGCAGAGGTGGCATTCTTCTCGCTCGATCAGCGAACCATCGACGAGTTCGACGAAAGTGAAGATAAAAGCGACAAAGCAGCCATCCGTTTACTCGGCACGCCGCAAAAGCTATTAGCCACCATCCTTATAGCCAACAGCATTACCAATATTGCGGTTATCGTTTGTCTGGTCAACTTCACCCTTTCGGTGTTCGATTTTTCGTTTGTTCCCGGCCTGGGATTTATCATACAGGTTGCTGTCATCGGTTTTCTGATTTTGATTTTCGGGGAAATAATGCCCAAGGTTTTCTCATCGGAATATGCCAAAGTAACTGTACAACGCAGTGCCCGCATCATCCTGAGTCTGCAGAATTTTTTCAATCCCTTTGTCGAATTATTCGCCAATTCACGCGCATTAGTCAACAGCAAACTCACCAAACGGAGTTACAACAATATTTCGATGGATGAGTTGTCGCAGGCATTCGACCTCACGACCGAAACACCCGATGAGGACAAGGAAATACTGGAAGGAATTATCAAATTCGGGAATATTCAGGTAGCCGATATCATGACTTCGCGGGTTGATATTGTGGATGTGGATATCAAACTGAATTACAAACAATTGCTCGATCTGATTATTAAATCCGGCTACTCAAGAATGCCGATTTATTCCGGTTCGCGCGACAATATCAAAGGCATTCTTTTCAGTAAGGATCTGTTGCCTCACCTGGACAAACCCTCCACCTTTCGCTGGCAGACACTGATACGACCACCCTACTATGTGCCCGAAACAAAAAAAATCGACGACTTGCTGAATGAGTTTCAGGAAAACCGGGTGCATCTGGCCATCGTAGTGGATGAATACGGCGGCACCTCCGGACTTGTAACGCTGGAAGATATACTGGAAGAAATTGTAGGCGACATCAGCGACGAGTACGATGAAGAAGAAACACTCTTCACCAAAATTGACAACCACACCTTCCTTTTTGAAGCAAAGATTTTGTTGAATGATTTTTTCAAAATTGCCGAAATATCAAAAGAGGATTTTCTGAAAAAAACCGAAGACGTGGAAACTCTTGCCGGACTGATACTGGAGCTCAAAGGTGAAATGCCTAAAAAGAATGAGCGTATTGGCTACGGTCGGTATGTATTCGAAGTTACTTCGGTAGACAACCGCCGCATTAAAAAAGTAAAACTTTACATTAAAAGTGACCCAAACAAGAGCCTGAATGACTAAACCGAAAATCCATTTATTATTCATCGTTGTGCTGTTTGTGTCTGAAATTTTCACCGGTTGCGGCGATGTCATCGTACCCAAACCATACGGATATTTCCGGGTAGATTTACCTGCACACCGGTATGAAAGGCTCGATTCGGCTCCGCTACCCTACTCATTCGAAAAGTCAGTCTATGCGCGGGTAATACCCCGTGCCGAAAAAGGTGAAAATTTCTGGATTGATCTGAAATATCCTGCGCTCAATGCCAGCCTGTTTTGCAGTTACAAGCCCGTACGTTCCAATCTTCAGGAACTCACGGAAGATACCCGCAAAATAGTGTACAAACACACCGTCAGGGCGGATGGAATTGGTGAAAAGGTTTTTGTAAATCCCGGGAAGAAGGTGTATGGCGTTCTTTACGACCTGACGGGAAATACTGCTTCTTCCGTTCAGTTTGTTCTGACCGACAGTACCCGGCATTTTTTCAGGGGTGCTCTCTATTTTGAAAATGTACCAAATAAAGACTCTATAGCTCCCATGTCGGCCTATATCCGGGAAGACGTCATCCGACTGATGGAAAGTTTCGAATGGAAAAAATAATTTTTTAGAATGATTAATTATCAGGTTGTTTCACATAAAGATGCTTGTATTTGTCTGTTTGAAAATAAATTTTCATCGGACGAATTATTGAGGGAATTCGAACATGCAGGGCTTTACAGCCATGAGCTCGACAACCTCAAAACCGAGAACCGGAAAAAGGAATTTCTGGGACTTCGGCTGGCATTGAAACATTGCCTGAAAGGGGAGGAAAAGGCAATTGGTCATACCCAAAAAGGTAAACCGGTGTTGGAGGATAAAAGTTATAACATCAGTTTCTCTCATTGCCGCGGATGGATTGCAGTCATCACTCACCGGGGCCTCGAAGTGGGAATTGATATCGAAAATCCAACTCAAAAGCTCAATTCGCTATACAAACGTTTTCTTTGCGAAGAAGAACTGCAGGAATACCTGAAGGACGAAAACTTTGATTATCTGCGCATCATCTGGTCGGCCAAGGAGGCACTTTATAAAATTATTGGCGACGAAGCTGTCAATTTCAAAAATCAACTGCATATTTTACCCTTCAGGGTGGAGCGTGAAGGTGATATTACCGGGATACACAATCCGACAGGCAGAACGTATGACATTCACTATCAACTAACTGACAGCTATACCCTTGCCTGGTGTATTGATCAAAAAAACCGGCAGCAATGATCCATATTTACGATAATATCTGTACTAATGCAGGCAGGGGTAAGAAAATGCTTGCCGTTCTGCTCGATCCCGACAAATGCAGTGGCTCCGTGCTGGCGGACACGCTGGCGGAATTTGAAAAATGCACTCCCGATTTCATTTTCATTGGCGGCAGTTCGGGGATGTGCAACTCCGATGATTTGCTTCAATCCCTTCAACACATTCCGTCACCCAAAATACTCTTTCCGGGCGATGCCTCTCAGTTTAACCCCGGAGCTGACGGATTGCTTTTTCTTTCGCTAATTTCAGGGCGAAATGCTGATTATCTGATCGGACAGCATGTACAATCGGCTATTGAAATAAAAAAATCAAACGTGGAAGTTATTCCTACCGGTTATATTCTGATTGATGGAGGAAATCATTCTGCAGTACAGCGTGTTAGCAATACAACTCCGATAGGGGCAGATGATATCGATGAATGTATTTCAACGGCCGTTGCCGGCGAATTGCTTGGCATGAAGCTGATCTATCTTGAAGCAGGAAGCGGTGCTGCCGTAGCGGTTTCAGCAGAAATGATATCAGCTGTAAAGCAACAGCTTAATATTCCACTCATTGTGGGTGGTGGTATCAAAACAACAGAGCAACTAATCTCGGCATTAAATGCCGGAGCAGATCTAATTGTCGTAGGCAATATCTTCGAAACTGAGACAGGAAAAATAGCGGAGTTTGTGAGATTTGTCAAGAACTTTTGTTAAACAATTATCTACCTCTCTTTTCACAAAGTTTAACAGTCCAATTGCAACGTTTTAGCTGCTAAATCCATCATATATATAGACTAAAAATTTCTTATCTGATGAAGGGAAAAAAAATAATTTTTGCTGTCACACTTGTTTTTTCACTATTAATAGCTGGAACTGGTTGTGAGAAAAAACAAACTTTTGAAATCTTTGAAAACCGGGTTATTGATTGCTGTGGAGTTATTAATCCTATAGAAAACCTTGAATGGCTTAACGAAGTGATAAAAACAGAAACTCCGCACTATTCATCTTATAGTGTAGAATTATTTGTTAACAACATTGATGAAACTCAATTTATAGTAACCAAAGATCCAATTTTTACTTCTGTATACTCTTGTAACGGGAATCGGTTATTTGGAGGACATTATATCGGTGAAACCAATTTTCAACAGGAAGAACATACTTTTCAATCTGTATCTCCTGAACCTTGTGAAGAATGTGAAGACTTCTACAAAACGCACCATTTAATAGGAGTCATTTATGAAAAGAAGATAGTTGAATAAATTATCTCAAATAAAAAAAACCTGATTAACATCAGGTTTTTTTTATTTGAGATACTATTTTTTAAATACTTCCAATGCTTTCTTCACGGCTTCGTCATTTTTAAAGAGTATGGGATAGAAACCGTTATCACCCAGAATATTCCTTATAATATAAGCTTTTATCTGATTGGATATCAATTCCTTTGAGATACCTATTTCGCGGGCATTAGGAGCAACGCCTTTGGCAGCAGCAAAAGTTGTAAACTCGTTGAGCAAATTCTCAGCAGTCAGGTAGTTATCCATATCCTGCCAGGTTTTGAAGCCGTTCAGTTTCGTTCTGTTTCGGTCGGTGTACTGAAAAGCAAACTGATATATATATCCGTAATTGATAACTTTTGTCAGATAGGGGGTGTATTTTGAAGTATCGCGGGCAACAAAAATATCGGGCATGATACCACCGCCACCGTACACCGTACGACCTTTCAATGTTCTGTATTTCAGGGTGTTGGCTACATGTACGCTGTCTTTACTGTCGAACTCACCGTGATTGAAGCGGTTAATGATATCTTCTTCATACGCTTTGGCATCGCCTTTCACATAGGGTTTCTGGATGCTTCGGCCCGAGGGTGTATAGTACCGGGCAACGGTGAGACGAACTGCTGAACCATCGGAGAAGGGAATTTGCTGCTGAACCAGCCCTTTGCCAAACGAACGGCGTCCGATAATCAGACCCCGGTCATTGTCCTGTATGGCTCCGGCAAAAATCTCACTGGCGGAAGCGCTGAATTCGTCAATCAGCACCACCAGTTCGTTGCTGATACAGCTTCCGCTTCCATCGGCTTTGGCTTCGTAGCGCGGATAGGCTTTCCCTTCGGAATAAACAATCATTTGCCCTTTGGGCAGAAATTCGTTGATCATCCGGATAGCTACATCCATGAGACCACCGCTGTTTTCGCGCAGGTCGATAATGTATTTTTTTGCTCCTTTGGCACGAAGTTCGGCAATGGCATGCAGAAATTCGTCATAGGTATTTTTTCCAAAGTTATTGTTAAGTCCAATGAAGCCCACTCCCGGCTCGATGATATAAGCAACCGCAACCGAATTAACCGGAATATCGCCCCTTGTAATGGCGTAGGACAGTAGTTCTTTCGTTCCGTGACGTTTTACACTCAGTTTCACTTTCGTACCTTTCGGTCCGCGAAGTTTTTTCATCACCTTTTCGTTGCTCACCACATTTTTCCCGGCAAAAATGGTATCATTTACCTTTACAATGCGGTCACCGGCCATCAGTCCCACTTTTTCGGAAGGTCCGCCACTGATTACCGACACAATCATCACTGTATCGTTCTGAATATTAAACTGCACGCCAATACCGCTGAAACTGCCTTCCAGCTCACTGTTGACGGCTTCGAGGTCTTTGGCAGGAATATAGACCGAATGCGGGTCGAGTTTTGATACCAGGTCGCCCATCACTTCATCGGTGATGGAGTCGATGTTAATCGTATCGACATACTGCTCGTCGATCAATGAGAGCATTTCATCAACTTTACTGTTGCTTCCTGAAAAATACTCTGTTAGATTTTTAATTTTGTTCCCCCGGTTTGCTTTTAAAGCAATCAGATTACCGAAAAATAGCCCAAAAAGTACAGCAACTACTACCGTAATTATTATGAGGATGTTTTTTTTATTCATTTATTGTAAGTTCAGTTAATTTTTTTATTCTTTATTATCAAGATAAACCACTTCAATTCCGGCACGTTCCAACAATTCCACACCGTCCATGATTCTGTATTTTTCTCCGTAAACCACCCGTTTGATGCCTGCCTGAATAATCAGTTTCGAACATTCCATGCAGGGCGAAGCCGTAACGTATAACGTAGCATTGTCGCTGCTGTTGTGCGAACGGGCAACTTTAGAGATAGCATTGGCTTCGGCATGAAGCACATAGGCTTTCGAAACATTGTTTTCATCTTCACATTTATTCTCAAAACCCGATGGAGTGCCGTTGTAACCATCAGAAATGATCATCTTGTTCTTCACCAGCAAAGCGCCTACCTTGCGGCGTTCGCAGTAGGAGTTTTCGGCCCAGATACGAGCCATGCGCATATAACGGTTGTCTAATAATAATTGTTTGTTCATAAGTAAAGACTGGCCCCCTAAATCCCCCTCAAGGGGGACTTTCCAGCGTGCAATTAGTTGATTGTTTTTAATAAATTCAGAATTTTAATCCGATACTCATTTTAAAAGTTCTTCTGCAAATTCAGGAATATTAATTCCTGAGAAATTATCGGAAGTCATGAAAAGCAATACCGAATTATCATAATTCATCGAGTGCAGCGTTTTCTGGAACTCATTGATATCGGTAAATACTGTGATATTATTACCTCCAAATGCAGACCGAACCTTGTCGGGTGTCAGTTCTTTCAGGCGTTTGCGCCGGACAACTTCAGGATTGTAATACACCAAAGCCACATCAGCTCCTTTCATGCATCCGGAATACAGGGGAAGATATTCTTCGGTCAGACTGCTGTATGTGTACAGTTCCATACACGCCACCAGTTTTCGGTCGGGATACTGCTTACGGGCAGCACTGACCGTTGCCCGGACCCTGGATGGCGAATTGGCAGAATCCCTGAAAGCCGTTTTTCCGGGTTTTTGCACAATTTTCTGCATGTGGCCGGATACTCCCGGAAAGTCGGCAATGGCCTCATAGAAATGATCATCGGTTACACCAATCTGACGACAAGCCAGATGAGCTGCTTCCAGATTTTGCAGGTTATGTTCACCGAATATTCTCAGGGGAACTTCCCCTTTGCGGGTTTTCACGTAGGTTACTCCGTCCCTGGTCTCATATTTGGGCGTGTTGTATGGAAAAGATACCACATCGCGCCGTGTATTTTCGGCTTCATCGGT
>Ga0209098_1004751_pt1 | contig 10439 bp, 9 predicted proteins | sample AD_JPNHW1_MetaG_FD_184429 | JGI IMG/M metagenome (GOLD analysis project Ga0209098, IMG submission 184429) | Active sludge microbial communities of municipal wastewater-treating anaerobic digesters from Japan - AD_JPNHW1_MetaG (SPAdes) (version 2) | ecosystem: Engineered > Bioreactor > Anaerobic >... | reverse complement strand
TGCTTGTCCTTCAGCGCGGCCTTCTTGGCCTTGTATTCCTCTTCGGACATCTCGTCGGTCTTCTTGACCTTGCCCTCTTCCTCCTTGTAGAAGCGGGTGTTTTCCAGCACGAGGACGGCGCCGGGCTGCAGCGCGGCGACTTCGGCGTCGGCCGCCTGGCAGTCCGCCGCGAACGCCACGGGCTTGCCCAGCAGCTTGGCGAGGTGGTCGGCCACGGGTTTCAGGCTGAACTCGGCCTCGTAGCCCTTGCCCTTCGGCCGGCCCAGATGGCTCATCAGCACGAGGCTGGCGCCCTGCTCCAGGACATAGCGGATCGACGGCAGCGCCGCGGTCACGCGGGTGTCGTCGCTGATCTTCCCTTCCTTGATCGGCACGTTGAAATCCACGCGCATGATCACGCGCTTGCCCTTCAAGTCCACGTCTTGCAAGGTCTTCTTGTCCATGTCCGTCGTCCTTTATGCGGTTGGGTGCGATTGCGAAACATTCCGCCGGGGCGCGCGCCCCAGCGGAATGGAATGGAACCGTCTGCGGCCTACTTGGCCATCACGCGGATCATGTCCAACACCTTGTTAGAATAACCCCACTCGTTGTCGTACCAGGCCACGACCTTCACGAAGGTCGGGTCGAGCTGGATGCCGGCGCCGGCGTCAAACACGCTCGTCAGGGTTTCGCCGACGAAATCGGTGCTGACGACCTTGTCTTCCGTGTAGCCGAGGACGCCCTTGAGTTCGCCTTCGCTGGCGGCCTTCATCGCGGCCTTGATCTCGTCGTAGGTGCATTCCTTCTTCAGGACGACCGTCAGATCGACCACCGAGACGTCGCTCGTCGGCACGCGCAGCGCCATGCCCGTGAGCTTCTTGTTCAGCTCGGGGATGACCTTGCCCACGGCCTTCGCCGCGCCGGTGCTGCTGGGGATGATGTTTTCGAGAATGCCGCGGCCGCCGCGCCAATCCTTCTTGGAAGGGCCGTCCACCGTCTTCTGGGTGGCGGTCGCCGCGTGCACGGTCGTCATCAGGCCCTTTTCGATGCCGAACTTGTCGTTCAAGACCTTGGCGACGGGCGCCAGGCAGTTCGTCGTGCAGCTCGCGTTGGAGATGATCGTCTCGCCCTTGTAGCTCGTGTGGTTCACGCCGTACACGAACATCGGGGTGTCGTCCTTCGAGGGCGCGCTCATGATGACCTTCTTCGCGCCGGCCTTGAGATGGGCTTCCGCCGTCGCCTTGTCCAGGAACAGGCCCGTGGACTCGACGACGATGTCGGCGCCGACTTCGTTCCACTTGAGGGCTGCGGGATCCTTCTCGGCCGTCAGGCGGATCTTCTGGCCGTTGACGATCAGCGTGTTGCCTTCGACCGCGATCGTGCCGTTGAAGCGGCCATGCACGCTGTCGTACTTCAGCATGTAGGCCAGATACGCGGGTTCGAGCAAGTCGTTGATGCCGACGATTTCGATGTCCTTGAAGTTCTTGATCGCCGCGCGAAACACCATGCGGCCGATGCGTCCGAATCCATTGATGCCAACTTTGATAGCCATATTCCGTGATCTCCGTGTGTATTCTTTTAAAATTACCGTTTGCGTTCCGCCCGCAAAGCGGCGGAATTGCGCGGCACTATACGCGCGCCCAGCGCGCCCCGTCAATCCTCGAATCGCAAATAACTCGCAGTGAAAAACGATTTACCTGCGCGAAGGCGCCGTTCACCGCTCGACGCGGATCCGGAAAAAGGCCTGCGTGCCGACGGTGCCGCTCCAGTTCGTCGCCGGAGCGACGCTGGTCCACGTCAATAGGTTCGTCCAAACGGGTTGGACGACGTCGGCGGCGCACTCGAGATGGTTCGTCGCGCCGGGCGCTGCGTTGGTCGCGGCCAGCGTGATCACGTCGCCGTTCCACGTCAGCTCATCCAGCCGTTCTTCGTAGCCGTCGGATTTCTGCAGCAACGCGGCGTGCATGCGCTGATAAATGTTCGCGTAGTAGCTCGCGTGCCACAGCAGATATTGCTTGGGCCCCGCGTTCGCGGCCTGCACCAGCGTGAAGACGTCGTTGGACGCGTTCGCGGGCGTCGGATTGGGCAGCGGCCGGTTGGTGGTCCAGGTCGCGCCGCCGTCGCGGCTCAGGAACCAACTCCACAGGGTGCCGGCGTTGTTGTCCACCTGGCGGAACAGGAACCAGCGCCCATGGCCGTCGTGGCTCAACAGCACCGCGCGGCCGCTTTCCATCGTCCGCGCCACGTCCTGCGTGGTCCAGCTGCCGTTCTGGAACCGCCAGGTGCGCACGTAGTCGTCGTAATATGGATCGGCGGCGAGCATCGCCGCGTTGGTGGCCAGCGCCAGGTCGGGATCGCCCCAAGCGCGGTTCGCGCCCAGATTGGTCGCAGTCCACGACGCGCCGGCGTCGGTGGACTGGGCGCAGTACATCAAGAGGCTGCTGCCCTGCCACACGTTGCGCGCGGCCAAAAACCAGCCGTCGGCGTTGCGGCCCAGCTCGAGCCAGCTGAAAAAGGATCCGACATCGCCCGCTCCCAGAGCCAGGACTGGCGCAGACCACGTCGCGCCGCCGTCCGTCGTGCGCACGAAATAGATTTGTTGCGCGCCGCAGCAGTTGGTGCACACCCCGTAGGCCACGCCGAATTCACCCGGCGCGCCGCCGGCCGCCGCGCTGATGCCCGAAAAGGTTCCCCCCGCCGGCGCCGTCGCCAACGCCACGGATTCCCCGAAGGTTTCGCCGCGATCCGCGCTGGCGCGCACCGCGAGGTTGCCGCTCGCATTGGTCGCGCAGACCACCAGCACCGCATTTCCGTTGCCCGCCAGGCCGAATTCGGTGATGCCCGCGTCGGCCAGCGGATAGTTCAAGGCTTCCCACTCGCAGCCGGCAACCTTGCGGCTCAGGGTCAACACGCCGCTGGCGTGCGCCGCGATCAGATCGGAACCGAGCACGCACATCTTCGCGGTGCCATAGGAGTTGCCCGGATAGGCCGAAACCAGGCCCGAGTCTGTCGGTTCCGACCAAAACAACGGCCCGCTGGGGTAATTGGCCGAATTCGCGCTGTCGTAGATGTGGTTCGCCCCCTCGAAGCCGTGGAAATAGAATTCGATTTCCGCGCCGAAAGGAAAAGGTTCCGCCGGCACGTAGGTCCAAACGGAATTGCCGCTGGCGTTGGTCTGGTAGGCCATGGCGTACTCCGCCCAATCGCCGCCGTTGACGCGAATGCCCACCTTGGCTTCGAGACCATAATAATCCTCGTTCATCATGATCAGGAATTGACCCGGATTCTGGCCGTTGTGCCGGGGCGACATGCCGAACACGCCCATCCACGTCGGAAACGCCTGCACCGCCACCACGCCGCCGAACACGGCCATGCCCACCGCCAACCACATTTTCCGCAACCCAACCATGACGATTCCTCCATTCAAATAGCGGCGAACTATGCCATCGATCAAGCGAGAGTCAAGGAGAATCGAAACGCTTTACTAGGCCGTCCAGCCGCAGGAAGGCCTCCCCCGCCTTCAGCGGCAGAAACAGGTCCGTGATCCGTTCCGTGTATTCGGTTGGCTCCGGATTGATCTCGATGATCGTCGCGCCGGCTCGTTTGGCGGTTCGCGGCACATCGGCCGCCGGATAGACCACCCCCGAGGTTCCGGCCAAGATCATGCAGTCGGTTCGCATCGCCGCTTCTTCGGCGTCCGCCGCCGCCTCCGGCGGGATGCCTTCGCCGAAAAACACGAAGTCCGGCTTGAGCAATCCGCCGCACGCGCACCGGGGAATCGCGGCTTGCGTCGTTTCGGCGTTCAACGGAAGCGTGCGCCCGCATTGCAGGCAAGTCAGGGTTCGGCAGTGCCCGTGGTATTCCACCAGGTTTCGGCTGCCGGCCGCCGCGTGCAATCCGTCGATGTTCTGCGTGATGACGGCCTTGAGCCGGCCCTCCGCCTCCCACTTTGCCAGCACGCGATGGGCTGGATTCGGCTGCACCGGCGGCCGGCCGTCGGAACCGAGAAAGCAGGTGAACATCGCGCGGATCACCGGCCACGATCGCTCGGGCGCACGCATGAATGCGTCGAGTTCCAACGTGGATGGATCGTACTTGTTCCAGACGCCGTCGCGGCCCCGGAACGGCGGAATGCCGCTTTCCACCGAAATTCCGGCGCCGCTGAACGCCGTCAGATGTTTCGCCGTCCGGATTTTTTCGGCGGCCCGCTCGATGATGCGATCCAAGGAATCCATGCCGCCATTTCACGCCTTTGGCGGCGAATGACAAGACTTTCCCCGGCGCGCGCTCCTCTGTTAGGATGCGGCGCGTGCAGGAATTCCTTTCCATCCGGCCCGGCCTCGAGGCCCTCCCCGGCGATTGGCTCGCCGGTCGCCGCGTGGGCCTCGTGGCCCATCCCGCCAGCGTGATTTCCGATGGCCGCCATGCCGCGGAATGCCTGCGCGATGCGGGCGCAAATCTCGTTGCGCTCTTCGGCCCCGAACACGGCTTCTTCGGCCGCGGCGGCGCCGGGGAGAAAATCGCCGACGAATCGCACCGGGACTGGAAAATTCCGATCTTCTCCCTCTACGGCGAGACGCGCGCGCCCACGCCGGCCATGCTGGATCTCGTGGACGCATTCGTTTTCGACGTCCAGACGATCGCCTGCCGCGCCTACACCTACGTGTCCTCCCTGCGCCTCCTGATGGAAGCCTGCGCCGCCGCCGGCAAGACGCTGATCGTGGCCGACCGGCCCGATCCCCTCATGCTCGCGCCGCCCGACGGGCCCCTGCTCGATCCCGCCTGCGCGTCGTTCGTCGGCCTCGTGCCGACGCCTTTCTGCACCGGCATGACGCTCGGCGAAACCGCGCTTTTCCTGCGCGACGAATTGAAGCTGGATTCCCTCGACCTGCGCGTCGCGCCGTGCCCCGGCCTTTCGCGGCGGCTTGCCCTGCGCCAGATCTTCCCGACGTGGCGCGCCACGTCGCCCGCCATCGTGGCGCTCGAAAACGCGCTGTGTTTCCCGCTGACGGTGTTTTTCGAGGCGCTGCCGCTGATCGACCACGCGCGCGGCACGCCGCTCGCCTTCCGGCGCATCGGTTCGGCGCACGTCGATCTCGCCGCGGTCGAACTGCCGCCGCTGCCAGGCCTGGCGGTTGCACCGTGCGAGTATCCGGACAAGCACAGGCAGATGCTGCGGGGCTTCGCGTTCGACGTCGTCGAGCCGCGCGCCTACCGTCCGGCCGCCGCCGCGTTCGCCTTGATTGCCGCCCTGGAAAAATCGTTCGGCCGCGCCTTGTGGGACTTTCCCGGCAGCCGCCCGGAATTTTATGCAAACCTCTGGGGCACCCGCACGCCCGCCCCGCCGTGGCCGGCTTTTAAAATCCCGCATCCGCTCTACTGATTTTTGCGCCGCCGGCCGGCGTGGGGTAGCTTGACGGGCATGAAAGGTTCGTTTCTCGCCTTAAGTCTGCTCGCCGCCGCGCCGGCGCTCGCCCAATCCGGAGGTCCCATGTCCGCCGCTCCCACGACCGAACTCGCCACCTTCGCCGGCGGCTGCTTCTGGTGCATCGAGGAAATCTTCCGCCAGCAGCCCGGCGTGGTGAAAGTCACCTCCGGCTACACCGGCGGCACCGTGAAGGATCCGACCTACGCCCAGGTGTGCGCGGGCGATACCGGCCATGCCGAGGCGCTCCGGATCGAATTCGATCCGCAGAAAACGTCCTATGAAAACCTGCTCGCGGTCTTCTGGAAGGCGCACGACCCCACGCAACTGAACCGGCAGGGCGCCGACGTCGGCACGCAATACCGCTCCGCGATCTTCACCCATTCCGATGCGCAGGCCGCTGCGGCGCGCGCCGCGTTGGAAGCCGAAAACCGCTCGGGCCATTTCGCCCGCCCCCTTGTCACGGAAATCGTCCCCGCCGGCCCGTTCTATCCCGCGGAGGACTATCACCAGCTCTATTACCAGAACAACAAGAACGCCCCCTACTGCCGGTTTGTGATCCGGCCCAAGCTGGAAAAAATGGGCCTCGACGATTGATCCGCGAGCCCTGCACGCGGGTCGCCGTTTATTGCGCCGCTTCGCCGCGGTTCTGCTTGAGCCACGCCTCGATGAACAGCTCGAGATCGCCGTCCAGCACGTCGAACACCTGGCTGGTTTCGGCCTCGGTGCGGTGGTCCTTGACCATCGTGTATGGCTGCAGCACGTACGAGCGGATCTGGTGGCCCCAGGCGATTTCGCCTTTTTCGCCGTAGAACTTCTCCATCTCGCGGCGTTTCTTGTCCTCTTCGAGTTCGTAGATCTTGGCGCGCAGGATCTTCATGGCCTTGTTGCGGTTGGCCAGCTGGCTGCGCTCGGCCTGGCACGCGACCACGATGCCCGTCGGCAGATGCGTCAGGCGGATCGCGCTGTCGGTCTTGTTGACGTGCTGCCCGCCGGCGCCGCTGGACCGATAGGTGTCCACGCGCAGATCTTCATCGCGGATCACGACTTCGATGTCGTCGCTGATTTCCGCCACGACGTCGAGCGAGGCGAACGACGTGTGCCGCCGCTTGGCGGCGTCGAACGGGCTGATGCGGACGAGGCGGTGCACGCCGCGTTCGGCCTTCATGAAGCCGTAGGCCCACGGCCCGCTCACCATGAGCGTGACGCTCTTGACCCCGGCTTCTTCGCCGGGCTGGTAGTCCACGGTGCTGACCTCGAAGCCCTGCTTCTGGCAGTAGCGGTCGTACATGCGCAGGAGCATGGCCGCCCAGTCGCACGATTCGGTGCCGCCGGCGCCCGCATGCAGCGTCAGGAAGGCGTTGTTCGCGTCGAAGCGCCCGATCATCAGCGATTGCAGCTCGACGCGGTCGTACTGCTTCTCGAGCGCGGCCACCTGCTTGCCCAACTCGACCACGTCGGGCTGGTCTCCGGCGACGTGCCCTTCGTCCGCCAGCAGGCCCGCCATGAGTTCCAGTTCTTCCTGGTGCGCCACGAGCTTGTCGTACGGCCCCGTGACCGCCTCCAGGGCGTTCTTCTTCTCGATCAGCGCACGCGCCGCGGCCTGGTCGTTCCAGAAATCCGGCGACGACATTTGCTGCGTCAGTTCTTCGATGATCCGTTTTTTGCCGGCGACGTCAAAGATAGCCTCTCATTCCTGCGAGGTGGTCTTTCACGGTCGCGATGCGCGCGGAAAGCTCGTCTAACATGGTTCTTCCATTCGTCTCAGATTTGGACCGCCGCCGTCTCGCGGCGTCCGCGCCGAAGCGCGGCCACCAGCCACAACGTCGCCGCGGCGGCGCAAGCGATGCCGTACATATCCCCGAAACGGGCGTAGAAAGTCAAGGGCGCGGCGTCGGACGGCACCGGCACGTCCGCCCAAAGCACGCCGGCCGCGCTGGTCGCGCCCCGGCCGTCGGAAAGCTCCGCGACGACGCGCCCCGACGGCGCCACGACGCACGAAACGCCCGTGTTGGCCGCGCGCACGAGCGGCACGCGGTTCTCCACGGCCCGCAACGTCGCGTTGCGCATGTGCTGGCGCGGCGCGATGCGTTCATCGAACCACGCGTCGTTCGTCAGGTTCACCAGCATCCGCGAGCCCGCGCGCACGTCGGCCCGCGCCAGCGGCGGCAGGATGTCTTCGAAGCAGATCAGCGGCGACAGCGGCACGTCGGCCCGCCCCGCGCGGAAAACCGCGCCGGCTTTTCCGGGACAAATGCTTGCGGGCCAGCCCCACGCCACCTGCCATTGCCACGGCACGAACCGCGCCAGCGGAATGAATTCGCCGCCGATCACGAGATGCCGCTTGTCGTATTCCCCCGCGATGCGCCCCTCGGCGTCGAACAGGAACGCGCTGTTGAAGTACTGGGTTTCGCCCGAATCGAGCGCCGCCGAATCGAGCGAACCCGTCAGGATCGGCGGGCCGTTGGTGCACAGGCCATACACCAACGCGTAGCTGTTCTCGCTGTTGCGCACGTCGTCCGGCAACGCCGTTTCCGGCCAGATCACCAGTTCCACGGCCGGATCGCCCTGCGCCTGCCGCGTCAGGCGGGCCAAGCGGTCGTAGATCATCCGGATCTTCGCCACCACCCATTTCTCGTCCTGCGGAATCGCGGTCTGCACCAGCGCCGCGCGCAGCGTGCGTTCCGGCGCCGGCCACTGCGCCGCGCGCCAGGCGCCCCACCCCAACGCCGCGGCCACCGCCAGCGCGCCCAGCGCCAGCGCGGCCCAGCCGCGGCGTTCCGCCACGGCCCAGGCCAGCAGCGCATTGGTAAATGCCACCAGTCCCGACACCAGCCAAACGCCGCCGAATTCCGCGAGTTGGATGCCCGGCACCCACGGCGCCAACCCCGCGCCGAGCGGATTCCACGGAAAACCGCCGCCGATCCACCCGCGCAGGAATTCGGCGCCGCACCAAACCACCGCCGTCGTCGCCGCGAATCCCGCCGCGCCGCCGCGCCAGCGATTCGCCGCCCAGACCGCCGGCAGGAAATACATGGCGCAATAGGCGCTCAGGGACAGCCAACCGGCCACCGTCACATGCGTCAGCCACCGGATGCTCAACAGCCAGAACAATAATCCCGCAACGAACCCCATCTTCAGGGCCATGCGCGGCGGCGCAAAACGCGCCATGGCCAGCAACGGCGCCAGCGCGACCCAGAGCGCCCCCGTCCATTCCAGCGGCGGAAACGCCGCGACCAGCAGCAGCGCCGAGACGACGGCGCAGGCCGCCGCTGTCCATTCGGTTCGGCTGGAGGAAACGATTTTCATCGGGCCGCCATTCTGCCACGTCGCGCCCCGCCCGCAATCTTCGATTTCCGCGCCCCGCGTTTGCCAGGCCGTGCGCGCTTTGCTAGGATTTTCGCATGTTGCGACCCGCGCTCCATGCGATTTTCGGCAGCTTCCTGCGGATCGGCGCCGGCGCCTTCGGCGGCGGCATGGCGGCCTTGCCGGTGTTCGAAGCGGAACTCGTTCGGCGCCGGCATTGGTTTTCGCCCGCGGAAACGGCCGAAGCCTACGCCATTTCCCAGTCCGTCCCGGGCGTCATCATCGTCAATTTTGCCGTGCTGGCGGGCCTGCGGCTGGCCGGCAAGCGCGGTGCGGCGGTCGCGGCCGTCGCCGTGGCGCTGCCGGCATTTTTCGTCATTCTGGCGCTGGCCGCGCTGTTCGCCAGCCGCTGGGAAAACCGCTGGATCGCCGCCGCGCTCTCCGGTCTGCGCCCCGCCGTCGTCGCCATCATCGCCGGCGCCGCCCTGCGGTTGGGCTTCGCGAATCTCCGTTCGCCGTGGCCGTGGTTCGCCGCCGCCGCGGGCGCCGGCTTGCTGCTGGCGAAGATCCTGGCGCCCGTTCCGCTCATCCTGCTCGGCGCCGCCGCCGGCCTCGCGCTGCATCTCGTGCGGCGCCGCAAGGATCCGGCGCCATGAACACGTTGGGATCGTTGTTCTGGGTCTTCTTCAAGATCAGCCTTTTCAGCATCGGCGGCGGCTATAACATGATTCCGCTGATGCAGCACGAGGTCGTGGCCCACGCTTGGCTGACCGCCGAACGCTTTCTCGACGTGCTGGCGGTTTCGGAAATCACGCCCGGCCCCGTCGCGGTCAACTTGGCGACGTTCGCCGGCTACCAGGTCGCCGGCATCCCGGGCGCGCTCATGGCCACGGTCGGCGTCTGCCTGCCCGGCGGCCTGTTGCTGCTGGCGCTGGGCACCGTGGCGATCCGGCTGCGGGAACGGCCCGCGTTTCGCGCGGCGATGCGCGGCTTGATGCCGGCGCTGGTCGGCCTGCTGGCGGCCACTGCCGTTCGCCTGGGATTCGCCCTCGTGCCCGCCGGCGCGGCGTTTCCGCCGTGGCCGGCCTGCGCGATCTTCGCGGTCGCGTTTGGCCTCGTCTTGTGGAAGAACCCGCACCCCGCGCTGCTCATGTTGGGCGCCGCCATTGCGGGCGCGGCGTTTTCCCTCTTCTAGCGGCGCCGCGAAAAACTAGAACGGCAACTGGTAATCCTGGATCTTGCGCTGGATGGTGCGGCGCGAAAGCCCGAGCTGTTCCGCCGTCACGCTGCGGTTGCCGCCGTTGCGGCGCAGGGCTTCCTCCAGGATTTTCTTTTCGATCTGTTCCAACGTCAGGCCTGCCGGCACCGACCAGCCGCCGGACGCTGCCGGCACCTGCGGCGCCGGTCCGTCCAGCCGCAGGCGCGCGGCTTCCAGCGTTTCGCCGGGCGCGGTGACCACCGCGGCTTCCACGACGTTGCGCAGTTCGCGGACGTTGCCGGGCCAGGCATAGGCTTCGAGCCGCGCGTACCATTCCGGCTCCACCGCGCGGATGCGCTTGCCGTGGTCCGCCTGCGCCTGCGCGACGAAGCGGTCCGCCAGCGGCCGCACGTCCGCGCGGCGTTCGCGCAGCGGCGGCAGCGCGAGGCCGACGACCTGCAAGCGATAAAGCAGGTCCTGGCGGAAGGCGCCTGCGGCCACGCGCGCATCCAGGTCGCGGTTCGTGGCCGA
>Ga0209098_1004748_pt1 | contig 10440 bp, 10 predicted proteins | sample AD_JPNHW1_MetaG_FD_184429 | JGI IMG/M metagenome (GOLD analysis project Ga0209098, IMG submission 184429) | Active sludge microbial communities of municipal wastewater-treating anaerobic digesters from Japan - AD_JPNHW1_MetaG (SPAdes) (version 2) | ecosystem: Engineered > Bioreactor > Anaerobic... | reverse complement strand
CGCCTACCTATGGCGACACCATAGGGTGTCAGTGGGTGCAGCCGATTGATTCTGTGGTGTTGCAGGCGTGGCAGCATACGGCGGCAGGAACGATCATGCTCTACCCGGCTGATAAGGTTGGCGTGGGTACGTCTGCGCCGACATACAAACTTCATGTGCTCGGAACGGTGTATGGTCAGGATGTGATGACCGGGGTGCGGGGGTATTCGCCGGGAGGCAACGGAGTGAACGGGATAACACAGACAGGGATAGGTGTACAGGCACAGGCATCCACGGGTTATGGCGCATATATAGCAACGAACGGAGGCATACCACTATTTGCTGAATCAGATAAGGCCGTACCATTGGATTCTACGCTGATATTCAACGCAGCCGGTAAGTTGGGGATAGGAACTACGAACCTGGATTCTAACGTGACTGTAATGGGCAGCGGTCGGTTTACGAATGGTTTGAAAACGGGGTATGATGCTGTTATCAATGGGGTGACGGTGGGGAGGGGGAGAGGATCATTAACAGAAAACACGGCCATTGGTACATCTGCTTTGAGTAGCTGCACATCGGGGTCATATAATACATCAATTGGGTATGAATCTGGAAAATCTAATACAACTGGAAGTTCAAATGTATATTTAGGCTCTTGGGCAGGAAACAAAAATACGATGTATAGCGATAATACATTTGTTGGTTATTCAGCAGGATATAAAAGTTTAAATTCAAGCAACACGTATATTGGTTCATATTCTGGGTATAACAATACAAATAGCCAAAACACATTTATAGGTACTGAATCTGGATATGCGTCAACATCTGCTGCAGCAAGTACGGTTGTTGGATATCATGCCAATAGAAACGGAAATGCAAAATATGGCACACTTATAGGGTGGAATTCGGGATGTAACACCACCGGCTACTCCAACACCGCAGTAGGAGTAAGTTCATTATATAACAACACCACCGGCCACAACAACATCGCCCTCGGTGACAGTGCAGGGTATTCCTATACCACATTATCAAACCGTATGTACCTCGGTGCAAGGGACAGCACCACCACCGGGATATACTGGAACCGTACAACTGGGATAAACAAGGGTTATTGGAACGGGTCGATGAATATTAAAACCATCCCCACCGGAACCGGAACAGACAGCGTACTCACCACCAACAATGGAAATATAAGAAAGGTTCTCGTCACTTCGGTCGGCGGTACTCCGAGTCAATGGCACGAAGTAGGTGATGCACTATATTATACAGACGGTGCGGTAGGTGTTGGTACGAGCAATCCGCTTGAAACATTACACATTGAAGGGAAAACACGTACCAATGGATTGAGTGTATATTGGCCTCCCGATTCTACCGGGATACGCATGTATGATAAGTACGGCAAGTTGACAAACGAAATATATGTCACCGATAGCGCTCTTATGAACACGTTTGTTGGTTTTAATGCCGGTAAGACAACATTCAACAGATATGGTAATGGCAAAGCAAATACAGCAATAGGGTATGATGCTTTTAAAACAAATGTTTGGGGCGATTACAATACAGCTATCGGACAGAACGCATTAAAATACAGTACAACCGGGATAAGCAATGTAGCCATTGGACAGGCTTGCATGGAAGGTAATACCGATGGAACAGCCAACACCGCAGTTGGAACAGATGCTTTAATCGCCAATCGTGAAGGTTCATCGAATATTGCCGTCGGGTATCAATCCATGTTTTTCAATAAATCAGGCAGCGTTAATGTGGCTATAGGCATGAACTCCATGCGTTCAGATACTTCCGGCAGTCAGAACCTTGCCATTGGTTACAACAGTCTTTACAGCAACATTTCAGGAGACAGTAACGTGGCTATTGGTACTGGTGCGGGGAAATACGAAACGGGATCTAACGCATTCTACCTTAGTAACGTCGAACAGACCAATACCGCTAATGATAAAGCGTATTCGCTATTATATGGCAAGTTCAGCGGTGTAGCGGGTTCTAATGCAAATCAGTTTTTAACGGTGAATGGAAAGGTCGGCATCGGCACCACAGCACCCGATGCAAGGCTAACGGTAGCGAACAAAGACGGGGCGGTGCCTCAGTTTCGCACCTACACGTCCGTACTAGGCGAGGCCACTCCCAGCGACAGCCTAGGAATCTACTGCAATGCGACGGGCAAGGTCGGGATAGGGACGACGGCACCGACACAGAATTTTCAAGTAGGAACGAATATCCTTGCTGTTGACGTGGCAAATGGAAGGGTCGGGATAGGGAAAACAAATCCTTCTTACGTTGTAGATATAGTCGGCGCAGTTTATGGCAGCAATGATATTAATGGAAATCAGTTAATTGGCAGATCTAATTGTCAAAGTCCATTATTTTATCCAGTATCTTCAACAGGAGATTTGAACCTCGCCACCTATGCTTCCAATAACAAATCCATAGTGTTCAAACCAAATAATTCTGAAGTAGCAAGAATAACCTATGATGGTAAACTCGGCATCGGCACCACGGCCCCGGCTACGAAGGTCCACATAAAAGACGGGGCTATCCGGGCTGGAGTTGTGGCATATACAGAGATCGACAGCACGAAGGTAAAGTCTAAGGCGATACAGATGATCGCCGGAGACACAACCGGAAGCGGATCGACCGCTAATATAGGCCGGATACACTACTATAACGGGCATTTTTACGGGCTGATAGCCGGAAGCCCCCCGGCATGGAAACAGATCGACAATTAACACCCTTCACAACATGAACCCTTACCTGCTCATCCTTTCGCTGATCGATATGCACGACTTACTTATGGTCGGCGCCCCTGTGATTCTGGCTGGATTTGTCAGCCTGCAAACGTGGCAGGTGAGAACGATCTACCGAACCACGAAGATACAGTCAACCATGCTGGTAACGCTGGACGGGCTGGCAGAAAGCAAGGCGGATCACGAAAAGCGGATAGAGGCATTAGAAGAGGTAAAAGCGGAACATAAATTTTTGCGGGATAGCGGGATGTTGCATGGCTTCAAAAAAAAACAGGAATAGCAAAGGACTTCGATATAATGCAACAAGACATAAGGGTTTATAAATCATTACTAAACAAGCGAAAAATGAAAACCACAATCAGCATGATCCTGTTCGTCGTCACCATGACGGCGACAGCGCAAACGGTAGTAATCGGCAACCAAGAGTGGATGAAGACCAACTCGGTAGTCGGCGGTTACTGCTACAACAACGACCCGGCCAACTGCACCGTTATGGGCGCACTCTACACATGGCAACAGGCAATGGCTGGCGACACGACCGAAGGGGCGCAAGGTATCTGTCCGGACGGGTGGCATATCCCGACACTCGACGAAGCGCAGACGTTATTCGCCATCCTCGGAGGGCGTGATGTTGTCGGTCCAAAAATGAAGTCAGCAGGCAAGTGGGAGTTCGCACGAGCTACTTGCACCCCGGCGGCAAATAACTCTTCGGGATTCAGCGCGATCCCGGCAGGTACACGGTATTCGACGGGAACCTACACCGGCAACACGATCACGACGATGTGGTGGACTTCCACCAAAGTCGAGGGGACCGCCCCCGGCTACGAAGCGGCATACTACTTCGGGGTACGGTATGGCTCGACCGATGGCAAGATGGGGCAACTCTACGTCAACCCGGTACGGGCCCAGGGAATTTCGGTAAGGTGTATTAAAGATCAGGTGAAATGAAGCCTAAAGACACACTATTCAGATACCTGTTGGCTATTGCCATCAGCCTCGGATTCTTCGGATTCCTTGTTGTACTCGTAAGGTGGGCACTTCCGACAGAGAACAAAGACCTGCTTTACATCGTTGCTGGTGCGCTTATCGCATCCTTCAACACCATCGTCAACTACGAGTGGGGTTCATCCCGTTCATCGGCTGACAAGAACGATCTGTTGAGGAACAAGCCCCCCGACAACCCACCGGCGCCATGATAGATATAAAGATAAAACTCGAAAGCCTGTGGTCAAACGTATTGGCACTTATTATTTGTGTGGCGTTATTGATATGGCTTTTGGCGTCCTGCACTGTCAACCACTACCATTATACTTGTGACTGCCCAAAATTGAAAACAACCCCATTCCCTTATGGCGATTACTATCTGCCATATGGTGACCGTATGTTTGAGTTTTCCAACCCCATAAAGGACCCCAATCTTCTGTATATAGGTAAATGTGACAGCCTTATAACTCCGCCTCCAATGTTCAGACTAACTCCCGAATGGTCATACGATACGTGTGTGGGGATTAACAAACCCACGCCATGAAACTCACCGACACCTTCGACATCAGCGTGTTCGCATACTCCGACACGGCCAAGCGCCTCGGCATAGACAACACGCCCCCACCGGGAGCCATCGCCAACCTCGAAGCACTCTACCACAAGCTCATCGCCCCCCTTATGGCGATACTACCCGGAGAGTTTAATGTGACCTCCGGGTATCGTTGTGATAAGTTGAACGCCAAAGTCAAGGGCAAGCCGACCAGCCAGCACACCAAAGGACAGGCCGCCGATATCGAATACTTCTCTGACGGCGTAGAGAAAAACCAGGTTCTCTACGAAACGGTCATTGAATCCGGTTTGGACTTCGACCAGTGCATCAAGGAGTTTCACGATAGTCACGGCAATCCCCGGTGGATACACCTGTCGTACAACGAGGGCCACAACCGCAGAATGGCATTCACCATAACCTGACAAGCCATGAAAACAATCAACTGGCGAACAGTCGCCATCGTCGCACTTCTGATCGTAATCGGTGTTCTGATAGCCAGGATGTGCAGCACCCCGGCCACGGTGCAACACGACTATTCAGGTGTAATCGACAGCTTGAAGCAGGCAAACATCGAACAGGGGGCTGTGTTTGCAGCCAAATACGACTCCATTGACAGGGTTGTTTGCGAGAAGGAGCAGGCTGCAAACAACCTGCAAAGAAAACTTGAATACATCAGCGAAAAGTATTTGATCCTGCGGGGCCAGGAACCCAGCCACGACACCATCGTGCAGACCGTCGAGGTGTTTGATGGCCGGGAATGCCTGGAGAAATTGCCGGTAATTCAGGCGCAACTGGATATCAGCAATTCAATCAACGTGGATCTGCGAAACAAGATCATCATCAAAGACCGCCAGATTGTATCGCTTCAAAGCCAGTTCGACAAGAGCATATCAATCAACGGCCAGCAGGCGAAGGATATCAAGCGACTGCAACGCAAGGCAAAATGGAACCGGGCGTTGATATACGGAGAGGCCATTCTTGGATCCGGAATCGCAGTCTACTTTCTTACGCAATGATTCACCAACAAGCAGAAATATGAGCACCACAAAAGAAGAAATTGTTCAACAGTACATCGCCGCCAACCCCGGAAAGGGGCAGTATGTCATAGCCCGACTGATCATGACCGACCATCCAGAATTGTTCAACCTCATCGACACCGCCGCAAAGTATGTCGTTCGGGCAAGAGGTAGAACAGGCGCAGGAAGCATGGCATCGTTCACCTTATCCCGCGAAGATATCACACCTACACCCACCCCCGGTCGCCTGAGTGAAGACGACCTTCGTCGCAAGTACGATACGGTGTTCATTCTCCGGCAGAAGGCCGCAGAACTGGAGGTAGGATCGTTCTACACCGAATCAGACTTCATTCGCCAGTCCGGAATCCGGGTAGGACCTGGTTATCGGCAGGCACTCGACCACCCCGACTTCGCCAAGTACAAGGGCAGGGGAGGAAACACTACCTATTGGGGGCATCCCGAATCAATCGCCAAGATGAAACACGAAATGATACTGTCATGAGCAAGATCACAGAGGATCAACTTCGCGGCAAATACAGCGAGGAATCCATAGAACTTCAGCGCCAACTCCGCGACCTTCAGGCACAGGTACACTCCTACCGACAGGATCACGGTCAGTTGGAGGTGTTCTTCAAGCGGGCGGAAGATAACATTCGCCCCATGACGCCATTACCTGTCAAGTATAAGGCGTCCAAGTCCACCAGTCCGTGTGTAGCCGTCATGCAGATATCCGACGGGCACATGGGAGCCGTGCAGATCGCCAGCGAGATCGAGAACTTCAACGAGTTCAACCCCGAAATATGCCGGTCCAGGCAACTCACATACGCTCAGAAGTTTGTAGAGTGGGTTCAGATGCACCGGAGCGCATACACCATTCCGGAGTGTGCCGTGCTGGTGACGGGGGATTTGATGTGTTTTCCAAAAGGAACTCCAATAACACTGCACAATGGTTGCGTAAAACCAATAAATGAAGTTAAGGAGGGTGATACGGTATTGAGTTTTCCTGAACCAAGAAAAGTAATGTATGTCCATTGTAGGGAGTCTAAACCAGAAGAAATATTACTGAAAGTAAAAATATGTAAATCAATACCAATAACAGCGACAAAAGAACATATCGTAAAAAGATTGCCAAGGGAAAAAATAGAAACTGGATGGAACCCTGGAGGGAAAAGAGGCATTCCGTTTCAGATACGTGATAAAAAAATAGAACTATTTGAATCGGATTTTGATGATTGTTCGTTAGGCAATATTAGGGTAGGAGATTATGTTGTTGTTTCATCTTATAGGCCGACCAATGGTTCTGAATCTTTAAATATAAGAGATATAACTGGGCTTGATTTAACTGAAAAAAATAATGAATTATTTAAAAAAGTAAGAGGAACAAGCCCGGCAATTATTTCAAATAACACAATCAGTATCGACAATGACTTACTATGGCTTATTGGAATATTTCTCGCAGAAGGAAGTTTTCAAAAAGGAAGATCAGGATGTATAAATTCAGCAATTTTTACTTTAAACATAAATGAAGATTTTTTATCGGATAAAATTTGTAAAATAGTAAAATCAAAATTTGGATATACACCGTCAGTTTATTTGAATAAAAACCATAATGTTAGAAATGTTTGGGTTAGTAATCAAATAATTGCAACACTATTATATAAACTTTGCGGCGGAAGATATTGTTATACAAAAGTAATATCAGAACATATTTACAATTCTCCAAATTCTCTTCTTCCGCTAATAGGAGGATGGATTGATGGAGATGCTGGATTAAGCAAGCAAAGGGGATCGTTGGTTGGAGTTACCGTGAATCAAAATTTAGCAAGGCAGATTTCCACAATACTTTGGAGTGAAAGAATTTCCCACGGAGTATGTGAAGATACCCACGGAAGACATAGGGTGGCATATAGAATATCCATTACCGGAGAATATGCACAAAACATAGCATCATATACTGAATCATATAAAAACACACTCTTTAAGCCAGGATACGAAGATGGAATTTGGGTAGGGTCATGTTACTGTTTGAGAATTATGTCAAAAAATGAAGTAAAATATAGTGGAAAATTATATGATTTAACCATAGACGGTAATCACTATTATCAGGTAAATGGAGTTGTCGTCCATAATTCAGGTGATATCCATGACGAACTCAAAATCACCAACGCATTCCCATCCCCAGTTCAGGTTGTCAAGGCCGCAGAGGTTCTGGCCGAACAGATGGCGATAGTGGCGCAGGTATTTAAGAAGGTCACGGTTCACTTCATCAGCGAGGATAATCACGCCCGGCTGGTCAAGAAACCCCAGGCCAAAGAAGCCGGGTACAACTCCCTGAACTACCTTGTCGGATACCTTGCAAAGGTTCACCTGGCTGCGCACAGCAACGTGGAGTTCAATATCTATCCGATGTATGAGAAGGTGGTGAAGGTTGGCAGTCAGCAATATCTTATTTGTCATGGCCACGGGGTTATGGGATGGGGAGGGATACCCTTCTACGGCATTGAACGAAAAGTTGGGAAAGAATCTGTATCGCGTATGCAGATTATGATGAGCGACTTGAGTAGGGCAAAAGAAATAGGATTTCACAAATATGTATTCGGACACTGGCACACACCCTTTGACATGCCGCTGTATTCGTGTTGTGGTTCCATCCAAGGCACCGATGCGTACGATCATAAAAATGGAAGACATGCTTTCCCATCACAAGTTAGTTGGCTTGTACATCCAAAACACGGAGAGTTTGACAGGATCAATTTCAATTTGAGGTAGCATGAACGACACGGTTCTGTGTAAAAAATGTAAAAAGGTAAAGCCAATCGAGGATTTTTATCGAGTAGGTATAAACAAAATTATCAGGCCAATATTTAGTAAGTCATAATGATGGCTATTGAAATGAAATCGTATATCGACCGGATCAACTTCAACCTATGATCACATACGCCAAAGTCAAGCAGCGTCACGTGTTCTCGATGAACAATCGGGATCTGTCCGACCTAGCGGAACTGGTCTATCTGCTCAAGCACACACCCCCCCCGGCTGGTTTTAACCGCCGCCCGTTCACCACCGCACAACAGAGGGTGGTTGATCAGTTATCTGACTTAATAGGATATCCCTCAGATTATGGCACCATGCTGAATAATAAGACGGGGCAATAAAAAAACGTTTATCTTTGTCGGACAGGCCGGGCTTCTTATTCAGTTGGAGGGTACCGGTCAGTTCATGGCGAGGGCTGGTAAAACGGTCCTCGTTTTTTATGTCCAAGACCGCCCCCTAAACCGACCACCGAATTTCTCTATTATCAGGAAACCATTGATTTTACTATATAATCAGAGGTGTGTGATTGTCAATGGTGAACAAGAACATACACCGTATAATTTCAGCGTATCGAGAAAAAAGATACTTATTCACTTTGGCAAGTATTTACACAGAATATTCATATCCAATATGTATAATATTTTTCAGGTCGGGAAAACCGGGAAATATTTTGTCGTAAAACCGACCACTAAACCGACCCCCAAGGCGACCACCGGGGGCATGAAGTAAAATATTATCCGCGTCGCAGTAAGGACGGGAATAATGTTAATAACTTTGACTTGACAATCGGATATGAATGGTTGTATATTTGTCGGCACATGGCGTATTAGGATAGGGGTTTCGTCCCGTACACAGCAGTTCGAGTCTGCTATACGCTACCGGGCCTGACCGGATTTGACAGCAACCAAGTTCTTTGTCTTCATGCACCAGACGCGACCAGATGGTTCAAATAGGTCGGACGAACTATAAATGGCAACACCATTGGACGTTCAGTGAATATGACCGCCGAAAGATCGGCAGTCCCCCTTCACCGGGAGATGAGCATCGCTGCTTAGTCAGCGATCTGGGAACAGAAGTTCATCGGGTTCCTTGTTGACCTACAATGAGGTGGTGGAGCAGGTGCGACGAACCTCCGTCAGTCACCCCTAAAGCATGTAAAGAGACAAAGCGCAAGATTGTTTGGACGAGGGTTCGACTCCCTCCAGGTCCACAGAGTTCTTTGATGGGGTGGCGGAAGATTATAGACGCACCGCCGTTGGTTAAAATAGAACGTGCGAATCGTTCGGCGGGATAGCTTATTGTAATCACACTTTCCGGTAAAGTATGGTGCGATCGCTTGCGAGAATGGCAACACCACAACAACTAAATTGCAAACCGGTGCAGGTATCGAATCCTGTCCCGATCTTAGAACTTCTTTAAAAAAAAACACCTATGAAATACTTCTACTGTACAAACGACACAGATCCAAATCGGTATGATATTATTGAAAGTGGAGGGGAAGTAGTTGCCAAATCGGTAACGTGGAACCTTGTTGAAAAAATTGTGGATTTTTTGAATAGCGCATGTGGATTGATGTAGGGAAGTCGCCCACTACCACCTACAAATGCACGCATTGCGAGCAGCTAACCACAAGTACATGGACATTCACTGACGGAAGTACCGAGAGTGCACTCGTCGTACACAAACACCGCTGATATGCCCCTCAACTACAACCTCAAGAACCCCGCAGCCACCACAGCCACCCCGATCATCCTGGTGTACCGGTTCGAGGGCCGGCGGATGAAGATGGGCATCGGCGAGTCGATCCATCCGGACGACTGGAACCCCGCGCAGCAACGTGCCCGCAAGTCGGCACCCAGTTCGGCCACGCTGAACAAGTTGCTCGACCGGCTCGAACACCGGGTGAGAGAACTACACCTTCAGATGAAGTCGGAGTTCGTAGCCGTCACCCCGGATTCACTTCGCCAGTCGGTCCAGCGGGATCTTCTTAACCGGGGGCGCAGGGAGAACCTGGTGTCGGTCATGGACACGATGAAACTGGATGTAACGGCCACCAGCATACTGAAGCTGATCAAGGAATACAAGGGGTCCAAGGACTTCAACGATATCACCCCGGAGTGGTTCGAGCGGTGGCAGTCGTGGATGGAGGATGCCCGGACCAAGCGGGCACCCAACGGATACTCGCCCAACTACATCACCAAGACGGTATCTGTCATCCGCAAGGCTATGAAGGCGGCCGGCAAGGCAGGACTGCATCACAATACCTCGTACAACAGCGACGAGTACACACCACCTGCGTTCGACGCGGACACCATTGCGCTAACCGTGGATG
>Ga0209098_1004745_pt1 | contig 10445 bp, 8 predicted proteins | sample AD_JPNHW1_MetaG_FD_184429 | JGI IMG/M metagenome (GOLD analysis project Ga0209098, IMG submission 184429) | Active sludge microbial communities of municipal wastewater-treating anaerobic digesters from Japan - AD_JPNHW1_MetaG (SPAdes) (version 2) | ecosystem: Engineered > Bioreactor > Anaerobic >... | reverse complement strand
CCTCTTCATGTCGATGCGCGGCCTGCCCAAGCCAAACACCCTCGCGGACGTGCCGACCTATGTCCTCATACCTGCCTTCGTCCTCAATGAGCTGACCGTGGCCTTCAAGATAGGAATCCTGCTCTATATACCGTTCATAATAATCGACATGGTCGTCGCCTCGACCCTCATGTCGATGGGCATGATCATGCTGCCGCCGGTCATGATCTCGATGCCGTTCAAGCTGATCCTCTTCGTCCTCGTGGACGGCTGGAATCTCCTGACCCAGCAGATTGTGCAATCCTTCATGTAGGGAGGCGTGAGCGATGTCAGTTGGCGAAGCCGTATACATCATGCGGGGGGGGATCATGGAGATCCTCATCCTGTCCGCGCCGATACTTCTCGTGGCCATGGCGGTCGGACTCATCATCTCCATCATCCAGGCCACGACCTCCATCCAGGAGCAGACCCTCACCTTCGTGCCCAAGATCGCGGCGATCCTCGTCGTCCTGGCCTTCCTCGGCAGCTGGATGTTCGGGCACCTCGCCCAGTACACCCGCGAGCTCTTCGGCATGATACCCCAGATGGCGAAGTGAGGCGGTAAACCGTGTTTTCCTGGCCTTCCGCGGACTTCAACCTGTTCCTCCTCGTGGCTGCGCGCGTACTCGCACTGGTCGAGACGGCGCCGCTCATCTCGGGTGAATCGGTGCCGCAGGTGGCCAAGGTGGGCCTCGCAGGCCTCGCCGCCGCGGCCGTCTTTCCCATGGTGAAGGCGTCAGGCTATGCGATTCCCGCGGACGGGGCCGCCTATGCCCTCCTCCTAGTGGGCGAGGCCATGATCGGCGTCATCATGGGCTTCTTCCTCACGACCATCTTTTCGGCCTTCGGCATGGCGGGCCAGTTCTACTCGCTCCAGATCGGCTTCGGCGCCTCGGAAACCTACGATCCCCTCTCCGAGGTTGAGATTCCCGTCATGGGCCAGTTCCTCAACCTCATTGCCATGTTCGTCTTCGTGGCCACGGAGGGCTTCCAGAAGCTCTTCCTCCTGGGCGTGCAGGGAAGCTTCAAGGCGATGAGGGCGATGGACCTCGTCACGCGGCGCAACGACATCATCCAGTTCCTCGTGCGCTCGGTTGGCGACCTCTTCGTGCAGTCGCTCGTCCTCTCCCTGCCCATCCTCGGGACCCTCTTCATCATCACGGTGGCCCTTGGCCTCCTCTCCAAGGCCGCGCCGCAGATGAACCTCCTGACGGAAGGCTTCCCCATCAGCCTAATCGTCACGTTCACGATCATGGTCGCGGCCCTCCCCCTCATGATGGAGGCCTTCTCGCGAATCATCGGCGCTGGCTTCGACGGCATCGCCCGCCTCGTGGGAGGCTCGCTATGAGGGCCACAATTAAAAAATCAACCACAGAGGCACAGAGACACAGAGAGAGAGCCCTTTTCAATGAGGGATTCTTGAGGTGGGAATACGATTTTGAGTATCAAGAGAATCCGGCGAAGGGAAAAATCCCACATGATCCTTTTTCCCGGATTTCTCTGAAATTTTATTTTGCCGGATTAATTGATAAAAAGCCTCTTCCTCCGTGCCTCTGTGCCTCTGTGGTTCGGTCTTCTCAAGGTTTTGCCTCTCCCGCAATGATCGACCTGCAGTGGTTCGCGGCGGAGGACGAGGGGCGGACCGAGGAGCCTTCCGAATACAAGATCAGGAAGGCGAGGGAAGAGGGGCGCGTCGCCAAGAGCCAGGAGCTCGTAGGGGCCCTGGGCCTCCTCCTCCCGGCGGCGACCCTCCTCATGCTCGCCCCCTCGATGGGCCGGACGCTCAAGGAGATGATCGTCTTCTACTTCTCGCAGGTTTCGCATCCCGACATCGTGGGGAACGGAAGCCTCCTCGCGGGCGCCTTCTTCTCCTACTTCATCAAGCTCGCCCTGCCCCTCGCCCTCGTGGCGGTCGTAGCGGCCATAGCGTCCAATGTCCTCCAGGTGGGCTTCCTCTTCACGCTCAAGCCCCTCAAGCCGGATTTCTCGAAGATCCTGCCCCGCTTCGGCCAGTACTTCAAGCGTACCCTCTTCTCGATCGAGGGCCTTTACAACATAGGCAAGACGGTCGTGAAGATAGCCATCATCGCCTTCGCCTCCTATCTCGCGATCAAGGGCGAGATAGACCACCTCATGGCCCTCTTCACGAGCCCCTTCTGGACCTCGGTCAAGTACGTGGCCTCGATCGCGATCCGCCTCGTCCTCGAGGTGGCGGTCCTCCTCCTCGTGCTCTCGGTACCTGACTACCTCTTCCAGAGAAGGCGCTACATGGAATCCCTCAAGATGACCAAGGAAGAGGTCAAGGAAGAGCGCAAGATGCAGGAAGGGGATCCCCTCGTCAAGAGCCGCCTGCGCCAGCGCATGCAGGAGCTTCTCTCGAAGAACATGGCGGCCAACGTTCCCAAGGCGGACGTCGTCATCGCCAACCCGACCCACTTCGCGGTGGCCCTGGAGTGGGAGCGCGAGAAGATGCTCGCGCCCGTCGTCACGGCCAAGGGCCAGGACGAGGTCGCGCTCAGGATCAGGAAGATCGCCGAGGAGGCGGGCGTCCCGGTTGTGGAGAACAGGCCCCTGGCGCGGGCTCTCTACGCCGACGTCGAGATAGGCGACGCAATCCCGGACAAGTACTACCAGGCCATCGCGGCGGTGCTCGCCCACGTGTATTCCGCGAACGGCGAAGCCGAAGCGCTCCGCCGCGAGGCGGCCGCCGGAACGCCGCATGGCGCGACGGCCGCCGGAACGCCGCATGGCGCGACGGCGAAGGCCTAGGGGAGGTGGAATAGATGGCCGATTCACAGCGCGTTGCGCGCAATCCCATCTTCGGGAACCCGGCGGACATGGCCGTGGCGGCGGCGACGATCTCCGTCGTCCTCATGATCATCATCCCGCTTCCGACGGTCCTCCTCGACGTCCTCCTCGCCCTCAACCTGACGGTCAGCATCCTCATCATCCTCATCGTCCTCTATACGAGGAAGGCGACGGACTTCTCGATCTTCCCGACCATGCTCCTCGTGACCACGGTCTTCGGCCTGGCCCTGAACATCTCTTCCACCCGCCTCATCCTCTCCAAGGGCGCCCAGTTCGACGGCCGCCTCATCCGCTCCTTCGCCACCTTCGTCGTGGGCACGGGAGGCGCCGAGGGCCTCGTCATCGGCTTCGTCATCTTCATCGTGATCATCGCCGTGCAGGCCATCGTCATCACGAAAGGCGCCACGCGCATCGCCGAAGTGGCGGCCCGCTTCACCCTGGACGGAATGCCGGGCAAGCAGATGGCCATCGATGCGGAGTACAACTCGGGATCCATCACCGAGGAGGAGGCCATCCACAAGAAGACGGACCTCCAGCGGGAGGTCGACTTCTACGGCCAGATGGACGGCGCCTCGAAGTTCATCTCGGGCAACGTCAAGGTCAGCATCTTCATCTCGGTCATCGACCTCGTGGGCGGCATCATCATCGGCATGGTCCTCCACCAGGAGGACTTCAACACGGCCATCACCACCTACACCTCCCTCACGATCGGTGACGGCCTACTCTCGCAGCTCCCGGCCCTCCTCGTGTCCACGGCCACGGGCATCATCGTCACGCGCGCGAACTCCCAGGGCACCTTCGGCTCGGACGTCACCACGCAGTTCACCCGCGACTCGAAGATCTACTTCGTCTCGGCGGCGGTCATGGCCCTCCTCGCCATCCTGCCGGGCTTCCCCTGGTACATCCTCATCCCCCTCGCCGGGCTCCTCGCCTTCCTCGGCTACAGGCTCTCGCGCAAGGAGGCCGACCGCGCCGACAAGGAGAAGCTCGCCAAGGCCGGCGCCGCGCGCAAGACCGAGTCGCCCTCCGAGCTGTCGCCCATCGTGCCCCTCGACCCCATCAGCCTCGAGCTCGGCTACGGCCTCATCCCCCTCGTGGACAAGGACAAGGGAGCCGATCTTCTAGATCGCATAACGCGGATCAGGAAGGAGAGCGCCCTCGACATGGGCCTCGTCGTCCCGCGCATCAGGATCATCGACAACATGCGCCTCGAGCCCTCCGAATACTGCTTCAAGATCAAGGGCGTCCAGGTGGGACGCGGCACGATCCGCATCGGCTACTACCTCGCGATCAACCCTGGCGGGGTATCGGAGGACATCCCCGGCGAGCGCACCAAGGACCCGACCTTCGGCCTGCCCGCGCTCTGGATCGCGGAGGACCAGCGCGACCGCGCGGAACGCGCGGGCTACACGGTCGTGGACGCGCCGAGCATCATCGCGACCCACCTCACGGAGATCATCAAGCGCCATGCCTCCGAGATCCTCGGCCGCCAGGAGGTCCAGTCCATCCTCGACGCCCTCAAGAAGGACTACCCGGCGGTCGTCGACGACGTCATGAAGCGCCTCGCCCTCGGCGAGATCCAGAAGGTCCTCCAGGGCCTCCTGCGGGAACAGGTCTCCGTCCGCAACATGGTCGTCATCCTCGAGACCCTCGCCGACTACGCGGGCATCACGAAGGATACGGGCTTCCTAGTCGAGAAGGCGAGGCAGGCCCTCGGGAGGCAGATCTGCCTCCAGTATTCCGACCACGACCATGCCCTGCGCGTCCTTACGATAGAGCCGGGCCTCGAGCAGCGCATCATCGATTCCAGGGTGGATTCGCCGTCCGGCGTGGTGGCCGCCCTCGAGCCCGCCCTGCAGCGGCAATGGATAAAGGCCCTCACGCGGGCCGTACCCGCGGTGCAGCAGAAGGGCTGGTTCCCGGTCATCCTCTGCTCGGAAGCGGCGCGGGCCCTGGTCAAGTCGAGCACCGAGAGGGAGATCCCCGACCTCGTCGTGCTCTCCGTACCGGAGATAGTATCCGACGTGCGCGTTGAGGCCGTCGGCGAGATAAGGCTGGAAGGATAGGAGCATGCAGTATTTCACCGAGCAGGCGCACTCGCATCGCGAGGCCCTCGAGCTCGTACGCGCCAAGTACGGCGAGCAGGCGCAGATTCTCTCGCACCGCAGCGTGCGCACCGGAGGCATCCTCGGGCTCTTCAAGCACGAGGAGGTCGAGGTGACGGGCTACATCCGTCCCACGCCGCGGCCGGAGGTCCAGGCCAGGGCCAAGGTCGATCTCGAGGAGGAGAAGCGCAAGATCCTCGAGAAGGCGAGGGGTGAACAGCAGCCCAAGGCGGACGAGGCGCTGGACCGGGTCCTCCAGGAGATACGCGACCTCAAGGGAAGGATGGACGAGAGGCCCCGCGAGGCGGAGGCCGAGGACCATGAGTCGATCCGCAGGGTCGACGGCCTCCTCGCCCAGAATGACTTCACCGAGGCCTACAGGCGCGACATCGTCGCGCGGATGCGCCGCGAGTTCACCCTCGAGGCCCTCGAGGACTGGGACGCGGTTGAGTCGCGGGTCATCGGATGGATCGGCGACTCCATCGAGGCCTGGGCTCCGGAAGGGTCGCGCGGCAGTCCTTCTTCGGGGCAGGGCGGGGCGCCTGGGCCGCGCGGCCCGCGGGTCCTCGCCCTCGTGGGGCCGACGGGCGTCGGCAAGACCACCACCATCGCCAAGCTCGCGGCCATCTACACCGTCGGCATCTCGGGAGAGAGGCCCCGCGCCGTGCGGATGATCACCATCGACAACTACCGGATCGGCGCAAAGCAGCAGATCGAGACCTACGGCAACATCATGGGCGTGCCCGTCTCCTGCGTGGAGACGGCCGAGGACCTGAAGAAGACGCTCGCCTTCTACTCGGACGCCGACCTCGTGCTCGTGGACACCATTGGCAAGAGCCCGCGGGACGCCGTGCGCCTCGCCGAGATGCAGCGCATCATCGCGGCCTGCGGCCCCTTCGCCGAGGTCCATCTCGCGCTGGCCGCCACCACGAAGACGAGCGACATGGCGGAGATCCTCAGGCAGTTCGAGCCCTTCGCCTACCGCGCCGTCGTGCTCACGAAGCTCGACGAGACCATCAGGCTCGGGAACGCGATATCTGTCCTCGCCGAGCGGCGCAAGTCCCTGTCCTACCTCACGACGGGACAGCGGGTGCCCCAGGACATAGAGCGCGCCACGGTGTCGCGGCTCCTGACCTATCTCGAGGGCTTCAGGATCGACAGGAACTTGATCGAGGAACGCTACGGGGAGAAGGCTCCCCGCGGATCGGAAATGGCTGGTTCCGCGCTCGCGCCGTCAGGCGCCGAGGGGCGGGAGGAACGGAGATAGAACATGGAAGATCAGGCACAGGCACTCCGGGAGCTCATGGGATCGAGGGCTCCCGCGGAGGGGGCCTCCACGCCGAGGGCCGAGGCCCCGGCGAAGAAGACCCGCATCATCGCGATCGCGAGCGGCAAGGGCGGCGTGGGCAAGACGAACCTCTCGGTCAACCTCGCCATAGCCTACGCCCAGATGGGGAAGCGGGTCATCGTCATGGACGCGGACCTCGGGCTCGCCAACGTCAACGTCATGCTCAACATGATCCCGAAGTACAACCTCTACCATGTCATCCGCAAGCAGAAGTCCATGCGCGACATCATCCTCGACACCGAGTACGGGATCAGGATCGTGGCCGGCGCCTCCGGCTTCTCCAAGATCGCCAACCTTTCCGAGGAGGAGCGGCAGAACTTCATCAACGAGCTCTATACCCTCCAGGAGGCGGACATCGTCATCATCGACACCAGCGCCGGCGTGTCGAGCAACGTCCTTTCCTTCGTGGCCGCCGCCGATGATGCCATCATCGTCACCACTCCCGAGCCCACGGCCATCACCGACGCCTATGGCATCATCAAGATCATCGCCACCGAGATCGAGAACCTCAACATCGGCCTCAAGCTGGTCGTGAACAGGGTTCACTCGGTGACCGAGGGACGAAGGGTCGCGGAGCGCATCATCAACATCTCGGGCCAGTTCCTCAACCTCAAGGTCGAGTACCTCGGCTGCATCTACGACGATCCCATCGTCTCCTCGAGCGTCATCAGGCAGAAGCCCTTCCTCGTGGCGGAACCCAAGTCCAAGGCGGCCATCTCCGTCCAGCACCTCGTGACCCGCATCGAGAAGACCGAGTTCGTCGACGACAAGGGCATAGGGCGTTTCATCAAGAAGCTCTTCGGCAAGGACTGACGGCCATGGCTGCGCATCCGGAAGGACCGAGGGGCCGCGGCGGCCCCTCGGCGGAAAGTCCGAACTTGACTCGGGCTCGTATTTGAGCCTACTCTTAGGGGATTAGGGGGGGGCTTCGGGTGGATACTGACCTGCGAGCATCGCTCATCGCCTCTGGTGCGGCGGCCATCCTCTCGATGTTGGTCGGAGCCATCTCCGGCGTGGGTTTCCTCGCCATCGTCCTGAGGGCCCTGGCCGGCGCGGTCGTCTTCGGCGCCATCGTCTACGGGGCGCTAATGCTGTTCCGCCGCTTCCTCCCCGAGCTGTTCTCGAGCGAAGCCGAGTCCGAAGCCGAGGATTCCATGGTCGGCGGCGCCGTGGACATAGTCCTTCCGGGCGAGGAGCCCGTGACGGCCGCCGAAGCGGAGCCCCAGGACCTGGAGCCCGAGACTGCCGAGGCCGGCCTTGCCCCGGCGGCGGCGACCGCCCCGCCGGAAGCCGGTGCCGCCGCCAAGGCCCCTGAACGTCCGGCCCGGGCAACGGTTCCGCCCGTCGCGTCAAGGAACCGCAGGTCGCCCTCCTTTGCCGCCGAGGAAGAAGAGGCCGAGGACGTTACGCCCTATATAGGGGAAAGCCTCATCGACAGCGACGGCGCGGAGGAAGCCGAGGCGGCTGAACTGTCGCCGGTCGGCCAGGCGCAGCAATCTCCCCTGATGCGCTCGCCGGACGGCCTCGATGACCTTGACGTGCTTCCCGACCTGGAATCGCTCTCGGACGGCTTCAGCTCGTCGATGGGAAGCAGCGGAATGCCGTCGGCCACAGAAGTGTCGGAACCCGATCGCCGGCCCCGGGAAGGCGGCCGGCGCGGGGAGGCCGATCCCGCGATGCTTGCGCAGGCCGTGAGGACCCTGCTGAAACGTGACCAGGAAAGGTGATTTAATATGGCGGAAAACCCGCAGTCGCGGCTGAGCGAAGACGAACTCTGGGCCCTCTACCGGCGGAACAAGGATCCTTCCATCAGGGATTCCTTCATCAGGCAGTATTCTCCCCTCGTGAAATACGTCGCCGGCAAGGTAGCGGCCAATATGCCGAGCACCGTCGAATTCGAGGATCTTGTCGGTTTCGGCGTCTTCGGGCTCCTCGACGCGATCGACAAGTTCGACCCCGAGAAGAACGTCAAGTTCAAGACCTACGCGGTGACGCGCATCAGGGGTGCCATCTTCGACGAGCTCAGGTCGATAGACTGGGTCCCCCGTTCCGTCAGGCAGAAGACCAAGGAGATAGAGGAGGCCATAGTGGGCCTCGAGGCCAAGCTCGGCCGGCCGGCCTCGGATTCCGAGATAGCCGGCGCCCTCGGGCTTTCCGAGGACGAGCTCACGCGGACCATGCTCAAGATCTCCGGCACGGCCGTCCTCTCTCTCAATGACGTCTGGTACTCGGGCGACGAGTCGGACAAGATCTCCATCGGCGACAGCATCGAGTCGCCCTCGAGCTTCAATCCCGATTCCTCGGTCGAGCGCGAGGAGATCAAGCGCGTCATCGTCCAGGCCATTAACGAGCTGCCGGACAAGGAGAAGAAGGTCCTCGTCCTGTACTACTACGAGGACCTCACCCTCAAGGAGATCGGCCAGGTCCTCGAGGTGACGGAGTCCCGCGTGAGCCAGCTCCACACCAAGGCCATACTCCGCCTCCGCGCCAAGCTCACCAACGTCCGCAAGGGGATCATCTAGCCCATGGCCTCGCGCCTCGGAATGACGGAGATCGCCGAGCTCATGAGGCGCTATCTCGAGGAGGACGGCGCGAGGAAGAACCTCGTGGTCGAGGGCAAGACCCTCGAGTCGGCCCTGGCGGACGCGGCCATGCAGCTTTCGGCCCCCCTCGCGCGCATCGAGTACGAGGTCCTCGAGAAGGGCAGCGCCGGCATCCTGGGCGTCGGGGCCAAGCCCTGGCGGCTCAAGACCTATGTCGCCGCGAAGAAGCAGGAAGTCGAGATGCCCTCCGAAGCCCTCCCGGTCTCCTCGGATCTCGAGGAGATCCCCGTGGTCAAGGACGCCGACGGCGAGTGTTTCGTGAGGCTTTCGCCCGAGGGGGCCCTCCTCAAGGTGACTGCCCCCATCGGCCGCGGCAAGAAAGTGACCGACCGCATGGCCTGCGACCGCCTCGAGGCGCGGGCTGTCCGCAATTACGACGAGGCCCGGGTGAAGGAAGCCGTCAGGCAGGCCTCGGGCGACTACCTCAAGGTCGGCGACTACATCTCCAACCCCTCCAACGACGCCCTCATGACAGTGGATATCACCGACCAGGAGATGAAGGCCTTCGTGATCCTGACGCCTCCCGGTCCCGGCGGTTGCGACCTTTCCAGGGAAACCGTCCTTTCCTTCCTCCGCAACAACCATGTCGTCTTCGGGGTCCTCGACGAGGCCCTCCAGGGGATCGAGGACAGGCCGGTCTACCGCACGCCCGTCCTCGTGGCGGAAGGCGCCAAGCCGCAGAACGGCCGCGACGCGGAGGTGATCTTCAACTTCGAGACTGACAAGAACAAGCTGAGGCTCAAGGAAGCCTCCGATGGCAGGGTCAACTTCAAGGAACTCGGCCTCATCCAGAACGTGGTTGCGGGCCAGCCCCTCGCGCGCAAGACGCCGCCCGAGCAGGGCCAACCCGGCAGGACCGTCACGGGCAAGGTCATCCCCGCCCGCAACGGCAAGGACATCCCCCCTCCGGTCGGCCGCAACGTCCATCTCGGCGAGGACGGAATCACCCTCATCGCCGACCTCAACGGCCAGGTCACCTTCATCGGCGGCAAGATCAATGTCGAGGAGATCCTCACCGTCCAGGGAGACGTGTCCCTCAAGACGGGTAACGTCATGTTCCTCGGCACCGTCATCGTCTACGGCAATGTCGAGGACAACTTCTCGGTCAAGGCCTCGGGCAACATCGAGATCCGCGGCAACGTGGGCAAGAGCGAGGTCATAGCCGAGGGAGACATCGTCATCCACCAGGGCGTCAACGCCAAGGGCGGCGGCCTCGTCCAGGCGGGCAAGAGCGTCTGGGCCAAGTTCGTCGAGAACGCCACGGTCGAGGCCGGCGAGAACATCGTCGTCTCGGACGGCATCATCAACTCCACGGCCGTCGCCAACAAGAAGATCATCTGCCAGGGGAAGCGCGCCTCCATCGTCGGCGGCCGGTACCGAGCCTGCGAGGAGATCAACGCCAAGTCGCTGGGAGCGCCGGTGGGCGGCGCCGAGACCATCTTCGAGGTGGGCTACGACCCCAAGAGCAAGGAGAAGTCCGACCAGCTCACTGCCCAGAAGGACAAGCTCACCAAGCAGCTCGACGACTACGACAAGAACATCGCGACGCTCAACGCCGTCAAG
>Ga0209098_1004744_pt1 | contig 10447 bp, 12 predicted proteins | sample AD_JPNHW1_MetaG_FD_184429 | JGI IMG/M metagenome (GOLD analysis project Ga0209098, IMG submission 184429) | Active sludge microbial communities of municipal wastewater-treating anaerobic digesters from Japan - AD_JPNHW1_MetaG (SPAdes) (version 2) | ecosystem: Engineered > Bioreactor > Anaerobic... | reverse complement strand
CACCGTTTCTCCGATACCCTTGATGTACCCCGCCTTCCTCATCGACATCCCGCACTGCTGGATCTCTTCAGCAGGGATTGCGGCGATGGCCTCCGGCGTAATGGTCCCGAATCGATCCTCCATACGGTTCCAGACAGTCTCCGCAGCCTTTGCCGAGACCTGTTGGCTGGCCACGCTTGCAACGAGGGCCGTAAACAGGTCCGGCGTCACACCTCGTTCGATCATCCCGATCTCCTCAATGGCCTTCCCGAGTTTTTTATCCCGCTTCCCGAGATGATCGATTGCGGTGCTGCCATACCGGAAGATGTGCATGGTATTCCTCCGGACATGTTGGCGCCCGCGGGACATGCAGGTTTCGCCATATTGTAAAGGTCCAATGATAACGACAGTCATTCTTCAGCGGAAAGAACGGGCCGGGAAGGATTATACCCTGCAGTGCCCCGGCCGCACGTGCGCTGCAGGCTTGCCCGGATTCCTGCGCGTGCTCCCTTTTTTAATCCCCCGGTTCGGAGAAAATCCATCCCGTCCGCCCGGAATAATCCTGGGAAAAATCAGCCCCGGATAAAAAAACAAAACCGTCCGGAACGGTTCCGGGATAAACCAGACCACTGAGAACGGACAGCAGACCCTCGGATTTTCGCGGTCCTTATCACACACTCACAACAACATGGATCCAAACGGCAAGCGCCGGATTTGGAGAAGAACATGAGAACAATACATGGAATATTATGCACAGCCCTTGTCCTGTTCGGTCTGCTTTGCCTTTGTGGCATTGCAGCAGCGCAGGACGATACCTCAGGAACAGTACTGACCGATGACATCCAGCCGTATAACGGTCCCATCGGCGCCGACAGCCCCCTGTACTCGCTGAAGCTCGCACTCGAGGATATGGACGAGTCCTTCACGGCCAACGAGACCGAGCGGGTGGACAAGGAAATGGACCACGCACGGCTCCGCCTCTCGGAAGTGCGCCGATCACTTGAGCTGAACCAGAGCGACTCAGCAGAGCAGGCACTCAACAACTACTGGCTGAAGATGAACCTCACCAATGCCACGATCACCAGATGGAATACCAATACCACCGGGCTCCTCCATGCACAGGAAATGATCGTCAAACACCAGATCGTGCTGGAAAACCTGCTGGCAAGCCACCCGAATAACACCGGCCTCCAGCGGGCGTATAACAACAGCCTCCGGCTGGAAGAGAAGTTCAGCGAGAAGACCGCGATAAGGTTCAACCGCACCATCGAGAAGAACAACCAGACCATCCTCAAGGCGATCAGACTCGAACAGAAGGAGTATAACCGCAAGGGCTGGCCGGATACGAACACAACGGTGACAGCTGCCCAGACCGACGACAAACTGAAGGGATGGGAGAAGGACAAGGGCAAAAATACAGGGACCGACAACCCGGTAACAACCGTCAGCACGCAGGAACCACCTGCAACCCAGCAGCAGGGTCAGGCACAAAACCAGGGACAAGGCAACCAGCATGACGACAAACAGACCGGTAACAGCGGCACCAGGGGAAACGGCAATTCAAAAAATAAGTAACACACTCAGGGACCATAATCCGGGGCAGAACGATAACCTCGGGGAGATGAAGGGGGGCGAATGCCCTCCTTCAGTGTCTGCATTGTTGTTGAATACCCCGAAGAGTGAAAGGGAAGTCGGAATATCCTGATGGTTCCTTCTCCTCCCCGGATCCGGATGGACCGCTCATATGTCGAAGAATACGGGGCGGTTCACAGTATAGGGATCTGCGGGGTGGGATAAATATTGGCGATGATATGGGAGGCGAAGCCGAACTTCGGTATCCTGATGAACCGAACAGATTCAATATTTTTATTACCCGGGCGTGACAGTATTCACAAGGACGTAAACGCATGAAACCGGCAATCCGGTACCCGATACTCGCACTCGCAGTACTGCTGCTCTGTTCAGCGGCAGCCATGGCAGCGACACCCGCCTCTGCCACAACCTATACGATCACCGTGCAGGAGGACGGTTCGGCCCTCTGGCAGCTCGAGTACCGTACCCTTCTGGCAACCGACAGCGACATTGCCGCATTCGATAACTATACCCGCGAGCTTCCAGCGGTATACCTCCCGCAGGTGCAGGAGCTCATGCAGCGCTCTGCTGTACAGGCATCGGTTGCCGCTTCCCGGTCCATGGCCATCAGCAACGTGACCGGCAATGCCGTGGTCCAGACATCCCCCACGGGCAGGTACGGGGTGGTTGTCTATTCGTGTACCTGGGCGGGGTTTGCGAAGCCGGACGGCACCCTTGCGGTCGGTGACGCGTTCGCCGGCGGCCTCTACCTTGCCAGGGACAACACCCTCATCCTCCGGTATCCCTCCGGCTGGACGGTGACCCGGGCAGAACCGGCTCCCGATGACCAGCGGGACGGCCTTGTCTGGTACGGCCTGCGGACATTCAGCCCCGGGGAGCCGCGGGTCACCCTTGAAAAGCTCTCGTTCCCGTTCGTGCCGGCAATCGCTGTCCTTTTCCTTGTCTGCCTGGCCGGGGCGGGCTGGCTGCTCTACAGGAGAAAGGAGAACCGGGTAATAGCGGAAGAGCCCGCGGAACCGGAGGAACCGGCAGCCGCCTCCCTGTCCGAGGCAGAGGTGGCGGGACTGGAAGAACGGATCCTGCACCTGCTTGAATCTGCCGGGGGCGAACAGTACCAGTCAGAGATCGTGAAAGCCCTTGGCATCCCAAAGTCAACCGTCAGCTCGGCGGTAGGCAGCCTCCACCAGCGGGGGATCATCCAGAAAGTGAAGAAAGGGCGGGAGAACTTAATCCGGCTCGTACGGGACCGGAAATAAGTTCCCCCGGTTACCCTTACCGGATACATTATTTCCCAGCGGCACCCAGAACTCCTCTATGAAAGAGGATACCTGGTGGAAACTGATCGCGGGGATCGGGCTTGTCACCCTTTCCCTCGTGATGTACACCATCCACTACCTGATCTTCCAGGATGCCCATCACATATTCATTTATTTTATCGGCGACCTTGCCTTCATCCCCATCGAAGTACTCATCGTCACCCTCATCATCGACCAGCTGCTGGAGTCGCGGGAAAAACAGCAGCGGATGGAGAAGCTGAACATGGTCATCGGCACCTTCTTCTCGACCACCGGCACCCCCCTGCTGGACCGGCTTGTCCGGGCAGATCCCGGCATCGGCACCCTGCGCCAGCGTCTCGTTGTCCGCGACAGCTGGAGGAAGAACGACTTTGCGGAGATGAAAGCGGTTATGGGGAATTACGAGGGCCGCATTGATATAGATCACGTCGACCTGGATGCTATGCGGGTCTATCTCTTAAAGAACGAAGACTTCCTGCTCAGGCTGGTCGAGAACCCGATGATCTTCGAGCACGAGTCGTTCACCGACCTCATCCTCGCGCTCAGCCACCTGACCGAGGAGCTGAAAGCCCGCGATACCTTTTCCGGACTCCCGACCGACGACACGGGCCACCTTGCAATCGATCTGCGGCGGGTCTATTCCCGGCTCATCCCCGAGTGGCTGAGGTATATGGAGTACCTCCAGGACCATTACCCGTACCTGTTCCACCTTGCCATGCGCAAGAACCCCTTCGACGCTTCTGCATCGGTGATCATCGGCAGGGCAGCATAAACGCTCTTTTTTTTTGTGTATACCGGAACGGGATAACGGGCAGAACCAGCCCCGGAATTATCTGGCAGATTTTACAGCGACCCTGACCCTTTATTTTTCCCACCATCCACAGTACCGGGTATGAAACCCACCAGATCCAGCCCCCGCACACCAGCTCGGAAGGCTGCCGCCGCTGCCAGCGATTCTTTCCGGAATACGTCCATCGGATTCTGCTGCACGGTTTTCATGAACCCTTGAGGTACGGGAATCCTGTTTTGACCTGCAGCCCGTGTCATGAAAATGAGGACGGTAACGGGCCGGATAAGGCAGCCTTCGCGAATGGTTCCAGAACGACGAGCACCAGGAAAAAAAGGAAATTATTCCGAGAGAATCATCCCGCTTTCAGTGACGGGGCTTGCCGGATCCGTGCGGGTGCTCGCCGGCAACCCAGCGTCCGCCATCTTTTGTCAGCTCCTTCTTCCAGACAGGGACGCCCTTCTTGATCTCCTCGATGATGTAACGCGAACCGGCATAGGCATCCGGGCGGTGGCCGGCGCTTACCACGATGATGAGGATATTCTCGCCCACGGAAAGCCTCCCGATCCGGTGGATGATGTCAACGTGAAGGAGGTTGTGGAGCTTTGTTGCATCCTGTGCAATCTTCTCAAGTTCCTTTAATGCGACCTCCTCGTATGCCTCGAGTTCCATCTCGCGGATGTCATCGTCCCGGACAATGCCATCGAATACTACAACCGCACCGGTCCCCGGCTGCTTTGCTTCCTCAATCAGCCTGCCGATATCAACGTCGTCGTTCCGGATAGCAATCATGGATAGCTCCTCATGGCGGCATCATCCCCCGGCTACCGGCGGGAATACGGCAATCTCATCGCCATCCGAGATCCGGACCGCTGCAGCATCCTCGTGTTCCACCCGTTTCCCGTTCCGCATGACGATGACGAATTCATGGAAATTGCCGTGTTCATCGAAGATGGCAGTGTATCCTTCCTCTTTCTTCTCTGCAATGCTTCGGACAAGGGAGAGCAGGGTTGAACCGGTCTCCAGTTCTGCGGGGATATCCGTCCCGAGCAGTTCCCGGAAGCGGGCAAAAAATCGTACTCTTACGGTCATTTTTTCTTTCCTCCTTTTTCAGGAATTACAGTGCCGCAGGCCGGGCAGCAGGGACTCCGCTCGGTACGGATCTCCTCGGCACGCCCGGCAAGGCCATCCCAGATGAAAAGCCGGTTCGTCAGGAGGTCTCCCGATTTCAGGAAATACTTCAGTACCTCGGTCGCCTGCACCGTCCCGATGACCCCGGGGGTTGCCCCGACCACCGGGAATACCTCCTTTGGCGGGGCCTTGGGGAAGATGCACTTCAGGCACGGGGTTGTTCCCGGGATGATGGTGGTGGCCTGCCCGTAAAACCCGCGGATGGCGCCGTGGAAGAGCGGGATCTTCTTCCGGATGGCAATATCGTTGAGCAGGTAGCGGGTGGGATAATTGTCCATGGCATCCACGATCCCATCGGCGTTGCCGATGAGCCGGGCTGCACTGGTCTCGTCGATCCGGGCTTCAATGGCATTAACCCGGATGTCCGGGTTGATCGCGGTCAGTTTCTCTTCGGCAGAGACGGTCTTCTTCTTCCCGATATCGCGGTCATAATGGAGGATCTGGCGGTTCAGGTTCGTCTGGTCGACATCATCCATGTCAACAATGGTGATCGTCCCGATCCCCGCGACCGCGAGGTAGAGCGAGACCGGCGAGCCCAACCCACCGGCGCCGGCGATGAAAATATGCGCTTTTTTCAGGAGTTCCTGCCCTTCGTCGCCGAAAAGCATCATCTGCCGCTTGTACCGTTCGCGTTCCCGTTCTGAAAGCATGGTTCACCGTTACATCAACCGGCAGCTTGTAGTACCGGCCGCTTTTTATTGAGTGTTTGGATTAGTTCCGGATTGGGCTGGGTGATTATTTATGCTGATATGTATCGGCAATAATTTCCGATTCTTCGTATTGTCCGCACCCGCCATCAGTGCTGGCAGGTATGCTCATCCCCGCCCTCTTCATGGGAGTGCGGGTTCTTCTCCACCCACAGCTCGAGGCCCTGCTTCTTCCGGTAATCGTTGATCGCTTTGTGGATACCCTCCTCGGCCAGTACCGAGCAGTGCATTTTGATGGGCGGGAGACCTTCAAGAGCCTCGGCAACGGCCTTGTTCGAGACCTCCCAGGCCTCCTCGAGGGTCTTGCCCCTCACCAGTTCCGTAGCCATGCTGCTTGATGCGATAGCAGCCCCGCAGCCGAAGGTCTTGAACTTCGCGTCGGTGACGATATTGTTCTCGATCTTCAGGAATATCTTCATGATATCGCCGCAGACCGGGTTCCCGACCTCGCCGATGCCATCCGCGTTCTCGATCTCCCCCACGTTCCGCGGGTTCTTGAAATGGTCCATCACCTTGTCACTGTACATTACAAGCCACCTTCCTTCCCGTTTTTCTGGTACAGCGGGGACATCTCCCGCAGGCGGGAGACTACCTTTGGCAGTACTTCCAGGACGAAATCCACATCCGCGTCCGTGTTGATGTTGCCAAGCGTCAGCCGGAGCGAACCGTGGGAGATCTCGACCGGCAGGCCGGTTGCCAGCAGGACATGGGACGGTTCGAGCGACCCCGAGGTGCAGGCGCTGCCGGTCGAGGCGCAGATCCCCTCGTCGTCCAGCCAGAGGAGCATGGACTCGCCCTCGATAAACTCGAAACTGATGTTGATGTTCCCCGGCAGGCGTTTCACCGGGTGGCCGTTGAGCCGGGAATGGGGGATCTTTGCGAGGATCCCGCTCATCAGCCGGTCCCGCAGTGCCCGGATCTTTCTATTGTGGCCTTCGATATCGGCAGTCGCCAGTTCGACCGCTTTCCCGAGACCCACGATCCCCGCGATGTTCTCGGTCCCGGCCCGGCGCCGGCGTTCCTGGCCGCCGCCATGGATCAGGTTGTCGATCTTCGTGCCTTTCCGGATGTAGAGCACCCCCACACCCTTGGGGCCATAGAACTTGTGGGCGGAGAGGGAGAGCATGTCGATGTTCTGCACCTTCACATCGATCCTGACATTGCCGACTGCCTGCACAGCATCGGTGTGGAACGGGATCTTATGCTTCCTTGCAATCGCCCCCAGTTCCGCGATCGGCTCGATGGTGCCGATCTCGTTGTTGGCGTACATGATGGAGATGAGGACCGTCTTGTCGGTGATCGCCTTCTCCAGGTCGGCCGGGTCCACGAGGCCGTACTGGTTGACCGGGAGGTAGGTGACGGTGAACCCCTCTTTTTCCAGGTACTGGCAGGTATGGAGGACCGCGTGGTGCTCGATCGCTGAGGTGATGATATGGTTGCCCTTCTTCCGGTTGGCGAACGCAACACCCTTGATCGCCCAGTTATCGGACTCGCTGCCCCCGGAAGTGAAGTAGATCTCGTCAGGTTCGGCGCCCAGTGCCGTTGCAACCTGGAGCCGTGCAGCATCGATTGCTTTCTTCGATTCACGGGCAATGCTATAGATGGAAGACGGGTTTCCGAAGTGTTCCGAGTGGTAGGGTGCCATCGCCTCCACGACTTCCCTCCGGACGTACGTGGTTGCCGAGTGGTCCATGTAGATGATGCGTTTTTCTCCCATGCGAAACTCCGTATGCAGATATCTGCGCTTGTCGTCTGAATATTCTTTCCGATCCGGATGTTGTGCAACCCGACACCCGCAAGATATTTGGGGGTGCAAGGTCAATCACAATTGTGAATACAATGTATTATGTCAGGACTCATATTAACGTTAAGGTAGTGTTATAATGGAAGCCCCCTGCCAGAAGATTGTGTGGGATGTCCTGCCGGCTATCCGGGCTGCAATAGCAGTCGAACTGGTCCGGCACGGCGTGTCCCAGGTTGAAGCCTCACGGATGCTGGAGATCGCCCCCTCTGCCGTCTCCCAGTATCTTTCCGGGAAGCGCGGCTACCGGATCGAGTTCGAGAACGATGTGAAAAAGTCCATCGAGCTCCTGGCACAGGACCTCAAGGACAAGAAAGAGGTCAACCTGGTGAAACGCACCTGCGATATCTGCCGGCAGCTGCGCGACGGGGATGACGGGTGTGCCGGCCCGACCGAGACGCGCTGCGGGTCGTAACCGTCCCGGACAAGACCTGATACCTTTTTTTTGGATACGTATGACCGCCCGGACAAAATACCAGGATCTCAGGAAGATCATCGCAGGATACGGCCCTATGCTGGTCGCCTATTCCGGCGGGGTTGACAGCACGCTCCTTGCGGCAATTGCCCGGGATGTGCTGGGAGAGAAGACCCGCTGTGTCCTTCTCGACAGCCCGGTCGTGCCCCGGGCAGCGGTGGCGCAGGCACAGGCTATCGCCCGCGAGTTAGGTCTTGTGCTGGAGATCATCCCGGTGCCCATGATGGAACAGGATGGGTTCCGGAAAAATCCTCCGGACCGCTGCTATCACTGCAAGAAGATCTCAGCGGTGTATCTCAAAAGACGGGCGGGAGAACTCGGGTATGCCTGCATAGCCGATGGCATCAATGTCTCGGACACGGGGGAGCACCGCCCCGGTCTCAAAGCATCAACGGAAGAAGGGATCGTCCACCCCTTCATCGAGGCCGGGATCACCAAGGAGGAGATCCGCACCATTGCCCGGAAACTCAGCCTGCCGGTCTGGCAGAAGCCCTCCGCTGCGTGCCTCTCCTCCCGCATCCCGTACGGCGATGAGATAACACATGAGAAACTCCGGAAGATTGAGGAGGCTGAAGCATACCTTGCCGGCCTCGGGATTGGCCAGATCCGGGTGCGGCTGCACGGGAACCTTGCCCGCATCGAAGTACATAAAGAGGACATAAGGAAAATACTGGAGCAGCAACCGGCGATCACGGGGAAGTTCCGGTCACTCGGCTTTGCCTATGTCACGCTCGACCTCGAGGGGTACCGCAGCGGCAGCATGGACGAGGTGCTCCAGTACCCCTCCGTGAAAGGACCTGACCATGTATAAAAAAATCCCCTGTATCCGTATTGACGGCGAATCGTGCGAGAAGGGCGATCACGAGGTGATCGAGGAGGCCCCCATGGCCCTCTTCGTCAACGGGCGGCACGCGATGACGGCCATGATGAGCCCGGTGCAGCTCGAGGACTTTGTCACCGGGTACCTGTATACGGAGCAGATCATCAAGGGCGTTGACGAGATCGAGTCCATCCGGATCGAGAAGAACCGGATGAGCGTCATCACCAAGAACCTCTTCAAGGTACTGGGGCCGAAAAAGACCATCCTCTCCGGCTGCGGCGGGAGCACATCGTTCATCGATACCGGGAAACTCCCGAAGATCAAGTCCGATTACCGGATCACGACCGCTGATATCCGGGACGCGGCAAAAGCCGTCCTGAACTCCGAACTTCATGTCAAAACCGGCGGGATCCATATCGTCGCGCTGCTGGATAAGGAGAGGATCCTCGCTGTTTCCGAGGATATCGGGAGGCACAATGCGCTCGACCGCGTTATCGGGTACGGGCTCCGCACCAAGATCGATCTCTCTAAGACATGGGTCATCGTCTCCGGGCGTATCTCGTCCGAGATGGTGAGGAAGTGCCTGATCGCAGGCATCCCCATCGTCGTCTCCCGGGGGGCAACAACCACGCTCGCAGTAGAGACTGCAGAGAAGACCGGCCTCACCGTTGTCGGTTTTGCCCGCAGCAGCAAGATGGTCGTCTACACCCATCCCCGCCGGTTGGAAGGGGCAGATACGGCCGGTACGTCAGCGCAAAGGTGAGTGCCTGAGCTGGCAGAGCTGACAGAGATCGCCGCTGCACGGGTCACCGCACTCACGGCATTTTCCCACCGGCTCACCGACAGATTTTCCAAGAAACGCGGCCTCGACTGTTTTCTTGTTTTCCATGAGCCGGAGCATGGTGCCGGGGTGCCGGTATTCGATTCCTGAAAGCATCGATCGCACCTCCCGCCGGAGGGCATGGATGGCATACGGGCATTCCGGCAGGTCTTCCCATATTCCCTGCACCATGAGAAACGTTGCGATCTCTTTTTCCTGGATATACGTCAGCGGTTTTATACGGGGGATGAACCGGCCGCCGGAGTCTGCGCCGGAATTCCTGATAAGCCGCATGAGGTCGCCCCGGAGCACGTTCATGAGCACCGACTGGGCCTCGTCATCGAGGTTATGGCCGGTGGCAAGTTTTGTTGCCCCGACGCGTTCTGCCCCCACGATAAGCGCCTTCTTCCGCAGGATCCCGCATATGCTGCAGGCCTGCGGTTCCCGGCCTTTCAGGACCGTGTCAAGGGAGTCGCCGAAGAGTTCCAGAAACGAGACGGTGATGTGATCAACACCGAGTCTCCGGACAAGATTTTCAGCGGAGCGGATAGTCTCCCCGCGGTACCCGCTGATCCCTTCGTCAACGGTGACTGCCACGAGCCGGATATCGTCCCGTGTCCCGAGAAGGTTGTGGAGAAGGAAGAGGAGTGCAGTGCTGTCCTTGCCGCCGCTCAGGGCAACCGCCACGACATCGCCCGGCACGATCTGCTGCTGCGAGATGATCGTAGCAGAGACCCGCTGTTCGAGATCTGCGAGGAGGTGGGTACTGCAGAGATACTGCCCGGCATGCCGCTGGTGGATCACGGCCGGTTCCCCGCAGAGGGAGCAGGCCGGACCATCCGTGCAAAGAGTCACCGGGTCCACGGGTTCAGCCCCCGTGCGAGATCCTGATGATCCGAAGCTCGTCATCCCCGCTCACAAGAGTATCTTCCGTCAGCAGTTTTCCCTCCCGGGATACCATAACCTCAAGCGGGTTGAT
>Ga0209098_1004741_pt1 | contig 10449 bp, 5 predicted proteins | sample AD_JPNHW1_MetaG_FD_184429 | JGI IMG/M metagenome (GOLD analysis project Ga0209098, IMG submission 184429) | Active sludge microbial communities of municipal wastewater-treating anaerobic digesters from Japan - AD_JPNHW1_MetaG (SPAdes) (version 2) | ecosystem: Engineered > Bioreactor > Anaerobic >... | reverse complement strand
TTTTACACCGGCGAGGGCGCTGTTACGTATGTTGTTGTTTTTTATCTTTTGGTAGCCGCTCTGGCCGCCTCCCGAATAAAACAACTGGATACCATTTGAAAAACCCCGAATGGAATCGTTCTGTATCAGGTACTTGCCGTAACGTACCAGAAATATGGAAGGCATGAGTTCATCGGAAACAAAATCACAATGATCAATTGTTGCCATAAACTGGTTATTGGAACTGCCCAGATAATCGAGCAGCAGGTATGAATTATCGAATCCGGTTGAATTAATAGCATTTACATTACCGCGGTAGGCAGTAACTGCCCCACAATGATCGAATAAAGCCGCATTGAAAGTAATATCCTGAGCCCAGCTTACAAGTTTACAACGTGTAAAATGCGTTGATGGGAAAGTCACTGCAAGGTTGCTATTATTCAGTAAAATCTGTAATTCGGCGCCTTCCTCTGCAATAAAATAAACATTGCTGCCCACGGTGATATTCCCGTCAATGACCAGTTTGCAGGTTCCCCGCTTGGCGGTAATGGTGCAGTTTTGCCCTATTTCAAATGTGCTGCCAGCATCAATATGTATCTCGCTGTTATACATATCAATATTGGTACTGGCGGCAACTGTAAGTATTGACTGGTTAGAAACAGTAGTTGTAAAACGCGATACCCGGTTGCTGTTGACAGTCATAGCAGTAGTAATATGTGTTTCGTGCGGTAGCAAGTGGTAATCAATAGCGAGGGTGGTTTCGCCACCATAGGGAATGGGTATATTGGTTTGTAGATGGGGAAGTTCAAATGTTTCGCCCCAGCGGTCGTCAACAAGGGTAAAAGAGTTGATTTTTCCTTGAAAACTTGTACCTGTGCTATTACTTTCCTTTACTTTAAAAAACACCTTGCCTACATCATTGGGATTGTATAGGTGGCTGAAAGCAATGCCCATATCAATGGGGCCGTTGTAGCAGCCCCGCATTGGGTTATAACCGCCACTGTAAGTTAAATGGAACAAATCGTCCCATGCTAACGGGTTGTTATTATTGGCAGCAGGTGCATAACCGGCACTACATTTAATATGGTCTCTGTGATCATGCTCCATATTTACCTTCAGGTTGATGGCAGGCTGTGGCATTTCACCGGTTTCTCCAAATACATCACAACTTTCGGCTACCTTGAGTCCATTAAAACCTGAGTTAGTGGGATAGAACAAATAATAAGGCATCCATATAAATCCCGAATTCCCATCTGACCATTCAAAGCCCCAACTATTTGCAACTTTAAAGGCTCCTATTTCAAAGTCTCGAATGTCAATTACTCCATCATGGTTGTTATCAATATCGTTTCGAAATTGCCCGTCAGGTTGCGGATCAGCAGCTGTTCCTCCCCCGCCCCAATCAATTTTTACATCATCATCATAACCACAAATGGTCATTTCGTGTCCAGATTCTGTATTGGGTAAACCTAGTTTTTTAATGTATTTTTGGTTGATATATGTGCCGGTTTGAATTTGTCCTATAACCCAAGGAACAGTAAAAATTCCAATTGTAGCTAAACCCCCAGATTGGGAAGCATTACAGTGATCAAAAATCCAATGTCTGATATTGTTCAGAAAAGTATAATCCAAAGTAAACGAAAATTGAAATATTGTGTTAGATACTGTATTGCCCATACCTGATTTGTATTTTTCATAATCAGTCATCCAGTATTTGTATTTTGTAGAATTATGATAAAGTGCAGAATCATCAAAAGTTATCCAATCAGGCGCTCCACAATCTCTAATTATTTGAAAACCACTCCTTCGGGCAGTAAATGTATTATAGTAACCGTTGTTGAGATAGTTATAAGTATAGAGTGGATTAAAAAGATTTGTATGATCTGAAAGAATATGGCTAGCGGTCCTACCAAACTTCCTATTCATTTCATAATTAAATGTATAAAATACTTCAGCTACATGTACACAAGAGCCACTATTACCCTGGTTATAAATGTATGGGAACCATACACTGTCATTATTGAATACTGAGGATGGTAATGTTAGTGACTGTGAAGCAACAGATGGGTAGAGTTCAATAGAATTCCATTCGGAAGACAGTGGTGAGTCATCCATATCTCCAGAAGCCCAAACAGGTCCATTAGGATCGGGATTCATGTTAATTAATTGGGCAAAAACAGGAATTCTGAACAAGGTCAGAAGTGCAATAAACGTGTAAATAATTTTACTTTTCATATCGGTATTATTTTGGTTTTGCAAATTTTTCTGAGTAGTTATGGATGCTATTAATAAAATTCACACAATAAACCCCGCTGGGGAAATCCCTTACATCAAATCTACATTTCCCATTTTCTATATTTTTAATTTCATGTAATAACACTTTCCCATCCATGTTTACAATAAAAGCATTCCATTTACCGCTCATCAGTATTGGATTTGGGAAAGAACATGTAATTTGGCTATTAGTCTCGTTCATCGTAATGTCAAATGATTCATTTTTAATACCTTGTAATGTAAATACAGATGTATAAGTAGGGAGTTTTGAACGGTACAAACCAGGGAATCCATCATCTATGCCATAGATGTAATTATATTTATCCACAAATAAACTTCCAATTGGGCCATTGTTTGCACCTATACTTACCCATTCAAATGTCATTCCACTGTCAATTGACTTAAGTGTACCTTCAGGCCAATCGGAATTTGCAAATAAATAACCTGCTGAGTTTAATACCATTCCTTTATTACTTGGCCAGAATATAAGCTTGATCTCTTCGGGATTATCATCATAGATCGCAAAAGTGCCATCATCTCCAGCTCCTATAAATACATCACCCTGTGCGTTTATTTCAATATTCTTTACCTGATATCCTACCATACCCAGGCATTGCCAGGTTGCCCCATTGTCAACCGATTTTAATAGCCCGCCTGCATTGGGAGACCATCCCTGCAATCCGATATAAATGTCCCCGTTGGGAGCTATTGCTATATCACTAACGAATTCACTAACATGATTATAAGTTTGAAAAAGAGTATCAAAAGTTATTCCTCCATCATATGTTCGGAGCAGCAATGCCCCTAAAGTCTTAGAACATCCCAATAGTAAAGAATCATTGCCAAAACTATAAAACTTTGTTATTGAATATAGATAATGAAAAGGCAGTGATTGCCAATTTTGACCATTGTCTGTGGATTTCCAAAAAGTTTGAGCACCTGCAGTGCCGGAATATATATTTCCGGTTTTATCTATACCAATTGAATGTACTTGAGATAAGCCTGTATTTAATACATGTTCCCATGATTGCCCATTGTTGGAAGAACGATATATTCCGTTAAAATTACAATTATCAGTTACAGTGCCGACAAAAATGGTTCCCTGGGAGACCACAGCAATATCAGCTATACCAAGAGAATCAGGAAAAGGGATTAATTCCCAAAAATCCTGTGCCCTGGTATTCAAGGCAACCAGCAAATCAACAAATACAAAGAGTAAGATTTTATATTTCATAGGGCAGGATATTTGTTAGAGATGTGGCAGATATAAAAAGCAATCGAATATAATAAATATTTCGATTCTTCTTACTTGTTGGTGACTTTTTTAATAGCTTAAATTTATAAAAATAGTTCTTAGAATGTCCTTTAAATTGGCCAGGATTGAGGTCAGCCGGCTAGCCAGGAATGATGCCAAAAGGTCTCAGCCTGTTTTTGATTTGAGTATTTGTAATTACAAAACCATTTCATAACTTTGCACCCCTTTTTACGGAATGAACTAATTCATTAACAATAAATTCAGCTTCAGATGAAGGTTTACAAGACAAATGAGATCAGAAATATTGCCCTGATTGGTGGCGCCAAGTCGGGAAAGACCACGCTGGCCGAAACCATGTTGTTCGAAGGCGGGTTAATCAACCGTCGCGGCAGTGTTGAAGACAAAAATACCGTTTCCGACTACCGCGAAATAGAACTTGAAAGGCAGAACTCAGTATCCTCAACCGTTCTCTATTCCGAATATAAGGGCAAGAAGATCAACATTATAGACACCCCGGGTTTTGATGATTTCATCGGTGAAGTTGTAGCCGCTCTCAAAGTAGCCGATACCGCCCTCATGGTAGTTAATGCCCAGAACGGTGTTGAAGTAGGTACCGAGATCACATGGCGCCATACCGTGAAAAATCATACCCCGGTGATGTTTGTTGTAAACCAGCTCGAACACGAAAAAGCCAATTTTGAAGAAACGCTGCGACAGCTTAAGACCCAGTTTGGCTCACATATCACTGTAGCTCAGTATCCCGTTGGCGACGGCCACGCTTTCCACGGCATCGTTGACCTGCTGCAGATGAAAATGTACCAGTTCCACGACGGCAAAACCGAAGTGGTGGATATACCTGCCGGTGAAAAAGCCAAGGCAGAAGACCTTCACAATGCGCTGGTAGAAAAGGCTGCCGAAAGCGACGAATCGCTCATGGAAGCTTTCTTTGAAAACGGTTCGCTTACCGAAGACCAGATCGAAAAAGGCATCAAGACAGGCCTTATTTCACGCGGATTTTTCCCTGTTTTCTGCCTTTCGGCAAAACAGAACCGCGGTGTTGCCCGCGTGATGGATTTCATCAACACTTCGGTACCCGCTCCCGACGAAATGCCCGGAGTTAAAACCGTTGGCGGCAAAACCCTGAAATGCAGCGCTTCCGATCCCACATCACTCTTCATCTTCAAGACTTCCATCGAAGAACATCTTGGCGAAATTGCCTACTTCAAGGTGTATGCCGGTGAAGTGGCCGAAGCCATGGATATGGTGAATGGCATCAACTCGGTGAAGGAGCGTATTCCGCAGTTACTTATCACTGCCGGCAAGAAACGCGAAAAAGTTGAAAAAGTAGTTGCCGGAGATATTGCTGCCACCATCAAACTGAAGAACTCACGCACCAACGAAACGCTAAATTCACCGAAGAATTCTGATGATGTAATTGAACCCATCGAATTCCCGGCTCCCAAGATCAGCTTTGCTATCAAGGCCAAGAACCAGGGTGATGATGAAAAGCTCGGCGCCCGCCTCAATGAAATGCACAAAGTTGACCAGACCCTTGAAATTGAATACTCCAAGGAACTGAAACAGATCCTCATCAAAGGCCAGGGTGAGTTGCACCTCAATATTGCCAAGTGGCACCTCGAACAACTCGACAAGATTCTCATCGATTTCATCGCTCCCAAGATCCCGTACCGCGAAACCATCACCAAGTCGGCCAACGCCATGTATCGTCACAAAAAGCAGTCGGGCGGTGCCGGACAGTTTGGTGAAGTGCATATGCTCATTGAGCCTTATACCGAAGGCATGACTTTCCAGCAGTTATATCCCGTTCGCGGATCTGATGAAACTCCTCTGCCATGGGGTGGAAAGCTCGTTTTCAACAACTGTATCGTTGGCGGCGCTATTGATGCACGCTTTATGCCGGCCATCCTCAAGGGGATCATGGAAAAGATGGAAGAAGGCCCGCTCACAGGTTCATACGCCCGCGATATCGTCATCAATGTTTACGACGGTAAAATGCACCCGGTTGACTCCAACGAAATGGCCTTCAAGCTCGCCGGGCGTAACGCTTTCAGGGAAGCTTTCAAGAATGCCGGACCCAAGATCCTTGAACCAATTTATGATGTGGAAGTGATTGTTCCTTCCGACCGCATGGGCGACATAATGACCGACCTGCAGGGACGCCGCGCTATCATCATGGGTATGGACAGCGAAGGCAACTACCAGAAGATCAAGGCAAAAGTTCCACTGGCCGAAATGAACCGCTATTCAACAGCGCTCAGTTCAATGACCTCAGGCAGCGGTACTTATTCACTCAAATTTGCCGAGTATTCGCAGGTTCCGCCCGATGTTCAGAATGCACTGCTCAAGGCTTACGAAGAACAGGAAAAGGACGAGGATTAGTCTTCAGCCTTCCGTATATAAAAAGCCCCGGCATCTGCCGGGGCTTTTATTTTTTCAAGAATAACGCAACTACTTTGCGAGACCAAGCAGCGCCCGATATTCATCCTCCCCGAGTTTGTAATGGTTCCCTTCGGCTTTGCTGTGAACCATCGCTTTTACAATCCCTTCAAACTTGTCTTCATTGATTCCCACCTGCGAAAGTCGTACAGGGGAGCCAACAAGGGTAAAGAACTGTTCGAACCTGCTGATGGTTTCATCGATGCTTGTCACACCGAAAAGGTCTTTGCCCAGCTTTAAGATTCGGCTGCCGGCTTTTTCACGGTGGTGTTTCATCCAGGCAGGGAACATGATGGAGAGTGAGGCTCCGTGCGGTACATCGTACAAGAGCGAAAGCACATGTCCCAGGGCATGAACGCCCCAATCGCCGCGGGCTTTTCCGTAACCTGTCATCAGGTTAAGCGCCATGGTGGCATCGTACATGATGGCGGCCCTTTCGTCGTAACCGGTGAGGTTATTCATCAGCTTAGGTCCCCACTCCATAGCGTCGGAAATAATGGCGTTGATAAAGCGGTCGCTGAGGGTGCAATCGCCGGCCCCAAAATAATTCTCAAAGCAGTGGGCGATAAGATCGGCAATGCCATATGCCGTATAATCGCGGGGAACTGTGTATGTTACTTCCGGATCGAGAAAGGAATGTTTCGGGAAACAGAAATCGGAGCCGTAACCTTCTTTACGGCCCGTTTCTTCATTTTGAAGTACGGCAAAAGGATTCATTTCGGTACCTGTTGCTGCCAGCGTGAGCACGGCTATCAAAGGGAGCGCTTTAAGAGGCCGGGCTTTGTAATCGTAATATCTCCAGGCCGAGTGCTCAACAGGAATGGTGATGGAGATTATCTTCGCTGAATCAATCACGCTTCCGCCACCGACGGCAACAACATAATCCACGCCTTTTTCGCGGCCCAGCGCTGCAGCTTTGTCAACATCGGTTACGGTTGGATTTGGCTTTATTCCTCCGTACTCGAAGACTTCAGCGCCTGCTTTTTCAAGCTGGGCTTTCACTTTATCAAATACGCCTGATCTCTTCACCGATCCTTTGCCGTAAACAAGCAACACCTTGCTGCCTAGCGGTTTAACCGTAGCAGCCAGTTCTTCAATAACACCTTTGCCAAAATGCAGGGTAGTCGGGTTGTAAGCTTTAAAATTTTCCATTCTGATATTAAGTCAATTTTAGAAATGTTTGTTGTGCCGGATTATTCTTATGCCTTGGTTCACAATCCTTTGGAAGACTTCACAAGAAATCCCAGGCTAGGTTTTCAGGAAATACTGAACTACAGAAAATGTCCCGGGCAATTCACTAAGAGTACTCCTACCTGAGAATTACCTTATAGGAAACCATTTTTTCTTCTGTTTCGAACCTGAGTATATAACAACCTCTGGGCAGTTTTGTCAGATCGAAAGCATAGTTTGTTTTTCCGGCGCACTTTTTACTCTCGATCATTTGTCCTTCGAGATTGAGAATCTCCACATCGAGGCTCTGCAGGTGAGATGGAACCGGTCCGAGTGTGAACTTCCCGGAGGTGGGATTCGGGTAAACCGAGATGCCTTCGTAAGGATTCTCAGTGAGTGAAACCTGCGAAGGCTCCTGGATCAGCTGTACGGTTTGAGGATCAATGCCGTTTGCGGTAACGGTAATATTGGCCAGCCTCGAAACCACCGAAACATTCTCCTGGTATCCGGCTGCAATGGTTCCGTTGCCGTTGCCCGAAGGTGTAACTGTGCACCAGGCGGCATCGGAAACTGCTGCCCATGTAGTATTTGACGCTACCGTGAAATTTGTACTTCCGGCTACAGCCGTAACATATTTAACGGCAGGAGTCACCAATAAAGTCACCGGGGCAGCTTCCTGTGTCACAGTTACCACAACAGGCGATGTTCCCGGCACCGTAACTGTAATATTTGCAGTCCTTACCGAAGGAACTGTGTTTTCAGCCACTTCAGCCTCAATCACACCATTTCCGGTACCTGAAGAATTTACAGCGCACCACGCGGCATCGCTGGCTGCTACCCAGGAAGCATTACTGCTGACATCAAACTGGGTGTTTCCGCCTGCATAAGCCACATTTTGATTCGATGGTGTTACCTGTACCATTGGTAATCCGGCTGACTGATAAACAGTTACTACAACGGGGTCAACACCGGTTCCCATAAAGGTGATCTCAGCAGTACGGGGCGATAACTCCTGGTTTGCAGTGTACTGGGCATTGACTACCAGGTTGCCATTTCCTGATGAAGGTACATTACACCACGCTGCATTGCTAACTGCTGTCCACGTAATGTTTGAATATAAGTACAATGGCACTGAGCCCGCTTCGTACGACACATAACATTCTTCAGGTGTGACTTTAAGTACCGGTGCTGCGGCGGTTTGGGTAAGTGTGACCTGCACCGGTGTGCCTCCTGCCGGGGTAACGGTAATGTTTGCAACACGCTGGGTGATGGCCAGGTTTTCGGTATAGGTAGCCGTAAGTATGCCATTGCCTGTTCCCGATGAAGTAACTGTGCACCAAACCTGGCTGCAGTATGCTGTCCAGGCCGAATTAGAAGTGATCGTAAATTCACCGGTCCCGGGATCGGAGGTCACAATCAGGTTCTGGGGTGAAACGCTCAATGTAGGTGGTGCTCCTGCCTGTGTAACAGTGACCGAAACTGCCGGAATCCCTGCCACGGTCACGGTAACAGTCGCTACACGCGGTGTGAGGTCAGGGTTTGCTGTCACTGAAGCCGTGATGCTGCCATTGCCGGTTCCCGAGGGTGTTACCGTGCACCATGCCATGTTGCTTGCAACCGTCCAGGCGGAATTTGAGGTTACCGAAAATGATGTATTTCCGGCAGTGTAGGCAACATCCTGGTTCGAAGGTGTCACGGTGAGTGTGGGCGATGTTCCGGATTGGGTAACTGTGACGGTAACCGGGCTCAGCCCGCTGACAGTCACGGTAATGGTGGCTATTCTGAGACTGATACTGGGATTCAGGGTATAGGTTGCCAGAATGGTTCCATTACCGGTACCCGAAGGAGTTACCGTACACCATGCATCACTGCTGGAGGCTGTCCATGGCGAATTTGAAGTCACTGTAAATGAAGTATTTCCTGCAACCGAACTCACATTCTGATTCGAAGGGGTTACTGTGAGCGTAGGAGGTGCTGCAGCCTGAGTAACAGTTACCGTAACCGGTGTGAGCCCTGTGACTGTAACCGTGATGGTCGCAACCCGCGGGCTGAGGACAGTATTCTGTGTATAGTTGGCCACGATGGTTCCGTTGCCGGCTCCGCCTGATGTCACAGTGCACCAAGCTGCATTGCTCGAGGCTGTCCAGGCGGAATTTGAGGTAACTGTGAAATTTGTTGATCCCGCCGGGGCCGTAACATTTTGGTTTGAAGGGGTAACCGACAATGTGGGTGTGACATTGCCTGCCTGTGTAACCGTAACCACAACCGGTGTAAGCCCGGAGACGGTCACCGTGATATTGGCAATTCGTACTGTGGCATTGGTGTTTTGTGTATAGTTTGCCACGATTGTGCCATTTCCTGAACCTGAAGGTGTTACCGTGCACCATGCCGCATCGCTGGTAACGGTCCAGGAGGAGTTTGAAGTTACCGTGAAGCTTGTTGAACCGGCAGGATAGGTAACATTCTGGTTCGCAGGGGTAACGGTAAGTGTTTGGCCAGTGCCACTAACAGTCATGTCGTCAACACACACTCCGTAACCGTATTTGGCAGTGCCTTCAAAGGCAATGTAATAGTCAGAACTGCCATTTGGCAGACTGATGGTTTCCTGTGTCCAGGAAGTGATATTCGATGTGTATGTCGCCAGCAGCGACCATGTGCCGGTTGATGACGTGCGGTAATATACCCGCAGTTCATCCTGGTCGGGACTCCACAATGCCTGGGTATGCCAGAATGTAAGTTGAGGGTTCATCAGCGAGGCTAAGTTCATCGGTGGTGTAATGAGCTTGGTGACGGAGGCTGTGTTTGAGTTCTTAAAGAGCAAAGCATTGTAACTTCCGGTATGAGCTGCTGCCGGATGCCCTGACTGTCCTCCTGCCTGGAATGCCCAGTTTAGCGCGCCGGTGACGTAAACCTGCGACCAGCATGAAGGAATAACGCCACCGTTTTCGAAGCTTTCGGTATAGGGGAACGAAGTGACTGTTCCGCAAAGGGTGGTAAACTGCAGATCTTCGCCGTAGAATGTCCCGTTGCTGTTCGTAGCGTAAGCCCTGATATGGTAAGTAGTATTTGAGTTCAACCCAGTAAGCAAGCTTGTAAATATTCCGGTTCCGGTTCCGTCAGTCGTGTGACTTCCTGCAATGTCAGGATTAACTGAGGTGCCCCAGCAAACACCGCGTGCTGTAACTGCGTAACCACCGTCGGTTATAACATTTCCGCCTGCAGTGGCAGTGGTGGTTGTAATATCAGTGGCGGCTGTCGTGGTTACTGAAGCTGCACCAGGGGTAAAAGTGAGGTCGCTGCCGTTGGTGGTTCCG
>Ga0209098_1004739_pt1 | contig 10452 bp, 9 predicted proteins | sample AD_JPNHW1_MetaG_FD_184429 | JGI IMG/M metagenome (GOLD analysis project Ga0209098, IMG submission 184429) | Active sludge microbial communities of municipal wastewater-treating anaerobic digesters from Japan - AD_JPNHW1_MetaG (SPAdes) (version 2) | ecosystem: Engineered > Bioreactor > Anaerobic >... | reverse complement strand
TCCTGCACAACTACCCTTCGTTCGAGTTCGATGTCCCTCGGGTCGAATCGCGGGTGCAACAGCATGTCGGTGAGGACGTCGAGTGCGGTATCCAGATGGGCCGCCGGTGCTCGCACATGGAACATGGTATACTGCGTCTCAGTGAAGGCATTCAGGTCGCCGCCCACATTCTCGATGGCAGAGGAGATCTCGAGAGCAGTACGGTACTCCGTCCCCTTGAACAGCAGGTGCTCGATGAAGTGGCTCATCCCGCGTGTACGTGCGTCCTCAAAGCGAGAACCACTTGCGACAAGGGCCCCGACTGAAACAGTCGGGTGCCCTTGGTCAACATCGAGCACAACTCGGATGCCGTTCTTAAGTGTCAGGACCTGGGGTTCAGCCTGCACACTCCTAGTGCTCGCCATGATGGCGGTCGCCATGTTCATCCCGCGGAGCGGACGCGCCCGTCAGGCCCTTGCGGGTCAACGAAATCTTGCCGTCGTCCTTGAGAGGGAGTGTCTTGACCTGAATCTCATCGCCTACCTTCAGGACTGAGTGAATGTCCTTCACGTAGGAGTCAGAAACCTGGGAAACATGCAGCAATCCAGATTTGCCAGGGGCTATTTCCACAAACGCACCAAAGTCCCTCAGCTCAGTGACCTTCCCGGTATAAACTTTCCCAACCACGATGTCTTCGGTTATCGCATTGATGGCGTCCATAGCGATCTGGCCCTTGGCTCCGTCTGGAGCAGTCACGAAGACAGAACCGTCATCTTCGATGTCAATGTCGCACCCGGTGTCAGCAATGATCTTCTTGATGACCTTGCCCCCTGGCCCGATCAACGTTCCAATCTTGTCGCCAGGAATCTGCATGGTGAAGATCCTCGGCGCCAGCGGGTTGACCTCACTGCGGGGCGCGGGTAGCACTGAAAGCATCTTGTCGAGGATGAAGAGTCGTGCAGTCCGTGCCTGGTCAAGTGCGCGAGACAACAGGTCGCTGTCAACCCCATGGATCTTGATATCCATCTGGAGCGCAGTTATGCCTGCAGCCGTACCGGCGACCTTGAAGTCCATGTCGCCGTTTGCGTCCTCTGCTCCCTGGATGTCAGTCAGAATGACACTGGTGTCGCCTTCTTTCATAAGGCCCATCGCGATGCCAGCGACTGGTGCCTTGATGGGAACACCTGCGTCCATCAAGGCCAGAGTGCTCCCACAGATTGATGCCTGAGACGTGGACCCGTTGGACTCCAGAACCTCCGAAACAACTCGGATTGAATAAGGGAACTCGTTTTCATCAGGTATGACAGGCAAGAGTGCTCGCTCTCCCAATGCACCATGGCCAACCTCCCGCCGGCCCGGGCCACGCATGGGACGCGTTTCCCCGACTGAGAACGGTGGAAAGTTGTAGTAATGCATGTAATGCTTGGTGACTTCTTCCTCGAGACTCTCCACCAGCTGTCCTTCGCTCTTGCCCCCCAACGTTGCGATAGACAGCACCTGCGTCTGTCCGCGTGAGAACAATCCCGACCCGTGGCTCATAGGGAGAATGCCGACTTCGACACCGATGGGACGAATCTCGTCAGGTCTGCGGCCATCAATGCGAACGCCTTCTGTAACTACCCGGTGCCGGATGAACCTCTTGATTTCGGCATCGAGAATCTCACCGACAGCCAGTACGCTGTCCGGATAGGTCCCCGCAAGTTCTGAGGCAAGCTCGCCCTTGAACTCGTCAAGGATCTTCTCTTTCTTGAGCTTCTCTTTGTCCTTCAGTACGACGGGAAGACGCTCCTCGACCATGGTACGTACCACAGCCTGAAGCTGCGGGTCAAATGTCAAATCGGGAACCACAATCTTGTCCTTGCCTGCCTCGGCCCGCAGTTCCTCCTGCAGACGGCAACTCTCCCTGATCGGATCCTCAGCCCGTACCAGCGCCTCAACCATCTCCGCTTCAGTGATCTCCCTTGACCCGGATTCCACCATGAGAATACCATCCCTGGTTCCGGAGACCGTCAAGTCCAGAAGGCTGTCATCAATGGCACCCATAGGTGGGTTAAAGACCAGCTCCCCGTTAATCTTGCCGACCCTGACTGCACCCACAGCATCCACAAAGGGAGCATCGCTCAGGAGCAGCGCGGCAGAAACCGCATTGATGGCCAGTATATCCGGGGAGTTCTCCGTGTCAGCGGACAACACATAGACTATGACCTGCACCTCGCGGCGGAAGTGTTTTGGGAAAAGGGGACGGATTGACCTGTCAATGACCCGTGAGCGAAGAATCTCGCGCTCACTGGGCCGTCCTTCGCGCTTGTAGAAGCCGCCCGGAATCTTGCCCGCGGCATACATCTTCTCGAAATAGTCGACCGTCAGCGGAAAGAAATCGATGCCTTCCTTGGTTGTGCCGCTCACCGTGGCAGTGGCAAGCACGACGGTTCCTCCCATCGTTGCCAGTACTGCCCCTCCTGCCTGCTTCGCCAGCCTCCCGGTTTCATAGGTGACTGGCCTTCCTGCAATGGTACCATGTACCACTCTTACTTCATCGCTTTGTGACATCGGCCCCTACTTGCGGATTCCCAGCCGCTTGATAAGTGAAGAATAGCGATCCTCATCAACCCGCTTCAGACTGTTGAGCAGTCTGCGGCGCTCCCCTACAAGCTTGTAAAGGCCACGCTTCGAACTGAAGTCCTTGGGGTGACTCTGCAGATGTTCAGTAAGCGCAGATATGCGCTTTGACAGCATCGCGACCTGAACCTCGAATGAACCAGTATCGCCCTCGCTCAACTTGTACTCGCCAATAATCTTTGCCTTTTCTTCGGCTGACAGCATGTGGTACCTCCATAGTATCCCAGAACCCAGTGCTGCGTCCAGCCGGAACGCTAAACCGAGTACGGGAGAAATGTACGAGAATTGTAGCAGAAACGACTCACCTGTAAAGGAATCCCTGCTTCTTCAACGGTTCACGATATCTTCTTGCGAACCGCATCGTGCTGCTCGAGAATCATGCGCGCCTGTGCCACGTCGTGGGAAATCTGTCGCGCCAAATCGGCAGGAGAAGAGAAGAGTTGCTCGTCCCGGAGCCGCGCAACAAACTGCACCGTCACGAGGCGGCCATAGACCTGACGATGAAAGTCGAGCAGGTGGACCTCGACGGTACGCCGCGAGCCGGAAACAATGGTAGGGCGCACACCGATGTTGCACACACCACCAGCAGCTGCACCATCAATGACAGCCTGCACCACATAGACGCCGTTGCCGGGCAGCAGCTTCATCGGGTCCGACAGGTCCACGTTTGCCGTCGGAAACCCAAGTTTTCCCCCGATGTGATTCCCCGCTACGACAACCCCCTGCACAGAGTAGCTGCGACCAAGATACCTTGCAGCACCTTCCACGTCACCCGCCAGAATAGCTTTTCGGATCACGGAGCTGGAGCAGATCTTTCCGTCAATCAGTACCGGCTTGACAGTCACAAGCCGCCGGCCCGAGTCATGCAGCAGTCGTGCCATCATGTCGACATTGCCAGTTCTGCCTCTCCCAAAACGGAAATCCTCCCCCACCACCACTACCCTGGCATTGAGGTGGTCGATCAGAACATCCTGCACAAAGTACTCCGGCGTCAGGTTCTGAAAACGCGTTGAGAAGTCCTCCAAGACGATCGAATCCACTCCCAGCTGGCTTGCAAACTGCACGCGCTCATTGTTCGAACTGAGGAGCCCACCCAACTTCTGGGTCGTCAACTTGGGGTTCCGACGGAATGTATACACCACTGAATCCAGCGCCCCCCTGTGACCCAGTGCCAGAAGTTCCTTGATAATGCGCTGGTGTCCAAGGTGAAACCCGTCGAACGCCCCTATAGCGACAGCCGAATCTACACCCGGATACTCTGATGATGACAGATACACCTTGCTCATGTGTTGAGTACCCTGGTTGGCCGGAGTGTCCCGTCAACTGCCTGAGCTATCCCTGCCGGAAGTCCCCGCCCGTCAAGCACCAGCACGAACCTTCCTGACACACGCTCCGCGGGAACCGACACGCCGTGGCGAAAAGCAGCAAGTCCGAGACCATCGAGGCGCACGCGGGGAACACCTGCAAGCAGAGACGGGTTGTCAATGCCCCACGTCAGGAACGAGTCGTCACCCGACTCCACACAAGTACGCAGCCGAGCAAGCGACATGGTTTGACCGATGCCGTACCCATATGCCTGCGTGCGCAATAAACGTCCCATGCAACCGCCGCACCCAAGTGCCAAGCCAACATCCCGACAGAACGCCCTCACGTAGAAGCCACTCGTCACACTCATGCGCACGTGCACATGCCACAGGTCCTGCTCCTGATGCATCCGCAGAACTCGCAGATACTGCACCTTGACGGCTTCAGGTGCAAAGTCCAGCAGCTTGCTTCCGCGCCGCGCAGCTTCATAGCCACGCGTCCCATTCAGCTGTTTGGCTGAAACGTGCGGCGGAATCTGTTCTGGGCGACTTGCGACGCTGTCGAGCGAACTGAGAATCTGCTCCTCGCGGATCCCGACGGCACCATGCCGCTCCGTTACTGGCCCCGAAGTATCGTCCGTGAGCGTCGTCAGTCCAAGAACAAGCTCTGCAACATATTCCTTGTCCCCACGCGGCAACAGTGGAATCAGCTTCGTAGCCTCCCCCATGGCAACAGGAAGGACGCCCGCCGCGGGGGGATCGAGTGTTCCCAGGAAACCGGCCCGCCTTGACCCGAGTACGCCCCGGACAACGCTCAACGCGCGGGCACTGCTGATGCCAGGCGGCTTGCAAAGAGCAAAGAAGCCCCCTGCACCTGAATCCTGCACGGCCATGCTCAACACACTCCAAATGGCCTGATCAGCCCTGGCTCCAGCACCTAAGGTTCCTTCTGGATGTCTGCCTGTATGGAAGAAGGCGTCGCTGTGGCAGATATGACTCCCTGCGTCAAACCCTCCAACGAAATCGGGTAGCTACCATCTGCAAGCGGCGCTTGACTGACGTCGATGTATGCCTTCACCTGCGACGAACCAAGGGAAGAGACGGCAGCACTGGTGCCACTTACAAGGACAGAGACAGATGTGGTTCCGATCGTCACCTTCCAGGCAGGTCCAGCGCCACGAACCTGTACTGGCACGTCTGGTATGGCGAGCACCACGACAGGATCAAGGGTGATACTGCATGTCACAGTCCTGGAGCCACTCATCAGAGACACACCGGTCGGAAGAACCAGCTCGACATCTCGCGTTACGGGCCCGGACCTGCCCGAAATGTCTACAGGTGAGGTTGTAATCACCTTGACCTGGCCAAGGACATCAGGTTCGCCTGTAACCATTACCACGGCTGGGGAACACGAAGTGGCCCCCACCGCGTACCCCGCTGCAGGGTGGCCGCTGACGACAGGCAGCACTGGGAGAGTCCTGACACGCGATGAATCCAGGATAGGAAGGACGGCGACGGCACTCTGGGGCGAAAGCAGTACGCCGGTCACTGCGTTCCCTTCCGTGTCAAAGGCCACGACGTCGCCTGCAACCGTCAGGTTGCCACCAGCAGGAGTCCCCAGCTTGTCGAGACTGACGACAACTGCTGCCTCCTTCACGAGGCTCACGAGCGACGAAGGCCCGGATACCTCCACAGCAGGCGGCTCGGCGTGAGGCGTCCCGAGGACCATGCCAGCTGGAAGCGTCCCAGTGACTTCTGCATGGATGGGCACAGAGATCGTCTGCAGAGACTCAAGCTGTACGCTCACCTCAGAGGGAGTCACGCTCTCAACTGTGACGCCAGCAAGACCCGCTACCTGAACCTGAACTGTTGCGGCAAACGTGCCTTCTGACCTTCCCCGCAGGTCGATCGTGGGGGTCACGTAGCTGCTCGTCACATTCCACAATGTGTTCATCGGGCCACGCAGTGTCACCGTCACGCTAGGCAATGCACCTGACACGACGTACCCCTGAGGAAGGTTGACAGCGACAACCGGTGCTTCGACCGACTTGGTCGTATCGGGCCCTCGCACCCCTGCAACATACACCCACAGGAGAATTGCCAGGAGGACGGAGATAACCTTCGAGTTGAAGAGGACCGACCATGCGTTACGCCTGGCCATCCTGACCTCCCCGCTTTCCCGGCGACGACTTCCGCCCCCTGAACAGCGCAGACAGCGTGAACCTGTGCTCGTTCGCTGCCGGTTTTGTCATGACAAGCAGCATGCCTCGAAGTTCCAGGGGACTGAGATACCGCGTCAGCTTGCCACGCACCGCCAGCGAGATGACCCCGGTCTGCTCTGAGACAACGACAACTATGCAGTCAGTTTCCTCGGTAATACCGATTGCCGCACGGTGCCTGGTCCCAAGCCCACGCTCAAGTTCGGCACTTGCAGTCAGTGGAAACAGGCATCGGGCTGCTACGATTCGATTGTCTGCAATGATCACGCCACCGTCATGCAGCGCACTGTTAGGGTAGAAGAGAGTCGAGAGCGTCTCGGCCCGGACAAGAGCATCCAGCCGCACGCCTGTTTCAACGTAGTCTTCGAGACCCGTCTGCCTCTGAATACAAATCAGCGCCCCGATTCGATTCATCGAGAGGTACTTCACACTCTTGACAATCTCGTCGACAGACTCTTCCCAGTCACGCATGTCTGACAGTTGACCGCGGGCGTCCGCAGCGACAAGTTTGCTGCTTCCAAGCCTGCCGAGCATTCTCCGCAGTTCCGGCTGAAACACCATGACGAGCAACAGCGGAAGAAACGACGTCGAGAAGTTGCGCAGCCAACTGAAGACGCTGTTCAGAGCGAGCAGTCCAAACTTGAGACTCAGCCACTCAATGCCGTAGACCAGGATATAGTAAATGGCTAATCCCTGAGCAAGCTGCAGAGCCCGCGTGTTCGAAATCAACCGCAAGAGTGCATAGAAAAGGAGCGACGTCAGAACGATATCTACTACGATCGACAACCCGCGCAGGGGCGTCAGGTTGTCCAGAAGCTCAGCAAAGAATTTGTCAAGGGCGCTCATATCACTTCACTGCAACTGCTATCATGCGCTTCGATTCAGACCCGAGACGCGACCCATCATAGTCACCATACCATTCCTCTACGTGCAGGCCTGCCAACTGCAGCAGGCGGGACAACTCCGCCGGCGTGTACATGCGCAGCGTCCGATGATATTCGGTCCGCGACGAAGGAGAAACGACAAGCCTTCGTGTACACACTGTTCCCTCTACGACGTTCAAGCGGCGTCTTTCCACAATCACTTCGCCTCCTGTTTCGTGCCATTCCTCGGCCACGAAATGGCGAATGACATAGTCTCCATTCTCCACATCCAGGAAGAGCCGAGCGCCGGTGTTCATATGTGCGGCCATGTGGCACAGGATCGCCCCATCGCCATCTTCCCCATAGTAGCCAAAGGAGCTCCAGAGAGACAACACCAGGTCAGCTCGCAGCGAAAGCTGCATCGAGCGGGCGTCGGCGACGAAAAAATCGGCAGGCACGCCTAGAGCAAGACAGCGTGCCCGGCATGCCGCAACATAGTCAGCATTCATGTCTATCCCAGTTACCCGGAAGCCCAAGCTTGCGAACTCAATGCTGTGACGCCCCAGCCCACAGCCAACGTCCAGCACGACAGAGTCCGGAAGCAGGGGCACTATGCGCAGGATTGCCTGAACCTGAGCACGGGTGCGCGCCTCCGTCACAGTGTCCAGAAACAGGCGTCTGTATGTGTCGTCAAAGTAGCTGACCGTCCAGTCGTCACTCGTCATGTCGGATTCATAGTATGGCATGATGCCCAAAATGCAACGAACGGGGACCGGGTCGAAGCCGCTGTTACAGTTGTTCGCTCGGCTCTGTCCCTTCTGCAGCATTCCAATCAGACGCAGCTCCCATGGAACCTGAAGGCTTTCATCATGGTCCTGAAGGCCGCACGCGCTTTCAGACAACGTGAATGATGGTATAATCTGAGTTCGAACCGCAGACATTGAGCCTCCCACGTGCGGTGGCCGGCTCAGCCGAGGAGTAGTACATGGGAAAAGAAAGCAGAATACGACAGGAACGTAAGCTTGGACTTATCGAGAAGCCAGCTCCTCAGAAGAGGGACCGGACTTCCACAGTTCTTCGCGTCATTGCCATCATACTTATCGTTGTTCTCCTGACAGGGGGTACGATCCTCGGGATCAGGGGAGCGTCCGGCGAGATTGCCTATCAGGTGGGCTCTGGGACCGTGCTTCAGTCAGATATTGACGCGCGCGTTCAGAACTACATTGATATGTACAAGCAGTATGGCATGGACCTTACGAGTTCAGAGTATGCGAGTACGCTGAATTCGATCAGGAAGAGCGTCATCGACGCATCCATCGAACAGGAGCTCTTCTTGCAGTATGCGAAGTCCAAGAACATGACTCCTGACCCGGCCAAGCTCAAGACCTCACTTGACACCGAGGTCGACAATGCGGTAAAGCAGTCCCAGGAGCAGTTCGGAACTGACACACAGGCCTTCAATGACGCCGTCGTGGCGCAGTTCGGTTCGATGGACAAATACAAGGAAAAGCTGCGCGAACAGCTTCAGCCATACGTGGAAAAGCAGCTGCTGGTTGACGCGGTTACCGCGGAAGTCGAGGGCAAGGTCAGCGTCACCGACGCGGATGTCAAGTCGTACTTCACCTCCGTCGGGCGAGTCAATGCTGAGCATCTCTTGATTATCATTGACAGTGAGAATGACTCAGCATCGACCATCGCCGCAAAAAAGAAGGAAGCCCAGTCGATTTATGACGATATCATTGCAGAGAAGCAGAAGAGCTCGAGCTTTGACTTTGCCAAGTATGCCCAGGAAAAAGCCGCAGAACTCAACAAGGAAACCCCCGATTCGGCAAGATACGAAGCCCTGGGTTTCTTCACCAAGGGACAGATGGTAAAGGAGTTCGAGACTGCAGCGTTTGCGGCGAAAGTAGGCGACATCGTCGGACCGGTTCAGACAGAATTCGGATTTCACATCATTCACAAGATCGCTGAGGAACCAGTGAGCTCCATCTACGACACCCCGGAGACCGTGAAAGCCCTGCATATTGTGTTTGGTTTCGGCACGGGAGACCAGACTGCGGGGGCCAAGGCCGCCGAGGCATTGGCCAACAAGGTATACGCCGAGCTCCAGAAAGGGCTATCATTCAAGACTGCTATTACCAAGTACTCTACGGACTCTGATGCCAAAACGGGCGGCGTCCTCGACTACTTCTCGGAAACGGGCGACGACATCCGCTTCAATGCACTTAAGGGACTCAAGGTCGGACAGTACTCAAAACCAATTGTCTATGGTTCTTCCTACGAGATTCTGCAACTTGTCGACCGCAAGCCGTTTGTCAAGGCCAGCCTTACTGATAAGACAGTATACGACAAGGTCAAGACAGCACTTGAGGATGAACGTAAGGCAGACGCCAAGGCTGCATTCATTGCGCAGCTCAAAGAGCAGTTCCCTGTGCGTCAGGGTACGTGGTCGAGGCTTGCCGGATGGTTCAACCGTGGGCCTGGAAAGGTCTTTTCTGCTATAGGACAGTGGATTGTCAAGGCAACCGGCAAGGGCGAAACCACTTCAGGTTCATCGGACACGGTGACCCCGTCCGCTCAGTAGGCATGGCAGGTGTTTCCAAAAGGAAGAAATCGGACATGACCGCGACGCCGCGTGTGCACTCACACGCCCGCGTGGTCATGGCATGCCTTGTACTGCTTGCAGTTCTAGCGGCAGGAGTGATCACGGGGACGCGTGTTGTGGGCGCCTCACGGGACGTTGCGTTCTACGTTGGCAAGGAAGCTGTTCTCAACGACCATGTGACAGCTATGATGGCAGACCTGCCCTTTGATGCGACAAGTACATACTATAAGTCGCGTCTGGAACTAGCCGACCCAACTGACCCCAAGACTCAGTATCTCATGACAGGTCTTCGGCAGGAGGCAATCGAGCGTCTTATCATCATGCATGCCCAAGCGGCAAAGGCAGCAAGTCTTGGCATAGCGCTGGGCCCATCAGCAGTTGATGCTGCAGTGAATGTCTATGTCAGCGAACATGTGGTGTCCGGAGACACACAGGAAGAGGCACGGCTGAGGTCGAGTCCCATGCGGTCCTACATCGAGCTGTGTGCCAACGCCAAGGCATATGAGCAGTTCCTTACCAGCAAGACGACAGTTTCGCCAAGCGAAGTGCAGCAGTACTACGCGACATGGAACTGGAATTACACCGATACCCATGGACGAGTGCTGACACTTGAGCAAGCCGGACAAAAACTCGTTGATGACGCACTTGCCAACAAGAAGTTCCAAATGGTGCTCAAGGACCGCGCTCAGTTGCTGGATCAGACGCTCCCCACAGTCAACGGCGATACTACCTACAAGAAGTTCATGCGCAGGTGGGATTCTCTGTTCGGCATTGCCATTCCGGATTCACTCCAACCTCTGGAGATAGGAACGATCTCATGACAGGTCAACCAAGACAGAGTCCTGCGGGCGCTGACAAGAGAA
>Ga0209098_1004737_pt1 | contig 10454 bp, 11 predicted proteins | sample AD_JPNHW1_MetaG_FD_184429 | JGI IMG/M metagenome (GOLD analysis project Ga0209098, IMG submission 184429) | Active sludge microbial communities of municipal wastewater-treating anaerobic digesters from Japan - AD_JPNHW1_MetaG (SPAdes) (version 2) | ecosystem: Engineered > Bioreactor > Anaerobic... | reverse complement strand
CCCTGATGGAAAAACTATATATCCCGCGTTCGGATATTCCGGCCGTTACCCATGTGGATTTTTCTGCCAGAATACAGACAGTTCATAAAGAGACCAATCCCCAATACTGGTCGTTGATAAATAAGTTTAAAGAACTGACCGGCTTCAGTGTAATTGTGAATACAAGTTTTAATGTCAGAGGAGAACCTATTGTTTGTTCGCCGGAAGAAGCTTATATTTGTTTTATGAATACCGAAATGGATTATCTGGTGATGGGTAATTATATTTTCGATAAAAAAGAGCAAGCAGAATGGATTGATAGAGAAAAATTTAAAAACATAATAAAACCGGATTAATTATGGGCACGTTCAAAGATTTATGGGGTTTTCTTAAAGTACGCAAGAAATGGTGGCTGCTACCTATTGTTATTGTGTTGCTTTTACTGGGAATACTTATCATTTTTGGCGGTGGATCAGCTGTTGCCCCTTTTGTTTATACGTTATTCTAAAAAATAAATGAAACGAAATCATCCATTGGAGTCCATTTTGGTCATTGTCGGAGGACTTATAGTTTTTTATCTGATCTATAAAATTGCGATACTTTTAATTATCGCAATTGCGCTAATATGTTTGTCTTTATTAATTAAACCATTTTTAGTTTTTATTGACCGGATATGGATGACTATCGCCAAAATTTTGGGATATATAAATTCAAAAATTCTCCTTGGGCTGGTTTTTTATTTGTTTCTAACACCACTTGCCCTGCTTAGAAAAATGTTTTCAAAAAATGAAAATTTAAAAAACAATTCCAGCAATTTTTATAACAGGGAACATATATATCACAAAACAGATTTTGATAAGCCTTTTTAATTAATTCATAAACTTTGATTGAGGATAATAAAATAGTAAATGGTTTGTGGATAGGGAAAAGCCTTTCGTCCATTGAACTTCTATGTATAAAATCTTTTTTGGCTAACGGGCATGACTTTTATTTATGGGTTTATGATCAAATTGAAACCAAATTGCCTGAAGGGACGATTGTCAAGGATGCTACTGAAATTATTCTGCGAGAAAATGTTTTCTGCTATAAAAACACCAATCAATACGGCCACGGGAAGGGTAGTTATGCCGGATTTTCTGATATATTCCGTTATAAATTATTGTATGAAAAGGGTGGCTGGTGGGTTGATATGGATGTTGTCTGTCTGAAACCTTTAGATTTTTATGAGCCTTATGTATTTCGGACACATCATGAATTTGCAATAGTCGGTAATATCATGAAGTGTGAAAAAAACAGCGAAGTGATGCGCATTTGTTACGAGAAAGCGACACGGTTGGTAGATGAAAATAACCGGGATTGGAATCTCCCTATTCGAGTACTTAATGAAACCGTTCAGGAACTTAGGCTTGAACATTATATTAAAGAAATTTCGAATCCTGACAGTTGGTTATACATTAGAAAACTCCTCTTATGTAAATATCTGTTTCCCAACCACTGGTATGCCCTGCACCTTGTCAATGAAGAGTGGAGGCACCACCGCATTGATAAAAAATCAATTCCCCGGAAATCATATTTGGGGAAATTGCTAAAACAATATGATTTACTGGAATCATCGCCACTTTACAAGCGCACGGCCAATATTTTGCGGCTGTTTATAATCCGATTCTCATTTAAACAAATAGTCGGCTTAGGAATTATGATTTTCTGGAAAACAATTCGTGTATTTAAGAAAGAGAAACCCCAAAAACCATAAGAAACGGTTTTGGATTTATCCAATTATTGTTTTCGGTCAGGCTGAGCCGATTATCCTGAAACAATAGTGAAAGGATAATCGTGTCGAAGTCGACCGACATATATAATGGTCCCCGAAATTAGGACAATGAGTTAAAGTGTAGAAATCATTAATTTTATTGTCATGAAAAGTAGAAGAAAATTTTCCGCAGAGTTCAAAGCAAGAGTTGCTTTGGAAGCAATCAAAGAACAATCAACACTGGCTGAATTGGCTGTGAAGTATGAGATTCACCCGAATCAGATAACAGAGTGGAAGAAAATATTTTTAGCAAATGCAAGGCTTACATTTACAGAAAAGTTGCCGGAAAAGAAACAGGAAGAAGAAGTTCGCCGCCTGTATGAGCAAATAGGCCAACTTAAGGTTGAAAATGATTTTCTTAAAAAAAAATTGTATTAGAAAACAGTTTGCAACAAAGGCGCCAAATGGTTGAGACAGATAATAACAAATTGAGTATCAATAAGCAGTGTGAGGTTTTACAAATCCATCGCTCAGGCGTGTATTATCGGCCAAATGGTGAGAGCCAGCACAACCTTGACTTGATGTTAGAAATAGATAAGATACACATAAAGTGGCCATATTATGGAACAAGAAGGATGACTGTAGAGTTACAAAATATGGGTTATGTAGTTGGCCGGAAACTTATCCGGCGTTTAATGCGCCTGATGGGAATAGAGGTTATTTATCCGCGCCAAAACACTTCGCAACCCAATAAAGGACATAAGATTTATCCCTATTTGCTTAGAGGTTTAAAAATTGATCATATAAACCAGGTATGGCAAACGGATATTACCTACGTCCCAATGAAGCGAGGATTTATGTATCTTATGGCAGTTATTGATGTTCATAGTCGTTACGTACTCAACTGGAGTATTTCCAACAGCATGGACGCAGCCTGGTGTACACAGGTAGTCCAACAGGCAATTGAAAAATATGGTAACCCTGAGATATTCAACACCGATCAGGGAAGCCAGTTTACCAGTGAGCTTTTTACAGAAATGTTGCTGGGCAACAATATAAAGATAAGCATGGATGGTAAAGGCCGTGCAACAGACAACATTTACATTGAACGCTTATGGAGAAACGTGAAGCAAGAAAATATCTACCTGAATGCCTACGAAACAGGATTAGATCTGTACAAAGGATTGGAGGAATATTTCTACCAGTACAACAATCATCGTGTACATCAAGCACTAAATTACTTAAAACCGATAGATATTTATAAAAATGTGGCTTAAAAGAAAAATTCGAACAAATAATTTTTATATTTGCAATGGACAAAAAAATATCTTTTCAACGGGAAACAGGTGCTTAGTCATCTGTTTCTCTGAAAAGAAAAATAAATTAAGAATCATAAAAAATCTGTCCTAAGACAGGGAGCCACTATAATAGTCACTCTTCGACTCGAGGCTTTCTCAAATATAGCCTTTGCTAAAAAGAATTTTTTGAGTCAGCCTCGGCTCTGAGTGACTTTGGGCATAGGGTATTTCGTGTTATTGATTTAATTCATTAAATTCAAAACAGTTTCTAATTATTGACAAGCCGTTTGTTTAACAATTTCGATATACTTTGAAATAATAATGTCCCAGCTATAGGATGATCTGACTTTATCAATTAAGCTATTATTTACAACAAATCCGTTTTTGAATTTTTCATTATAAAAACAGATAAGTTTTTCTGCAAGTTCTTCAGCGTTACCAACGGAAAAAAATTCTCCATTTACATTATCAAAAATGATGTCTTTGTTTCCCCCAACAGGCGTGCAAACAACATAGGTCCCGCATGCAAGGGCCTCGAGGGGGGATAGCGACATGGCTTCGTACCTTGAGGTTTGAACGTAAATACTCGCCGAACCGTATTCTTCCAATATGCCATCTTTCGAAAGCCAGCCTGTAAAAACAATATGATTTCCCAGCGAATTTTTCTTAACAAAAAGTTCCATTTTTTTCCTCATCGGGCCGTCACCCACAATACATGCCTTAAAAGGAATTTTTTCTTTAGCTAATAATTTTAAAGCCTTCAGAAAGGTAAACGGATCTTTTTGGCTAACCAGTCTTCCGGCAAAAAGCATTTTAAAATATGGCGTTCTTTGGGTTGTATTGGGTTTGAAAAAATCAAAATCACAAGCATTAGGAATTATAATATTTTTCTCAGCCCGGATAGCACCAAGAAACCTATCAGCATTTTTTTTCATGGCAGCAGTCAGCAGAATATTATATGCTGAACGGCTGCAAATCGTTTTTATTCTGAAAAAAGTTATCAAATGATAAACAAACATCTCTTTTACAAACATCCAGGGAATATCGTGACCGTGTGATAGAACAAGATAAGGGATGAAAAACCTTTTTGAAATGTACAATGCCACTTCGCCACCCGGCAAAGAAAAGTTTGCAAGACAAACATCAAAAGAGTTTTTTTTACAGTATCCCTTCAAAAAACGTTTGCTATACATTATCCATGATACCATTTCAGAAACACTGCAGCGGTATGTATATTTCCGTCTTGATTTCAATCGAATGATCGTAAGATTTCCTTGCACATCCACTTCCGGGGTACCATCAAACCATGTGGTAAGCACTGTAACCCTGTGGCCAGATTGGGCCAGTCTTTCCGAAATTTCTCTGGTGATTACACCAGCTCCGCCGCCAAGAGGCGGATATTCATAATTGAGAACCAGTATTTTCATTCCGGCATGTCAATATTTCCTGTTTCAGCAATCAGATAAATCGGACGGTTTTTTGTTTCATCAAATATTTTTCCGATGTATTCGCCAATGATCCAGATCAGTATGAACAGAAAGCCGATCAGTGTGTAGGTGATCACCGCCATCCATTCCAGCAGTTTATAAAACTGATCATTAATAAGATAATTTAACAACAGATACAGAAAGAAAATAAGACCTGTAAAAATTACAAATATGCCTATAATCAGACCTAAGCGCAGGGGTGCCAACGAAAAACCAAGAATACCATTCATACCCAGCCTTACCATCTTAAGCATACTGAATCCGGTTTTCCCTTTTGCCCGTAAGGGTCTTTCATAATCAAGCACTATAAATCTATAACCCAGCCAGGGAACCATACCTCTTAAGTATCGCGTTTTTTCACGCATGTTTTTTAACACACCGACAATTTTTTTATCCAGCAGCCTGAAATCGCCAATATTTCCATGAATTTTAAATTCTGAGAATTTGTAGAGGAGTTTATAATAAATTTTTGCAGTAATTCTTTTAAAGAATTTATCATGCCTTTCTTTACGGCGTGTGTAAACAATCTGATTGCCTTCCTGCCATTTTTTTATCATTTCAGGTATAAGTTCCGGCGGGTCCTGCAAATCACAATCCATGGTAATAACAGCATCCCCGTGTGCATAATCAAGGCCTGCTGTCAAGGCAACCTGATGTCCGAAATTCCTTGACAAGTCAATAAATTTCACTCGCTTATCTTTTGATGCAAGATCTTTTAAAATCTGATACGATTGATCATCACTGCCATCATTGACAAAAAGAAACTCAAGATCAAATTCCTCGTCTATTTGTTGTGCGAGTATTTTCTCATAAACAGTTTTAATATTATACTGCTCGTTATAGACTGGCAACACAATGGAAATCTTCATTGGATTTTTAAATGAATTTTATAATTCAAAAATAGTCAAAAATTCGTTAAAAAAAAGAATTTTGAATAAGATAAATATGAAAGTGCCCTAAACGCGTCATTCTCTTGATTATGGCCTTGATAACAACACGACCAACAACAGTTGTTACTGCAGTAAACACCACTGACGTTGCGTTACCTTGCGCGCAGTCCTATTGTCATAATAGGTTTCGGGCGAATTACATCATTTTTTATGAAAGGACGGGGAATTCTTCGTCTGTCCTTTTTAGCGCAGCCAATGAAACTGCAATTATGTTTAGTTTGTTCCATAGGCTCCCTGGAATTTTTACCACGAAATTTTCTTCACTCCCCTGCCCTTTTTAAGCCAGCCCCGCAATAACACATCGGCATCGGGATAATAAACAGCAGGTGTGATATAACTTTTAAACTCTTCGGGCTCCTGCACGCTGCACGAAGAATCCATATACCCATAGCCGGCATAACGACGGTTTTCCACCAAAATGAGCGAATACTCCTCCACCGTGCGGCCCTTGTCCACAATCACCATATTTTCTTCCTCTGTGATATAGTGTTTGAGTATCTCTCCTGCCCTGCCGTTGTATATTTCTACCTCCTCCTCACCGGCACAAATCCCATTGCATCTTTTTATCTGGTGGTTGAAACACACCGATTCCTTTGACATCAGCCCGCAATAATTGATACAAAGGCTAAACTCATCAATCCAGCTTTCGAGTCTTTCGCGCGCCGAAACTAAGCTGGTAAAAGCCTGCAGAGAGTTTTCGGATTCTTCAAACGAGACAATCTTAAAATTGATGATGCCTTTTTCGTCTTTAAACCAGTCTATGGAGTGTGTAAAAGTATCCGTAACCCTGCTGCGGTTGTATTTCGGCTTGTGTTTCTTTATTTCTTCCGACTCGAGCAGCAGGGCGATGCCTTCGCTGCCTGTCAGCACAAAATCCACATTATACAGGTCGTTGAGCATATTTTTTCCTTTTTTCTCCTGTGTGTTGAAATGGCTGATTGCCCGCTGGAACATGTTAACGCTTTTGCCTATATAAATGATGTGTTGATTGTTGTCGAGAAAATAATACACGCCGCATTCTTCGGGCAGTTTCTTAAGAATATATTCTTTTATTTTATCAATCCTCCGTGTCATGATTCCTTCAACACCCATGTTACGATAATGAGGATCCTGCGATTTGAGCTGCAGCAACAGGTCGAAAAGTTGTGCGGTGGCTACGGCATCGCCTTCGGCCCTGTGGCGGCCTTCAATTACAATGCCCAGCGATGCACACAGATGCCCAAGGCTGTAAGATATCCTGCCCGGCAACAGTTTGCGAGCCATACGCACCGTGCAGAGTTTTTCGCGATTAAACTTATACCCCAGAGAGGCAAATTCGCTTTTAATGAAATTATAATCGAAGCTCACATTGTGGGCAACAAAAATCCTGTTTTCGGTCATTTCGAGTATTTTGCCGGCCACTTCATAAAATTTCGGTGCATCGGCCACCATCTCATCGGTGATGCCCGAAATATTCCGGTAAAAATGACTTATGTGGCACTGCGGATTGATAAGGGTAGTAAATTTATCAACCACCTTTAGCCCGTCGTGTATCAGGATGCATATTTCGGTGATGGCTCCTTTGCGGTATTCGTACTTGCCTCCACAGGTCTCTATGTCGATGATTGCAAACATTTTTTATTGGATGCGGATTGATATTCTAAAATCAAAATTATTCATTACTTGGGTTCGGGATAGATAAATTATTGTTGTTTTTTCAAGATGCTAATTATGTGAATCGTGTTTAAATATTTTTTTTACCACAAAGGCGCTCAAAGGTTGACACAAAGTAACACAAAGTATATTTTTGAGATTATTTTTTTTTTAATTTTACCTTCGTGTCCCTTTGTGAATGTACTTCGTGTCCACCGCCGGACTTTGTGGTAAAATTTAATTTCTAACCTTGGATTCGCATTACTTCCAAATTTTTCCATCATTTTTCTTCAGTTGCTCAAGTTCCACTTTCATGCTCAACAACAGGTTGACAATATGTTCCATATTTATCTCGTCCTTTTTCCTGTCGGAGGTTTTGAGGCAGCAAACAAACTCCCATATTTCAAGGATATCGTAAGCGTTAATAACATAGGGCTGATACGACTTGTTATCGGAGTGCAGTTCAACGACAAACCCCGGCTTTTTATAAATACGTTTATAAACAATACCTTCACTTTTTGTTAGTAGCACGTAGGTTTTACCGTCAAGGACCTCTTTCAGGGATTCTACATATTTGCCGATTACAAAATCGCCCGTAGCCAGCGGGGGCATCGAATCGCCCTTTACAGGAAAAGCCCTGTGTTTGCCGGTTACGTTAAAAGGCAGTTCCATGAAAGGCATTTTTTCAATGTATTCAGGATCAGCATAACCATTCAGGTATCCTGCCGAAGCCTTGGCGGTAATCACTTCGATGCGGTCGTTGTTGTCTTTATCAAGAATGACGGGAAAAAGAAGCCTGTTATCGCCTATCTTCATCAGAGCATTGACATCTGTTTTCCGCAAATCGGCTTTGATGAGGGCATCAACAGAAATTTTAAAATACTCCGAGAGCCTGATGAGCATCTCTATAGGCGGCTCGTTGCGGGCTTCTTCGTAAGCACCAAGACGGGCGCGGGTAATCTTTAAATCTTCGGCAAGACCTTCCTGCGAAAGCTTTTTTAACTCCCTCAGATACCTGATGTTATAAGCTATTTTACTCATTACTACATTTTATAGCACAAAGTTACTACTTTTTGTAGTAACTTTGCAAATAAAAAAAATTTTTTTTCAAAAAATCATGAACCGTTGTATTGTGCATCTCGATCTGGACACGTTCTTTGTTTCCGTGGAGCGTCTCATGGACAGCCGTCTTAAGGGCAAACCCGTGATCATAGCAGGCGCTTCGGACCGTGGAGTGGTAGCTTCGTGCAGCTACGAAGCACGGGCCTTCGGGGTACATTCGGCTATGCCGGCCAAACTGGCCAAACAGCTATGTCCGCAGGCAGTTTTTGTGATGGGCGATATGGAGAACTACTCGAAATATTCTGACCAGGTGACAGAAATTATTAAAGATCAGGCGCCTCTGGTAGAAAAAGCTTCTATTGATGAACATTATATTGACATTACCGGCATGGACCGCTACATCAAAAACAGCATGCTGTGGACCCATGAGCTGCGGCAGACCATCATCAAAGAGTCGGGACTGCCTATTTCGTTCGGGCTATCGGTAAACAAAACCGTGTCGAAGGTGGCCACCGGAGAAGCCAAGCCCAGCGGAGAAAAACAAGTGGATGCCGGCATCGAAAAGCTGTTTCTGGCGCCCTTGTCCATAAAAAAAATCCCGGGCATAGGAGGAAAGACATTCACGGTGCTGCGCAATATGGGCATAGAAAAAACCGGCACCATTCAACAGATGCCCCTGCTGATGATGCAACGGGTGCTGGGCGAAAACGGGCAGATTATCTGGCGAAAAGCCAACGGTATTGACAACAGCCCGGTGATACCCTGGTCGGAACAAAAAAGCATGAGCCACGAAACCACCTTCGACAAAGACACCACCGACATTGAACAGCTAAAAAAGGTTTTGATAAAAATGGTGGACAAACTTTCCTTTGAGCTCCGGAGTGCAAAAAAAGTATGCGGATGTATCACGCTTAAAATCAGGTATTCGGATTTTCAGACACATACCTTTCAGTGCCGCATACCTTATACCGCCTCGGATCATGTTCTGCTTAACAAGGTGCTGGAGCTTTTTCGCAAAAACTATTCCCGCAGGGTTTTGATAAGGCTGATAGGAGTGCGATTGAGCAACCTGGTTTCGGGGTTTACACAGATAAACCTTTACGAAGACACCGAAGAAATGATAGGCCTGTACCAGTCGATGGACAAAATCCGCAACAAATACGGTTTTAAAGCCATCATGCGGGGCATACACATGAAAAACTCATCATGATACTTAATGCCCACTCATATTACAGCCTGCGCTACGGGGTGATTTCCAACGAAGACCTCGTAAAGTCAGCCATTCAGCATGGGTATGAAGCCCTGGCCATCACCGACATCAATAATACTTCGGGTGTGTTGGAATTTGTAAAACTTTGTTTTGAAAACAACATAAAACCCATAACAGGCATGGAGTTCCGCCAAGGCGACGACCTGCTGTATATTGCCCTGGCACGCAACAACGAAGGATACCGGGAAATCAACGAGCTGATGACCGGATGCAACATGAACAGAAACAAACTCCCTGAACGGCCTGATTTCAGTGAATGTTACGTGATATACCCTCCTGAAAGGATAAAAGCCACCCAGCTGAAAGAAAACGAGTTTATCGGGTTGCGCTGGCAACAACTCATAAAACTTGGTCATGAAATAAAAGTCCACAGCGAAAAGTTTGTCGTGCTACACCCCATCACCTACCTGGACTACCCGGGTTATGAAGCCCATAAAAAATTAAGGGCAGTGGACCATAACATTTTGTTTTCGCAACTCCAGCCCGGACAAATGGCCGGAACGGATGAATACCTTATTCCGAAAAAGCAGCTAATGCAGAAGTTCGAAGACTTTCCGCAGCTTATCAGGAACACCGAAAAACTGCTTGCCGACTGCCATTTTTCTTTTGATTTTAAAAGTATAAAAAATAAAAAAAACTATACCGGCAGTGCCTACGACGACAAGCTGTTTCTCGAAAAGCTGGCCTATGACGGAATGAAATACCGGTACGGGAACAACAATAAAACGGCCCTGGCCAGGGTAAAAAAAGAACTGGAGATCATCGATCAGTTGGGCTTTTCGGCATATTTCCTGATTGCCGCCGACATCATACGTTATTCTATGCACCGCGGGTATTACCATGTTGGACGGGGCAGCGGCGCCAACAGCGTAGTGGCCTACTGTCTAAGGATTACCGACGTATGCCCCATAGAACTCGACCTGTATTTTGAACGTTTTTTGAATCCCAAACGCAAATCGCCACCCGACTTCGATATTGATTACAGTTGGAAAGAACGCGACGACGTTACCGAATATATTTTCAGAC
>Ga0209098_1004733_pt1 | contig 10455 bp, 8 predicted proteins | sample AD_JPNHW1_MetaG_FD_184429 | JGI IMG/M metagenome (GOLD analysis project Ga0209098, IMG submission 184429) | Active sludge microbial communities of municipal wastewater-treating anaerobic digesters from Japan - AD_JPNHW1_MetaG (SPAdes) (version 2) | ecosystem: Engineered > Bioreactor > Anaerobic >... | reverse complement strand
ACGGTATTTTCGAATTATTGAAAAAAACACGTTGTGGAATAATTAATTTTAAAGGTAAACTAGGAAAGGGTATTGACGATTTTCAGCTTTCTTTGTTCCCTGTTTGAAATTTTTGAGGAAACTCCAAATTAACTCGAAAGATTTCTGAATTATTTTTTATATCATATTAATTTTATTACTTTTGCATTCAGAATGTGGAAAGATTTGATAGATTGCAACCACGTAAAAAAATGCTAAAACTAAGTTTTAGCCCTTCTTTCAAGCTTTCCAAAGAAAAAAGTAATTAAATTTTTATTGATGATATAAATCGTAATTCTAAAATCTTAAATTAAAAACAATATTATGGGATATTTATTTACATCAGAATCTGTGTCGGAAGGCCATCCAGATAAAGTTGCCGACCAGATATCAGACGCATTACTAGATGCATTTTTAACAGTTGACCCTGATTCAAAAGTAGCTTGTGAAACTCTTGTTACAACCGGATTGGTTGTATGTAGTGGCGAAGTTAGAACAAAAGGTTATATCGACATTCAGAAAACTGCAAGAGAAGTTGTAAGAAGTATTGGATATACCAATGCTGATTATAAATTTGAAGCCGAATCATGTGGAGTAATTTCTACTATTCACGAACAGTCCGATGACATATTTATGGGTGTTAATCGCGATGGACTTGAAAATCAGGGAGCCGGCGACCAGGGAATGATGTTTGGCTATGCGTGCCGTGAAATGGATAATTACATGCCATTACCAATCGAGCTTGCTCATATTCTATTACAGGAATTAGCTGCAATTCGAAAAGAAGGAAAGGTAATGAAATATTTACGTCCTGATTCGAAATCGCAGGTAACTGTTGAATATAGCGACGAAGGTAAGCCTTTAAGAATTGATGCAATTGTTATTTCTACACAGCATGATGAATTTGTTTTGCCAAAAGATAAATCAGAAAAAGCTGTTAAAGCTGCAGAAAAAGCAATGCAGGATAAGATTCGTGAAGATGTAATTAAAATTTTATTCCCTAGAGTAAAAAAAGTTATTCCTAAAAAGTTTGTAAATTTTATCAATGATAAAATAAAATTATATGTTAACCCTACCGGAAAGTTTGTAATTGGCGGTCCTCATGGTGATACCGGTTTAACTGGAAGAAAAATCATTGTTGATACCTACGGCGGAAAAGGCGCTCATGGTGGTGGAGCATTTTCCGGGAAAGATTCTTCAAAAGTTGACCGTTCAGCAGCATACGCAACACGCCATGTTGCTAAAAACCTTGTTGCTGCCGGTGTTGCCGATGAAGTATTAGTTCAGGTTGCTTATGCAATTGGTATAGCTAAACCAGTTGGTCTTTATGTAAATACTTATGGAACAGCAAAAGTAAAAGATGTAAAAGGAAAAATAATTACCGATGGAGAAATTTCAAAACGAATTGAAAAAGTTTTTGATATGAGACCGGGTGCTATTGTAAAAAGGTTTGGACTTAAAAATCCTATTTTCTTGGAAACTGCAACTTACGGACATTTTGGGAGAGATATTTTTAAAAGAAAAGTTGAACTTGGTGGAAACGGAAATAAAAAATACACTAAAGAAATAGAATTCTTTAGCTGGGAAAAGTTAGATTATGTAAGTCAAATCAAAAAGGAATTTGGAATTAAATAAAAAAAAGACCCGCCATTTGGCGGGTCTTTTTTTTATTTCTTAATTATAAGTTTCTTCGTTTTTTGCATTTTCCCATCAATGTAAAAACTATAAAAATATAAACCGTTGCTTAAATCATTAGTTGGAACTTCAAATACTCCGCTATTATTATAAATAGGAATTTCTTTTATTTTATTACCTGTGATATCCGATAAAACAAATACTGCTGATGAATTTGCAGGGATACTGTAATTAAATGAAGTTTGAGTAGAAGCAGGATTAGGGTAAGGTTCAGAGATAACAGCAACATTATTTTCATATGGTGCAATTCCTGTAGCTGTAGCATTATAATGTACTATAACAAAAGCTGTGTCGGTAGTATTGTTAACATCAAAAAATACATATTTGATAATACTTTCTCCCGGGTGCCCTTTAGGCTTATATTGCCCGTCAAATGTTTCGTTTATACCGTTAGGTTCAATAGAAACAGAAAGAGGTGAAGTGTATGTAGATTCTAAATAACATTGACCTGCAAAGCAAAAAGTATTTTTTGAGCCGGTTACTAACTGCATTTCAATTTTTTTAACCTTAACTGTTGAAAGAGTATTTGCCGATATATTCTTGACATCAAAGTAAATTATACATAACGTGCTCGATGATGTATCACAGGATATGTATTGATGTGTAGAACTTACGTTGACTCCTAAAGTGTCGAGTACCTGAAGACTTTGTGCTTCCATTTGAAGCGAAAATAGCATAAAAGCTATTAAAACATTTAAAAATAGTGTAGTTGTTTTTTTCATATTATTTATGTTTGGTTTTCAAGGATTACAAATTTACAAAAATTATATCTATATGTCAATCTTTATATTTTAATTAAATAATCATTTGATACAACTTATAGTAATTATTTTATACCATTATTTAGTGTATTATAAAAACATATAAGTAAATATATATCTATATATATATTTTTTACAAAAATAAAAAATAAATGATTAAAAAAATAAAAAGTGTATTATTATTTTAAGAAATATTTCACACATATATATAATGTATAATTTAAATTTTTAACGGAATGGAATATATTCTTGTATAATTATTTTTAAAAGATATAAAAATAAATCTAAAAATGTATATATTTGCATATAAAATTAAATAATCAGTTTGATAAAAAAAGATATTACATAAAAAGTTGAATTATAACTATAAGAAATAAGCGAAAATAAAATATTAAATATATAAATGAAGATTATAATTAGGACACTATTTCGAATTGATTTATATTTTTTTAGTTTTGTATAACTAATAACTAAAATAATAAAACTATGAGAAAAAAATTACAAATGTTATTTTTTATAATAGCGTTTATAAATACAGCTATTATATTTGCACAGGACACCACCACAACACATTCACAACAATCATTCAAACTTCCTTCTGTAGAAATTAAAACTATAGATGGCGCTGCATTTAATACATCACAGCTTAAGAACGATGGAAAACCTATTATTATAAGTTATTGGGCTATGTGGTGTACCAATTGCCTTAAGGAACTTAAAGCTATTCAAGAAGTTTATTCCGATTGGCAGGAAGAAACAGGTGTTAAGCTTGTTGCTATTTCAATAGATGATGCTAAAAGTGTAGATAAGGTAAAACCTTTTGTTAATGGTAAAAACTGGGATTATGATGTTTATCTGGATACAAATAAAGATTTGTATCGTGCACTAAATATCAACCAGATACCTCATACCTTTGTAATTAACGGAAATGGTGAAGTGGTTTGGCAGCATGTTACTTATACCGAAGGTGCGGAAAACGACCTTTATGAAATTGTGAAAAAAGTAGCAGCAGGACAAGAAATTAAATAATAAATTTTTTTAATAAATATTAAGAAACGATACAAATGAAAGTATTTTCAATTTGCAGAATATGTTTTTTATTAAGCATACTCCCTTTTTATATCCATGCTCAGAATTTCCTTAATTCAGGACAAATTCATGGGAGCTTTCAGATGGATGCGCAATATTATATGGAAGACTCATTAATTGGCGCTCCTGTTGTTCCTGAAAAAATACTCATGAATGCTTTTGCAAATATCCTATATACCAATGGTGATTTTTCTGCCGGTGTCCGTTTTGAAAGTTATCAAAATGTAATGCAGGGCTTTAATAAAGAAAATAAAGGAAATGGAATCCCTTATCGTTTTGCATCATATAAAGCAGATGAATTACAAGTTACCATTGGAAATTTTTATGAACAGTTTGGTAGCGGCTTAATATTGCGTGCATACCAGGACTGGAATTTAGGTTTGGATAATTCTATTGATGGAGTACAGCTGCAATATCAACCTATCGCGGGGATTACTCTTAAAGGTGTTATAGGAAATCAACGTTTATATTTTGGTAAAGGAGATGGAATTGTACGGGGAGCAGACGGAGAGTTTGCTTTAAACAGTATGTTTAAAAGTTGGGCAGAAAAGAAAACAAAAATTACATTAGGTGGAAGTGTGGTTAGTAAATTTCAAACGGATGATGATCCGATATATAACTTCCCTGAAAATGTTTCTGCTTTTGCAGGAAGAATAAATTTAGTTAGTGGTAAAATAAATTTTGTTAGCGAATATGCATACAAGATAAATGATCCGTCAAAAATAAATAATTACATATATAAACCCGGTGAAGCTTTATATGTTTCTTCATCTTATTCTCAGAAAGGTTTGGGAATTTCTCTTTCTGCTAAAAGGATAGATAATATGAATTTTCGTTCCGACAGGAAAATTACAGGAAATATGCTAATGATTAATTATCTGCCTGCCTTGTCAAAACAACATGTGTATACTCTTGCTGCATTATATCCTTATTCCACTCAACCAAATGGAGAAATGGGATTCCAGGGAGAAATTAATTATAATATAAAAAAGAAAACAAAACTTGGCGGTAATTGGGGAACGGATATTTCGATAAATTATTCACGTGCTTTTTCTATTGACCGAGTTGCCGTTAATGATACCACACCCATAGGTCAAAATGGTACACTGGGATACACATCCGAATTTTTTAAACCCGGTGATGAACTTTATTCTGATGATTTTAATATTGGTATAAGCAGAAAAATAAGTAAGAAAATAAATCTTGAATTTTTGTACTCATACCAATCATACAACAAAGCAGTGGTAGAAGGACATCCGGGCGCTCCAATGATTTATGCAAACATTGTTGCAGTTGATGTTACCTATAAATTAAAAGAAAAAAAATCCATTCAGGTGGAATTGCAACATTTGCAAACTAAGCAAGATGATGGAAGCTGGGCAATGGCAATGATACAATATACCATTGCACCAAAATGGTTCTTCTCCGTTGGAGATATGTATAATTATGGTAATGAAATCAAAGATGAACAGTTTCATTATTTTAATGCTTCTGTAGGTTTTATTAAAAACACAAACAGAATTGCATTGACATATGGAAAACAAAGAGAAGGCTTGTTTTGTGTAGGTGGAGTTTGCCGGCAGGTTCCTGCATCAAATGGAATCACTTTAACTATTATCAGTAGTTTTTAATATAGGAATTTAATTTTTATAAATTAATTTATATGAGAAAATATATTGCACCAACTATTTTAAGTATTGTTATATTGATATTTTTTAATGCCTGTGATAAAGTGCAACCACCATATATGAATAAGATAACAATTGATAGCTCTTCAACTAAAAGGGTGCTTTGTGAAGAAGGTACAGCAACATGGTGTACCAATTGCACAAAAGGGATTTGCTCCCTGGAAAAAATGATTGACCAATATCCTGATAATTTTATACCCATCGCAATTCATTTTGAAGATCCAATGAGTGTTGATGGTTACGTTGCCGATTTTACTTCTTTTGCGGATATTCAAGGTATTCCTTGTTCTGTAATTGATAGGAATTTACCTAAGAATGAAACGGATTATGAAGATATTCTTACTGCATATTCAACAGCAATAAATACCATTCCTCCTGTTGATATGAAAATTATGAACATTTCATGGAATTCTTCAAACAGAGTTTTAACCTATACTGTAAGCGCTGAAGTAATAGCTGAATTCAATGGAGATTATAGGTTTAATAGTGTTCTTACCGAAGATAGTGTTCATGGTACAACTTCTGACTGGGATCAGGCAAATTCATATGGAGGAGGTGTATTAGAAATGTGTGGATTTGAAAATCTGGCTACAACTATTCCTGCTGCCGATATGTATTATAACCATGTTGCAAGACATATATTTGATGGCTGGGATGGCATATCAGGAAGTATACCTGCAACAAATACAATTGGAACAACTCTTACAAAAACATATACGTATACCCTTCCCGTCGGCTGGAATGCAGATAAAGTTAATGCTATCGGTTTTATTATTAATAAAACGGATGGAACAGTAGTTAATGCTTGTCAGGCAGTGCATGTAGGAAAATAAATTTATTTTAAAATATGTTAAGAAAAAGGAAGGATTGCATGAAGTAATCCTTCCTTTTTTTATTTAAAATCATTTTTTTACTTTAGCTGTAAGATTTATAATTCTATTTATGTTAATTGTATTTATTCTTTACCTTGCTTTATTAATGGTGATAACCATTTATACAGCACGTATGTCGAAAAGCTCCTCCGATTTTATTTCTGGCGGAAGAAAAATAGGAGGCATCTCATTAGCTTTGTCAGAGCGGGCTACAGGCGAATCTGCATGGTTGATTCTGGGACTTACCGGTGAAGCTTTTTTAATAGGCATACAGGCAATATGGTATGCAATAGGATGTGTTGCGGGAATATTTTTTATTTGGTTTGTAATGGGAAACAGACTTCGCGAAGAGTCTGAAAAGACAGGTGCTTTAACGATTACAAGTTTAATTTCAAGAAAATTTCCAGGAGCTGAAAAAGCAATAGGAACAATATCTTCATTAATTATAATTTTCTTTTTGTTGTTTTATATCACGGCACAGTTTTATGGTGGAGGAAAAGTTTTATTCGATACTTTCGGAATAAATCAAACGTGGGGAATAGTCATAGGTTCGCTGATTGTTGTTTTTTATTGCATGATTGGTGGATTTATTACAGTCGTGGCTACCGATGTTTTCCAGGCTGTACTGATGATTATTTCATTAATAGTTATGCCGGTAATTCTTCTTTTTATTATTTCATCTCATAACATTGAAATTGCACAGGGCCTACAAAAAGCAGGCGCAGCCTACGTTTCATCAACAGGTGGAAAAACGGGAATTAGTGCATTCATGTTAATCATTAGCGGTATAAGCTGGGCATTAGGATACACAGGGCAGCCTCAGCTTCTGACAAGAATGATGGTGTTGAAAAATAAAAGAGATTATAATAAAGCAAAATGGGTTGCCGGGATATGGACATTATTTGCTTATGCAGGCGCGCTGATGATTGGCTTTATCGGAATTGTTTTTGTTCAGGAAGGATTGATAGGTGGTGATGCAGCTACAAGACTCGCAGCAGAAAAAGGTAACGAATTAATTTTTCCTGTTATGGTTAATGCATTTATGTTGCCTGTTATTGCAGGGTTTCTTTTATCAGGCGCAATATCAGCAATGATGTCAACAGCATCATCAGAAATAATTTTGACATCATCTGCAATCACTGAAGATATTCATGGAAATTTTGCAAAGAAAAAAATGTCGCCTAAAAAAGAATTATGGTTCAATCGGATAATTACTTTATTGGTCGGACTTGTAGCATTTTTCTTTGCACTGGATCCTGGCGATTCTATTTTTAAAATGGTTTCGTATGCATGGTCGGGGATAGGTTCGTCATTCGGACCTGCATTGCTGTTGGTATTGTTCTGGAAAAAAGTTTCCCGTGCAGGAGTTATTGCATCGTTGGTTTCAGGAACTGTTGGAACGATAATTTGGAAAGAATTTTTCGAAGCCACGACACAAGTTTCAGAACGTTTGACAAGTTTTATTTTTGCATTTGCAATGGCAGTAATATTTTCATTGATGTTTCCTGAAAAGAATAAATTAAAAAATTGAAAACGAATAAACATAGAGGTATAGGGTATAAAGGTATAGGGAAAAGTTCTATACCATATTTCCTTATACCTTTATACCAAAATTATCTTATTAAATATTTCATTTATGAATAAGTTAGCAAAGACAAAGTACGGAATCCACTTTCTTTTAGAAAGCCGCTGGAGTCCGCGTTCCTTTAGGGAAGACAGAATAGAAACTGAAAAACTTCAGCGGATTCTTGAAGCGGCACAATGGTCGCCATCATCGATGAATGAACAACCATGGCGTTTTATAATAGGCGAAAAAGAAAGTGAAACTTATGATAAAATTTTTGACAGCCTTACAGATTACAATAAACGCTGGGCAGGCAAAGCACCTGTTCTGATTGTTACTCTTGCGAAAAAGAATTTTTCAAAAAATAATAAAGATAATTTCCATTTCTTATACGATGCCGGACAATCCGTTGCACACCTGACTTTCCAGGCAATGCACGAAGGATTGTATGTGCATCAGATGGGTGGATTTCATTTCGAAAAAATAAAAGGATATTTTAATATACCTGAAGAATATTATATTGTAACCGTTGTTGCTGTTGGTTACGTAGGCAAGCCCGAAATACTCGATGATGATATTCGTGAAAGAGAAATTGCCGACAGGAACAGAAAAGATTTGAAAGAAATTATTTTTACTTCACAATTCGGAAATCCTAGTGAAATCATTAGTTAATATATGTCTAATTTAAAAATACAAAAAAATGAAAAGGTTTATTTTTCCGGTAGGAATTATCGGGAGTATGATTATTGCTTTAATAATTACGAGTTGCGGCTCGTCTGATTCAAAGGAAAAAACAGTGAAAGAATTTGATGAATTCATAAAAGCATTTGAAGCGAAATATATTCCTTTATATAAGGAAACAGCCCTTGCTTCGTGGGATGCCAATATCAGCGGTAAAGATGAGGATTATGCCAAATCAGGTGAGTTGGATTATAAATTGACAAAATTATTTTCTGATAAAACTGATTTTGAAAAACTGAAAAAGTTTAAGGAATCAGGCGATATTACTGATTCTTTGAAAAAAAGAGAATTGGAAATATTATATAACGCTTTTCTCGGAAACCAGGTTGACACCGTGAAGATGAAAGAAATTATCGATATGGGAAAAGAAATTGAAAAAAAGTTTAATACATTCAGAGCTGTTGTTGGAAAAGATACTTTAACGGATAATAAGATTGAAGAAATTTTAAAAACATCAACCGATTCCAAGAAGCTTGAAGAAACATGGCTTGCTACTAAGAAATCAGGGAAAAATGTTGCAGAAGATGTAATCAAATTAGTGAAGAAAAGAAATGAAGTTGCTAAAGATTTAGGCTTTTCTAATTATCATGAAATGAAATTAAAGTTAAGCGAACAAGACCCGAATGAAATTGAAAAACTTTTTGATGAGCTCGACAGCCTAACAAAAGATGGCTTTGCAAAATTGAAAAACGATATGGATGAATATTTCGCAAAACATTATAATGTAAAAAATGAAGATCTGATGCCTTGGCATTATCAGGGAAAATTCTTCCAGGAAGCACCAAAAATTTATGAAGTTGATCTTGATAAATATTATAAAGGAAAAGATATAATCAAAATTACAGAAGATTATTTTAAGAGTATTGGCCTTGATGTTGCTGATTTAATTAAAAACAGTGATCTTAAAGAAAAAGCAGGAAAAAATCAACATGCATTTTGTACCGATATAGATAATGAAGGCGATGTAAGAGTATTGTGCAACGTAGTTGATAATGAAAATTGGATGGGTACCATGTTGCATGAATATGGTCATGCCGCTTATGATAAATATATCGACAGGAGCCTTCCTTTTGTTTTGAGAGACCCTGCTCATACTTTTACAACAGAAGCTATTGCTGAATTGTTCGGACGTTTTGCTACCAATCCAAAATGGTTAAAGGATGTAATTGGTGTTCCGGAAAAAGATATAGATAAAATAAAAGAAAATGTAAACAAGAGCTTACGCTTGCAGATGCTTGTATTCAGCCGCTGGTCGCAGGTTATGTACAGGTTTGAAAAATCGATGTACGAAAATCCTGACCAGGATTTAAATAAACTGTGGTGGACTTTGGTTGAAAAATACCAGATGCTGAAAAAGCCCGCCAACAGGAACGAACCCGACTGGGCTTCTAAAATTCATATTGCACTTTACCCTTGTTATTATCATAATTATTTGATGGGTGAATTGCTTGCATCGCAACTGCATTATTATATGACAAAAAATATTTTAAAATCGGAAGATTATGCCAATCAAAGCTATTATAACAAAGCTGAAATTGGAAAATATTTAATTGATAAAGTTTTCAAACCCGGCTCAAAATACGGATGGAATGAAATGATTGAAAAAGCCACCGGCGAAAAGCTTACAGCAAAATATTATGCAAAACAATTTGTTGATTAATACCGATTGTATATATGTAATAGTCCAATAAATTGTACTATAACATCTATGTCATCGGCATAACCATTGTAAAATTTAAAATATCCTTTGGACTATTTTAAATTAACAATTGGTATAATTTCTGAAATAAAAATAAAAAAGGAGGTGAGAGCCTCCTTTTTTATTAGTGTTATTTTTTTCGCCACTGTATAAAATACAGGTTTGATAACAAGTCGTAATAAATGATATCAATATATTCTAAACCTGAGTTCGGTTTAAGCCACCAAAAGTAATTGTTCTTTAAATTGCTGTATTAGTTTAGGATTGGTTTCCTCAATATTTTTTTTGATTGAAGGTTTTTTAGGGAAGAATGAATAAGCAGCGATAG
>Ga0209098_1004727_pt1 | contig 10462 bp, 7 predicted proteins | sample AD_JPNHW1_MetaG_FD_184429 | JGI IMG/M metagenome (GOLD analysis project Ga0209098, IMG submission 184429) | Active sludge microbial communities of municipal wastewater-treating anaerobic digesters from Japan - AD_JPNHW1_MetaG (SPAdes) (version 2) | ecosystem: Engineered > Bioreactor > Anaerobic >... | reverse complement strand
CAAGCCGGAGACAATCAGGTCGTTCTTGAGCGTGCGGCCTGGACTCATCGTCGCGCCGCGCGACCTTGAGCGGCGCTGCCTCGACTCCGAGCGGCGGCTTATCGAAAGTGGGTATGTCTATGAGGCTTCGGTGCTTCCCTTGCCCTCGAAAAACGGCGCGGTCGAACGGCTCATCGTCGTGTCCGTGACGGAAGGCTTTTTTGGGCGCTTCGGCGGCGGCGGGATTTGGGCGATGGCGGGAAAGGCCGGGCTTTTCGGGGATCGGGCATCCGCGCTCTTTTGGGCCGGGTATAACCGAAACGGTTTTTCCGTGCTCCATTCCGACGTCGGCGGTACCCCGCTCGCGCTCGGCGCCCGGCTTTTCTACTACGGTCCCGGCGACTATGACGGGAAGACCGCAGGCTCTCGGGAAAACTGCTTCTACGGCGCGCTTTCCGCGGGCTGGTATCTTGGGCCCGACCTCCTCGTCGGGATAGACGGCGCCCTCGACCATTTTGGCCCAAGCTCGACCGGGCTCTTCTCGCTGCAGCCGTGCGTCTTCCTCAATCGGTATATCGCCTGGGGCGCTAAAAGCGCGTGGGGCGGCGAGGCGCGCGGATACTGGTATCCCGACCTCGAGATGACGAAGGCGGATTGCACCGCGCATGCGCGCGCGGGCTTCACCGAGAAGGCCAGAGTTGCCCTGTCGGGAAGCGTCGGCTATTCGGCAGACGACCTGCCGACCGACGCCTGCTTCGACCTCTATTACGCGGAAGACCGAAGCGTCCGGTCGGGTTACTCGACCGACGAGCTCATCGGGAGCCGGTACGCGCTCGCCTCCGCCGAGCTGCGCTACGACTTCCTCTCGTTCAAGGTTCCGCCCGCGTTCCCGTGCACAGTACAGGGCTTTCTCTTCTCGGACGTCGCTGCCATAGATCCCGCGGACTGCGACGCCGACGGTGGCGCGGACAGTTCCGCGGCCTCGGGCCCACTCGACGCGTACGGGCTCGGCGCGCGCGTCATCTTCGATAATCCCGTGTTCGCGTATTTCACGTTTACGTACGGCGTTAACCATGAAGGCGACGGTCGCTTCATATTCTGCGGCACCGCCGGTTATTGAGAATAGGCATAAAGGAGCGTATGTGATGAAAAAGAACGTTGCGTGTCTCGCGGTTTTTTTCGCGGCGATGGCCATCGGCGCCTGGTCGGACGCGAAGTCCGATCTCGCGGAGGGGATCAAGTATCACAATCTCGCGGAGGTCGATCCCGCGGGCAACGTCGAGAAGGGCAAGAAAATTCTTGGGCGGTTAAAAGACTCAGACCCGCTCGCGCGCGGCTACTACGGGAGCATCCTGACCCTCGAGGCGAACCTCTGCAACCAACGGAAAAACGTCATGAAGGCGATGGAGCTCCTGGACGAGGGAACCGGCTATATGGACGAGGCGGTCTCCTCCGCGCCCAATGTCGCGGACCTTCGGGTTCTCCGGATGATCAATAGCTACGAGCTTTCGGGTTCCTCGCCCGTGAACCGCTACGCGGTCATGAAGACCGACATCGATTGGCTTGAGGCCCACCGAAAGGAGCTTTCGAGTTCCGACGCGGGAATCCTCGACCTCTATAAGGGGCTCTATTGCATGAAGGCGCGCAAGCCGAACGAGGGGATCGCGGCGTTCGAGTCGTGCGTCGCCGTTTCGCCGGGTTCCGCCGAGGCGAAAGAGGCGGAGAAGCAGCTCGCGAGGTACCGCTAAGATGAATAAAAAAATCGTTCGTCGCGTCGCTCGCGCAGCGTCATTCATAATACCTGTCGTCGTGCTCGCCCTCTATTTTGGCGGGGTGATTTGGAATCCCGCGGCACATGGCGGGAAGGTTGCCGCGGTGATCGAAGATCCTCGCGGGGACGATCATGGATTCGGAGCGCTCGCGTATCCCGAGGGAAAGGGTATCAAGCCCGGCTCGCTCGACCTCGTGCGCTACGCGGTGCATGAGCCGGTGCGGGGCCGCGGCGATTCGGGCCGAGGCGACTACTGGCAGCTTGACTTCGCGTTCGCGGGCTCCTCGGCGGACGCGCGGAACGTGCGCGTGTATATCGACGCGGACGGCGACGGCGCGGGTTCGACCCTGACGAAAAAAGAATTCGCCGAAGGCGTCGAGTTTGATCGGGCGAACCCCTGGGATTTCGTCCTCTCGATCCAAGGGAAGACGGGATCGCTCGCGTCGGCGGACGGAACCCTCGACGTGCCCGTGGCGGTGACCGTTTCGGGCTCGGGGAAAAACGTCTCGGCGCGGATTCCTCTCGCGGATCCCGCGCTCGCCGCCCTGTACGCGGTGCCGACGACGTGGCATTACGTGCTCGTCGGGTCCTATGACCCCGCGTGCCGGGGCGGTTTCGCGGGCACGCCCCCCTCGGATTTCGCGCCGAAACTCTACGATATCGCGGTCCCGGACGGAAAGACCCAGGAAGAAACGCTTTCGGCGTGGGACGAGAAGGCATTTACCGTTCCGGTTCTCTCGCCGGTACCCGTCGCCATGCGGGCCGCGAAAAAGTCTCGCGGCGGGGAAGCTGCGCTTTCAACGAAGGCGCTCGCGCGGCTTCATGACCTCGAGCGCGCGGCCTCCGCCGAGGAATCGGCGGCGATTCGCGCGGCAACCGCGCGCGTCGACTCGCTTCCAACGTCGTCGCCCGAACGCGCCGTCGCGCTTTTCGACGCGGGTCGCTCAAGCGAGGCGGAGTCCGCCTTCGACGCGATTCTCGCTACCACGCCCGATGATCCGGCCGCGCTCGCGTACAAGGGATCGCTCGTCGCGATGCGCGGGGGAAAGGCGCTGCCGCTTCAGGCCATGGGGCTCGTCAAGGATGCGTATGCGTATCTCGATCGCGCCGTCGCTCTCGCGCATACGCCTGAGGAAGCCCGTACGGCGTACATCGCGCGGGGAAGCGTGTCGCAGTCGGTTCCCAACGGGATATTCAGGAAGGCCGCCTCGGGCGCCGAGGATTTTCTCGCGGCCGCCGAGCGGATCAAGCAGATGAAGGAAGCGGGCGCCTCGGGCGTCTCTGACGCCGACGTCGCGAGCGCGTATTGCCACGCGGCAGAGTGCTACGCGATCGCCGGGAAAGCGGACCGCGCGGAGTCCTGGTTCGCCGAGTCGCGAAAGCTGATGGACTCGCTCGACCTCACAGTCGGAGCGGGAACGCGCCTCGCGCTCTTCCGCCACTTCGAGATGGCGGGCTCGGGCGATGGCTCCGCATCGGGCGACGAAAAGGGCAACGGGCTTAGCGCGAAGCGGAACAAGGACGCGGCGGACGCACATGACGCGAAGCAGTCCGACGAATACCGCGCGAATAAGGCGCGCCTCGCGGAGATCGAGGCGAAGCTCGCCGCGTCCCCCGACGACGTGCCGCTCCTTGAGTCCGCGCTCGAGCTCATGGTCATCCATCTCGAGAAAATCCCCGATGCCCTCGAGCTCGCCTCGGCGCACGAGGCCGCGCTCAAGGATTCCAAATGGACTCAGATCTACGTCGCGGTCGCCGAATGCAAGATGGCGAATGCCGTGAAGGAAACCCTGGACAAAGTCGATTGGGTCAATAAGGGCATGCGGCGGTTCGATGGCGTGAATCGCCGTTGGCCGAACGACGAGGACGCGTACGTCTATATGGCGATAACCTATTCGAATTTTCCCCCGGAGATGGCCATGCGGGAACAGGTACTCGACCTTCTTTCCGCGATGGAAAAAAATTATGCCTCCGGGGCATGGAAGCTTACCGCCGATGGGGCGGATCTCGCCTGGCTCGCGATCGGCGGTCTCTTAACGAATTACCCAAAAGGCGCGGAGAATCGGTCGATTCGCGACGCCGCGCGGAAGATGCGGGACGCGCTTCCCTCGATGGCGGCGAGCCCTAAGGCAAAGGAGCTACTCAATGAGTGACGGTAACGCTGAATCGGTTTTGGAATTCCGGAACGTGAGCAAGATATACCGGAGCGGCGACTGCGAGGTGCGCGGGCTCAACGCGGTTTCCGCGAGCTTCGGCCCCGGCGAGCTCACGGCGCTCGTCGGCCCGTCGGGAAGCGGCAAGTCGACGATGCAGCACCTGGGCGCGGGATTCGATCGCGCCTCGGAGGGCTCGGTGCTCCTGATGGGCCGCGACATCGGTGCCTACGGCGAGAGGGAACTCTCGTTCCTGAGGAACCGGCACATCGGCTTCATCTTTCAGTCCTTTAACCTGATCCCGGTGATGAGCGTGCTCGAGAACGTCATGTATCCCGCGGGGGTGTACCGCGAGCCGCACCGGTTCGAGGAAAGTCCCCGCGACCGCGCGATGGCGCTCCTCGCGAAGGTCGGCATCGCCGATCAGGGGAAAAAGCGGCCACACCAGCTCTCGGGCGGCCAGCGGCAGCGGGTCGCGATCGCGCGCGCGCTTATGAACGCGCCCGAGCTTATCTTCGCCGACGAGCCGACGGCGAACCTCGACCATGAAGTCGGTGCGGGAATCCTCGATTTGCTCGTCGGACTCAACGAGGAACTCGGCACGACGATCATCTTCTCGACGCACGATAGCGCCGTCATGTCCCGCGCGCGTCGCGTCGTGTCGCTCAAGGACGGATGCCTCGTGGGGGACAAGCGATGACCCGCATCCTCGCATTCGCGTTTCGCAACGTATTCCGGTCTCCCGCGCGAAGCGCGTCGCTCGCGGCCATCGCCACGATCGGCGCGTGCGTCCTCATACTCATCGCGGCGGGCTACGAGGATCTCTTCCATAACGCCGCCGCGCAAAGCGTCGCGTCTGACGGCGATATCCTCCTTACGCGCGAGGATGTCGCCGATGCTGCGGCAGCCGACGATGTAACCGATACCGACGCTTCCGCGAAATCCGCCGCGCTCACCTGGGCCGAGTACCGACAAGCGAAACAGCGGCTCCTTGCGAGTCCGTTCGTGAAGGAGGTGCGCGCGGAGTCGAAGATCGACGGCATCGTCGGGACGGCCGAGCGCTCGGCGCCGTGCAGCGGCTCCGCGTTCGAGGACGGTGTGCGCGCGGACGGAGAGGCAATCCCCGCGACGATGGGCGACGCCCTCGCGCGGACGCTTGGGATCGCGAAGGGAGCGGAGGTCGGCGGCCTCGTCGCCGATTGCGGGATGACGCTCAAGGTCGCGGAAACCGTGAAGACCGAGGCGACGCTCCGCGACCGGTTTTACGTAAAGATACCGCTCGACGCGCTCGTGAGCGCGGAAGCGGACCCTAAGGTCGACGCGATCCGCGTGTGGCTTAAGGACGGCGTCTCGGCCCCGAGCCTTGGCCGCGAAAGCGGCTCGGCGGGATACGACGGGGCGCTCAAGGCGATCGCCGGGATGACGGAACTTAAGGGCTACTCGATACGCTCGATGCCAATGGGGAATACCGAGATCAACAAGATCGTCGGCGTGTACCGCTCGAACTATCGCGTGGTCGCGATCGTCGTCGGGCTTACCATCGCGCTCGCGTTCCTCAACGTCCTTTCGCTTTCGGTGTACGAGCGCCAGCAGGAGCTCGGTACGCTTCGGTCGATGGGGACGCCGATCGCGCAAATACGGACGATGCTCGTCGCCGAGACGCTCGTCGTGGCGCTTGCCTCGTGCTGCGCCGCGGCCGCGATATCCGCGATCGCGGGCGCCGTCATCAACGCGTGCGGCGGGCTTACCTTCCCGGCGCCGCCGGGAGAATCGAGCGACATCCACGTTGGGATGCTCGTGACCGCGTCGAGGATCGCGAAGGTTTCCGCGCTGGTGCTTCTCGGCGGCGCGCTTAGCGCGCTGGCGGGCTCGGTGAAGCTCGGAACTGCCTCCATCGTGGGTCAGCTCGAGATACGGGATTAAGGAGGGTGAAACGATGAATGCGCATGTAACACTGATAAAGGGCGCGCGCGCCGCGCTCATGGCGATCGTCGCGGCGGGCGCGCTTCACGCGCAGGCCTTGCCCGACGGGAAGGAAATCCTCGCGAAGGTCGACGCGTATCGCGAATACGCGAAGTCGGGCTTCGCCTTCGACTTCACGCTGACCGAGGCAAACGGATCCCGCTCGGTGATGCGCGTTTCCCTCGACGGGGACAATCGCGAGATCAGCCTCGCGAAGTATCTGGAGCCCAAGAAATACGCCAGGCGGGTCGTCCTGACGGTGAAGAACGCATTCTTCATCTACGACCGCGGCATGGCCGCCCCCGTGCGGATCACCCCGCGGGAGATGATGTTCGGTCAAGCGTCGGCGGGGGACATCACGCGAATCACCTTCGGCGGGATGTACTCGGTGGTGTCCGTAGAGCGCAAGGACGGCGCCATCGCGCTTCGCCTCAAGGCCATTCCCGACAAGGGCGCCACGTACGACCTCATCGACCTTCGCGTGGACGGGGCGACCTTTAAGCCGACGCTCGCGGAGTGCAAGGGCTCGAGCGGAACGGCGATAAAGACCATCGCGTACGACTCGTACGAGGCGGTGCAGGGAAAGGAGCTCCTGACCGCGTTCCGCATCACGGACTGCGCGACGGGAAAGACGAGCGAGGTTAGGCTCGGGAACTTCAGTACCGCGACCCTCCCGCACGCGAGCTTCACGGTCGAGGCGATGAAGTATGCGCAATAGCGCCCCCGTCCGCCGCGCCCTTTCGCTCGCGCTTCTCGTCGCGGTAGGCGCGGCCGCGCGCGCCGAAGGGTTCTCCGAATCCGTCGCGCAGCGGCTCTGCCTCGAAGTCGGCGAGGAGTCGACCGTCACGGGCATTCGCGCGGACAACCCCACGAACGCCGATAACTGGCAGGGGCGGGACGAGTGGGAGGCCGCGATGACCGCGGACCTCGACTGGTTTCTCGGGATCTCGAACCGCGCGTACTTCAGCTTTAAGGGCGACATGGATTGGACTCAAGTCTCCGGCGAGCGATGGGATTGGGACGGAGCGACAAGCGGCGATCGGTCCTTTCGGGCGAAGGAAGCATTAGCCTCGTTCAGCCTCAACGAGTGGGGCATAAACGCGATGGCGGGAAAAACCATGCGGCGCTACGGGACGGCGGTCATGATGCCCGTTACCGATTTTCTCTCCAGAGACACGGCGGAGAACGATTCGCCGAACCACGGGAAATGGATGGCGGGCGTCTCCCTTTCCCGAAATCCCGTGACCGCCGAGATATGGTACGCACCGATCGACTCCTGGGTTCGCGACGAGTACCGCTACGACTCCGCGCGGGACGGCGTCGACGCGATGGTCCTCTTCGACGCGTCGATTCTCGTCGACGTCCATCGGGCGGGCATCGTGTACTATCACAACGGCTCGAACGCGCTGGGCGCCTACTACTCGGGACAGCTCGGGGAATGCGTGATCCCGTACGCCGAATGCGCCGTCTCCGACCGGCCGCTTCTTCCTTCCTTCGCGCCGGAAGATCACCTGTCGCGGGACGACGGTCCGAGTCTCGATGCGCTTCTCGGGTTTTCCGTGTCTCCGCGCGTCGGAAACGTGACGGCGTACGTCGAGTATCGGTATCGCTCGTCCGGGATAACCGGGAAGGAGTGGGACTCCCTCGAGTCGGCAATCGTCGAACCCGCGTTGCCGGGCGGGTATGCGTCGGCGGGCGACTATGCGTCGGCTGATGAATACGCCGTGGCATTCGGCGCGGCACGGCGCGCGCAAGGCGCCGTCGCTTCGAACTTGCCGTATTTTTACACCGCGACGCACGCGATCGGCGTGCGCGCGCAGAACGCATCCTCGATCGCCGACTGCGTCGACTATAACCTGAACGCGTTTTATCTCGCGCCGGACGGACTCTACCTCAAGGCAGAGTCGACGCTTTCGGCAATCGATCGCCTTAAGCTCATCGCCTCCGCGTCAGCGATGATCGCGCTCGGCGACGAGGGCGAGATGAGATGGTGGAACGAAACGTGGCAGCTCTCGCTCGCCGCGCGCTGGACGGTCTCGACGTCGGAATGACGTCGGGCAAAGGGAAAGAAAATGATTGAATCACTGAGAATCGCGTTTCGGAGCCTCGTCGCCCATCGGCGAAAAACCTGGGCGATCGCGGTAAGCGTCGCGCTCGGCGTCGCCGCGCTGTTTCTCGTCGGCGGCTACTATGAGTATAACTATTGGGGACTCAAGCAATCGCTCATCAGGAGCCAGTACGGCCACCTCGAGATCTATCCCGAGGGATATCGCGCCGCGCGCGACGTCGACCCGTTCGCTCGCTCCTTTGATCGCGCGGATGACCTCATGGAATTCCTCGGCCACGAGCCGGGCGTGCGGACGATCGTGAAACGGTCCAAGGCCCTCGGGGTGATCAACGGCACGCCGGTCGAGATTTGGGGCGTCGAGCCCGAGCGCGAAGCCGAGCTCTTTACCTTCTTCACCGCGCGCCGCGGGACGGCGCTTTCGTCGGAAGACGGGCTCTCGTGCCAGATGTCCCCGGCCTTGGCGAAGAAGCTCGGCGTCGCGCTCGGCGGCACGGTGAGCGCGAGCGGCGTCCGCGCGGACGGCCAGATCAACATGCTGAACCTCGCCGTACAGTCGCTCGTCTCGGGCTACGCGGAGGAGTTTAACCTGATGGTCGTCATCGTCCCCGAACGCGCCTTTCGGGACCTCTTCGGCACGGACGCGATACACGAGATCGCGGTCCTCTATCGCGACGACTCGGGGCTTGAGTCTCGGCGCGCCGACCTCGCCCGCCGCCTGTCCGCAGCCGGGTGGGATACGGATATCTCGACCTGGTACGAGCAGGCGAAGTACTTTCGCCAGGTCGTCGAGTACTATCAGGGCTTTTACCGCATCGTCCTCGCGATCGTCGCCGTCATCGTGTTCTTCGCGACCGCGACGACCATGGCCCTATCCCTCCTCGAGCGCACGCGCGAGTTCGGCACGCTCGTGAGCATGGGAACCGGCCGCGCGCGCCTCGTGCGGGAGATCCTCCTCGAGGCATTTCTCGCGGGACTCATCGGGCTTGTCGCCGGAATCGCGCTCTCGCTCTTGTGCGCTCAACTCATCAACGCATCGGGCGGCATCACCATGCCCGCCGCCCCCGGCATGTCGAGCGGGATCAGCGTCTACATCCGCTACAGCGCCCAGGCCGCGCGCTTGAGCCTCGTCACCGCGCTCGTCGTGCCGCTCGTCGCGGTGATCGCGCCGGCGCGCAGGATCATGCGCATGAGCGTCGTCCAGCTCCTCAACAAGGGCGAGCGCTGAGTCGCCGGGGAGATTAGCAGAATGCGGGGGAATAAGCACCCCGCCGGGGAACAAGCACCCTGCCGGGGAACAAGCACCCCGCCGGGGAATACGATGAATGAGAGGGAGCAATCGTCCCTCCGCATATAGTTCAATCTTCCCCGCTTTTCTGCTAGGATACGCGCATGACGGTCGACATCCTGTGCAAGGTCGTGGACAACCTCGGCGACATCGGGTTCGCCTATCGGCTCGCCCGCGCCCTATCCGAACTCCCCGAGGCCCCGGCCCTTCGCCTGATCGTGGACGACCTCGTCGCCTTCTCGGGGCTCTGCCCCGGCGTCGACCCCGCGCTGCCGCTCCAGCGGGTAGGGGAGTGGACCGTCGCGCGCTGGGACTCGCCCGGCGCCGAGGCCGAATCCCTCTTTCGCGCCGAACGGCCCCGCGCGGTCCTCGAGTGCTATGCCTGCGGTAGGCCCGACTGGCTCGAGGCTATCCTTTTCGACGCGGACGACCCCGTCCCCCGCGCCATCGTCAACCTCGAATACCTCACCGCCGAATCCTGGGCGCGCGACTTCCATCGGCTCCCGTCCCTCACCCGCTCGCCGCTCGTGCGGAAGGCGGTCTTCATGCCGGGCCTCGAGCCGGGCACGGGCGGGCTCGTCCAGGACCGCGCATTCACCGCGCTCCTTTCCGACTGCGCGACCTCAGGCGGCCTTTACGCCGCTCGCCGCTCGGCCCTCGATTCGCTTTCTGCCTACGGCGCGATCGAGCCTCCCGCCGACTTCGATCCCGCCGCGGCGTTCTGGTTTCTCGCCTTCAGCTACGAGCACGACTTTACCGCGATCGTCGCCGACCTCGCCCGCTTCGGCGCCGACCGTCCCGTCCTCGCGCTCGTCGCCGCGGGCCGGAGCTCCGGCCCCTTCCTTGACGCCTGGTCCCGCGCCGGACGCCCCTTTCCCGTACTCAAGCTGCCCCTCGTGCCCCAGCCCCTGTGGGACCGGCTCCTCGTTGCCTCCGATTTCGCCATCGTGCGCGGCGAGGAAAGCTTCGCCCGCGCCTGCCTCTCGGGCCGACCCTTCCTGTGGGAATGCTATCCCTTCGCGGGCTCAGGCGATGGCGGCGTGAAAACCTCAAGCGCGCCCGGGGTCTCAGCTAATGGCGGGGTGACAACTAACGGCGGGAACGCCCCCATGGACGGCCATCTCCCAAAAGTCCGCGCCTTCTTGGAGCGGATCAGACCGTTCTTGCCCCCCGAAGACTACGCCCGATACGAGGGTCTGACCCTCGCGTTCAACGGCGCGCGCGGGGAAAAAAAAACATGCGGG
>Ga0209098_1004724_pt1 | contig 10465 bp, 13 predicted proteins | sample AD_JPNHW1_MetaG_FD_184429 | JGI IMG/M metagenome (GOLD analysis project Ga0209098, IMG submission 184429) | Active sludge microbial communities of municipal wastewater-treating anaerobic digesters from Japan - AD_JPNHW1_MetaG (SPAdes) (version 2) | ecosystem: Engineered > Bioreactor > Anaerobic... | reverse complement strand
CCCGCTCCCGAGCGAAGATTCCCTCTCCCTCGGGGACAAGACTGCACGGGAGTTCCCGGTCCGGATCGCAGTGATCCGGCTCCCTCATATCTCCAATTTTACAGATTTCGAACTGCTGGAACAGTATGCGGCAGTCGAGTATGTTTCCTGCGGAGCCCCGCTTCTGGGGTATGACTGTATCATCATTCCCGGTACTAAAAATACCATTGACGATCTTACCGCTCTTAAGGAAGCGGGAACCGATTGCGAACTAAAGGAGGCGCGAAGGAGGAACGTCCCGGTGATCGGTATCTGCGGGGGATACCAGATGCTGGGGAAAACCCTCGTTGATGAAGGTTTTGAATCAGCGGCAGGAACGTACGCGGGTCTCGGACTGCTAAACTGTGTCACCCGTTTTTCTTCATATTCCAAGAATACCACTCAGGTGAAACGCGAGGCATGCCCGGTCCCGCCTGTGCTCTCTGCCATGGGAACCGTCACCGGGTACGAGATCCACATGGGGGTTACCGGCGAGGGGACCGACGGCGAGGCATTCTGCGGTGACGGCAGGGTGAGTGCTGACGGCCTTGTCTTTGGCACCTACATGCACGGGCTGTTTTTAAACCCGTCTGCGGTAAATGCACTGCTCTCCTATCTTTACGGGAAAAAAGGGCTGCCATTCACCTCGATTATCAAGGATGGTGACGATCCCTACGATACACTTGCGGACTTGTTTGAGCAGCACGTGGATATGGCGGCAATCATCGCATTGCTGAAAGAATAAGTGGAATTACGGAAACACCTGGAGAGGTTGCCTGAATGGCAATTACCCGATGAGGCTTGTAATACTGTGAAAACCCTCACCCTGGCGGTCCGCACACCGGACTGCCTGCACGGTGGAGAGATCCACCTCTCCGGTTACCCGGCACTTCACGCAGTAGGCAAGTGACGGGGATTTTACATAGGTACCCTTCACCTTAAACTCCCTGCAGTGGATGCAGAGCCGGCAGTACCCGACGGGCTCCCGTTTTTCCGGGAGACACTGGACCGTGCCACCAGTAACGTCCAGTTCCCGGTACGTATCAAATCCCATAGGTGCGTCCTCTCGTATCCCATACTATCTTTGGCACTATACTTAAAACAGTTCAACACCAAAATGTGAACCATGAAGGTGTGTATCATGTGCGGGGGCGAAGGAACACGCCTGCGCCCTCTCACATTCGAACGTCCAAAACCCTGTATCCCGATTGTCAACCGGCCCTCCATCCAGCATCTTGTCTCACACCTCTCCAATATGGGGTTCCGCGAAGTGGTGATGACTCTCGGGTACATGGGAACCGATATCGAGGCGGCACTCGGCGACGGCTCCCTTTTTGGCGTCGATATCACGTATGTCCACGAGAAGACCAAACTTGGCACCGCAGGCAGCGTCAGGAATGCAAAGAAATATCTCGACGGTCAGGATTTTCTGGTCGTCGGCGGCGATCATGTGACGGACCTGAACGTCCTTGAATTCTACCGGTTCCATAAGACTGAAAAGGCGATTACCTCCATAGGACTGATATCGATTGACGATCCCGGCGAGTATGGTATCGCCGAGATCGATGTCAACTACGAGATAAAACGGTTCAAGGAAAAACCCTCCCCCGGGGAGATATTCTCCAATCTCGCAAGCACCGGGATGTACGTCTGCAAGCCTGACGTATTCGATCACATCCCTGCAGGAAAGAAATTCGATTTTGCACGGGATCTTTTCCCCCACTTAATGGACGAGGGCAAACCCCTCAAGGGCTGGCTGGCCCGGGGGAACTGGACCGACGTGGGCAGCCCGCACTCACTCCGGCAGGCCGAGCGCTGGAAACTCCAGGACATCACGATCACCGACATCATCGGAGACCTTTCCATGCACGGCGCACGGGTGCAGGGCCCGGTACAGCTGGGCGATTCGATCACGCTCGGGAAGAATACCCGGGTGGTTGGGCCGGTTGCGATCGGATCCGGGACTACCCTCGGGAGCAATGTGCTCATCGGTCCCTACACGAGCATTGGTGAGCGGTGCATCATCCGGAACAATGCAAAGATCTTCTCTTCGTCGCTCTATAACCGGGCTGTTATTGGTGCAAATACTACGATCTCAGGGAGCATCATCGACAACGATACCCAGATTGGGGAAGGGTGCTGCATCGAGAACGATACGGTGATCGGCCCCAGGGTTGTTTTGCGCAACAACGTGGTGGTCCATTCAAAGACCCGGGTCTGGCCTGAGGTCGTGGTTCCCGATGGGACGATCGTAAAAGAGCATATCCTCAACGACAAGTTCGATCTCAGGTGCGAAGGGTCGTAAAAAAGGTATAATCGTTTTTATGTCCGTTTTACCAGCCGGTGCGTGATCGCAACGAGCGGGTGGCGGGCATAATCCAGGACCTGCACATCGTCGAGCGTTTTAAGATTCATCGTGTTTGCTGTCCGCTCCATGCCCAGTTCCACGTCATCTTTGATCTCGATAATATACGCATCGAGCGCCGTGATGCCAAGCCTCTTTGCGGCAATCGCACGGTGGTGACCGTCCACGAGAATGAGCCGACCCGGTCTTTTCACCACAATGATGGGTTCGGCCAGTCCCTTTTTGATCTCGTAGATCCTGCCTTCCAGTTCGTCCTCGTAGATTTTTGACTGTGTGGGGAGGAGGTCCTTTATGGGCACAATGCCCCGGTTGAGTGTGGGATCGACGCCGTAGAGTTTTTTTAAGGTTGTCATGAAGTTGAAGACTTTTTCCGGGGATACGTGCTCGATCTGCGAACGAATCACATCGGAATTGGTGATGATCCCGAGCAGGTGGTTTTTCTCGTCCACGACGGGAAGCTTCTGGATACCGCTCCGGAAGATCACCCGTGCGGCATCTGCGATGTCCATATCCGGATCTGCGACAATCAGTTCGCCGGACATGGCCTGCTCGATGGTCTCGCCCGGCTTTACGAAAAGAAGGTCCCGGGCTGCGATATACCCAACCACTTCATTACCCTCAACGACCGGGAACCCGTCATGTTTTGTCTGCTGGATCTTCTCTATCACCGATTGTACCGTACCGTGGAGATCCACGCTGACGACATCATAGGTCATATAATCCTTGACCTTTTTTTTGTCCATCAGTACAGTTTCCGGTGCGGATGACATTAAATGAATCGGTAAAAAGGTATGAATGAGGGAATGGATCTATTCGACAGCGATAGGTGATACCGGTGCAATTGTTGAACGTTTGAGGTGGACTTCCAGCACACCGTCCCTGAAACATGCAAGGGCTTCGCTCTTAGTGACTCCCGCAAGTTGCATGAAATGGATCTTATCAGAATAGTTTATGACCGTTAAACATTGACTTAATAAGGAGGATTTTAATAATGGGTGCAAAAAAACAGGCAGAGAAATCCGGGAAGATGTGGACAAAGATACTCGCGATTGTCGCTGGTGTACTCTTTGTTGTACTGATGGTCGTATCATCGATGGGTTCAAGCTGGATCACATCACTTGCGACGGTCAAGCCCGGCGATGTCGTGGTGATAGATTATACACTGAAGGATACACAGGGAAATCCCATCGTCACATCGAGTTCTTCGCTGTACAAGCAGCTCACCAGTGGGGGTTCCAGTGTCCTGTACTCAAAGCAGCTGACCCTCACGGCAAATCAGTCCCTTCCAAAATCGGTATTCCCGGTGCAGGTATATTCCGAGAAGACCGGCTGGACGAACCAGTTTGCCTTGTTTGCAAGCGAGTACGATGCGATCAGTTCTGGTGTTATCGGCCTCAATACCAACGGCCAGAAAACGATCTCCCTCGCATCTAAACAGCCCATGACACAGTTCTGGTCGGCAGACCAGCTGGCAAGCAATAATATGAGTCTTTCATCGATACAGGTCGGCCAGCTGATTGCTCTTGGCGTGTCCGATAACCCTGAAGCGGCATCGGACAATTCCACCGCCCAGTACTATGTCCGGATCGGTGAGATCACCAACAAGACCACGGATGGCATCACCATCGATTTCGCCTATCCGAGTGTTGATGTCACCGTCGTCTCAGTTAACAAAGCGACGAGTTAATCCCTCGGATACAATTTTTTTTAAAGCCGTTTCCCTCTCTTGGGAGATTGTTCTCAAGCCATAATTCCCGATAGCTCGGGCTTTGACATCATCCATTTGAATTGTCGTGCCAAGGGTTCTCACCGGAAAGGCGACTTATTTGTTGATCCTTCCGACCGGGCAGAGGTTTCATTGTGCCCACAGCGGGGCGGCAGAAAGACTAAAAAAAGGATTACGACCGGACCCCATAGATCCGCTTGATCCGGCGGGCGAAGGTCTTCCAGTCCGGCTTTCGCATCAGGGGACCGTCGCGCAGCTTGATGTGAGAGAGGGTAAAGCGTTTCCCGTCGACCACGTACTTCTGACCGACCATGAACTCGTCTTCTCCCTCGCATTCCTGGTAGAGCGGGATCGTCTTCCTGCCATCGTGGATGGAGATCTTCACGACCACCCGGTCGATGGTCCGGGTCCAGAGGGTGGTAATGTCCTTAGCCTTCGCACGCGGCAGCCGTTTTCCCCCGCATTCAATTGCGGTAACTTCGACTCCGTAGGCCTCGTCCCCGGCCTCCGCTACCAGGTGGTCGTCGACAAAACACTCGTCTTCTGGGTCAAACTCGATACTGCCGGCGACCGATGTCCCTTCGCGGGAGATAATCGTCTTTATCACGAGCGGTTTCTGCTCCTTTTCCTTGGGAATATGGTAGTGGTGCCCGCAGGCCGTGCACCTGACCAGCCGGTCGCGGGACTCAGAAATAACTTCGTGCTCGGTCTCCTCATTGCACACTGGGCACAAAACGGTGATAAACATTAAAATATGAATGGCAACCCTCACATGATAAAGCATGGAGGCGCACGAGATTATCCGATGCCGGGGACATCCCCTCGTCCTTGGTACCCACCCGACCACGTTTGAGGTGACCTGTGAGGAGAACCTCTCCGAAAACGGCAACTGCATCATCGGGGTCGCTGCAGACAAGGGTTGTGCTGGCCTCTCCGCAGACTTCAGAACTGTGCTTGCCCACGACGACGCGGTTCTTGTGACACGGCTTTCTGCGGGAGACACTGAAGTAGAGGTGCGCTCCCGCGGATCAGCACACCTTACCCTTGATCATCCGACCGATCTGGTCTGGCGGCGCAGTCCCTTTACCTGCGGGAGGACAATCGGTATCTGCTCGGATTATGTCGCCGTAACCCTGCCCCGTGATCTGGTAGCCGCGCTCAAAAAAGGATCGGAGATGACGGTAACCTTAACGGTCACTCGTCCCGACTGAGAGTTGTTATCTTCTCTTCCGCCCCGGCAAGCAGGGTTTCGCACTGCTTGACCAGTGCTGCTCCCTGTTCGTACAATTTCATGCTCTCGTCAAGGCTCGTGCCCCCGTCCTCGATCTTTGCGATGATCTGCCGTAACTGCTCTATCTTTTCTTCATAGGTTGCCGTCATGATCCCCACGCTCCACCATTACCCGGCTCTTACCGTCGTAAAACCGCAGGTTCAGCCGGTCGTTTTCTCTTATGGCCTCCACGGATTTCACCACGATGCCGTCCTTTTCTGCGACGCAGTACCCTCTGGCGAGCACCGCACGCGGGCTCCTTCCTTCAAGTGCTGTTCTCATCTCCGCAAGCATGAGCCGGTCGCGCTCGATCCGTGTCGAGAACGATCGTTCAAGCCGGTCGGAGAGATCCGCGGCCACCTGCCGTTTCTCGCTGATCCTGCGGCAGAACCGCTGCGGGCGGAGACGGTCCCTGAGTGCAGCGATCTCATCCTGTGCCCGTGAGATGCGGGAAAGCAGTGTCGCGCCCAGCTGGCCCCGGAGATCCCGGAGTGCGAGAATGAGGTCTTTCCGGTCCGGTACCACCAGTTCTGCCGCAGCCGAGGGGGTCGGCGCCCGCATATCGGCGGCGAGATCCGCCAGCGTCACATCCACCTCGTGACCGATGGCAGAGACAACCGGTACCGGGCAGGCCACAATCGCCCGCACGACATCAGGATGGTTAAAGGGGAAGAGATCCTCAAAACTCCCGCCGCCCCGTGCGACGATCACCACATCCACGTGCCCCGCTACCCGTTCGATTGCCCGTGCAATCTCCCTGTGGGCGACATCACCCTGTACTGCTGTGGGGGAGATAACGATCTCCACAGGGTAACGACGGGCAATCACGGTACGGATATCGTGAATGACCGCCCCGGTCTCCGAAGTGACTACGCCCACCCGCGCGGGAAACGGCGGCAGCGGACGTTTCGTTTCTGTGGCAAAACAGCCCTCTGCTTCCAGTTCCTTTTTCCATTTCTCGACGAGCAGGTACTTCTCCCCGGCTCCTCCGCGGGTCATGGTTTTTATCTGCATCTGATAGGACCCGTGCGGCGCGTACACCCGGACCGAACCGGTGATAACAACCTCCATGCCGTCCTCCGGCTCAAAGGAAAGCCGGTCTGCATCCGACCGCCACATGACGCACTTGATCACCGCCGCCATGCTCCCGCCTCCTTTCTCCGAGAGAGAGAAGTACCGGTGACCCCGGGAGTGGTGCTTGTAGTTGGTGACCTCTCCCTGTACCCTGATATCCTGCAGCAGCCGGTCATCGAGGAGGCGCTCGATGATTGTAGAGACCTCACCGACCGTCAGCGGTGCATCCGGGAGGACGGACGTCTCTTTTGGTTCCTGCGCCTCCGGGGGCTCGGTGCGGTAAAACCAGTCCATGAAAGAAATATTATGCGCTAAAGCGCTTATCAATTAGTATTATCATGACTGCTTACGGCGTATCGAGCATGTTCTTCCATGAATACACCACAGAAGAGATCTTCTCGTTTGCCGCACAGGCAGGTCTCGACGGGATCGAGTACTGGCTGGAGACACCGCATTTCTGGCTCCGTGATCTTCCGGCAGACGAACTGGTTGCCTCCCGGCGGGCCCACCCGGAGATCGCGACGCTTACTATCCATACCCCTGTTCTCGACCTGAACCCCTGCTCCATCAATCCAGAAGTTGCGGAGATCTCGGTTGGTTACGCAGTCCGGTCGCTTGAAATGGCGCAGGCGCTCGGGGCCAGCGTCCTCACTGTCCACCCCGGCCGGAGGACGGCCAAACGTCCCCCGGGCGATGCGGATCGTGCCCGGTTCGACCATTATATGGGGGCGCTCCGCGCAGCTGCCCTTAAAGACTCGATAACCGTGGCGATCGAAAACATGGAACCAGCCGTCAATTCCCTTATCTGCACGCCCGAACGGATGCGTGAAATCCTCGATGCCGAACCGTGGCTGAAGTTCACGCTCGACACCTCCCACGCTCTCGCGGCATCCGAAGAGACCGCGATGCAATATATCGATCTCTGTGCCGACCGGCTTGCGAACGTGCATATCAGCCGGGCCGGAAACGGCCGGCTCCATCTCCCGCTCGACCGGAGCCCGGTGATCGCAAGGATCATAAAGAAGCTCCGTGACTGCCACTACCGGGGCGGCCTGATGCTTGAGATCGACGACCTCAACTTTGGAAAACCGTTCTCGTCTGGTGAGAAGTGCGCGGTCCTTGCGAAGGATAATGCGTTTATGCGGGAATGTATGGAGCCGGACTAAACCACAGATCGCCGCCGTCCGTTGGTTTTATTAAATCACATTCCCCATATCTGGAGTATAAGAACGACTATGAACCAAAGAGTCTGGCGTGTTTTTGCACGGCGTGAAAGAGGATGATTGAGGACCTTTTTAATCTCCTGCTCTTTATCATCTGCATCCTGCTCTCCGCGTTTTTTTCGAGTTCAGAGGTTGCCCTGATCTCGATCACCAAAGCAAGGGTGCGGACGCTCGTGAATGATAACAAGCCCGGCGCCCTTGCCCTTGCCACCCTAAAGGAGAAGCCGGATCACTTCCTGATCACGATCCTTATCGGGAACACTATCGTAAACATCGCTGCCGCTGCCATCGCCACCGCGATTGCGATCAGCGTCTTTGGCAGTATCGGTGTCGGGATCGCCACCGGGTTTGTCGTAATCGTGCTCCTGATATTCGGCGAGATCGGCCCGAAGATCTATGCCAGCCGGGCCCCGGACACGTTCCCCCGGACTGTGGCGCCCATCATCCTTTTCCTCTCGCGCCTTCTCTCGCCCGTCATCTGGGTTGTCGAACGGGTGAGCCCGTCCCTTGGCATCGGCAGGGACGCGGCCGAGCCCGCGGTGACCGAGGACGAGATCAAGGAATGGATCGATGTGGGTAAGGAAGAAGGTACCATTGAGCAGGACGAGAAAGAGATGCTCTACTCGGTGCTCGAATTCGGGGACACGACTGCCCGGGAGATCATGACTCCCCGCGTGGATGTGATCCTCATGGAGGATACCGCGGGCATCGGCGAGGCGATCCGGATCTTCAACGAGACCGGCTTCTCCCGTATCCCCGTCTACCACGATCAGATCGACAACATCACCGGCGTCCTCAATGTAAAGGACGTCTTCTCCGCGATGGTCTCAAAGAGGAAAGACCTCTCGATAAAAGAGATCATGTACGACCCGACGTTCGTGCCCGAGACAAAGAAGATCGACGATCTCCTAAAAGAACTCCAGGTACACCGGGTGCAGATCGCGATCGTCATCGACGAGTACAGCAGTTTTGTCGGGATTGTTACGGTCGAGGACATCCTTGAGGAACTCGTGGGCGAGATCATGGACGAGTACGACAAAGAGGAACCCGAGGTGCAGACCATCTCCGAGGGGGTCTACGTGCTCGACGCCCAGATGTGGGTGGACGATATCAATGACGAGCTCGGTATCGGGCTGCCCCTGGACGAATCGTACGAAACCGTTGGCGGCCTTTTGATCGACCGGCTCGGCCACATCCCGCAGCATCCGGGAGAGAAAGTGGAGATCGAGGGCGGGAGGATCACGCTTGTCGTCATGCAGATGCACGGCCGGCGGATTGTCAAGATCAAATGCGTCATCCGCCCTGAGACAACAAACGGTGCAGAGCACCCGTAAGGGAGGCGTAGAGAAACCATGACAAAACGGATCGTAGTGGTCGCATCGGGACGCGGTTCGAACTTCCAGGCCATCATCGGGGCCCTCCAGCGCGGGAATATCCCGGCCGAGTGCGTGGCGCTCGTCACCGATAATCCCAAGGCCTATGCGATCGAGCGGGCAGAGGCAGCCAATATCCCGGTTGTCGTGGTGGATTACAACTCGTTTGCCACCCGGGAACTCTACGAACAGGCGCTCCTTACGGCGCTTCATGAGGCCCGACCCGATCTTGTTGTTCTCGCCGGCTACATGCGTATCCTCGGATCGGCAATTGTCCGCGAGTATGCCGGGAAGATGATGAACATCCATCCTGCGCTCCTCCCCAGTTTCACCGGCCTCCACGCCCAGCGGCAGGCACTCGAGCAGGGGGTAAAACTTGCCGGGTGCACCGTGCATTTCGTGGACGAGAGCCTGGATGGCGGCCCGATCATCCTCCAGCGCTGCGTGCGGGTGATGGACGATGATGACGAGGATACTCTGGCGAATCGCATCCTCATACAGGAGCATCTCGCACTCCCTGAAGCAGTCCGGCTCTTCTGCGACGATCGACTCTCAATCGAAGGACGGAAAGTCAGGACCCGGTTGTAAGGCCGGCTGGCGCGGCTTTCCTCGGGCTTCCTGCCCGTGCCCCGTCATTTTTATATCCCGGGCGCTGATAGTATGACACCTAAACAGGCAGACTGTGAATTATGAAAGACAAGCACCGCACCCCCTCGGTAAAACCCCTGGCCCGGGAGCGTATCGCGGTGCTCTTTTCCGAGGCAGAGAACGTCTATAATGAACACCCGGAATACAGCGACCGGTACGTCGCTCTGGCCCGGAAGATTGCCATGCGCCAGCGGGTCAGGATTGACCTGGAGTACCGGCGCCGGTTCTGCCACCACTGTTACCGGTACCTGGTGCCCGGGGTAAACATGCGGGTGCGGATTCATCATGGATGGGTGGCAGTCACCTGCCTCGAATGTAAGAAAACAACCCGTTACCGGGTGGAGAGATCTCATGACCACAAAGACTGATCCCGCGATGCAGGACCTCAAACCGACGGTCTGGATCGGGAAACAGGGCTGCACGGAGGCGACGATCGAGGAGATCGTGGCCCAGCTCAAGAAGCGTAACGTAATCAAGGTAAAATGGCTCCAGAACACGGAAGTCGACCCGGAAGCAGTGGCGGAGGCGGCGCGTGCCGTGCTCGTCAGCGTACGGGGAAAAACGATGGTACTCGCGGCACGCGGGAAAAAAGAGAAAAAAGAGAAAAAATAAACCCTTTTTCCAGTCGGCCGAGTCGGGGTCCGGCTTCTCGAAATATATAAGAACCTCGCTTACCAATAAGATAAGACTGTTATTTAATTTTAAAAACAGTGAGGACTATTCATGACGACCGTATATGATGTCCCGGCCGACCACCTCATCAGGAAG
>Ga0209098_1004719_pt1 | contig 10474 bp, 10 predicted proteins | sample AD_JPNHW1_MetaG_FD_184429 | JGI IMG/M metagenome (GOLD analysis project Ga0209098, IMG submission 184429) | Active sludge microbial communities of municipal wastewater-treating anaerobic digesters from Japan - AD_JPNHW1_MetaG (SPAdes) (version 2) | ecosystem: Engineered > Bioreactor > Anaerobic... | reverse complement strand
TTCTAACGCGGGCTTATGCCCGCAACCCGAGATTCTCACCACGAAGTCACGAAGGACACGAAGAAGGATCGAGTCATTAAAAAAACTTCGTGCTCTTCGTGCCTTCGTGGTGAAAGAACTTGTTTTTTATTGCTGTTGTTGGTTTGTAAGGCACTAATCATAATCGTAATCTTGATCTTGCCTATGCGCGGCATTTCACCCGCGATCGTAGCCCCTTGATCGCCATTTGCGCGTGTCCAGAATTTGTAAGCCAAAGGGCCGCGAGGGTCGGCTTGACGGATTAAGATTACGAGTAGGATTAAGATTACGAATAAGCCAAAACCGTAATCTTGATCTTGCCTATGCGCGGTCCGGGACGTCCCGCGCTACTGCCAGGCAGGCGGGGACGCCTATGCTCCCAGGGGGGGGACAACCACACACACAAACTTTGCGTCCCTGCGTCTCCGCGTTAAAAATCTCCCGACTCACTCCCCACTATTCACGACTCACTACTCATTCCGCCCCGCCCGCCCCAACTCAGGGCGCGGGCGAGGAAGGCGGCCTTGAGCGCGGCCGTGGAGAACTCGGGCAGGTCGGCCTCGGTCCAGATCTGGCCGATGCCGTCGAGATAGTGGGCGTCGGAGGAGCGGATGAACGGCAGGCCCAGGGTTTTTTCCCGCCAGACCGCGACATCCGCGTGGCGGCTCAGCTCCACCGCGTCGAACCCCTCGTCGCCGGAGAGCCCGCCGAGCTGGGAGGTGACGCTGAAGACCGAACGGTCGATATGGGCGGCGATGAAGAGTCCGCCGAGCGCGTGGACGCGCTCGCCGAGGTCGCGCAGGGCGAGGCGGGTGGGTGCGCCGAGCAGGCGCCACTCCAGCTCCAGGACGTTGTCGTCGGCGTCGACCACGGCCTGATAGCCGAAGACCTCCGGCTGGTTCACGCGGCTGGGCAGCGCGGCGTAGCAGGTTTCGGTCATGGCGGCGGCCTGCTCCAGCGTGTCGAAGACCGCGAGGGCGTGGACCTCTTCCGAGGCGGTGATCTCCATGCCGAAGAGGCAGCGGAGCGACGCGCGCCGGCAGGCCTCGGCGAGGGCCGGACTGTTGCGCGACGAGTTGTGGTCCGCGAGCATGATGCCGTCCAGCCCGGCCGCCTTCGCGGCCCGCACGACGGCGGAAGGCGACGCGTCGAGGTCGCCGCAGGGCGAGAGGCACGAATGGATGTGGAGGTCGAACTTGAACATGGCGCGCTCACAAGGAGAAGTTAGGAGTTAGGAAGGAGGAGTTGGATGCGCGGTACCGTCCGGAAACAGCGCCTCAAAAGGCGTTGTTTTCCCGCAAAGCCGCAAAGGCGCAAAGGGAGCCGGAACGACTTGGCGTCTTTGCGCCTTGGCGGGAGAAAGATTCGATTGTGTCTCCTGAACGTCGGGGCCTCCGCAAAAACTCACGACTCACTCCTCCTCTCTCAACTCCTAACTCCTCCTTACTAACGCGGGCTTATGCCCGCAACCCGAGATTCTCACCACGAAGTCACGAAGGACACGAAGAAGGAGCGAGTCATTAAAAAAACTTCGTGCTCTTCGTGCCTTCGTGGTGAAAGAACTTGTTATTTATTGCTGTTGTTGGTTTGTAAGGCACTAACTCCTCCTTTGTTATCGAACGGCTCGGCACAGCCTCGCCCTCCAGATTCGGGTAGAACGACGGAATATTTCATGGACGTTGCGGGGCGTCACTCCGCCTTCTTCGGCAGCGGCGCTTGGGCCAGCGCTTGGGTCAACGCCTCCAGCGCCTGCGTGAGCGCCTGGCCGAACGCCTGCGAGGCGGCGGTCGGAGCGGCGGGGTCGAACGCGACGCGCGCGCCCTTCTCGTCCGTGTAGAGAACCCTGAATTCCGGCGTCCGCTCGTCCAGGACCAGCAGGCGCAGCGTGACGACGGCCGCGGGCCGGTCGCCGGTGTAGTCCAGGCAGAGCTCGCTGACCACGCCCTCGAGCCCCAGCGGCGCCGCCGTGCCGCAACCCGCATCGTAAACCGCCGCGAACAGCCGGGCGCCCTCCAGATAGCGGGCGGTCTGGACGCGGAGGAGCTCCTGCGGCGACACGACCCAGCCGTTATAAAAATCCGCCGCGAACTCCCCGCCCGGGCGCCGCACAATGAAGGTCCGGGCGTCGAACGGCGGCAGGGCGCGGAACGCGCGGACCTTGACGGCCGCGAAGCCGGGCGAAGGGCTCACGGCCTGCGCGGCGCCGGCGACCGGCGCGAAGGTGCGCTTCTGGACCCGCGCCTGCTGCTGGGCGGAGGTCCCGCCGAAGCAGCCCGCAAGCAGGCCGGCGATCAGCGTCATCAGGAGACTGTTTTTTTTCATGGGGCTTTTCCTCTTTCACTCCCCGCCGGCCGCGGTCGCCCCCGGCGGCGGTTGTTCTTGTCAGTCGTTGGCCCGCGCCTTGCGGTTTTCCGGCAGCGGCTCCGGCGGCTGGCCGAAGAGCAAGACCGCCGGGTTGGCGCTCAGCTCGCCCACGGCGCGGTCGAGGCCGGCCGAGGCGTTCCGCAGGTTCTCGATCAGTTCGGCGAAGGCGCCCTGCTGGGCGAGGGCGGTGCGGTTGAGCGTCCGGGCGGTCTGGTTCAGCGAGCCGACGGTCTGTTCGATCGTCGAGCTGTTGTTGGTGACGACCCCGTTGAGCGCCTCCACCAGCACGCGGGCGCGGGCGGCGAGCCCGCCGAGGGATTCCGCCAGCGGCTTGATCTGGCCTTCGACCCCTTCGGCGGAGCGGCGGGCGCTGGCGACGGTGGCGGAGAGGTCGGCGGGCAGCTTGCTCAACTCCGGCGCGTCGATGAGCTTTTTCAGCGACTGGTTCGTGGTGCGCAATTCGCCCAGCAGGGCGGCGGACTCCGCGCTGAGGGTGGCGACGTCGGCCTTGCTGAGCTTGTCCTGAAACACATTGAGCGTTTCGATCAGCTCGTCGCCGAGGGTCGGCAGATCGACCGCGCTCAGCTTGACGAACACGTCATCGATCGCTTTTTTAAAGTTGGTCATCGTGCTGGCCGTGGCCGGGATATACGGGTGGTGCGGGTGCCAGGAAGGGGCGAGCGCCCCCTCCTTGTCCTTTGCGGACACGAAATAATCCAATTCGAGAAACGACAGCCCCGTGACGCCCGAAGAGGCGATCTTCACGCGCAGCCCCTGTTTGACGAGGCCGCCCAGAACCGATTCGGCCGCCTGGCTGCTGATCAGCCCGAACTTTTCGGGATCCAGCGCCATGACGACCAGGATCTGCCGGGCGCTGTCATGCGTCAGCAGCTCGTCCTTGTGGTCGCCGTACTCGCTGTAGACGAAACCGATGCGCTTGACCTCGCCGACCGGCACGCCGCGGTACTTCACGGGCGACCCCAGATCCAGGCCGGTGACCGACTCGGCGAAGTAGGTCTCGGCCAGCACCACTTTCTTGTTGAAGACGCGGGCGCCCGCGATGCCGATCACCAGCAGGATCAGCGCGGCGCCGCCCAAGACGAAGAAACCGATTTTCGCGTAATTGGCTTTGTTCTCGTTCATAACAGGTTCCTCACCCCAGCCCTCGCGGGCAAGGCACGGGGGCTATCCCCTACTTTTCCTCGCGGTTGAAAAAGGCGCGCACGGTCGCGTCGGCGCACTGGTCGCGCAGCTCGGCGGGCGAACCTTCCGCGATCAGGCTCTGCCGCGGCTTGTCCAGCATGATGCACCGGTCGGCCACGGCGAAAATGCTGGCCAGCTCGTGCGTGACCATCACCACCGTGATCCCCTGCGTATCGCGCATCCGCAGGATCAGGCGGTCCAGCCCGGCCGAGGTCACGGGGTCCAGCCCGGCCGAAGGCTCGTCGAGAAAAAGAATCTTGGGGTCCAGCGCCATGGCCCGCGCGATCGCGGCGCGCTTTTTCATGCCGCCGCTGATGTCGGAGGGGAAATAGTCGGCGTACTCCTTGAGCCCGACCAGCTCCAGTTTCATTTCGGCCACGAGGTTGCGCGCCTCGCGCGGCAGGTCGGTGAAAGACTCCAGCGGCAGGCAGACGTTTTCCAGCAGGGTCATCGAGCCGAAGAGCGCCCCGCTCTGGTAGGTGACGCCGAAGTGCCGGAGCGCGCGCGCGCGCTCCTCCTCCGGGCCGCCGAAGATGCGGTCGCCCATGAGCCGGATCTCGCCTTTGAGCGGCGGGGTCAGGCCGATCATGTGCTTGAGCAGCGTGCTTTTGCCGCAGCCGGAGCCGCCGAGGATGGTAAAGACCTCCCCGTGGCGGACCGTGAAGGCGACGCCCCTGAGCACCGCGCTGTTTTCATAGCCGGCGTCCACGTTTTCCACGGTGATGACCGTTTCTTCAGACATGGCTCAGACATTCAGCAGATAGAACAGGACGGCGAAGATGCCGTCGAAGACCGTGATCAGGATCAGGCTGCCCACCACGGCGGCGGTCGCCGCGCGGCCGACCGCGTCGGCCGTGCGCCCCGTCTGCAGCCCGTGCGAGCAGCCGACGAGGCCCACCAGCAAGCCGAACACCGCCGCCTTGAGAAGCCCCAGCAGGATGTTGCTCAGCGTGGTGGCGTTGATGACGTGCTGCCAGTAGGTGGTGGCCGGCACGCCGAGGGAGGTGACCACGACGACCCCGCCGATCAAGCCCGCGATGATGGCGAAGATGCTCAGGATCGGCATGACCAGCGTGGCGGCGATGACGCGCGGCAGCGCCAGAAAGATCACGGGCGGCAGGCCGAAGGTGACCAGCGCGTCGATCTCCTCGTTCACCTTCATGGTGCCGATCTCCGCCGCAAAGGCGGAGCCCGAGCGGCCCGCCAGGATGATGGCGGTGATCAGCGGGCCCAGCTCGCGGAAAAGGCCGATGGCGATCAGGTCCGCGACGTAGACCTCCACGCCGAACTGGCGGAACGAGGTCGCCGACATGAACGCCAGGATCAAGCCGAGCAGAAAGCCGATCAGCAGGGTGATGGGCAGCGCGTCGATGCCGGCGCGCTCGAAATGCAGCATCGTGTCGCGCAGCCGCAGGCGGCCCGGCCGGACCAGCAGCGTGAAGGCCGCGACCGTCGCCTCGCCGAGGAAGGCCATCTGCTCGCAGATGTCCCGCCAGATGTTGACCGCCGCCTGGCCGGCCTGCTCCGAGGTGTGCGTGTTCCGGATGGGCACGGCCGTTGCGGGGTCTTCCGTGAAGCGGTCGACGTTGAAGAGTTTCAGCGTGCGGGCCACGATCCCCCGGCCGTCCCGGCACGCGACGGCGAAGCCCTGCCGGGTCGAGCGGCGGTACACCTCCACGATCAGCGCCTCGCCCGAACCGTCGCAGGCCCGCACCTGGTCGGCGTCGAGGGTGAGCGCGTCGTCGCGCCCCAGCCGCTCCACGTCGGGCAGGCAGTCGCGCCAGAACGTGGCCACGGTGTCCGCGGTACAGGTTTCAGGAAGGATGAGGTTCATGGCTGTTTGAAGCCCTTTTTTCGCATTAAGCTTACACGTTGTGCGCCCCGCGTTCAAGGCGCCATTTCCGTGGCGGGAAGGCGTTGCACGGCATTTTTGCCCGCGAATCTCCGATGGTTCGCCTGCGGCGGGATCATTCTCGTCTGCTCGGGCGCCTTCGCGACGCTGAAAGATTCGCTCACCCATTCGACCGGCATCCGCGCGGCGGTGAGCGTGCGTCTCGACGGGGCCAATTCCAACGGCTCCACCAGCCCGGTCTGCCTAGTAAATCCTAACGCGGGCTTACGCCCGCAACCCGAGATTCTCACCACGAAGTCACGAAGGACACGAAGAAGGAGCGAGTCATTAAAAAAACTTCGTGCTCTTCGTGCCTTCGTGGTGAAAGAACTTGTTTTTTATTGCTGTTGTTGGTTTGTAAGGCACTAATCTTTATCGTCATCTAAATCCGCTAACCGCCGGCAGTCGGCCTCATATTCGGCCCGTTCCTCATGAACACGATCTGATAGACGGTCAACCTCTCAGGGTCAAACAGCTCATTCATGGCGACAGTGCAATCGCGCGTGCTGGCCTAAATCAAGATTACGATTACGAATCAACGACCACAAAAGAACCGGCATGCGCCATCGAGAAAGAGACGGCTTTTCCTTTTGGGTTTGCGCCACCCTTTCGGAGATTCGCGGGAAAACAAACCACACCTTAAGCTGATCGGATCGCACCCTTTTTTGAAAAAGTCCAATTCTCCTGTTTGCCATGGCGCGGAGAATCCGGTATAGTTATTTTTAAATCACGGTTGGGAACTTGGTAAACGGGCAGGCCGTTTCACCGTTTTCGCAATTGAGGCGAGGTTGTCATGAAAAAAATGTTGTTCGGTTTGGTTCTGGCTGGTTTGGTTGTTTTCGGCGCGCGTGCCGCGGAAAACGTGCGTTGGCCGGTGTGGTTCGCCTTCAACGACACGGAAGACATTGACGTGGTCGGCATGCGCGTGAACCTGGCGGTCGGCCAGTGCGAGCAAGTGAGCGGCTTCGACCTCGGTCTCGTCGGCCGTTCCCAGTATTTCAACGGCTTCCAGCTCAACCTGTGGCACAACGACGTGAAGGATGCGACGGCGGGCTGGCAGTTCGGCTGCCACAACTCGACCGGCCTGGGCGATATGGTGGGCCTGCAGTCGGGGCTTTGGAGTGAGGCGCAGACCCTTTACGGCGTGCAGATCGGCCTCGTCAACCTGGCCGACTACGTCAAAGGCCTGCAGATCGGCCTCATCAACCGCGCGGAAGGCATGTACGGTTATCAGATCGGCCTCGTCAACATCATCCGCGGCAGCGAAGTGCCCTTCTGCCCGATCCTGAACGTCGGCTTCTAAGGCGCCGCCGTCCGTATGGTTTGAAACGCAAAGTGTGGCCGTTGAGAGCCGCCTTTGCGTTTTTTGTTTTTTTACCCCAAGGAGAATCCGTCATGCTCATAAAACCGTTCGCCGCTCTGCGGCCCGCCCCCGAAAAAGCCCACGCGCTGGCCTCTGTGCCCTATGACGTGGTCGACACCGCCGAAGCGCGCGCGCTGGCCGACGGCAACCCCGACAGCTTCCTGCACGTCTCGCGTCCCGAGATCGACCTGCCGGACAGCATCGACATCCACGACGACGCGGTCTACGCGCAGGGCGTGAAAGCGCTCAGGGACCTCCAGGCGCGCGGCGTCCTGATCCGCGAGCAGGGCGAGCGCCTCTACGTCTACCGCCAGATCATGGGCGCCCACAGCCAGACCGGCGTAGTGGCCTGCTGCCACATCGACGACTACGCCAGGGACATCATCCGCAAGCACGAGAAGACCCGCAAGGACAAGGAAGACGACCGCACGCGCCACTGCCTCGAGCTGAACGCCAATTCGGGCCCGGTGTTCCTGACGTACCGCGACACCGCCGCGCTGGACGCGCTGGTGGACGAGGTCCGGAAAGGGGCCCCGCTCTATGATTTCACGGCGGCCGACGGCATCCGCCACACCGTGTGGCGCGTCGAGGGGCCGAGCGCCGCCTGGACCGAGGCCTTCCGGCAGGTGCCGCTGGCCTACGTCGCGGACGGCCACCACCGCGCCGCGGCCGCGTTCCGCGCCGGCAAGCAGCGCCGCGAGGCCAACCCGAAGCACTCCGGCGAAGAGGAGTACAACTGGTTCCTCGCCGTGCTCTTCCCCCAGACGCAGCTGCGGATCCTCCCCTACAACCGCTGTGTCGCCGACCTCAACGGCCTGACGCCCGCCGCGTTCCTGGAAAAGGTCAAGGCGGTCTTCAAAACCGAGGCAGCCGACGGCGCGTCGCCGGCCGGTCCGCGCGAGGTGCGGATGTATCTCGACAAGGCCTGGTACAAGCTGGCGTGGGACGATTTCGCGGCCGACCCCGTGGGGCGCCTCGACGTGAGCGTGCTGCAGGACCGCCTGCTCGCGCCGCTGCTGGGCATCGACGACCCGCGCACCAACACGCGCATTTCCTTCGTGGGCGGCATCCGCGGCACGGGCGAGTTGACCAAGCGCGTGGACAGCGGACGTGACGCGGTGGCCTTCTCGATGTACCCGACGACCGTCGGGCAGATGATGGATATCGCCGACGCGGGGCAGATCATGCCGCCCAAGAGCACCTGGTTCGAGCCCAAGCTGCGCTCCGGCCTGCTGGTCCACACGCTGGACTGAAGGGTTCCTGGCAGGGACGCCGGCCAGCCTTAAAGCGCCACGCGGCGGCCGGCGGGCAGGCGTTTCTGCTGCGGATTCAAGCCCGCCTCATGGCGGGCCGCCGCGGGACTCTCGACGGTGACCTTGAAAACCTGGTAGCGGGCGGTCAGCCCGGAGGCGGACTTCATCACCGCGGGCGGATGCGAGGCGCCGGTGTAGGCCTTGCCGGCCTTCTGCGTCAGCTCGTTGAAGGCCGTCCAGCCGCCCGCGTCTTCCGCTTCAAGGATTTCCGCCACGTCCTCACGCTGGAGCTGCGCGTGCGGCTGCTGGGCCGAGACCTTCTCGTACTGGATGCGGACCGTCACATCGTTGGCGTAGGCGGCCGTGATGATCCAGTCCCCGTGCCGGTACACCACGTTCTGGGCATTTTTGAGGATGAACGCCTCGGTGTCCTGAAGCTCCTGTCCGGCGCCGCCGTAGCGGGCCTCGCTCTGTTTGACGCTTTCCCCCACACGGGCGTGCGCCATCATTGCCGCCAACACCGCAACCGTCGCCATCGTTCGCGCCTGCATGCCGACCATCGCCACCTACCGTTTCCGCCTGTGGGCTTTGACGAACTCCGTGATCCTGGACAGCGTTTCCGCGCTGAGGAAGTGCTCCATCGCGCAGGCGTCTTTCTCGGCCGTCTCCTCGGCCACCTTGAGCAGCAGCAGAAATTCCTTGAGCAACGTGTGGCGGCCGAGGATCTGGCGGGCGGCGGACGCGCCCGATTCCGTCAGCTCCACGGTGCCATACGGCTCTTGCGTCACATAGGCTTGCTTCTTGAGCTCCAGAACAGCCTTGATGACGGAGGGCATCTTGACGTGCAGCGCCAAGGCGACGTCCCGGACACGCGCGTGCCCGTTCGCCTGGACCAGCAGGTAGATGGTCTCCAGATAATCTTCAAGGCTGTTTGTCAACGCGGCCTCCCGAGCTACTTTTTCTTCTCGAGCCCGTTCTCGCTGATGATGCGCTGGAGCTCGGCCTTCAGCCTGAAATCTTCCGGCACCACCTGGTTGCGGGTCAGCACGTTGCAGTTGTTGCGCAGGCCGATGATCTCGCCCTTGCGGTCCTGCAGCTTCTGCTTGTCAAGGCCGGCCAGATCCTTCAGATAGGCGTCCGTCAGTTCCAGCGCCGGCTTCATGTAGGTATCGGCCTTGTCATAGGAGATGACCTCGAGCAGGCGCCCCAGGGCGGCCGCCTTGTTGGCATCGGCCGGATTGGCCGCCGCGAAGAGCTTGGCGGCGGTCTTCTGGCGCAGCGCCATCACGTCCGCCTCGCTCGCCGCCGGGCCGCCGTGGGTCGTGTTGGCGTAGCGGGAGGGGATTTCGCGGATCCAGATGTTGCGGAAGCGCACCGGGTTGCCGTGGTCCTGCAGCGAGAGCGGCAGCTTGTCGGCGTGAGGCGCCAGCGGACGGCGCTTGCAGTGCGTCGTCATGCCTTCCATCTCCCAGTGGTCCTGCGTCAGCACGCCGTTGTGGAGCACGGTGAGGGAGCCCGGATATTTCATCTTGCCGTCGACCCAGACGGGCTGGTGGAAGATGATGTCGTAGGTCTGCCATTCACCCGCCTTGCGGCTGGCGTTCACCAGCGGCGGATTCTCGGCGTAGACCGCCGAAGCCTGCCCGTCGGCGTAGTTGGGGTTGAGGTTCGAGCCGTCCGGCCGGACTTCCGTCTCATAGGAATCCAGCACCTGGAGCTCGTAGCTGCCCATCAGGAACACGCCGCTGTTGCCGCGGCCTTGGCCCATGCCCTCGACCTTGGAGGGCGCGGCCCACTCAAGGTGCAGCTGGCAGTCGCCGAAGGCCTGCTTGGTCTGAATGTAGCCCGCGCCCTTGACGGACTCCAGCGCGCCGTCGACCAGCTTCCACTTGGTCGGCTCGCCGGGCTTGGTGCTCGTCCAGTTGTCCAGCGAAGTGCCGTCGAACAGCACGACCGCATCGGACGGCGGCTGGCCGGGATTGGCCGTGACCTTCACCGGCGCCGGGCGGTTCAAGTCATGCACGGCCCACGCGTGCTTCGCATCCGGGGTGTCGCCATAAAGTCCCGCAAACACAGCGGTCGCCGCCATGCCCATGGCCATCGCCGCCGTCATCGTCTTCATCTGCTTCATCTCAAAAGTCCTCCGAATTTACGATTTTGTTCTACAACCGATTTCAGTTGTAATGCGGTTATTTTGGCACAAACCTATCCACTTGGCTATACGGAGTTTCGCCAGCGAGGGCGCGGGTGTTTTCCCTGACTTGCAAGAGCAAATGCACGCAAGCGATAGAGCGGTGAGATGATTTTCATGCGGCGTTTTCCTCGAAGTAGCGTTTGACCTTCTCCTCGGCGGAGAGTCCGTCGAGGATTTTGCGGGGGAGG
>Ga0209098_1004718_pt1 | contig 10477 bp, 4 predicted proteins | sample AD_JPNHW1_MetaG_FD_184429 | JGI IMG/M metagenome (GOLD analysis project Ga0209098, IMG submission 184429) | Active sludge microbial communities of municipal wastewater-treating anaerobic digesters from Japan - AD_JPNHW1_MetaG (SPAdes) (version 2) | ecosystem: Engineered > Bioreactor > Anaerobic >... | reverse complement strand
GCCGCATATAACCTATGTCATTCAGTTCCAAACCAGGCGACTTCCATGCCGTAGCAGCCATAAATTTTAGTTTCCCGCCGTATTTACCCAGTACAATCTTTCCGCCCTGTCCCACCAAACTTGTCCTCGTAGTATCGAGTTTAAGGTACGACGCATCCGGTCTTTGGAATCCATGTATCCACGATTTCTGGGTATTGGTTATTGCTTCGGTACTTCCTTCCACCTTGCTGAAATACGAACTGAAATCAATTTGCCAGTCTTTGTTGTGCCATTTATGCGTAAAGTCCAGTCCTCCAGAGAACGCATTTTTGTGCAGGTCGTTTAACTGTTCTTCAGTCAAATTGCGATTCACCGAAGTAAAAATGGCCCCAAAAAAAGTGTTTCCTTTATTAAAGTCTTTCTGAATGCGACCAACCGAGTAGTTCGTGAACGGCTCAACCATAACCTTGTGTTCCGAGTTTCCATTGCTAATGCGGGCATATTCATCCGAGGTTAGGCTTTCGAGCACTCCAATCGACCACCCGGTTTTAGTTTTTCCGGTTACTTTCGCCGCACCCAGAATACTTGTAAATTCGGCAGATTTGATATACTCATTGTCTGCCAAATCAGGATAATAATGTGGCCGCCTGCCGATTCTTCTCGAATAAAAAAGGTTTTCAGAGGCGAGATCGCCGTCGCCAAACATTAGCGGAAAACTCAAAATATTTTTCCCTTCGATAAAGAATGGCCTTTTTTCCTGAAAGAAAGTTTCGAACGAGGTAAGATTTACCTGCGAGGGGTCTGCCTCGACCTGTCCGAAATCGGGATTCACCGTGAAATCGAGCGTCAGATTGTTTGTTAATCCAATTTTGCCGTCGAGTCCAACATTTAGCTCACTCTTTTTCCCTGTTCTCGCAAATGGATTCTCAGTCTCTTTTTCAAACCGATCGGTTCGGGCAACAACATAAGGCGACAAATCGGCAACTCTCCTTGATTTTAGATTCTTCAGCCCTTTCAACTCGCCATACTGAGAAACCCATCCTGAAATTTTCTTTGAAGATGCCTGCCACAGGCTAACTTCCTCTTTCCGAAACAACATTCGTCCGATCTGAAGGCCCCAGGTTTGCTCCGAGCCTCCCTCAAAACGCAATTGGGTCAAAGGAATTTTCATTTCGGCATACCAGCCTTTTTCGTCCTTGCTTGTTTTAACCAGCCAAATCGGGTCCCATGTATTGTCTTCATCGCCGTCGTTACTGATTATAAAATCACATTTAATTCCGGCGGCATTTACCATGAACGAAAAAGCAGTGCGTTTGTCGAAATATGAGTCGAATTGAGCGGCTACAAAATCGCCATCCTGCTCATCGCGACGTGTCAAACGTTGTACAATGCTGTCAGGACTCGAGTCCCAGCATTTAAAACCAACATAGATATTGTATTCGTCGAGCAAAACCGCAAACTCTGTTTTCTGCGATGGTTTCTTTCCTTCCGAAGGTTCATATTGCGTGAAGTCATCCTGCCAACGAGCTTCGCGCCAGGCTTGCTCATCCAGTTTTCCATCAATAGATATCTGATTTTTAGAACATTCCCCAACATAATATTCTTTTTTCGCCTGAGTTTGGCCAAATACATGAAAGATTGAAGCAAACAAAAGCCCGGCCAACAAATAGAGTCTTGGTTTCATGAACATTGTTTTTACACCTTTAAAGACTCATGAAAAGCGTTTCCGTTACAGGTTTTTGCCTTTTTATTGAAAAAATTGCTGCGTTAGTGAAATCGTTAGTCCTAAAATAAAAAAGAGCTACAACTCATCATTGTAACTCTTTGATTCACTTCGTGGAGAATATCGGAATCGAACCGATGACCTTTTGACTGCCAGTCAAACGCTCTAGCCAACTGAGCTAATCCCCCGTTTGAGGCGACAAATATATAAATATTTTGTGTTTGACCGCATAGTATTAGTGAAACTTCGAATTCCTTTTCCTGATATTTCTGTAACAGTCTTTCCTTTTTAAATGAAAAAGGGCCACTCTATACATAGAATGGCCCAATATAAATCATGCAAATCACCTGCTAATTAAACATATAGCGAATGCCAAGCTGCAATTGCCAGCAGTTCGATTGGTTGTTATACACGCTAAATGATTTTGTAGGTAATTGTTTTTGTCCATTAACTGTGGTATAGTACATTGTGTAAATTGGTTTATTTGCAGCATCCTTGCCTGCATAACCCAATATCTTCCCATAATTAGAAGGAGCTGACGTTTGAGTAACGCCCCAAGAATCGTTGATAAAGTTTCCAACATTCAAGATATCAACACTAAGCTGTATCGTGTTTCTTGTTTTTCCAGCTTTCACTCTGAAATCCTGGGAAATCTTTAAGTCAAATCTATTTACCCAAGGCATTTTAGCTGAATATGCTTCTGCATACTTACCTTTATTTTTGCTTAAATACGAATCTTGTTCAACAAAATTCCAGAAAGCATCAGCTTGTTGAGCCGCAGTAAAATAAACAACTTTAGTTTTACTGTCAATTATATCTTTAAACTGAATTTCATCCTTGCTGTTGGGAATATACATCAGGTCGTTGTTCACACCATCCTGATTCATATCCGAAGAATAAACCCAGCTATATCTTCCAGTATTGTACCCACTATAATACAAGCCGATATTCGTTGCAAAATTCTTCGCATACTCAATCCGATAACTAATAGAACCAACCACTTTGTTCGGAGTAACATACTGCGAATTTTGTAATCCCAGGTTATTTGGACCATCAATCGAAGCTTGGTTTTGCCATGCAGAATTGGCCTGGCTTCCAGGATTTCCGGAAATTTCTTTTATCACTGTATGAGTATATGCGATCATACCTTTCAGGTTTTTCACCGGTTCTGCGGTTAAAGTTCCGTTCAATGTATAACCGTATCCCTTACTGGTGTTGATTAGAACCTCAGCATCGTTTACTTTCGAATTAATTGTCTTACTTGTATAAATATAACGATTGTCTGGTCCGCTAAAACGTCCAAAGCCAGAAGCTACCGGATCAGGTACATTTGCATTCACCTGACAAACAGCGTTAATATCTTTAGAATACATTCCCTCAACCGATAATGCCATTGGGAACGTTGTTGGTATTTGATAATCAACAGCAAGCGAACTTTTCCATACTTGCGGGAGTTTAAAATTGTGATCTACAGCTGCGATAGAGCTAGGAAGTGCTGCTACAGCCGTTGTTGGCAAACCTAATGCACTAACCATCTGATTTACATCGGTGATAATTTTCCCATTCTGAGTTAATTTTGGCAAATCAGCAGGTATCGACGTAGAACTACGAACAATCGTATTTTGAACCATACCTCCATTGGTAGGCATGTTGGTAAAAAATACCAATGGAATACGTCCGGTAAAGATACCAGTTCCGCCTCTTACTTTTAATGTTTTGTCTCCATACACATCCCAGTTAAATCCAATACGCGGAGAAAGTAATAATTTGGAAGTAGGCCATTCTCCTGTGTTAATTTTTCTATTATCAAGGAATGTAAGTTTAGAAATCTCAGTATTTTCAATCAAGTCATTCAAATACATAGTCAAGTCGCCACGAAGACCGTAAGTAATTTTCAAATCTTTGGTAACATTCCATTCGTCCTGAACATATAAAGACGCCTGTCCAAATTTTAAATCTGCCACTGGGCTCAATTCTCCGCCATAACCATATGTTAGTCCAAAAGATTCTGGAGTTGCTCCATTAATAAAATCGCTAAGGCTCTTGAACCGATAGTACCCTGTTCCATATCTCATGAAAGAGTTTGAAACATACTGATTTTCATAATTTACGCCGCCAGTTAAGGTATGGGCTCCTAAAGAATAAGTAAAGTTATCTGTTATACTAAAAATATTATTTTTTACTCCGTTGTTCCAGGAAAATAATTCGTAACCAGCCGACATGTAGGCATCACCATCTTTCATGATATCGATATGTGGAAATGGAGAAGAAAGTGACCCGCGAATATCTTCAATATGAGTATAAGTAGCCAATATCTGATTTGACATTTTACTATTCAACCGCGTATTTAACTCTGCTGTAAACGAATGCACTAAATTATCCATTGAATAGCAGTTATTTCTGAATGCCATAGCATTTTGAGAAATACGCCCAGAAGTTAATTTAGTAGCAGCAGTTGACGTTGCATTCGTAGCAACATCTGCTGTATTCTTGGTGTAATTATATCGAACAGTGAATTTATTATCATTATTAATATTCCAGTCGATACGTGCAAGCATCTTTTTATTCACATTTCCACCATCATAGTTTGTGTATGACCCAGCGTCATATCCGTATTTCGAAGACAAAGTACTTTTAAACGACTCCATATCAGCCGCAGTGACTCTTGTAATATTCTGGTCAGCGTTAGCTACTCCGTCTGTCGAAAGTTTCCATTGTTGAATGGGTTGGGGTGAATCTGTATATTCGCCGTTTACAAAAAAGAATAATTTATTTTTAATTATAGGACCTCCCAATGTAAATCCATAAGTGTTTGTTTTATCGGTTGGGCGAGTACCTAAATCGTATCCATCAACTGAGTTTCCTCTCAGATTTTGATTCCGCATAAATGAATATGCAGCTCCTTTTAACTGATTTGTTCCACTTTTAGTAATAGCATTAATTCCCGCACCAACAAAATTGGCTTGCTTAACATCAAAAGGTGCTATGGTAACTTGCAATTCTTCAATTGCATCCAGCGATATAGGATTACCTCCTCCGGGAAGACCAGTACTTAATCCAAAGTTATTATTAAAATTAGCTCCATCAATGGTAACATTATTCAAACGACCATCTCTTCCGCCAAACGAATTATCTGCTCCCGAATATGGGGAAAGCCTGGTGAAATCGCTTAAGCTCCGGTTAATTGATGGCAAAAGTGTCATCTGTTCAGTAGAAATATTCGTGGACGCACCAGTTTTGCTGGTACCAAAGGCTGAAGGTTTCGCTCCAACTACAATCACTTCTTCAACACTAACATTTTCTTCTTTTAATGTTGCATTCAAGACAAAGGACTGCCCAAGATAAAGTGTAATATCGGAGTACTTCACCTTATTGTATCCGACAAATGAAACCTCAACCTGATAAGGTCCACCTGTACGCATACCTTGAAGAGTAAACATACCTTCACCATTCGTAATAGTACCATACTGAGAACCAGACGGTTGGTGAACGGCGACAATAGTTGCGCCCGGAAGTGGTTCATTGTTTGCATCGGTAACTTTACCTGAAATACCCGAAGTAGTAACCTGGGCAAATCCGGTAAACACGAACGCAAAAAATGCAATTAGAACTAAGTAAACTTTTAGCGTCTTTTTCATAGAAAAACTAATTTAAATTTCAGAACAAAGAAATATAATTGATATAATCAAAAACTAAATCGTTTCTTACTATAATGTTATCTTTTGGTTTCAAATCGATTAAATCGCCAATTGAGGTCTTCACCTGCGGTGCTTCATTTGACCCACTTCTTCGTTGAAAATTACAATATATTACCGATTCCCAAAAAGCGAATTATCAACACCCGAACTATTAATAAATTGTTGATAAATTTTTTCGTTTTAATTCAAGAATCATTTGTATTTCTCATTAAAAATCTATAGACATTCACAACAAACCGTTCTGGTGGACACAAAATGACCTCTCAAACAATTCATTTACTGAGCTGTTTTTATCTCAGAAAAATCTATTTTTGCACGCTATTTTAGTGCGAATTAATAATTGCATGTGATGGAAAATAAAGAAATCCGGCAAATGCTTGATGAAAAGGGATTTATCGATGAGCCAATAAGCCCGGAAGTAAAATTGGTGGAAGAAATAAATCGCTTAAAAAAGGAGAAAAACGCTGTTATTCTAAGTCACTATTATGTGGAAAGCGATCTTCAGGATATTGCTGATTATGTAGGAGATAGCCTTGGATTAGCACAGGAGGCCGCCAAAACTACCGCCGATTTAATTGTTTTTGTGGGTGTTCATTTCATGGCCGAAACAGCCAAAATAATTAACCCATCGAAAAAGGTAATTCTGCCCGATTTAAAAGCCGGTTGCTCGTTGGCCGACTCGGCTCCGGCAGACAAGTTTGCTGAATTTAAAGCAAAATATCCTGATCATCAGGTAGTTTCGTACATTAACTGCACAGCTGATTTAAAAACAATGACCGATGTAGTCTGTACTTCGGCCAATGCGTTGAAAATTGTGAACAGCTTTCCTCCGGATCAAAAGCTGATTTTTGCTCCTGATAAAAACCTCGGGAACTATATCAACAGCCTTACTGGCCGCGAAATGGTTCTGTGGGATGGTGCCTGCATGGTACACGAAAAATATTCTGTTGAAAAGATCATCGAACTGATGGATCAACATCCGGATGCCGAGTTTATTGCCCATCCTGAGTGTGAAAAACCGGTTTTACTACTGGCCAAATATATTGGCTCAACAACTGCACTTTTAAACTACGTCGGCAAAAGCGACAAAAAGAAGTTCATCGTTGCTACCGAAAGTGGCATTTTGCACCAGATGAACAAAGCCTGTCCGGATAAAATTTTCATTCCGGCTCCATCGGTCGATTCAACATGCGGATGCAACGACTGTTCGTTCATGAAACTAAACAGCTTGCAGAAATTATATATCTGCCTGAAAAACGAGTTGCCCGAAGTTACTTTATCTGCCGAAGTCATCGAAAAAGCGCAAATCCCGATCAAACGGATGCTCGAAATATCGAAATAAGAAAATCAATCAATATTTGCAGGGGAGTAATTCAATATTGCTCCCCTTTTTTTGATCCCGGGACACATCTAATTTTCATAATTGTTAGCTTTTATAAAGTCACAGAACTTTATAAAATTCTGCTTCAATGACTTAAATCTTCTGAAGAAATCAAAAAATTGCTTTTTTTTTGCAAAATACGATCATCGAATTTTCATCCTATGACCAACAAAATCTTATCCGTTCTCCTGATTGTCGTTCTTTTTGTTGCATGTAACAAAGAGAAAGCATTGATTCGGAATCAGGAGCGTTTAGCCGACATTCAGCACATGCTAAATGTTCAGAAAGAGTTGACTTCAAAAAGTAAAACTCCGATCTGGACTATTTTCGACCAGAAACTTTCTGCGCAAGAAAAGCAGGCACTCGAATTCATCTATGCCTATGCTCCATTGAGCGATTTGGCCGATTATCAGCCCGAATTTTTCCGGAAAAATGTGCAATATAGCCTGAAAGCCCGAGCCGAAATGCCTTGGGGAAAAACCATTCCGGAGGAAGAATTTCTGCATTTCGTGCTGCCTTTGCGCGTGAACAACGAAAACCTCGATAATTTCCGAGAAGTGATGTACAACGAAATCACCAGTCGCGTGAAAGGCATGGACATGAAGCAGGCCGCACTCGAAATCAACCACTGGTGCCACGAAAAGGTGAACTACCGCGGAACCGATTCACGTACCAGCGCGCCGCTCAGTACCGTGAAAAAGACTTTCGGGCGTTGCGGCGAAGAATCGACTTTCACTGTAACCGCTTTGCGTACCGCCGGAATTCCGGCTCGTCAGGTGTACACGCCGCGCTGGGCTCACTCCGACGACAATCACGCCTGGGTCGAAGTTTGGATCGATGGCCAATGGCACTACCTCGGCGCTTGCGAGCCCGATGTTGATCTGGATATGGGCTGGTTCGACGAGCCGGCAAAACGCGTGATGCTGGTACATACCCGAGCCTACGGAAAATATTTTGGGTCGGAAGAAGTGCTGACTCCGGAAGAACGTTTTTCGGAACTGAACCTCACTTCGCACTATGCCACCACAAAAAAAGTGACCATTTCAGTTAAAAACGAGGATGGTACGCCTGCCGACAGCGCCAAAGTTGAATTTCAGTTGTATAATTACGCCGAATATTACCCCATTGCCACAGGCTTTACCAATAAGCAAGGCTTTTCGAGCCTGACAACCGGAATGGGCGACCTGGTGATCTGGGCTGCCAAAAACGGAAAGTTTGGCTATCAGCGCTTCTCCATTCCTGAAAAAGACACACTGCAACTGGTGCTGAACCAAACCACTCCGGCCAATGCAAGCGAAACCTGGGACTTGGTACCGCCACATGCCGCCAAAGTGGAAAGCAAAGTCACTCCGGAACAAAAGAAAGCCAACGACATCCGGTTGGCGAAGGAAGATGAAATCCGGAATGCCTATATGAAAACGTTCAAAGATTCAGCTTGGGTAAAGGAATTTGCAGTGAAAACAAAGCTGCCGTTTGATACCATTTACCGGTTCATCAAACTGAGCTACGGCAACTGGGACCAGATTTCGGCTTACCTCGAAAAGAATGCCCCGACCAACCGCAGCACCGTTCTGGAACTTGCCATTCAGCTGGCTGACAAGGATTACAGCGATGCTCCCGAATCAATTCTGACAGACCATCTGGTTCAAACCACTCAACTCGGTTTGCAAAAACAGGTTCCGAATAAAGAACTGTTCACCAAATACGTTCTCGCCCCACGCATCGCCCTGGAAAACCTGAGCGCATGGCGCAGCTTCCTGGCAACTTCATTTGGTCCTGAAATGGCCAATTCTGCCCGTACCGATATTTCAGCACTCACCAACTGGATTCGTGAGAATATCCAGGTAAATACCGAAGCCAATAAACATTCGCGCGCGCCGCTCACCCCGATTGGCGTGTACAATTTGCGTGTAGCCGATCCGCTTTCGCGCGACATTTTCTTTGTGGCTGCCTGCCGCACGTTTGGCATTCCTGCCCGACTGAATCCTGAAACACAAATTCCGGAGTACAACAAAAACGGTCAATGGCTGCGCGCCGGTTTCGATCAGTCGGTAGTTGCACAGCCCGAAAAAGGTTTTCTGAAACTCACAGATAAAGGCAACGCCGTGGCTCCGCAATATTACCTGCATTACACCATCGGATTCCTGAAAAACGGTTTTTACCGTACCCTTGAATTTCCGGAAGGTGGCAACCTGACCAACACCGCTAAACCAATTGAACTGGAAGTGGGACAATACTCGCTGGTTACCGGAAACCGCCAGCAGGATGGTTCGGTGCTGAGCCAAATGACCTTCTTCACCATTGAAAAAGGAAAACAAACAACCGTGCCGGTTGAATTGCGCAAACAATCGGGCGAATTGAAACCAAGCGGAAAACTCGATTTTAACGCGCTGAACCTGCAAAAGACTGCCGATAACAGCACGGTGAACTTATCATCGGTAGTCGGTAGCAAATATGCCGTTCTGGTAGTAATAGATCCCGACAAGGAACCATCGAAGCATATATTGAACGACCTCGGCCCGTATGTCGATCATTTCAATAAATGGGGTGGCCAATTCGTATTTGCCATGCCCGCCGAAAAAGCTGGTCAGGCCGGAGTCTTGAAAACCTACCAGTTACCGGCTAAAATTGAGAGCGGAATCGATCCGAACGATCAGATTTTGAATGCCATTTCGGCCATTTATGGTACCGGATTAAAGGAAAAACTGCCGCTGGTTTTGTTCTGCGATGCTGCCGGAAATGTTTACCTCTATTCGGCAGGCTACAAAATTGGAATGGGCGAACAACTTCTGAAAGTAATTTCGACCATCGAAGCAAATCCAAAAATGGTTCAGCCATAGGCTTCGTGCAGCAAACCGTAAAAGAAATTTAAAAGTATTCGTTCACTGAAGTGAACGGCAATGGATAGGCTTGGCTTTGATCAAAGTTGAGCTTATTCTTTGCCGTCTGCTTTAGCTGACGGGCTCCAGGTTAGGACTTCAACTGCTCCACCAACTCCAATCTTCTGACAATAGAATTACATTCAAGGATTGTTCCCGGCGAAAGCACCGCATTAGCCCCAATTCGGGAACCGTCGCCCACCAGCGAGCCGAATTTATTCACTCGGGTGTCAATCACCTCCCCACGATACAATACTGAAATCCGCTTATTCTCACGCTCATTATAATGGTTGGCTGCAATAGAGCCGGCTTCGAAATTCACGTTTCGGCCAATGATGCTGTTACCCACATAGTTGAAATGGGCGATGGCAGTTCCGGAGAAAATAATGCTGTTTTTGATTTCGCAGCCCGGGCCAATTTTTACCGATTGATCGAGGAAAACGCCCTCACGAAAATAGGCATGAGCGCCAACCACGCAATCCGGCCCAATAATGGCCGGACTTTTCAACACTGCACCTGTTTCAACTACCGCGGTTTTGTGAACGGCTACTTCGTCGGTAATCTCGTAATCGTCGCCCAACTGCAATAATCGGATGCGGATGATTTCCTTTAGACAATCGGTGACTTCCCAGGGCTGCCAGCTTTGCTGTTCGGGGAAATGCGAAGAAAAACCGGATATAAAATCGTCAATTAAAATCATGAGTTCCAGTGGTGATACTTTCACAAAGTTAATTGGAAATGTAGCATCTTTGTATCAGGAACAATAATTAAACCCATGGCAAAAAGCAATTTTGAACGATTGATTGAGCTGGCCGAT
>Ga0209098_1004716_pt1 | contig 10479 bp, 7 predicted proteins | sample AD_JPNHW1_MetaG_FD_184429 | JGI IMG/M metagenome (GOLD analysis project Ga0209098, IMG submission 184429) | Active sludge microbial communities of municipal wastewater-treating anaerobic digesters from Japan - AD_JPNHW1_MetaG (SPAdes) (version 2) | ecosystem: Engineered > Bioreactor > Anaerobic >... | reverse complement strand
GCGCCGAGCTCGTCTTCGGCAAGCGCCTCGTCGTCAAGCAGATCTTCAAGGACCTCAAGGACGCCAAGGTCACCATGTTCCTCGGCGTGCCCATGCTCTTCAACAAGATCATCGCCGGCGTCCTCAAGGGCATCAGGGAGAAGGGCTTCCTCGTCTCGGGCATCATGTCCTGCCTCATGGCGATCTCGGGCTTCGAGAAGAAGGTCTTCGGCAGCAATCCCGGCAAGCGCCTCTTCGGCGCGGTCCTCGACAAGGTGAGCCTCAGGACCAACCGCATCTGCATCTCGGGCGGCGGCCCCCTCGCCCCCGCGGTCTTCAAGAAGTACAACCAGCTCGGCATCGACTTCGTGCAGGGCTACGGCCTCACCGAGACCTCGCCCATCATCGCGCTCAACCCGATCTACGCCTACAGGGAGACGAGCGTCGGCAAGGTGCTGCAGCGGACCGAGATGAAGATCCAGAACCCGGACGAGAACGGCATAGGCGAGATCCTCGTGAAGGGTCCCATGGTCATGATGGGCTACTACAACATGCCCGAGGCGACTCAGGCCGCCTTCACCGAGGACGGCTGGCTCAAGACCGGCGACCTCGGCTACCTCGACGCGGACAACTATCTCTACCTCACGGGACGAGCCAAGAACATGATCGTCACCGAAGGCGGAAAGAACGTCTACCCCGAGGAGATCGAGAACCGCTTCCAGCTCTTCGACGAGGTCGAGCAGGTCATGGTCTGTGGCTACGAGATCGACAAGGCCACGAGGAGCGAGGGCATCGAGGCCCGCCTCTACCCGAGCCAGGCCCTCCTCCCGACCGAGGGCTCCGACGGCGGCACGGGCGCGGCTACCGCGGCCTGGAAGGATATCGAGGTCAGGATGCGCGAAATCGTGGACGAGGTGAATCAGAAGCTCCTGCCCTACCAGAGGATCACGAAGCTCACGGTCCTCCGCGAGCCCATGGAGATGACGACGACCAAGAAGGTCAAGCGCTTCGCGGTGAAGTCGAACTAAAGGGCAGGTCATGGCGGGCCGGCATGATGACGCCGTGCCCGCGCGGCGCCCGCTGGATCGCGCGGCTTTCCTTACATCGTTTCCCCGACGCTGAATTTCGACACTTCGGCCGAGAGGAGATCCGCGCCTTCCTTCGTCTCGACGGCTATCCCGCTCACGCTCTGGACCGCCGCATTGACCTGCTCCGCCCCCGAGGCCATCTCGTCCATGCCGCCGCTCATCTCCGCGGTGATGCCCGCCAGACGGCCCATCTCCGCGAGGATCTCGGTGCTCCCCGCCAGCATCTCGGCCGAGCCGTCCCGCACCTGGGCGGTGATGCCATGGATCGCCTGCGTGGCCTCGAGGACCTGGGCGCTGCCCTGGTTCTGTTCCTCCATGGCGGCCGTGATGACGGATTCCTCTTCGCGTACGCGCTTGACGAGGGCGAGGACCTGGGTGAACTGCTCCTGGGATCTCAGGGACAGGGCGGCGACCTCGGCGATCTGCGCCTTGAGGCGGCTCAAGACCTCGGAGATGGCCCTGCCCTGAACCGCGGAATTCTCGGCGAGCTTCCGGATCTCGTCGGAGACCACGGCGAAGCCCTTGCCGTATTCGCCCGCGTGGGCGGCCTCGATGGCGGCGTTCATCGCGAGGAGGTTCGTCTGGCTCGCGACGTTCTGGATGACGTCGCTCGCGTCGATGAGGCCCTCGGAGTCACGCGATATCGCCTCGAGTATGGCCGCCACGTCGCCGACGCCTTCCCTGCCCGACTCGGAGGCCGTCACGAGCTCGTCCATCGTGCCCGAGTTCTTCCTGAGGATCTCGGCCACCGACTGGATGTTCGCCACCATCTCCTCGGTGACCGAGGATGAGGCCTCCACCGAGGAGGCCTGCCGCTCGACGAGGGCGTTGAGCTTCTCCGCGCCGCTCCTGATCTCCTCCATGGTCGCATGGGTTTCCGTGACCGAGGCGGACTGGTTCAGGGTTTTCTGCTTGACGCTCGAGATGTTGGCAGTGATCTGGTTCATGGCCGCTGCGGTCTCGGTCATGTTCGCCGAGAGGTCGCTCGCGACCGTGCTGAGTTTGCCCGCCATGCCCTTCGCGGAGCCGACCATACGGGAGAGCGCCTCGATGGAGTGATCGAAATGCTCGGCCATGGTCCCGAATTCGTCGCGGGAACGGTAGCCCAGGCGTCGGCTGAGGTCGCCCTCGGAGACTCCGGCGAGGACAGGCAGCATCGACACGAGCGGCTTCGTCGCCGCGCGGCCGATCATGATGGCGACAAAGGCTCCCATGGCCAGCGCGACGAAGAAATCCAGGAAGAGGACGTAGCGGAGCCGCATGAGGTGGCCCGACAGCTCCTCCTTGCCGGCTGTCACCGCGAGCGTCCAGCCGAAGCCCTCCACCGGCTCGTAGGCCGCGACGATCGCGTTCCCGGAAAGGGAATAGCCGCCGATTCCCGGCTTGCCCTCCTTCATGGCCTCGACGACGCGGGCGAATCCCGCGAGGGCCGGATCGGACCTGGCGGCCTCGACGGGGTCGAACTGACCGAGGACGTAGTCCCGGTTCCTGTGCGCGATGATGGCACCCGCCGGGTCCACCATGAAGGCGTCGCCGCGTTTCCCGTAGCCGAGGCGGTCCGTGATCTCGCTCAGTGCGTTGCCGTCCCTCCGTTCCACGAGGGCTCCGACGACCCTGCCATCGCTGATGATGGGAGCCGCGAGCATGACCACGGGCGTGTTCGTGACCTTGCTGATGAGGACATCCGAGATCGAGGGCCTGCCCGCCAGCGCCTCCTGGATGTAGCCGCGGTCGCCGAGGTCGGCGGTTGCGCCATCGTGTACATAACGCGTCGTTCCGTCGGGGTCGGTGACGCCAAGCTCGAGGCAGCCGAGCCTTTCCACGTCGCCGCGCAGGCTTTCGCGCTGCGTCGGCCAATCCATGGATTTCACCTGCGTCCGGTTCGCGACCTCTTCGAGGACGGCGAGCTGCGAGAGGACTTCCGATTGCACCAGCTTGGCTCCCGTGGAGGCCTGCATGGCGAGAGACTGCGTGGAAATTTCGGTGGTGATGTTGTTTGCCGCGACGATCGCCGCCAGGCAGAGGCCTGCCACGATGACGATGACGAGGGCGGTGATGGAGAGGGAGATCTTGCGGGAGAGCTTCACGTCGTGCCTCTATTTGTGAAATTCGGCGGGCGGTATTCACGGGACGTCGATGGGTGCAGTCCCGCCAGCCGGCCGTACAGAGGTCACGATTCTATGGATGTGGCGCCTTTTGTCAAGTTGCGTTAGTTGACTTCATTGCAATTCGTTCCGATGCTTCTCGACGTGGAATCAGCCGGCACTCGAAGCGCTCGATCCCCGGGTATTTCTCGCCGAGGCTCGACACGGAAAAGCCGCAGCGACGGTAGAAGCCCACGGCGTCGTTGTCCGTCTCGAGCCGGACGGTCGCGGGGCCTTCGCGGCCCATGGCCGCCTCGATGAGGCGGCGGCCCAGCCCCCTGCCGCGCGCCTCGGGCGCGGTCCCGATGTTGATCAGCTCGAGGCCGTCGCCAAGCCTGCGATAGGCGATGCAGCCGTCGACGCGTCCTTCGCGGCCGTCGCCTGCCGAGGGGATGGCGCGGTGCACGAGCATCGTCACCGAAGGATCGGCGAGGTAGGACCGAAAGCGCGACAGGGCCTTCTCCCTCGTCGGCTCGAACATCGAGAGGCCGAAGACATCGAGGAAATCTGCGCCAGGCGCGTCGGCTTGCGGGCTGCCATGCGCCGCGCCTTCGCAAGTGGCGCCGGCCGTGCCGCTGCCCGCCATGGCGCCGCCCGTGGCGAAGACCTCGATGGTCCCGACGCCCTCGGGCGCGGCCGACTTGAGCCCGGCCGCCCTCATTTCTCGGTCATCACCCACACGCCCCTCCAGTCCCGCTTCACGGCGGGATCCCCGGCCAGGATTTCGCACTTGCGGACGTAGGCCGCGGCAGCGGGGTCGGTAGCAGCTATGGAGGAGAAGACGCGCTGGGCCTCGATGAAGGCGCCGTCGTAGAAGTGGACGAGGCCCTTGGCGAAGATGGCAAGCTCGTTCCGCCGCGCCTCGTACTCGGCCTGGAGCATGGGCTCGTAGACGCGGATCGGCTCCTCCCGGCCCACGACCGCGATGCGCGACAGCTCCCTCGCGGGGAAGGCCCCGTCGATCCTCTCGAGGAGGGCCTCGGAGATCATGGTGTAGGTGCCGAACTGCTTGTTGACGCCCTCGAGACGGGCCGCGAGGTTGACCTGGTCGCCGAGCATCGTGTAGTTGAAGTGGGCCGCCGAGCCCATGTTGCCCACGACGGCGGGACCGCTGTTCATGCCGATACGCTGGTGCATGTCGCGGCCGGCGCGGCCCCGGAGGGCGGGACGCATCTCGGCGAGCTTCGCCTGGCAGCGGAGGGCCGCTCGGACGCCGCGGACCGCATGGTCCTCGAGCGAAAGCGGCGCGTTCCAGAAGGCCACGATCGCGTCGCCCTCGTACTTGTCGATGGTGCCTCCCTCCTCCTGGATGATGTCGGTCATCGCGGAGAGGTAGTCGTTGAGGAGGGCCGTGAGCTCCTCCGGCGAGAGCCGCTCCGAGATGGAGGTGAAGCCCTGGACGTCGGAGAAGTAGATCGTGAGTTCCTTGCGCTCCCCGCCGAGCCTGAGGAGCTTGGGGTTGGCGACGAGCTGCTCGATGTACTCGTGGCTCATGTACTGCTTGAAGGTGTCGCGGTAGATGCGCTTGAGCCTGCCCTCGGTCGCGTAGTTCGCGAGGCTGGCTCCTACGAGGGCGAGGACCACGCCGAGCTCGACGGGGATGACGGGGAGCCAGGTGCCGAGGGCGTAGGCCGCGATGCCGAGGGCGGGGGCCAGCGGAAGGAAGACGAGGTAGATCACGACGCTGCGTCCGGCGCCCGAGACGCCCGAGACCGCCATGGCCGCGAGGAGGGACAGGACGAGGAGGAGGGCGAGGCCGGCGGGCCTCCCCATGGGCGCGAGGAAGTCGCCCGAGAGGAGGTTGTCGAGCATGGTCGCGTTGACCTCGACGCCCGGATAGGACTCCTGCATGGGCGTGGGCTTCAGGTCGAAGAGGCCTGGGGCCGAGAAGCCGAAGAGGATGTACTTGCCCCTGAGCTCGGCCGGATCGATGTCGGGCTGCTTTCCCTCGAGGATCTGCTGCTCCGAGTTCAGGATGGCGGCCGCTTTGTAGTGGTCATGCCTGAGCGAAGGCCCGCGGTAGCGGAGGATGGCCCGCCCCTCGCCGTCGATGGGCACCTTGGTATCGCCCGCCGTGAGGAGGCCGGGCGCGACGGAGAGGCTTCCGCCCTTGCCGAGGAGCCAGGCCGCCAGTGCCTCGGTCGGCACGACTTCGCCCGCGAAGACCGAGAAGAGGGGCTCGCGCCGGTAGACGCCGTCGGAATCCGCGGGCAGGTTGGTGTTGGCGAGGAAGGCCGCGGTGTCGCGCACTGCGGTTATGGGGAACTCGGCCCGCGGAAAGTCGATGCCGCGCAACGTGCCCCTGTCGATCCCCGGGATTGCGAGGCGCGTGCGCGGGAGGCCCGAGGGCCATGCCTCGTCCCCGCCCTGGCCTGCCTTGGTCGCGAGGTTCATGGCCGCGACGACGCGGCCGTTGTTCCCGATCGCCTCGCCGAACTGCTCGTCCTGCACCACGTCCTCGTTCGTCTCCTCGGTGTAGAGGACATCGAAGACGAGGGCCTTGGCGTCGCCCCTCGCGCAGAAGTCGGCGATCATGCCGTAGAGGGACCGCGGCCAGGGCCAGCCGACGCCGAACTCCTCGGCCCAGGAAAGGCTGTCCTGGTCGAGGAGGATGGTGGCCACCTCCTCCGTGGCCTTTCCCGGCCTCGCGAGGAGGCGGGCCCGGAGGTCGAAGGTCGTGGCCTCGAAGCGGTCGAGGAGGCCCGGCAGCCAGAGGGCCGCGGCGAGGACCGCTGCACCCGCCCCGACGGCGAGGCCGCGTCCGAGGTTCTTGAGCCTTCGCGAGGTGGCGACGCCTGCCATGGCCGCTAGAGTCCCGCGAGGGCCGCGAGGTAGCGGGCGCGGCGCTTCTCGAGCTCGGCCGCCGTGGGCCTCGGCCCATCCTGGGGCGGCAGGAGGGCTATGGCAGCCTTGATGTAGGCGATCCGGACCTCGGGCGAGGGGTGGGTGCTCGAGAAATCATGCGCTTCGGGATTGAGCCTCGCCTTCATGGCCTCGAGAACCCGGACGAGGGCCTCGGGATCGTAGCCCACATCGTGGAGGATCCGGACCGCGGCAAGGTCGGCCTGCTTCTCGAGCTCCTGGGAATAGCCCGAGTTGACCATGGTGGAGACGATGTCGCCTATCACGTCGCCGAAGGAGGCGGTGAGGTCGCGGAGGGCGGCCGAATCGGAATTCGCCGCGGCATAGGAGGCGATCTTGAGGGCGGCGTCGGTCCAGCGCGCCGTCTTGATGGCGGAGAGGCCGTGCTTGAGCGAGACGTGGCCTATCTCGTGGGCAAGGATGGCGGCCACCTCGTCCTCGGTCGAGGCGCAGTGGAGGAGGCCCCGGGATACCAGGATGAGGCCGCCGGGGGCGCCGAAGGCGTTGATGTCGGGGCTGTCGAGGACGAGGAAGTGGTAGCCGCCGTAGGTCTCGGGGAGGTCGGAGGCGAGGGCCAGGACCTGGCCGAGCCGGTTGATATAGTCGTTGGCCCCCCTTCCTTCCCAGGGGCGGTACTTCGAGAGGACGGTGGCCGCGACAGCCCTGCCGATGTAGTACTCCTCCTCGGGCGTGACTTCCTCGGCCGCCTTGCCCAGGGCCTCGCCGGCCGCCACGAGGCGGTCGAGGTCTTCGGGATTCGAGGCGGCGGAGGCCACGGCTCCGCGCAGGCCGCCGAGGAGGCTGCCGGGGGAGAGGGCCGACATCAGGGTCGAGCAACCCGAGAGCGAAAGGATGAAAGCGGCCGCGAGGACGGCCGTCATGGCTGCGGCAGGCTGCGACGGGCGGCGCGAAGCGCGGCAGGAGACGCGATGTGCGACGCGGGGGGCCAGGGGCTTCAGGCCTTTCATTCGATGCCTCCCGCGGAGAGCCCGCCCTCGGTCATGAACTCGATCACCGTCGTCGAGGGGACTACGAAGGACTCCATGCGGTCGACCCAGGTGTAGTCGAGGCCGCCCTCGGACTTGTATTCGGCCTCCACGTCGGAGTTGAAGCCCTTGCCCGCGAGGGCGACGTCGCCGCTCGAGGCCGATTTCTGGACCGAGCCCGAGCTGGAGGAGAGCTCGACCTTCTTTGCGGTCAGGGCCGAGGCGTTGACCCAGCCCCTGAGCTTGCCGTCGGGGGCGAGGACGTAGAGCCAGTCCTTGGGCGCCCCCGCGGGCTGGGCGAGGACGGTGACGCGATCGCCATAATTGAGGACGCCGAGGATGGCGCCCAGGTAGCCCGCGCTGGCCCTGACCTGGGTCTTCTGCACGGCCACGCTCATGTACTTGCTGTCTGCTGCATGGAGGGGCAGGGCTGCCGCCAGCAGGATGGCGGCGACGAGGAATCGGGAACGCTTCATCGGGAACACCTCCATGGCCGCGGGTTGCGGCCCTTCGTCCGCCGGCTCCGGCCGCGCGGGCGAGATGTCATTGCGCGGCCGGTCTTCCCGGCCCGCGCTTTTCCCGTCATTTCTTGCCGTAGACGGGTACGGGCTGGGTGCTGTTGCGGAGGAGGACCTCGCCGAGGCGGAGGAAGCGGGACTGGGTCTCGAGCCCGAGCTGCCTGAAGACGGGCTGCGAGAGGAGGAGCTCCTGCTTGAATTCCTTGCAGAGCGAGTCGAGGCGGGCCGCCACCGAGACCGCGTCGCCGAAGACCCCTATGCTGCGCGAGCTCTTGAGGCCGAGGTCGCCAGCCACGATGCGGCCTGAATGTATGCCGATGCCCACGGTGCCGAGGGGCGGCATGGAGGCGGCGACGAGGTCGTCGCGGAGGCCGGGCAACTCGGCGCAGAAATCGAAGGCGCAGGCGCAGGCCCGCTCGGCCGCGTCCTTGGCGTCGGCCTCGCGGGCCTGGGCCTGGCCCGTAGGGGCTATGCCGAAGGCCACGATGACCGAGTCGCCGGTGACTCCGACGACCCGACCCCGGTGCCTCTCGGCGAGGTTCTCCCAGAGCGCGTAGTAGCGGTTGAGGACGTCGACCGCCCGGGTGGGCGAGAGCCGCTCCGCCAGGCTCGAGAAGTCCCAGATGTCCGAGGAGACGATGGTCACGTCCACGGCCTGGGCCTGGATGGGTTCCGGAGCAGGCATGGGGCCCTGGAGCTTGCCCTCGCCGAAGAGGCCGATGATGCGCAGCCTGAGCGAGATGGCCTCGACCTTGTTGGACAACAGCATGAGGCCGAAGGTGGCCGCTCCGAAGGCGAAGAAGGCGTGCTGGGGAGACTTGAGGAAGGAGAGGAAGGCGGGCACGAAGGAGGACACGTTGAGCGCCTTCTCGTAGTCTGCGACGCCGATGGCCCCCGCCGAGAGGCCCTGGGTCGCCTTGAGCCTCAGGTCGAGGTAGAAGTAGAAGAAGACGAAGACGAGGACGGCGCCGAGGGCGAGGAAGGTCTCGGCCACCCGCTTGATCCACCGCTGACCCGAGGCGAGGGAGAGGGCCTGGAAGAGCCCCACGTAGAAGGCCGCGCCCCAGAGGAAAACGTTGGCCATGTCGAGGGGGATGAAATCGCCGGCTACGAGGCGGACGAGGGCGTAGGCCGCGGGGGAAATGAAGGAAAAGAGGAAGCGGAGGAGGGGTTTCTGGCCCTCGCTCGCGAGGAGGGCTATCTGGACGACGAGGAAGAATGAGACGACGACGAGGGGGACGACGCCGAGGGCGTCGGCCCGCGTCGGGGTCAGGAAGAGCATGATGATGAAGAAGACGACGAGCTGGCTTGAGTAGAGGAAAAACTCCTCCACGAAGCGTTTCGCATAGAAACGCATGGCTTCCTCCCCTTGGATACTTATTCTATCATATACGGACAGGAAATCTCGGGGAAGCCTCGGGCGGACGCGTTGGCCGCGATGACCGGTGGGGTAAACCGGGTTTATTGGCGTTTTGCCGCCTCCGGCAGGGCCAATCGGAGGGCCTTGGGCCGTTTTTTGCTTGACTCCCCATTTCCGCTAGCTACAATAGAGCAACCTGTTTTCCATTCATTTAAGGAGGAGTCATGAAGAAACTCGCGAAGGTAGCGGCGATCCTGCTCGCCCTCTCCCTCGTACTGGTTGGCTGCCAGAAGAAAGGCGAGACCGGAAAGCCGCCCAAGGCCAAGTTCCACATCGGCGTGGTGACCGGTACGGTCGGCCAGTCCGAGGACGATCTCCGCGGCGCCGAGCAGCTCATCAAGGAATATGGCGCTGTCCAGGACGGCGGCATGATCCAGCACATCACGTATCCCGATGACTTCATGTCGCAGCAGGAGACCATCATCTCCAACATCGTCGCCCTCGCGGACGACCCCATGATGAAAGCCATCGTCGTCAACCAGGCCATCCCCGGCACCACCGAGGCCTTCAAGCGCATCAAGGCCAAGAGGGCCGACATCCTCCTCTTCGCCGGCGAGCCCCACGAGGACCCCCTCGTCATCGAGTCCGCCGCCGACCTCGCCGTCAATAGCGACTACGTGTCCCGCGGCTACACGATCATCTGGGCCGCCAAGCAGCTCGGCTGCCAGACCTTCGTGCACATCTCCTTCCCCCGCCATATGTCCTATGAGACCCTCGGCCGCCGCCGCGCGATCATGGAAGAGGCCTGCAAGGACCTCGGCCTGAAGTTCGCCTTCGAGACCGCCCCCGACCCGACCTCGGACATCGGTATCCCCGGCGCCCAGCAGTTCATCCTCGAGAAGGTCCCCCAGTGGGTCCAGAAGTACTCCCCGAACGGCGAGAAGGTCGCCTTCTTCTGCACGAACGACGCCGAGACCGAGCCGCTCCTCAAGCAGCTCATGGCCGCGCCGAACGGCTACTTCATCGAGGCCGACCTCCCCTCGCCCCTCATGGGCTATCCGGGAGCCCTCGGCATCGACCTCTCCGCGGAAGCGGGCAACTTCCCTGCCATCCTCAAGAAGGTTGAGCAGGCCGTCATCGACAAGGGCGGCTCCGGCCGCTTCGGCACCTGGGCCTATTCCTACGGCTTCACCACCACCGCTGGCCTCGGCGAGTTCGCCAAGCGCTGCATCGAGGGCAAGGCCAAGGCCGACAGCCTCTCCGACCTCTTCGATGCCTACGGCAAGTACACCCCCGGCGCCAAGTGGACCGGCGCGTACAACGTCGACATGAGCACCGGCGTCAAGGCCAAGAACCACATTCTCATCTACCAGGACACCTACATCTTCGGCAAGGGCTACCTCCCGACGACCCAGCAGGTCGTTCCCGAGAAGTACTACTCCATCACCAAGAAGTAGTCTCCGTCGCCGGCTTCGAACCGGAGGGGCCGTATGGCCCCTCCTTTTTTTGAAAGGGCCGCGGGCGCGGGTACGCACCCCGCTC
>Ga0209098_1004714_pt1 | contig 10484 bp, 7 predicted proteins | sample AD_JPNHW1_MetaG_FD_184429 | JGI IMG/M metagenome (GOLD analysis project Ga0209098, IMG submission 184429) | Active sludge microbial communities of municipal wastewater-treating anaerobic digesters from Japan - AD_JPNHW1_MetaG (SPAdes) (version 2) | ecosystem: Engineered > Bioreactor > Anaerobic >... | reverse complement strand
GGCCTCCGCCTCGAGACCCTCCCCATCGAAGGTCCCTTCACCGCCTACCTCGACCTCCTCGAGCCCCGATTCGAGGGCCTTCCCATGGGCCTCACCGAGGAGAACCTCCAGGCCCGCATCCGCGGCGCCATCCTCATGTCCTGGTCCAACAAGTTCGGCTCGCTGCTTCTCACGACGGGCAACAAGAGCGAGCTCGCCGCGGGCTACTGCACCCTCTACGGCGACATGTGCGGGGCCCTCGATCCCATCGGCGACCTCCTCAAGACCGAGGTCTACGCGCTTTGCCGCTCCATGAACGCGCGCGCGAAGGCCAGGGGCGAGGTCGAGCCCATCCCCTCTCCCATCATCGACAAGGCACCCAGCGCCGAGCTCAGGCCCAACCAGACCGACCAGGATTCCCTCCCGCCCTACGAGACCCTCGATGCCATCCTCGAGCGCTACATCGTCGGCAACCGTTCCGCCGCCGAGATCATCGACGAGGGCTTCGATCCCGCCCTGGTCGAGCGCGTCGTGACCCTCGTGGCCAGATCGGAGTACAAGCGCCGCCAGGCCGCGCCCGTTATCAAGGTCTCGCCCAGGGCCTTCGGCACGGGGAGGCGCATCCCCATAGCGAGGACCATCCACGAGGCCGCGAGGCTCCGTCCCTGAGAGGAAGGCGCCTTTAAAAAACCCTTCGCCACTAAACAGGATTTGGCCTTTTCCGGGGAAGGGGGTATAATTTCTTCCTAGGCATCGATATGAAACCGGCACGATCCCGGGGCGTCCTGCCCCTCCTCCTGGCCGCGGCCCTCTTCTCCGGCTGCAGCGGCCCCTCGGCCTTCCTTTCGGACGCCGAGAAGAGGGCGGTCTATGCCCTGTCCTTCACGATCGCCGCCGAAAAGTCGATAGCCGGCGCCAGCCTCGAGCCTGGAGCGGAAATATCCCTCTCGATGAGCCAGATGAGCGGCGCCAAGTCGCCCGAAGCCCTGGCCATCAACCTGCTTGATTCCCGGGGCGCCACCCTCGCCTCCCTGAAGCTGGCCACCGCGCGCTACCTCAGGGCCACGGCGGGGATGACCGCCGTGGCCAGCATCTCGGGCAGCCTCCCCGCCTTCAGCCTGCCTTCGGACCTCGTGCCGGGAATCTATACCCTCGAATCGACCCTCGCGGACAAGGACGGCGTAGCGCTCCAGTCGACCAGGACCTCGTTCTTCGTCGCTAGCCAGGGACTGGGGCTCGGCTCCCTCTCGATCTATCCGCCCTCGCCCTCGAGATCCTCGCCCGTCCTCCTCTCCGTAGGGGTGCGGGGCGCCGAGGACGCGACGACCGCGTGGATACGCTGGAGCTACGAGGGAAGGACCATAGCCGAGGGCCCCCTTGCCGAGGGCCATGACAAGACGGTCTGGCGCACTCCCGCCCTGGAAGGAGCCTATGCCCTCTCCGTGGAACTCTTCCCGGAGGAGCCCCCGGCCGACCTCGGCGTGGATACCCCCTGGCACCAGGACATCAAGGCCATAGTCTCCAGGGATCCGTCGGTGGATGCCGTGGAATTCTCGGACCGGCAGGGCCTCGTCTCCCACCTCTCCTTCGATGGCGATTTCCAGGACACGGGCACGAGGGCCCAGCCGCAGAAGCCGGCGGCCTTCGGGGCGCCCCGCCTCGACTCCTTCGCGGGAGGCTTCGGCTTCGCCCTCGGGGACACGGCCTACCTGGAGATGCCCGGAGCCGTCCCGCCGACCACGGCGGCCAACCCCAGGCCCTTCAGCCTCGCATGGCGGCTCTATGCGGCCTCCGCTTCCGGCACCCTCGTCCGGTTCACCTCGCAAGATGGTTCCCTCCTCATGAGGGCTGGCCTCGAAAGCGGCCACCCCTTCGTGGAGGTGGTCACGCCCGAGGGGAAGCAGCTCTCGACCTGCGAAGCGACGGTCACGGCCGGCCTTGCGGATCTCGGGCTGTCCTTCGAGCCGGCCAACGACAAATTCTCGATAGTCTGGAGCATCGAGGGCAGCCGCCGCGACGCGCCTGCCCTGCCGGCGCGCGCCTTCTCCCCGACCGATGTCGCAAGGCTCGGGGGACCGGGCTCGCTCGCCGGGATCTACGACGAGTTCGCCATCAGCGACGACAGCCAGGGAAGACCGCCCTTCTTCCTCGCGGCCGCCTTGAGGGCCTGGAAGTCCGGCCTCTTCATCGGCGAGGGCTTCGAGGGCCGCGGCCTTCCCGCTGACACGGTCGCCAGGGGAAGCGTCACGGCCGCCCCCGGCAGGCTGACGCTCGCGGGCGGATCCCGCCTCGAATTCGCGAAGGACCTTCCACTAGCCCGCCCCCTCTGCCTCGAGGCCTCCTACGAGGGAAGCCGCTCCGGCATGGAGGTCGAGTTCTCCGGCACGGACGGGAGACTGGTCTCGGTGAACGGCTCAGGCGAGATCCGCGACGCCGAGGGCAACCTCAAGGGCCTCCTCAGGCCCATCGAGGCGGGGAAGCTGGCCATCATCGTCAGGGCAACCCCCGACGGCCTCGAGATAGCCCCGGAAGGCGGGCTGCCCGCGGCCGCCATCAGCCTCGGGGGAAGCCCCACGACCCTCAAGGTCGCGTTGTGCGATGCTGCCGCCGCGGATGCCGTCAGGGTCACGACCTTCCTCGTCCGCTCCGCCCCGGATGCCCTGAGCCAGGCGGACGGCCCCAGGGCCGCCGCCCTCAAGTAGCCCCCCGGCTCCGTTTCCCCGCCCTCCAGGCTTGCGGCCGCGGCTTGACCCTGCGCCCATGGCGGAACTATAACCGGAAGCCACATGTTCCGCGCATCCTCCCTGGGGATGGCGGAGGCCGCAACGATCAACGGGGTTCCCGTCGGCGCCGTCACGGGCGGCCGGAATGCCCGAGGTAAACATGCCCGGTTCCACGTACGGCGGCAGGGGACGAGACAGGCCAGGACCTGGCCGGCGCCTCCTCGCCATGTTCTCCATCTACAGGGGCCTGCCGGCCCCGGTCTACATCCTCTTCCTCGCCACGGTCATCAACGGCATCGGGATCTTCGTCTTCCCCTTCATGACCCTCTTCCTCACGAAGAACCTCGGCATGAGCGAGGCGGACGCGGGCAACTACATGCTCATTGCCTCGATAGCCTACGTGCCGGGGACCCTCATCGGGGGCCGCCTCGCGGACCGGCTTGGGCGCAAGAAGGTCATGATAGCCGCCCAGCTCCTCTCGGGCCTCATGTACGTGCCCTGCGGCTTCCTCGGCAACTCGAGGCTCATCCCCTGGTTCATCCTCGCGAGCCTCTTCTTCGACGGCGCGACCGACCCGGCCCGCACCGCGATGAGCACCGACCTCACCACTCCGGAGAACCGCCAGGCGGCCTTCAGCTTCATCTACCTCGGCCACAACCTCGGCTTCGCCTTCGGGCCCCTCATCGCGGGCCTCCTCTTCGTGTCGGCGCCTTCCTGGCTCTTCTGGGGCAACGCCCTCGCCATCCTCGCCGCGACGAGCCTCGTCCTGGCCCTGGTCCCGGAGACCAGGCCTGACAGGGAGGCGATCGAGGCCACGATCGGCTCGGGCTCGGCGGAGGAAGCCCACGAAGGCAGCCTCCACTCGGCCCTCCTCTCGCGGCCCTTCCTCCTCGCCTACACCCTCATCACGACCCTCTACGGCTTCGTCTACGCCCAGCACCGCTTCGCCCTGCCCCTCCAGACCGAGGCCCTCTTCGGCGACCGCGGCGCGGCCTTCTACGGCGGGCTGATGTCGCTCAACGCCGTCCTCGTCATCGTCCTCGCCACGCCCATCGTGAAGCTCACCTCGAGGAAGCCGCCCATCTGGAGCGTGGCCTTCGCCGGCCTCCTCTTCGCCCTCGGCTTCGGCGCGATAGCCTTCGCGAGGACGCCCCTCCTGTTCTACCTCACGACGGCGGTCTGGACCCTGGGCGAGATCGTGAACGCCACGAACGACGGCGCCTACGTGGCCAACCACACCCCGATCAGCCACCGCGGCCGCTTCCAGTCCATCCTGCCCATCATCGGCGGCACGGGCTTCGCGGTGAGCTCCTCGGTCGTGGGAGGCATGATCTCGCGGACGGGCCTCGGGCCGGTCTGGCCCCTGCTGGGCGCGGTCGGCGCGGCCGCGGCCGCGGGCATCTTCCTCCTCGGCATCCTCGAGACGAGGGCCGCGAGGAAGGCAGCCCCTGGCGAGACGGCCGGCGCGGTCGCCGCCCCGGTGTCGGCCACCGCGTCCGGCGGCTTCGGGCCCGGCGGGTCCGGCGGGTCCGGCGAGGCTGGCGGGGCGGCGGCGCGGGGAGGGCCCAGGGAGGATTGACGCCCTTTCCCCGGGCGGCGACACGGCTTGGGCCTCAGAACTCCCTACGGGCGAAGACCGCCGAGGAGTAGAGGCAGGACAGGGCGAGGGCCGCAAGCGAGGCTCCGACGAGGAGGGCCGGAGCGGCCAGCCCCGAGAAGAAGCCGGACAAGGCGGCCACGCCGGCCACGCCGGCTACGCCGGCCGCAGCGCCCACGGCGCCGCCCGAGGAGCCTGAGAAGGTCCCGATGGCCACGCTCGGCAGCACGAAGAGGATGATGACGATCCACCTCGACTTCATGTAGCCGAAACGGAAATAGGCCGCGAGGGCGATGGCCGAAAAAAGGTTGCAGAGGCCGAAGGCCGCGAGGAGGAAGCCCGGCTCGAGGCGGCCCGCGCCTGCCTTGGGCCCGGCCAGGCCAAGGAGGAGACCGCCCGCCAGGGCGAGGACGACGGCGATGAGGGCCACAGCCAGGGAGAGGAGGTACTTCGCCCCTACGATGCCTGCCCGCGGCAGGGGCAGGGAGGAGAGGACGGCCTCGGCGCCGTACTTGTAGTCGTAGGCGTTCGAGTAGGCAGTGGCCCAGTAGACCGGGAAGAAGAGGAGGAAGATGGCCGCCCCCGGCTGGACGCCGGAGAGGAGTCCGCCCAGGCAGGCGAGGCCGAGCATGAGCCAGACCATCTTCTCCTTCCGGAGCATGAGGAAGTCCTTATGAAGCAGGGCGAGCATGGTAGTCCTCCCTTACGTTGTAGACCATGATGTCCTCGAGGCTGGCGCGCTCGAGGCTTATGCGATCTCCGGCGCGGGAGCGGACCGCCTCCGGCCGGTCGGTGAGGCCCTCGAAGCCGCCGTCGTAGACCCGGCGGCCGACGAGCGCGGCCTCGAGGCCCGGGTCGAGGGCGGAGAGGGGCCCCCGCACGAGGGCGTGGCGGGCCAGGACCTCGTCGCGGGCCTCGCTGAAGACGAGGCGGCCTCCCTTCATGAAGGCGATGTAGTCGGCTATCCGCTCGAGGTCCTGGGTGACGTGGGTCGAGAAGAGGAGGCTCGTCCTCCCCTCGGCCACGACGGCGAAGAGGGAGTCGAGGAGCTCGCTCCTCGACACCGGGTCGAGGCCGCCCGTGGGCTCGTCCATGACGATGAGCTCGGCCCCGTGCGAGAGGGCCACGGCGAGGGAGAGCTTCATGCGCTGCCCCTTCGAGAGCTCGTCGATCTTCTTGCCGGGGTCGAGGCCGAAGCCCTCGAGGCGGGAGCCGAAGGCCTCGTCGCTCCAGGTCGGGTAGAGCCTCGAGACCCAGGCGGCCGTCTCGCGGGCGTTCAAGGTGCCGTACCACTTGCTCTCGTCGTAGACGAAGCCGAGGCGGGCCCGCAGGGCGGGACCGGCCTTGCGGGGATCCTCGCCGAGTACGCGGATCTCGCCAGAGTCGGCCCTGGCGAGACCCATGAGGAGGCGGATCGTCGTCGTCTTGCCGGCCCCGTTGGGGCCGATGAGGCCGAGGACATAGCCCTTCTCGAGGCTCAAGGAGAGGCCTTCCAGGGAAAAGCCGGGGTAGCGCTTGCAGGCTCCCCGTATCTCGATTGCCAGTTCAGGCATCTTCATGCTCCTTCTTCGCTTCCAGATACGCTTCCCTTGCCATGGCTCCGAAGCCCTCCTCCCCCATGCCGAGGGCGCGCGCCTCGGCGGCCAGGGGGAAAAGGCCGGCCTTGAGCGTCCCGAGGCGGCGCTCGCGAAGGGCGTCCCTGTCGGGATCAGCGGCGAAGGAGCCCCGGGCCGGGAGGGTCACGATGAAGCCTCCCCGCTCGAGCTCCTCGTAGGCCCGCTTGGTCGTGATGACGCTGATCCGCAGATCCTGCGCCAGCTTACGGATGGAGGGCAGCTCTGTCCCCGGAGCCAGCTCGCCCGAGAAGAGGGCGGCCTTGACCTGCTCCTCGATTTGGCGATAGATGGGTTCCGGCGATTGCTGGGAAATTACTATGGTGATGGCTCCCTCCGTTTCTGTGTATATACAGTATACACAGCTCGACAGCCCGTCAAGTCCCCATGGGCCAGGCCGATAATCCAAGCAGGGGAAGTCCCGCCCGGGATTCCAAGGGGGAAGCATGAGACAGGATGAAGGCGCCATGGCTCTCGGGAACAAGGACGCAACAAGGCTCCGCCCCCTCGTGGTCGTGACCGACGACCGCTTCGGCGACAATGCCGCCCTCGAGCGGACCATCCTCGAGCGCGAAGGCTGCGACCTCCGCGTGGCCGCCTGCAGGACGGCTGCCGACGTCATCGAGGCCGGCAGGGACGCGGACGCCCTCCTCGTCAACATGGCCCCCCTCGACGCCGAGGCCATCGCCGGCCTCGAGCGCTGCCGCGTACTCTCGCGCTACGGCGTGGGCCTCGACAACGTGGACCTCAAGGCGGCCGCGGCACGCGGGATAAAAGTGCAGAACGTGCCCGGCTACTGCGACCGCGAGGTGGCCGAGCATACCCTCGGCCTCATCCTGGCCCTGGCGCGCCGCATCCCCGAGCGCGACGCGGCGGTGCGGGCCGGCAAGTGGAACGCCGTCCAGCCCGGCAGGCGCGTTGCCGGCACGACCCTCGGCATCCTCGGCTTCGGCGGCTCGGGAAGGGCGGTGGCCCGCGCGAGCCTCGGCCTCGGCTTCAAGGAAGTCCTCGTCTGGAGCCCCCACATCTCCGACGCCCGCATCGAGGCCTTCCTCGACGGCACGCCCGCGAGCCTCGGCATCGCGGTCCGCCCCTCGCCCTTCGCCGACCTCCTCGCGGCCTCGGACTGGATCACGGTCCACCTCCCCCTCCTGCCCGACACGAGGGGCCTCTTCGACGAAAGGGCCTTCGGGCTCATGAAGAAGGGCTCGCACTTCATCAACACCTCGCGCGGAGGTCTCGTCGACGAGGCGGCCCTCGCGGAGGCCCTCGGCTCGGGCCAGCTCGGAGGCGCGGGCCTCGACGTCTACCAGGGCGAGCCCCTCCCCGCGGAGAGCCCCCTGCGCGGCCTGCCCAACATGGTCTACAGCGACCACTCGGCCTACGCCTCGGTCGAGTCCATCATCGACCTCCGGCGCCGTACGGTGGAGAACGCCCTCGACGTCCTCGTGACCGAGGGCCTCCTCGCGAGGACGCGGAAGGTCTAGGGACGCGGTGGCGCAACGCGGCAGTGCCGCTGGTCCTGCGCCATGAGACACCGAAGGCCCGCGCGAAGCGGGCCTTCTCGTTGAATGGGGCGCCCCCTTCGCCGTCGCGGGCGGGAGGCCTGGCGGGCCGCCTAGCGGGGCGCGCCGGGAACGGTCAGGACCGAGAAGACCCGGCCCGCCCGGTCCGAGGCCTTGTCCTCGTTGAGGGGGTCGGGGTGCTCCTCGCCGAGGTAGTAGAAGGCGTAGTAGTGGGTCCCGGCGGTGAGGACGACGTCGAGCCGGTAGGTGCCCGGAGCGGTTTCGCGCATCTCGTAGAGGAAGGGATCCCAGTTGTTGAAGGTCCCGGCCACGGTGACAACCATGCCCGGCTCGCCCTTGAAGAGGAAGTGGGCGGTGCGGCCGTCTTCGTCCATGATGCGGTAGAGGCCGGCCTTCTCGTCCGAGAGGTAGGGCACCATGGCGAGGGAGAGCTCCACGCCGGCGCGCCCCTCGGCCCTGAGCGGGTTGAGGGGATCGGCCATCCAGGTGCCGTCCACGACCATGCGGTAGGCCAGGGGCTCGCTGCGCTTCAGGGGAAGGGGCAGGGCAAGCACGAAGACCCCCTGCTCGTTGCGCTCGTAGGCATGGAGCCTGGCGAAGCCTTCGTTGTCGAAGGCCGCGGCCACGGAGCGGTAGGGCCCCTTGGCCGTGAGGATGAGGTAGCCCTCGAGGACCTCGGGAGCGCCGGCCCGCTTGAGCGAAGCCAGGTGGAGGTGGAGGGAAAGCGAGTCGATCTCGAAGGCCGTGGAGGGCAGGATGGCCAGGGAGACTAGGGCTAAGGCGAGGCAAAGTCTTTTCATGGCGGTATCGTTGTCCCGAATATCGGCCGCGACGGCCCTTCGCTTGAAGCGTATTTCCTATACAAAGCCGGAATTATTCCGTTAATATAGTCGGACAACCATGCCGCGGCTCAAAGACGTCGATCGCTTCAGACAGGACCTCTCCAAGCTCTCGCGGGAGCCCGAGATCCTCGAACGCTGGGGCGAAAAGCCAGAATACCCTCCCCTTCCCGAGGGACCGGACAAGGAACCGTCGCGTCCCGCGGCGCGTCCGGCGTCCAGGCCAGCTCCGGGCCAGGCCGCGCGCCCGGCGCCCCAGGCAAAACCCATTCCCAAGGTCGCGAAACCCGAGCCCGAAGAGGGCCTGCCGCCCGATTTCGAGACCCTCCTCGCCCAGCTTCCCCTCGAGGCCGAGGCAGCGGAAGCGGAGGCGCGGGAAGCGCCGGCCACTTCCGCGCCGAGGGGCGGGGCGGAGCCGGAAGAGCTCGAGGAGCTCGGCGACTTCGACCTCGAGTCCCTCGTCGAGCCCGAGGGCGGCGCTGCCGGCGAAGCCGTCGAGGGCGTCCCCGGAGGCTTCGAGGAAGGGCCTGCGCCCGGTCCCGGCCTCGTCGACACCCGCGGGCGGGGCAAGCCCCTTCCCGGCCTCGAGGAGAGCGCCGAGGAAATCCCCGTGGCCGATTTCCTCTCCGACATGGGCGGGGTCGCAGAAGAGCCGGAAGCCCTCGAAGAAGCCGCGCCGTTGCCGACGGCGGCAGAAGAGGCCGGGCCCGAGGCCTTCTCCCTCGACGATTTCTCGATACCTGACTTCGGCGAGGAAGCTGCCGCCGGGGCGGCGCCTGAAGAGGCCCCTCCCGGAGAAGCGGCCTTCGCGGAGCCTCCGGCTTCGGAGCCCGAAACCGCGGGCGAGTCCTTCTCCATGGACGAGTTCTCCATCCCTGACTTCGGGGCCGGAGAGGCCGGAGGCACGGCAGGGGGCGGGGAAGCCGCCCCGGCCGCGGATGAGTTCACCTTGCCCGACCTCGGCGATTTCGGCGCCGAGGCCGGAGCCTCGCCCGCCGCCGAGGCCCTGGACCTGGGCAGCGCCGAGGAGCTCGGGAGTTTCGAAGCGCCATCGCCGTCGGGAGCGGCCGGAACCGCCGGAACCGCCGCGGCTCCATCCGACGAATTCTCGATACCGGAGATGAGCGATTTCTCCCTCGGGGAAGAGCCCTCCGGCGGAGGCGAAGCCGCGGGCGCCGGACAGGGAGGCGCCCCGGAAGAAGCCGGGATCGAGGAAGGCTTCAGCTTCGACGAATCGGCCTTCGGCTCGGGCGCCGGCACGGACGCCTTCGACAGCTTCAGCCTCGACGGCAAGGCCGGCGCGGGCAGCCTCGGCTCCGAGGACCTCGACAGCCAGCTCGCGGCCCTCGGCGAGGAGATCTCGCCCGCCTCGACCTTCAACCTCGACAAGGACTGGGGCGCCGGTTTCGAGATGCCCGGCGTCGAGCCCGAGAAGCCCTCGGCCCAGCGGCGCGCCGCGGCCGCCGAGAGGCCCAGGCCCGAGCCCGAGGAGAAGGCCCGCCCCGTCTCGCTCGCGGAAGACCAGGTAGACCGCCTCCAGGACCGCCTCCTCTCCTTCCCCCTCAACCTCCGCCTCGCCGTGGAGGACGCGATCGCCAACGGGAAGGGCAGCGAGGCCCAGCGCTCGAAGCTCGTCTGGGCCCTCGTGGAGAGGAAGCCCTTCGAGGAGGTCGCCGCCCTCGTCAGCAAGATACTGAAGCGGCGCATCGTCCTCCCCGAAGGCTACGAGAAGAGCACCGGCGCGGCCTTCGAGGCCGAGAAGGGCAGCTTCCACTACGCCTTCGTCCACACCATCCTGCCCATCCTCAGGACGGGCCTCCTCGTCCTCGTGGCGGCCGGCATCTTCGGCTACCTCGGCTACCGCTTCGTGTACCGGCCCCTCGCGGCCAACGCCCTCTACCGCTCGGGCTACGCCCGCATCGCCGAGGACCGCTACGCCGAGGCCGAGGACGCCTTCGCCAGGGCCACCGAGCTGCGCGAGTTCGTCCCCTGGTACTACCGCTACGCGGAGGCCTACGTGGCCAAGCGCCAGTACCTCCTCGCCGAGAAGAAGTACTCGGACTTCCTCACCCGCCACCCCACGGAGGCGAAGGGAGCCCTCGAGTGGGCGGCCCTCGAGCGCCTCCAGCTCAAGTACGCCGAGGGCGTGAAGGTCCTCGAGGACCACCTCCTCGGCCGCGACTACCTCAACAAGGAGGGCCTCCTCC
>Ga0209098_1004710_pt1 | contig 10494 bp, 8 predicted proteins | sample AD_JPNHW1_MetaG_FD_184429 | JGI IMG/M metagenome (GOLD analysis project Ga0209098, IMG submission 184429) | Active sludge microbial communities of municipal wastewater-treating anaerobic digesters from Japan - AD_JPNHW1_MetaG (SPAdes) (version 2) | ecosystem: Engineered > Bioreactor > Anaerobic >... | reverse complement strand
TTTTTTTCCACTCCTTCCCGGTAGAAGGTGGTCAGATAAGTTGGATCTGTCGCGAAATTCTCTTTGCGCCGGTCCATCGCTTTCGCAAGGATGGAGACCGGATCCAGATAGCGGATAATTACTTCCCGGATAGAGATTACCCGGCGCTCAAGGCACAGATCCACCTGTTGTTCGTCGAGCAACCCGACCGGGATGCGCTGACTGATATACCCCAGGTGTGAGACTACCAGCGAGGTCCCGGCCAGCGAGGCAGGAACACGGAGGACGAAATAGCCGTCGCTGTTGGTGACGGTCCCGATATTTTCTTCCACGATGCCGACAGTGGCAAAGGGAATCGCTGTCTTTCCATCCTTGTCGCGGATGTGTCCCCTGATCACCACGTCACGGGGAGATCCGCTGACCGGGATGTTCACTTGTTCCGTGCTTTCAGAAGGCGGTGTTTTTTGGTCATTCCGGTAAATCAGAATGTGCTTTCCCATCACCTTATACGCCAGCCGGGGATCGGAAAGGAGATTGTCCAACACCTCATGCAGGGGCTGGTTATCGGCATACAGCCTGACACTTTTGTCGTTTTCGACGGTTTCGCTGTTATAAATGAAAAAACAACCGGCCTTTTCCGACACCAGATTCAGGGCTTCGTAAAGGGAAGTATGTTGCCTGGGGATACTGATGCGTTGATCGAGCAGCGGTGTCTGACCGGACCCGGCGACAACGAAAAAAAGCAGAAAGCCCGCTCCGAGGAAACGAGCTTCTGAAAATATATGATGACAGTGAGGGAAGAACCTGTTGCGGTTCTGCCCTTTATTTGTTTTCAGATAATACGACAGCCCCATTGAGTTGTTGGCTTTTCAGATTCAATGTCGCACAGAGGAGGTCGGTCATGATTTCGGGCGATTCGTTTTGAAAAGTCACCGTCATCCTCCGTTTCCCGATCTCATCATCTTGCAGCACAAAGGTAGTGTTGAAATTCCGGTTCAGGACGCTGATAATATTTTGCAGCATTTCATCTTTAAAATGCATACGCTGCTTATACCACCCGTCGGCCTCCCCCGGCAAATGTTTCGACTTCACCAGATGATGCCCGATGACCGAGATCTTTTCGCCGCTTGTCGCCATCACCGGATGTGCAGGGTCTTTTTTCAGCGTCACTTGTACTTTTCCCCGGGCTACAAGGAGTTCGAAAGTATGGTCGTTTTCCGTTTTTACATTGAAAGCGGTGCCGAGGACCCGGATCTGCACTTCTTCTGTCGAAATTAAAAACGGTTTTTCCGGATCAGGGGCGATATCGAAGAAGGCTTCCCCTTTGAGTTCAACATTCCGCGAGTCGGATCCGAAATCACCGGGGAACGAAAAGGACGAATGTTGAGCGATATATACGACGGAGCCATCGGCCAGGGTTTTGATCCGGGTGGCGGGCTCATTGCCGGTATTGATTTGCACCAGTTGCGTTTCCGGCTTCCGGTTCATACTGAAATAAATCACGACGGCCACCCCCAGCACGATCGCTGCCACTGCGGCAATCCTTGCCAGGTAAAGCGGGAACATCTTTTTCACTTCCACGCCCTGTTCCGGGATCAGTTGTTCGTCCCGGAGGCGTTCGTGCAACTTGTTCCATGCTTTCCGGGTGTCCGGAGTTTCAGGATCCATATATCCTTCCATTGCTTTCCACTGTCTTTTCATTCTCTCTATACGGATTTTATCTTCTTCAGAAACAATCTCTTTCTCTTCATAAGCTCGCGCTTCCTCTTCACTCATCTCCCCGCTCAGGTACCTGGCAAGCCTTTCCGCTGTCCCGTTGTTATTTTCTGTTTTCATGACGTTTCTGTTTTGAGGTCATTCTGTCCCTGCCGGCTCTCCGTTATACGCTTTCAAAGTCTTTCGGAAGATCTGCAGGGCTTTTCCCATCTCCGCTTCCACCGTTTTCACCGAGATGGAGAGAATCCCGGCAATTTCGCGGTATTTCTTTCCTTCGAACCTGTTCATCCTGAAGATCCGGGAACAGCGATCCGGCATTTGCTGTAAGGTGGCGTCAATGACTTTGCCCAGATCGTTCAACTCTGTCTCTGTCTGCACATCCGCCGGCGGTTGTCCCCGGAATTCGCGGGAGACCTGTTCAGCGTATCTTTCCTTCACGGCCAGGTGACCGAGATAATGAAGCGCATTGTTCCGGATAGCCTGAAACATGTAAGCGTTTAACGATAACCGTGGAGTGAAGGACTCTCTGTTTTTCCAGAAATGATAGAAAAACTCCTGAACCAGGTCTTCCGCTGCATCCATATCATTCAGTATTTTATTGGCATGACGACACAAGGGTTCATAATATTTCACGAACAACCGTTCAAATTCCCGGATGTCACCATCCCGGACTTTCTTTTGGATATGGAGATCCGTGAGATTCATCAGGTTACTTTTTCATGCTTTTCGACAACTTCAGAATGGCATTCTGGATGGAAATTTCAGGTTCGATAATGTTATATTCACCCCAGAAATCGTGGTCTTCGAAATCACCGATCTTTTCACTCAATACCATGGTCGACTTGAACTGTTCCTGGTTGGTGAATTTAACAATATTATCTTCATGACGGTCGGTAATGGCCAATTCCGAAACAACCGTATAGTTATTCCTGAACAGCCGCTTTTTCCAGTCACAACGGAATTTCAGGTCGACCCGCACATAATTCAGGTAATATTTCCCATTCTCTTCCTTATAGGTGATCAGGTAATTGGTTAAAGTGGGCATGAACAGCAGTCCCATCGGTTTTTTCTGGATGAACATATGGGCTGCTTTGGCTTCGTCGTTCAGGTCGAGGCTGAATTCTGCCCGGGTAATGGCCATATCTTCCTGCGAGATGTACAGGGTTCCATAATACAACGGTTCGTCCTTTACTACATTGGGCGAAAATTTAACGACCCAGTTCAGTTTATTATCCATGCTGACCATCGACCCCAGTTCAAACTGGTAGTTATCGAGGTCATCCAGGGCGATGCTGAGGTCGGTGTTCTTAACCACATCCAGCAGCAACGCCACATCAGGCCCTCCCTGTAATTGCACCATCAGCGTATCGGCTTTCTTCACATTCGTGCTCTTGCGGCCTTTGAAAACCTTTACCTGATCGTATGACATGCTCAGGTACGGGGTTTTATAAATGTCGACCACGGCTTCGGAAATGGAAACATAATCGCGACGCTGTTTGATGGACTCACGATAAAACCCGGTCATCATGTTCGGGACCTGGCTGTAGTTCTTTTTGATGTTGCGAAGAGCCGCGGCGACCATTTCGCGGGGATCCTTCGGGATGACGGAAATCTCCTTCAACTGGATGGGCTGGAGATCAAGGTAGAATGTCTTTCCTTCGCCGGTTGATTCACTGATGCTGAATCTTTTGGTTGCATAACCAAGATGTGATACTTCAAAAAAACCGGCTTGGAGCGAGGCGCTCACTTTTAAGGTGAATTCGCCTTCGGAGTTCGACACGGTCCCGATACTGGTGTTGGGGACCGAAATGGTGGCATAGGTGATCTTATCGCCGGATTTGGCATCCTTTAATACTCCCTTGATGGTAACAAACGTTCCCTGGGCCGAAAGGGTCCCGGCGGCAACGAAAAGCAGTAATGCTATGCCAACACGGATCAGATTCTTGCTGAATGTTTTCATGACATAAGGTTTTACAGTTTCACTTTTTTGGGTTGGTAACATTTATATGATACCTCAGAATTGAAATACCCTATGGAAACTTCTTAGTACTTGACAATTTTTCTGCAAAATCCCGAGGCTGTTGTTTTTGTATCTTCTCCCTAGCCCCTGTATCCTTTCCCTAGCCCTTTCCTTGCGAGCAAGGAAAGGGGACACGTGCACCAAATGCCTGACTGCCAGCATTTCAAATGCAAAATGTAAAATGTGAAATGTAAGGGGAGGAATATCACATTTCGCACTTCACAGTTCGCATCTGGTCAGGTGGGTCGTCGAAAAGGCACGGCTGTCGTTTTTCTTTTGGTTCGTTTTCTTTTTGGACAAGCAAAAAGAAAATGAACAAGAAAATTAAACCTTGTGGCTGTCCCGGATGTTGACGATCACGGAAGCGATGACGGCGATGAAGAAGAGAACCACCGTCACATCGGCCACCAGGGCAGCCGGTACATGCAAATCAAACACCCTTCGTACCAGGTATTGGATATAAGAGGTCTCCTGCGGCCGTTCTCCCAGTCGTTCCAACACCCTCCAATGCCATTCGGTAAACGGGCAGAACCCGATCCCGTATATCAGGCCCAGGCCGAACCACGAAGCAGCCGTCAGCACCTGTACTATCAGGCATGCCTTGCGGGTAGGCTTCCAGATCCAACCGAACAGGTTGAGGATCACGAGGACCATATGAAAGACTAAAAAGAAAAAATCGGCGACCCGAAATATCCACATATCGAAATACTAAATCACAAATGGCCGGATTTTTCACTGATCCGGGGGAAAGGAAGGCGGTTCATCTTCCGGGCAGGACGGTGATATTCCGCTTTTTCAAGAGTTCTTCAAATTTCACCGCATCATTCTTCGATCCTTCATACATGCCCCAGTGGATCGGGATGGCAATCCGGGCCCTGGTGTCCAGCACCGCCTCTACCGCTTCTTCAACGCTGGTCATGGTATAAGTCTGGCCCAGAGGCAACATGATGATGTCACACTTGATGTCCTTCATCTCCGGGATCCTCTCGGTATCACCGGTATGGTAAAGAACGACACCCCCGAAATCCATGACAAAGCCTACGTAACGGCTGCTTTTCGGGTGGGCATTTTTAACCCTGTTATAGGCCGGAACGACTTTGATGACGAGCCCTGCGGCTGTGACTGTCTCGCCCGGCGCCACGGCCTCGACATGCTGATAACCCTCTTTTTTCAATTTATCGAGACAGGCCCGGGCAACAATAAACCGGGTGTCTTTTCCCGCTATCTTCGCGATATCCGAAAGGGATAAGTGATCGCTGTGATCGTGGGTGATCAGGATCAGATCGGCTTTATCCGGCAATTTCAGTTTATAAGGATCAATATATATCGTGCTTCCCTTGTACGAAATTTTCACCGTTGCCTGTCCCAGCCATTGTATCGACCGGGCAAAATTCAATACCTGATTAAAATCCTGTGACGCTTCCATAACGGCTTTGTTTTTATTTAAACAAGGTTGATGGTACGATCCGGTCTGAAAAAGCAGCAGTACCGGAAGTAAAAAAATAATCGGGTTCATCCGGGTTGTTTTTCACTGTATTTCAAAGTTACAACGATTTATCCCCTTTCGGAAGATTATTTTACATTTGTGATGGTACAAAAACGACCTGTATGAAGTATATCGGCGCCCATGTCAGCGCTTCAGGCGGGGTGGAAAATGCCCCGGTGAATGCACGCGAAATAGAAGCCACGGCTTTTGCCCTGTTCACCAAGAATCAGCGGCAATGGAAATCGGCTCCGTTATCGGCAGAGAGCATCCGGAAGTTCCGCGATAACTGCGCAAAACTCGACTTCCGGCCCTTCCAGATATTGCCTCACGACAGCTATCTGATCAACCTCGGGCACCCACAAAAAGACGGCCTGGAGAAATCACGGGAGGCCTTTCTCGATGAGATGCTGCGGTGTGAGCAGCTCGGCCTCGACCGGCTTAATTTCCATCCGGGCGCTACGTTGGGGGAGATCAGCGAGGAGGAGTGCCTGAAGCGCATCGCCGCATCCATCAACATGGCCCTGGAGAGAACCAACGGAGTGACGGCTGTCATCGAAAATACCGCCGGACAAGGGAGCAGCGTGGGTTACCGGTTTGAGCATCTCCGGTATATCATCGACCTGGTGGAGGACAAAAGCCGGGCAGGGGTGTGCCTGGATACCTGTCATGCATTCGCAGCCGGGTACGACCTCGGAAGCAACGAAGGATTCAGGGAAACCTTTGATCAGTTCGAACAAATCATCGGGTTCCGCTACCTGAAAGGCATTCACCTGAACGACGCTAAAAAGACACTCGGCAGCCGCGTCGACCGACACGATAACCTTGGGAAAGGACTTTTGGGAATGAACGTGTTCACCAACATCATGAAAGATCCGCGTTTTGACAATATGCCGTTGATTCTGGAAACCCCGGAAGAGACGTTGTGGAAGGAAGAGATTGCGGAGTTGAAGAGGTTGGCGGGGTAGAGAAAATTTTACGATACTCTGGGAAGATTGTTTTTGCAAAAGGGGAATAAGAGGAGAGCAGGAAGAAACTTCAGTTATCCGCGTCGCTTGTCTTGTCACGTTTCTGTCCCGGTTTTTCTACAAGCCCGAAAAAAGGATCGAGATTAAATCCCTCTCGCAGCAGTCCTGCCCGGTTCTTTTGGTAGAACCCGAGTATTTTCCCCGCCGGTATCGTGAAGTTCAGTCCGTAACGGATGCTTTCACGGGTATCGGCGAACACATCCCCCTTGTATGGAAAGATTTCGTTGTAGCGTTTATTCCCGGAGGCAGGCTTCAGAAAGTATTCTTCTTCGGAAGATACCGACCTCACCATGCCGACCAGTTCAAAATGAGGCACGCCGTCGCGTATGGCAAGGATAAGTCCGCCGCTGTATCCTTTGTTCAGGAGGGCATCGACCGTGAATTCATCGGGGTCGGTCTGCACGGATTTGCTTACTATCGCCTTTGTTACCACCGGCATCCCCATCGGGTATCCGAAGATATAAACGAAACTGCCCCATTCCAACTCGGCGGAATGACCATATGGAAAAGGAAACACAACCGGTTCCTTTGATGGGGAGGGGCAGGTCTTTCCTATGATGGCGACATCCAGTTCAGGGTCTGCGGCCAGCACCACGAACGGGCCGCATTCACTCATATCGCGTACCCAGTTTTCCTGCTTCTTTTTAATCGTGATACTTTGGATGACAGGTACCTGGCTCTCATCAAGCGGATCATACCAGGTGATGATGGTGTCGGGAGCATTCACAATGTGTTCGCAGGTCAGGAGAGCGATTCTTTGCCCGTCATACAGCATCACGGTGGCGCTTCCTGAAACAGATTCCTGCGTTTCAATCGTTCCCAGGGCTATTCTGGTGAAAAGTCCGGATGTTATATGAGACCTGAGCACCTGCGCTTCCCTGGTGAATTGCCAGGTGGTGTAATAGGAAACGCTGTACAACTTTTTTACCGAGGAGGCAATCATTCCCATCTCACCGGAACCATTCTTTGAAGGGAATTCGCTGTCGTAACGACCATCAGACAAGGATTTCCGGAAATCGCGTATTTCCCTGGTCATACAGGCACTGAGGAACAGAAGTCCAACCAATAACAGGATTCCGGATCGTTTCCTTTGTTTGCGCATAAAGGGCCGTTTTGCAAGCAATATTCAAATATACGAATATTGTCGTAGGATGCATGCCCTGGTGAATCAACGACACACTTATTACCTGAAACAGGGTATGCTGAACTTCCTGTCAGGAAAAAGTACCCGGTGATTAATCATTAAAATCTGATACCCAGCTCTTTAAGTTGTGTTTCGGAGATTTTGGCAGGAGTCTCGGCCATCACGTCTCTGCCGGCGTTATTTTTCGGGAAGGCCATGAAGTCGCGGATGGAGTCGCCTCCGCCGAAGATGGTGCACCAGCGGTCGAATCCGAAAGCGATGCCACCGTGGGGAGGAGCGCCGTATTCAAAGGCATTCATGAGGAAGCCGAACTGGTATGCGGCTTCTTCGTCGGTAAATCCGAGCACCTCGAACATCTTTTTCTGCAGGTCCTTGTTGTGGATCCTGATTGATCCGCCACCGATTTCCACGCCGTTGATCACCATATCGTAAGCATTGGCCCTGACGGCGCCGGGATTGGTATCCAGCATCGGGATGTCCTCGGGGCATGGCGAAGTAAAAGGATGATGCATGGCATAATAGCGCTGATCTTCTTCGTTCCATTCGAGCAGAGGGAAGTCGATCACCCATAGGGGTTTGAAATCACCGGCTTTCCGGAGTCCGAGGCGGTTACCCATCTCGAGCCGGAGTTCGCCAAGGGCTTTGCGGGTTTTTTCGGCAGGGCCTGCCAGGATCAGCATCAGGTCGCCCGGTTGCGAGCCAAAGGCTTCCGCGATCTTCTTCAGATCGTCGGGGGTATAGAATTTATCGACAGATGATTTCAGGGTTCCGTCGGGTTGGTATTTGATGTAAATGAGGCCACCGGCGCCCACCTGCGGACGTTTCACAAAGTCGGTCAGTTCATCCAGTTGCTTGCGCGAATAATCTCCGGGTTGCGGAACATTGATCCCCACTACCAGACCGGCTTCATCAAAGACCTTGAACGACTTGCCTTTCACGAGGTCAGTGATCTCCGTAAAGGTCATTCCGAAGCGGATATCCGGCTTGTCGGAGCCATATAGTCTCATGGCGTCGGCATAGGACATGCGGGGAAAATCAGGCATATCCATGTCCAGGATGACTTTGAAGAGATGTTTTGCCAGTCCTTCAAAAGTATTCAGGATATCTTCCCGGGTAACGAACGACATTTCACAGTCGATCTGGGAGAACTCAGGCTGGCGGTCAGCACGGAGGTCTTCATCGCGGAAACACTTCACGATCTGGAAATAGCGGTCCATCCCGGCCACCATCAACAGTTGCTTGAACGTTTGAGGAGACTGGGGGAGGGCGTAAAATTTGCCCTGTTCCATGCGGGAGGGAACCACGAAGTCGCGGGCGCCTTCGGGCGTGGAGCGGATGAGATACGGTGTCTCCACTTCGATGAATTGCTGGGAATTCATGTAATTCCGGGTGGCGATGGCCATCTTGTGACGCAGTTCGAGGTTCCTGCGGTTCATGGGACGGCGCAGGTCGAGGTAACGGTATTTCATCCGGAGTTCTTCTCCTCCGTCGGTGTTGTCTTCGATGGTGAACGGAGGGATTTTGGAAGTATTCATCACTTCCAGGGAATCCACGAGGATCTCGATGTCGCCCGTAGGCATCTTGGGGTTTTTGTTGCTTCGTTCTGCCACTTTCCCGGTTGCCCGGATGACGAATTCTCTTCCCAGCTGGCGGGCTTCTTCGCACAACGGGGCGTTCACTTCCATGTTGAAAACGAGCTGTGTCATTCCGTATCTGTCACGGAGATCGATGAAGGTCAAGCCTCCCATTTCGCGGCTGCGTTGCACCCATCCGCACAGGGTTACACTCTGTCCGGCATGGCTCATCCGCAGTTCACCGCATGTATGTGTTCTTAGCATCTGCTTAAGTATAAAACAGGTGCAAAATTAGAAAAAATCAGGCTATCCTTTTCCCCTGATGAGGAAGGAAGTGAAGACAGATCATTTCACGGCAACCCTCAAACCTTCCGAATGTGCCGAAAACTCCGGAGCATACATGCATTGCACGGTGGTGATCCCGTTGGAAAAATTTCCGGCGTTGTTGGCTTTCAACGGATATTCGAAGACATGGGTGCCTTTCGGCAGCCGGTCGAAGAAGAAACCGGCCGACAGATCGCCGATGGCCTGATAGTAACCCAGGCCGTCCTGGTAGCGGTACCCCGACAAGGCGGAAGAGGTGATCCGGGATGATTCCGGCGAGCCTTGTACCGGTGGTTCCAGCCCGGCGGAACGCATGTCTTTCATATGGACAAATTCCAGGTCGCGGTCGACGGAAAGGACAATCCGCACTTTTACTTTATCTCCCGGTTGCAGGATATTGGTGTCGGACAGGCTATACAGTGCCGGTCCATTAGGGGTGTTTCGTTCCACCAGCACCTCACGGCTCACCTTCAACGGGCTTTGTTGCGAAGTGACCTTATCGGCGTTCTCGAAATATTGCCAGTAGAGTCCTCCCCACGCCACCCCCTCGGATGATTTTGTCACGCTTATTTGCGCCATTTCCGGGGTGATCTCACTGCCGTTCCACGACATCCGGAAATACCCGGTGCCGGCCTCCGCTTGGTTATCCTTCAGGTTGGAAGGATTGATCTCTTCTTTTCCGAGGCGGATCTTTACCTGTGGATCTTCCGCCAGCCGGTCAGCGCCGCGCAACAGGAGCGCGTAGCATGCGTCAACAGTGGCCCTGTTGCTCTTCCACAGTTGGGTTTGTTTCTGTTTCAACAGCCAGACATTCATCTCATCCACGGCTTGACGATCGTGGTTGACTTCATCAAAGGCTTCGATTAACATGACCTGTGTCTCTACAGGTGTCTGACTCCAGAAATATCCCGGGCGGATCGCCCAGTACTTGCCCATCTCTGCCGAAGAGAGCGATTTCTCATTCAATGATTTCAAAATGCCGGACGGGGTGTTGAGATCTCCTGAACGATTCAGCGCCACCGCGATCATTCCCTGAAGCATCAGATCCTGCGATAACCAGTATTTGGCGGCCTGCCGGGTGAAATTGTCCAGCGTTTCGTTGTAATCCGGAGTGTTATGTTGTATTCCGAAAGCAGGATCACGGAAGAACGAAAGCGCGTAGAGGTACTGGACCTGGATGGAGGAGAGATGGTTTTCGTCCATTTTGTCCGGGAACTCGGTTTTAA
>Ga0209098_1004708_pt1 | contig 10505 bp, 9 predicted proteins | sample AD_JPNHW1_MetaG_FD_184429 | JGI IMG/M metagenome (GOLD analysis project Ga0209098, IMG submission 184429) | Active sludge microbial communities of municipal wastewater-treating anaerobic digesters from Japan - AD_JPNHW1_MetaG (SPAdes) (version 2) | ecosystem: Engineered > Bioreactor > Anaerobic >... | reverse complement strand
GAGTACTTCGTAGTCGGCCACTTTTTTCCCTATTTCCCAGTATAGTTGCGGAACTACATAATCGATGGTTCCTTCACGCAGCCATTTCAGTATATCGGCATAGAGGTCGTCATAGTTGGTTATTCCGGCGTGTGTTGCTGAACCTTGCGCGTCGGTATTGTCATTGCGCCATACACCAAACGGACTAACACCAAACTGAACCCAGGGTTTCATGTCTTTGATGGTTTTCTGCAGTTCTTCAATAACCATGTTCACGTTATTTCTGCGCCAGTCGGCTTTATTGGTGAAACCGCGCGGATTAGCCCGGAAGGTTTCTTCATCCGGAAAATCCCTGCTCCCTTCGGGGTAGGGGTAAAAGTAATCGTCAAAGTGCAGCCCGTCAATATCATAATGTTCTACTATATCTTCCACCACTTTGTTCAGGAATTCGCGTGTTTCGTCCAGACCCGGATTGAAATAGTATTTATCACCATATTTTACAATCAGATCTTTGCTCTTGTAGTAAATATGGCTTTTGTCGAGACGGTTTATCTGCCCGGCAGCATTGGTTACACGGTAAGGATTTACCCATCCGTGAACTTCCATGCAGCGTTTATGAGCTTCTTCAATGATAAACTGAAGTGGATCGTAAAACGGATTGGGACGTTGTCCCTGTTTGCCGGTGAGGTAGTTCGACCAGGGCTCAAGTTCCGAAGGATAAAAACTGTCGGCGGTGGGACGTATCTGAAGCACGATGGTGTTGATGTTGCATTCTTGCAGATCATCGAGCATTTTACGCATTTCTATGCGTTGCTGAGTAGGTGTAAGTCCGCTCTTGCTTGGCCAGTCAATATTGGCGACAGTGGCAATCCACACAGCCCGCATTTCGCGTTTCTGATATTTCTGGGCTGTAAGACCGGTTGATATAATTATTAGAAGTAAAGCCGTAAAGATTTTTCTGAAATTCATATGGCAGTTTGGAATTATTGATATTTTTTACGAAGACCCACAAAAGTAAAAAATTATTTGATGTCATGCAAACTGTAATATTTACCGGATCCTAGAGGAATAATTACAGAACTTTCTTTCATTTCAGACCGCAAATGGATTATTTATTGAAAAATCGGATGTGTCGTCATGAAAAATACTAATTTTGCATAATGCAACACTTCCTGAAAAAACTAAATACCTCACTTGCGGATATGTATTCCGAAGCTGAATTACATATGATCGCGAATTTATTGCTTGAAAATATTACAGGTCTTTCACGTGTCCAACTCCTTTCCAATAAAGATTTGATCTTAAATGATGAGAAAAATATACTTGCCGACCGTTATCTTCTGCAACTGAAAAACCATGAACCGATACAATATATATTAGGTGAAACCGAGTTTTACGGGTTGAAATTCAAAGTTAATCCTTCCGTTTTGATTCCAAGGCCGGAGACCGAAGAACTGGTGGAGTGGGTAAGCCCCCATCCCCTTCGGTACTTCCCCCACAAGGGGGAAGGAATGGAAGAGATAGGTGTCTTTAAGTCCCCCAGGGGGGATTTAGGGGGCTTTTTTTTAGATATTGGTACCGGGAGTGGATGTATAGCTGTTTCCTTAAAAAAGAAATTTCCCTTTGCAAATGTTGCGGCAATGGATATTTCATCTGAAGCGCTGGAGGTTGCTCGCGAAAACGCGAAAATCAATCACCTGGATATTGAATTCATTCAGGATGATATATTAAATCCCGCGCCAACCGACCGAAAGTGGGATCTCATTGTCAGCAATCCGCCTTACATTCCCGCATCCGAACACAGTGAAATGGATAAAAATGTCACCGACTTTGAACCGCATCTGGCGCTGTTTGTTCACGACAATGATCCGCTTATTTTCTACAGGAAAATTGCCGAATTTGGAATCACTCATCTTTCCCCCGGAGGCAAAATTTTTTTCGAAACCCACCAAAACTTGGCACATGAATGCAAACTGCTCCTCGAAGCGCATGGTTTTATTAATGTCGAAGTCCGAAAAGATATCTCCGGAAATGACCGAATTGTGAGAGCTTCAAAAAAAAATGATAAATCCGATTTATTGTAAAAAAGTCTGAATTAAGAAAAGGTACGATGATAGATTTCTAAAAAAAACAACCCCAGCTAATATAAACTGAGGTTGAAATTATGTCTGTCTGAAAAATTGTAATTTATCAGTTTTGATTACATTCTATCCGGTACTTCTATTCCTAATAACCCCATGCCGGTTTTAATTACGTTACCGATAGATGCGGACAGTACGAGACGAAAATTGCGCAGATCCTTGTTTTCTTCCTTCAGTATGGAGTAATCGTGATAGAACTGATTGAACTCTTTCACAAGCTCGTAAATATAGTTGGCTATCAGTGCCGGACTGAATTCATCACCCGCCTGTTTCACTGTTGCGGGGAATTCGGTCAGCAGTTGTATCAGGTATTTCTCTTTTTCTGATAATACTGTTTGCACATTCAATGCTTCATTATAATTTATTCCCAGATCTTCCGCTTTCCGGAGCACCGATTTTATTCGTGCGTGGGTATATTGTATAAAAGGTCCGGTGTTACCGTTGAAGTCAATGGATTCCTTCGGATTGAAGGTCATGTTTTTCTTCGGATCAACTTTAAGTATAAAGTATTTCAATGCGCCCAAACCAACCATCCGCGCGATATTCTCAGCTTCTTCCTCCGATACTCCGTCAAGCTTCCCGAGTTCCTGCGAAGTCTCACGGGCAGTCGTAACCATTTCTTCAATCAGATCATCGGCGTCAACCACAGTTCCTTCACGACTTTTCATTTTCCCTTCGGGCAATTCTACCATTCCGTACGAGAAATGTACAAGTCCTTTTCCCCATTCAAATCCCAGTTTATCCAGTAGAATGGAAAGCACCTGAAAATGATAATTTTGTTCATTACCTACCACATACACCATTTTATTAATGGGATAGTCGTCGAAGCGAAGTTTCGCTGTACCTATATCCTGGGTCATGTAAACCGATGTCCCGTCGGCGCGAAGGAGCAGTTTCTCATCCAGTCCGTCGTCAATCAGATTTGCCCACACCGAACCGTCTTCCCGCTTGTAGAATACACCTTTCTGCAAACCTTCTTCCACCTTCGATTTACCTTCGGTGTAGGTTTCGGATTCGTAGTATATTTTATCAAAATCAACCCCCATTTTTCGGTAAGTTTCATCAAAGCCTGCATATACCCAGCCGTTCATCATCTGCCACAGCGAGCGTACTTCTTCATCACCCTGTTCCCATTTCAGCAACATATCCTGTGCCTGTTTGATGAGCGGAGCTTCTTTTTTGGCATCTTCCTCACTCAGGCCTTTTTCCATCAGTTCCCTGATTTCGGCTTTATATGCCTTGTCGAATTCCACGTAGTATTTACCTACCAGATGGTCGCCTTTCATGGCGGATCTTTCTGGTGTTTCTCCGTTACCGAAAAGTTTCCAGGCAAGCATTGACTTGCAGATGTGTATACCCCGATCATTAACGATATTGGTTTTCACCACTTTCCATCCGTTGGCTTTCTGTATTTCGGCAATGCTGAAGCCCAGCAGGTTGTTGCGGATATGTCCGAGGTGGAGGGGTTTATTGGTGTTGGGCGAAGAGTATTCAATCATCATCAGTGCAGCATCGTCCTGTGGTTCGGTTGTTCCGAATTCAGGCAGTTGATGTATTTCTGCCAGTTGCCCAATCCAGTACGATGTATCGATGCTGAAATTGACAAATCCTTTGATGATGTTGTATTTTTCAATAATTTCGAATCGCGACTTCAGCCAGGCACCGATTTCTTCACCGGTTTGTTCGGGCGATTTGCGGGCAAGTTTAACGAATGGAAAAACCACAAGGGTAATATCTCCTTCGAATTCTTTCTTCGTTTTCTGAAACTGTATGATATCCGGTGTTATCGTCTGGCCGTAAAGTTCGCTTATTGCCTGTATTACACCTCCTGTTAATGTTGATTCTAAGCTCATATTTGTGTCTTATTGTTCTTGTTATAAATAGAAAATTCCCCCAAAAGAGTGCTGATAATCACTTCTTTTTTTGAAAGTGCAAATATACGGAATTTCTGTTGTACCTGAAAAATAAAAAAAGGGCACTCAGTCAAGTGTCCTTTTTAATACGTTCAGTTTAGCTGTTGACTATTTAACTGCATCAGCCAAATCGGCACCGGCTTTAAATTTAGCAACTTTCTTTGCCGGAATTTTCAGAGATTTTTTTGTGGAAGGATTGATGCCTGTACGTGCGGCACGTTCAGCTACAGAGAAAGTTCCGAAACCAACCAGACTTACTTTCTCACCTTTGGCCAGTGAGCCGGTGATACTTTTAATGGTAGCGTCGAGCGCTTTTTTTGAGGCAACCTTAGTCATACCGGATGCTTCTGCAATTGCATTGATCAGTTCAGCTTTGTTCATAATTCTTTAAGTTTTTAGATTATAAGTAAATAGAAGATTTTTATATGCCACAAATGTAGAGAATTGAAAATCAAAAAGCAATCATTTCGCAAAATAAATGTTGTTTTTTTCTAAATATTCTGCAATTTATGTTCGGCAACAGCAGTTTGAAGTTTTTTTAGTAATTTTGTAAATTCAAAAAAATGTTTTAGTTGACAAATTATATCTCATTTCCAAGTGTTTAGATGATTTTTTCTGAATGTAAAAATACTGTTTATGAATAATTACCGATCCTCTTTTTTCTCAAACATACCTCCGATTGTCAAAAATATACTAGCCATAAATGTTGTATTGTTTGTGGCTACAATCCTGCTTCCGGGAATTCTGGAACGCCGGGGTATCAGCATTGATTTGAACGATGTGATGGGCATGCACTATTTCGCGTCCCAAAAGTTCAATCCGGCTCAGATGATTACATATATGTTTATGCACGGTTCTTTTTCACATATTTTTTTCAATATGTTTGCCGTGTACATGTTTGGCGGGATACTCGAAAGGGTGTGGGGACCTAAAAAGTTCCTGATTTTTTACCTGGTAAGCGGACTGGGAGCAGCCATCGTACAGCAACTGTTCTGGTATTTCGAGTTTCATACTGTTGTTTCGGCTTTTAATTCGGCAATATCTTCTGGTTCTGTAGATAGCTTGAGAGCTTATTTTAGTGGGGATATCTCAGGAATGACTGTTCTGGATGTGATCAAACAGAAAGATCTGCTGTTGAATATGCCAGTTACCATTGGTGCCTCGGGCTCAGTATTCGGATTGCTGCTAGCTTTCGGTTGGCTTTTCCCCGAAGAAAGGCTTTTTCTTATGTTTATACCGGTACCCATTAAAGCTCGCTGGTTTGTTCTTGGTTATGGTGTGGCGGAACTGTTTCTGGGTGTGGCTCAGTTCTCTGGCGATAGCGTGGCGCATTTTGCTCACCTGGGTGGTATGTTATTTGGCGCACTGCTTATATATTACTGGAAGAAGAAAGGAAGACTTTATAGTTAACTAAGAATACCGACGTACATTCTGTAATCAATTTTTAAATATTACGATACACAATGAATATATTCGATAACTTAAGACTTACCTATAAAAACGGGAATACGCTGATAAAATTGATTTATCTGAATGTTGCCGTGTTTTTACTTATAAATATTTTTCTTGTAATTTTCCGTTTGTTCAATATTGATGCATCGGAATATATCAATTGGCTGGCAATTCCCTCCAATCTGAATAAATTACTCAGTCATTTCTGGACGCCTCTTACCTATATGTTTCTTCACAAGGGTTTCTATCATATTTTATTCAATATGCTGATGCTCTTCTGGTTCGGCAGGTTGTTTCTGACCTACTTTTCGGAGAAACAGTTGCTGTCACTTTATATTCTCGGAGGGTTAATTGCTGCATCAGTTTATGTGATTGCTTATAATGTATTCCCATATTATTCGGCTGCAGCATATTACAGTGTGTTGCTCGGAGCTTCGGGTTCTATCATGGCAATCGTCGTGGCTACGGCTGTTCGAGCTCCGAATGCCGAAATGAACCTGTTGCTGATTGGCAGGGTGAAACTTATTTACATAGCAATTATTACGGTGCTAATCAGTGTGTTCAGCCTCACCGGAAATAATGGAGGCGGCGAAATGGCTCATCTTGGAGGTGCCCTTACAGGTTATTTGTTTGCCGTTACTTATAAAAAAGGAACAGATATTACTTACTTTATCACCCGTATTGTTGACTTTTTTGTAAATTTGTTTCGTCCAAGACCGAAGCAAAAAGCTCCGAAATTCCATTCGCAACGAATGTCGCCGCAGGAATATAACCAGCAAAAAGCGCGAAACGAAGCCGAAATAGACCGGATACTTGATAAAATAAAAACCTCGGGTTACGAAAGCCTGAGTGCCGACGAAAAAAGAAAACTTTTTGAAAAAAAATAGCATTAAAGGAAGACCCATGACCGCTTTTATAAAGTGGATAATGGTACTTGTCAATATCACAGCTGTGCTGGCTTTGGGATTGGTGAAAATTGGCTCGCTCATAAGTCCCGAAAAACTCCTTCTGCCTGCTTATGCATCACTTTTTCTTCTGCCGTTGATAATTATCAATGTTTTTTTTATCGTGTTTTGGATATTCTGCCGTAAATGGTATCTTCTGATTTCACTTATTGCCATAATAATATTTTATGGAACTGTTAAAAGTGCTTTTCCGGTTAACCTGGCAAAACCTGATATTGATACAGTTTCAACGAAAATTAAAGTGCTGTCATACAATACGATGAATACAGGAATGATGAAGAAGCATAAAAAGAATGATCCAAATCCTGTAATAAAATATATTCTTGATACAGATGCCGATGTTGTGTGTCTGCAGGAATGTGCTATCAGCGAAAATAGCTATCAGTTCAATTACGACGACTTCGAACGGATCTTCAAAATATATCCCTACAAACATGTGAGTTTTCAGCTCAATAAGTGGAGTATGGGTATCGGGCTGGTTACTTTATCAAAATACCCGATTATTGAAAAGCGAAATGCAGGTTATAAATCAATTTTTAACCTGACCATTTATACAGATATTATAGTGGGAGAGGATACTCTGCGAATTGTGAATAATCACCTGGAATCAAATCGGATTACAGCACAGGATATACAGATGACATCGAAACTGAAAGATGGGTTTGATACTGATGAACTGGGTTCGGTTACAAAATACCTGTCGCAAAAACTGAGTGTTGCATACCGCGTAAGAGCTCAACAGGCCGACGTTGTCGCAAAACTGATTAGGGAATCACCTTATAAGGTAATCTCCTGTGGCGATTATAACGATGTACCGTCGTCATATGCATATACTAAAGTGCTGGGAAATTTGAAAGACTCTTTCAAAGAAACAGGCAACGGACTTGGCTGGACATTTGAGCATTCGTTCTATCGGTTCAGAATAGATTACATCATGTACGATAAGGCTTTTCAGTCGGCAAATTATAAACGGGGTAACCTGAAAGCTTCCGATCATTATCCGATACAAACAGATTTGTATTTATTGAAGAATAGATAAATCCATGATTTTTTTTCGTAACTTTGCAACTCTTTTTTGAAGGTGAAATTATTTACTAAATCTAAATACTAAACTTAAAAAAAATAATCTTATGAATGTACCGGCTAACCTGAAGTACACCAAAGAACATGAATGGGTACGCGTTGAAGGCGAATTTGCCTTTGTTGGAATTACTGACTTTGCGCAGAGCGAATTAGGCGAAATCATATTTGTCGAAGTGGAAACTGTAGGCGAAACAATTGATCAGGGAGAAGTTTTCGGTTCTGTTGAAGCCGTTAAAACTGTTTCTGACTTGTTCCTCCCGATTTCGGGCGAAATTCTCGAATTCAATGCAAATCTGGAAGATGCTCCCGAACTTGTAAACAACGATCCTTACGGCGAAGGCTGGATTGTGAAAATTTCCTGCTCCAATGTTGCAGAAGTTGACGGACTGCTTTCAGCAGACGAATATAATGCACTGATAGGTTAAGAATTTTGTTGTCTATGTTTGATAGCAAAGTCAGACAATAATAAAACTCAGAGTGGATATGAATGCAAAAGTGAGTATCATTATGGGCAGTACTTCCGATCTTCCGGTAATGGACAAAACGGCAAAAGTTCTGGATGAATTTGAAATTCCCTTTGAAATGCAGGCACTCTCGGCGCATCGTACGCCCGCAGAAGTGGAAATCTTTGCAAAAGGAGCCTGCGACAGAGGCATACAGGTAATAATAGCTGCCGCAGGTATGGCTGCTCATCTCCCCGGAGTGATAGCTTCCATGACTACAGTACCGGTTATTGGCGTGCCAGTCAATTCATCCCTCGAAGGGCTGGACGCTTTACTGGCTATCGTACAGATGCCTCCGGGCATTCCGGTGGCTACCGTTGGTATCAATGGCGCTATGAACGCCGGCATACTGGCTGTGCAGATTCTATCTGTAGGTAATGAAACATTACAAAAAAAACTGGTTGATTATAAGGAAGATCTGAAAAATAAAATTGTAAAGGCAAATGACGAACTAAGCAAAATAGAATATAAGTTCAAGGTGAATTAAACTGCATGGGAGACGTTTCAATCAGTCAATATTTACTTACTACTATCTATTTTACTGTTATGTTTTCCCTTCAATATTTCAGTTGATTGGTGGAATACAGGTACTAAGAAAAAAAACTCACTTTCTTTGTTGAAAGTTTCAGCTATCAGTTGTGGAAGTTTAGTCGCAATTGCTGGTATAAATTTTCTTATTTTAATATTCAGAACAAAGCAAACCCTAAATCATGATGGATTATGGATTGTCGGGATAGGCGCATTGTTTGTGATGGGATTAATTTTGATTTTACTTATTTCAGGCATTCAGAGCCCGATTTTAATAAACCAAAAAAAGAAAGAATATATAACTTTAAAATAAAAATGATTATGCAAACGATTGACAAATTTAATTTTGCCGGTAAAAAAGCATTTGTTCGTGTTGACTTCAATGTTCCTGTTGATGAAAACTTCAACATCACCGATGATACACGTATCCGTGCTGCAATGCCGACTCTGAAAAAGATTATTGCTGATGGTGGAAGGCTGATTATTGCCTCACACATGGGACGTCCCAAAAAAAATCCGGATCCTAAATATTCGTTGAAAGTCATTGTTAACCGGGTTTCTGAACTTCTCGAAGTACCTGTGAAATTTGCTGCAGACTGTATGGGCGAAGAAACTGAAAAAATGGTTGCTGAGTTGAAAGACGGTGAAGCGCTGTTGCTCGAAAATCTTCGTTTCTATGCTGAAGAAGAAGGCAAACCACGCTTGCCCGAAACTGCAACCGAAGACGAAAAAGCAGCAGCCAAAAAGGAAGTAAAAGCTTCACAAAAAGAATTTACTAAAAAACTGGCTTCTTATGCCGACTGTTATGTAAACGATGCATTCGGTACTGCTCACCGTGCACACGCTTCAACCGCTCTGATAGCCGATTACTTTGATGCCGACAATAAAATGTTTGGTTTCCTGATGAACAAGGAAGTAACAGCTGTAGATAAGTTGATGGATAATCCTGCACGTCCGTTTACAGCTATCATGGGTGGTTCGAAAGTATCTACAAAAATTGAAATTATTGAAAATCTGCTCACCAAAGTTGATAATCTGATTATCGCAGGTGGTATGACATATACCTTTACCAAAGCATTGGGAGGTAAAATCGGGATATCGCTTTGTGAAGATGATAAACTTGAACTGGCGCTTGAATTGATTGAGAAAGCTAAACAGAATAATGTAAATCTGGTTCTAGCTGTCGATGCAAAAATTGCAGATGCTTTCAGCAACGATGCAAATACCGGTTTTACACCCGTTGGTGAAATCCCTGATGGTTGGGAAGGTCTGGATATCGGTCCTGAAACTGAAAAGATATTTGCAGATGTTATCAAGAGTTCAAAAACAATACTCTGGAACGGACCTACCGGTGTATTTGAATTTGAAAACTTTACCCATGGATCACGCGCTGTTGGCGAAGCAATAGTTGAAGCAACCAAAAACGGTGCATTTTCACTCGTAGGTGGAGGTGATTCTGTTGCTTGTGTAAATAAATTCGGTATTGCCGATAAAATGTCATACGTATCAACAGGTGGTGGTGCTCTTCTCGAAGCTATCGAAGGACTTGTATTGCCCGGAATTGCAGCCATTAAAGGCTAATTGATATACAAATAATTTTCAAAAAGCCGGACAATGAAAATTGACCGGCTTTTTGTGTGTTTAATCAGTTGATTTGAATATATTGTCAGCAATAAAAGTACTTATCCACGAGGTTCTGGAGCATCTCCGGTTGCGCAGCAATTTCTTCTCTTATTTTCTTATCATTAAATGATTTTAGCTGATTTATTATATTGTTAATGGCTGCTTCACTGAACACACCGTGTTTTATGTAAGTTTCCCTGTTTTTATCCAACAATTCAGCGGACTCAAAACAAGAAGTCGGTAAATGTTCAAATCCATTGGTCTTAGCTTCATTTCCCGATTTGTGAATATCCACATCCACATATTTCTTATCTGCAA
>Ga0209098_1004706_pt1 | contig 10512 bp, 7 predicted proteins | sample AD_JPNHW1_MetaG_FD_184429 | JGI IMG/M metagenome (GOLD analysis project Ga0209098, IMG submission 184429) | Active sludge microbial communities of municipal wastewater-treating anaerobic digesters from Japan - AD_JPNHW1_MetaG (SPAdes) (version 2) | ecosystem: Engineered > Bioreactor > Anaerobic >... | reverse complement strand
GTATGACAATATTTGAATAGCAACAAAAGTTATTTCAAATTGACTTATCTTTGCAAGCCGATTTACAAGCAGATGACAACATCATTTGAATACTTAAACAGATTATTAATACACTAAGAAAAATACGAATCCATGCAACGCATAAAATTCAAACTAATCTACCCGAAATGGGAAAAACTGGAAGGACAAACAACTTTTAATCTGCCTCCTCACGGGCCGGTGGTTATGGCTGCCGCATTACCCGAATATGTTGATGTAGAATTTGTCGATGAAAATGTAGACGACCTTAAATATGACAACGACGCAGACTTTGTTGGAATTTCCATGATGCTCACCAGCCAGATAAAACGTGGATGGGAAATCGCCACCGAATACCGCAAAAGAGGCAAAAAAGTGATTTTTGGCGGAATATCCACCATGCTGCACGCCGAAGAAACCATGGAATATGCCGATGCTATTTTCCTTGGCGAAGCCGAAGGACGTATGGAAAAGGTTTTCGAAGATTTTACCAACAACAAAATGCAAAAAGTTTATAATTACCTTGCTGTGCATCCCGACATCAATACCATTGGCCCTGCCCGCAGAAGTATTTTAAACACTGAAAAATATTACCACAAAGGAGTGCGTATGGTCGATCTGTTCCATGCCTCACGTGGCTGTAAGTACAATTGTTATCCTTGCGCGGTAGCTTATCTTGGTGGAAAATGCTTTCGCCCCCGCCCTATCGACCGCGTGGTTGAAGAATTAGCTACCATTGACAATAACAGGCTTTTTATCGTTGACAACTCACTTGCACAGGATAAGCAATGGGAAATGGACTTGTTCAGGGAGATGATCCCTTTCAAGAAAAATTGGTGCTCGCACCCCATCGAAGATGACGATGAAGTACTGGATCTGGCTGCCCAGGCAGGAGCCTGGTTTGTATATCAGGCGGTATTCGACACTTCCGATTATATCCGCGACAGGGTAAAACGTTACCACGACCATGGTATTGCTGTGGAAGGAACGATTTTGCTCGGCACCGACGACCACACCGAGGACGACATAAAACGGCTGATCGACTTCCTGCTCGAAATCAACCTCGACCTCGCCGAGTTTACCGTACTTACGCCTTTCCCACACACCAAAGCCTACGACGACCTGCTCAGGCAAAACCGCATCATCGATAAAGACTGGAATCATTTTAATGCCGGCAAGGTGGTTATTCAGCCTAAACAAATGACTCCTGAAAAACTCCAGGAATTATACCATTATGCATGGGATACTTTTTACAAAGACGAAACCCAGTCGGAAAAAATGTTTAAGCTTTTCCGCTCGGTCATCATGAAAGAAATTGCCAACGGCACCTACAAACCCATTCGAGAAGAATTATCAAGAAGCAGTTTTGGAAAAAAAGTAAATAGATAATCAAAAAAGCTCACCCGGTATTATGATTAAGCATTTCAACAAAGAAAATAATTCTGAATACTTTACTGAAGTATATGATTTCAAAGGTCAATGGGATGTTCCTTCACGCTGCGGCTTAAAAATAGTGAAAAACAACGCGCAAACCATTGTCATTGCCACCGAACTCTACGCTGAAAACCCCGGCACCTCGGTAACCAATTTCTGCGCCCCCCTGGCAACACAAATTTGCTCCGAGTTTGCCATTGACCATAACAAGGTCATTTTTATTGTGCACACGCCGGATGCTAAATCAAAACTGACATTTTTAAATGAAAGTTTTTTTCAGGTTGACTTTTCGTGGACCGGCTCCAAATTTACGGACCCCAAATGGGCACAAATCGAAAAAACAAAAGTTGACGAACTGATTGGCATTCCGCAAAAACAATAATTCTGATCCGCCTCGGCGGACCTAATTCTTAAATCATAATTCTGAATTCATAATTCTGAAATCTGAAATTTAAATATGTTTGAATATCGATTATCGGTGCGTGGCTACGAACTGGATTCATACAAGCACGTAAACAATGCCGTGTACCTAAACTATTATGAACAAGCCCGCTGGCAGCTTATGAAAGAAACCGGCCTCCTCGAAAAACTCCAGCACGAAAAAATTCTGGTGGTTGTTACCGAAATCAATATCAGGTATTCCAAAGAAGCCCGTCTGTTTGACAATATTCTCATCAAAAGTAAAGTGGAATTTTCGGGACCATACATCGTCTTTAAACAATATATGTTCAACGAAGATGAGGATATTCAGATTTCGCACACCACCGTTAAAACCATCCCGCTGAATCAGGACAGGGTGCCCTGCGGCCTTGCTAAGGAATACGAAGTATTACTCGCCAAAAACAACTGAAATTGTCCCAATCAGCTAATATCCTTATCGAAAAAAAAGGCTGTATTTCAGTGTTGAAAATAAACAGCCCCCCGCAAAACTATCTGAAATCTCCTTCCTTTATCAGCAAAGAACTATTGTACAATATCGCTGATGACCAGGAAATAAAAGGGATAATCATCACCGGCACAGGGCGTCACTTTTCAGCCGGCGCCGACCTGGAAAACCTTTTTGAGCTGGTAAAATATCCTGATATTCTTAAACAAGAAATGACAGCCGGCTCGGAATTGCTTGAACAAATATCAGAATTAAAAATCCCTGTCATCGCGGCAATAAATGGTGTTTGCTGGGGCGGAGGGCTGGAAATTGCCCTGTCGTGCCATATACGGTTTGCTTCGGCAAAAGCTCTTTTTGCGTTTCCTGAAATAAATTCCGCATTATTGCCCGGTTTGGGTGGCATCGTGCGGATGGTAAAAGAGTCAGGAACTTATGCAGCCATAGCTAATGTATTATCAGGAGAAATTTTCGATGCGGAAAAAGCATTAAAATTAAATGTAGTACATCAACTGACGGAAGAAAATGTTTTGGAATATTCATTGAAATATCTGAATAGTATGCTTGAGTCAAAACCTAAAAAGGTGATCGCTTCTATTATGCAGTCAATCCATAATGCCTATAAGCTCCCGCTGCACGAAGCACTGCATGAAGAAACACTTATGTTCTGCGAACTGGCTGAGGAAGAAGCCGCAAGAAGAAAATCCGGATCATTGTAATGTACCAAAGTATAAACTGGCGTTTTGAAGATAATATCGGGTTCATTGAACTGAACAGCCCCCCGGCTAATAGTATGAACAAGCTTTTCTTCTATGAGATCCGTGAACTTACAGATAAGATCCTGAATGATGAACGCGTGAAAGCGATCATAATAAGCGGTGCAGGAAGGCATTTCTCCTCCGGAGCTGATATCAGGGATTTGTTATCGTTTGACACAAGGGTTCCGCAGCAGGCTAAAGATTTTTACATGGCAAACAGCCACACTTTTAAAAGGTTTCATGCAGCTAAAATACCTGTCATTGCCGCCATCAAAGGTGTGTGTATCGGCTCTGCCATGGAACTGGCCATGGCCTGCCATTTTCGCATCGCTGCCGAAAATATTATGCTGGGTTTTCCCGAAGCAAGCTTCAACCTGATGACCGGATGCGGTGGTTCTGTTTATCTTTCAAAATTTACAGGAAAAAAAACTATGATGGAACTGATGCTTAAAGGAAACAACCTGAATGTATCAGAAGCTGAACAATTGGGGCTTATCGACAAGGTGGTCAGGAAAGATGAAATTATCGTAAAAGCAGTTAACTTTGCCCGGCAAATTTATGACAATTATAACCCGGAACTCAGAAACTATTATGTCGGGAAATTTTTAAAATCGAAATAATGTCAGATCACAGGGTTAAAATAACAGGAACAGGGCGGTTTTTGCCAGGCAAGGCGGTTCCTTTTGAAGAAACCGACCGTTACCTGGGTAAAATAACAGACGCTCCGGCATCTGTAAGCAGATGGCTTTCACGTATCAGGCCGGTGATGAAAGAAATGCTTGATATCGGATATTATCATTATGCCATCGACCCCGACACGAGAAAATTCACGGAAGACAATGTCAGTATGGCCGTTAAAGCGGCTCATGCGGCTCTTGAAGCGGCTCAGTTAAAACCGCAGGATATCCAGTTTATTGCCTATGGCAGCGCTCATCAGCATCAGATGCCGACAGCCAGCGTAAGAATACAGGAAGCTCTTGGCATAGAAACCTGTGCCGAAATATCAATTCATGCAAACTGTACTTCTGCATATAAGGCACTTCTGGTTGCTTATGAATTTATAAAGTCAGGCAGGTACGACAATGCCTTGGTTTTGTCATCCGGTATGTCGTCATCAGAGCTTATTGCAGAATATTACAATCAGCCTTTGCTGAAAAAAGAAGAATTGTTCTTACGCTATTTTTTATGTGACGGCGCAGGGGCTTTGGTATTGCAGAAAGCAAGCGATCAAAAAGGCCTGTTTGTTGAAAATGTGTTTATGGAATCTGTCGGCGGTAAAAAGCCGGCAGCCATGCTCAACAGGCGTCCCGCTTACTGGCAAAATCCGAAACAGGAGTTTGAAAACGGAGACCATCATCTGGCACAGATGTTCAACGAACAATTGCGTGTTCATTTTCATGATGCAGATGGCTCGGTATTTTACAAAGGCCTGAAACGCATGATTGGCCTATATCAAATCGATATCAGCACCTTAAAATATTTTCAGGTCAACTTCCCTTCAAAGCATATTGCCGAAATGATCATTGAGGAATGCAGCCAATTGGGAATACAAAAAGATACACTATACAGTAAAATGAACGACATGGGTTATGTAGGCCCTCCCATGGTTTTCATCTGTCTCGATAAAATTTTGAGAGAAGAAAAACTTGCTCCCAACGACCTGATATTAAGTTTTGTTACCGAAGTCAGCAAATTCATGCAGGCAGGTTTTTCACTTCGATATTATTGATTGATATGACTAACGGAAAAACATACAGCAGAAAGAGAATATTCCTGGTCATGCCCGGACAGAAGTATGTAAATTATTACGGACAGACCGAGCTCTGCAAAATGATGGGCAAAAAAAAGTTCATGGTATCCCTGGCCTTGCCTATGATTGCTGCAATCACTCCCCCCGAATACGAGGTGCGAATCATCGATGAAGAACTGGAACCTTTGCCCGCAGAAATTCCTGAAATAGTGGGCATCTCCACATTGGCTACCACAGCAAAGAGGGCCTATGAAATCGGCGATTGGTACAGATCTCAGGGAGCAACAGTTATTATCGGAGGTCCTTATGTTTCGTTTATGACCGATGAGGCCATCCATCATGCCGATGCCATTGTGATAGGAGAAGCCGAAGGTTCGTGGCGGAAATGCCTCGAAGATTATGAACAGGGATGTCTTCAGAAAATATACGACACACACGAGTATTGCGACTTTAAAGAGACACCCATGCCGCGCTGGGATCTGGTGGATATGAAAAAAGTTTTCCAGGTGGGAATACAGGTATCACGCGGATGCCCTTATAAGTGTGAGTTTTGCCTTGTTACCAATTTGTTCGGGAACAAAATGCGTTACCGCGAAATTTCCAATGTGGTGCAGGAAATTAAATCACTCCCTGTCAGGAAAATGTTGTTCGTGGATGATAACCTGACAGCAAACAAACGTTACGCTCATGATTTGATGAAAGAGTTGATACCCCTTCATATTTCATGGGGTTGCATGTCGAGCATCGAAATTGCCAAAGAAGAGGAGTTGCTTACAGAAATGAACAACGCCGGGTGTTTTAATATCCTTATTGGTTTTGAATCATTAAATGCAGGCAGCCTGTTTGAAACTAAGAAAAAACAAAACCGCGATGCGCTGATCTATGAAGATGCTATCAAAAAGATACATTCTCATGGGATACATATCACCGCATCATTTGTCATCGGTTTTGATAACGACACCCCGGAAGAATTCGACCGCTTATATGAATTTACACAGCGCACAGGCTTATCTTACGTAAACTTTAATATTCTCGGAGCTCCTTATGGCTCTGAATTGCAAAAACGCCTGACCGCCGAAGGCCGCATGTACGATATCGATACGGATATGATGGGCGGCTTGTTCCCTTGCATCCATTATTACAAGATGTCGCAAATTGAATTGTTTGACAAATATCTTGAGACACTTACAAAAATATATTCTTTTGAATCCTTGTATAAAAAGGCGAAAGTGCTTTTTGGCGACGGGTACTTTCGCAAGGCATACAATGACGGGAAACCTGGCGCAGGCTTTGTTATCAAACTGCTGGCAAAACTTTTCAAAGAGTATACCTTTAAACCAGAGCCTTTCAAACGGAAATTCTATAATTATATGATTTCCCTGATCCTGCGCAAAAAAGTGGCTACCGACATGGGATTCTCGCATATTCTCTCCATGACCAGCTATCATAATCACATCAAAAAAATAATCGGGGATGCCGATACGTACCGGACCATGATAAGGAAATATGATATCGGACCGTGGGAAAAAGTAAAGCCAAAAGACCTCTAAAGTAATTCAACCATTGAGGTATTCTCAAAAGAACTTTGTGTAACACTCTTTTTTACGCAGTGTTGCTCTGTCAAATTTTTTCTATACACTGAGCATACAGAGTGGACAAATTGTAATAAATCAATGAACCAATTTCAACACCTTGCTTTCGATTTTATTACCAGTATCAAACACCAATTTAAAGGAATATAAACCTGCCGGAAGTTCTTCCGCATCAAACACCACCTTATGTGTTCCTTTCTGCTGTAACCCATTTTCCAGTTCAGCCACCAATGCTCCCAACACATTATACACCTGTAGTATTACATTGCCATCATCAGGAATTTGGTAAACTATGTTGGCTTGGTCGCTAAAAGGATTTGGGAATCCGCTGATGTTCAAATCCATTTCCGGCGACTCATCTCCTTGTATAAAAAACTTCGGCATCAACAAAAAGGCATCCGTTACCTCCGCACCATATTGATTCCCAATAATACCCGTTCCTGTCAGATTAAATTCCAGTATTCCCGCAGGCAGGTCTTTCAGCGGTTCAAATACAAACGTAATAAGTTGGTCATTGGCCTGTGTCTCAAAAAATTCAGTGGTAGCAAAAACCACCCTGATTTTCCCGTTTTCATCTGTAACAAGCAGGTCGTCATTGCTGGCAATAACCTCTTCCAGAGAGGGATTAATTGCAAGAGCGCCGCCTTTTGTATGCACTGATGGCATAAAAGCCGCCCGCAAACGGTAATCAGCGGCGGGATAATTCAAATCCAGACCTAAAGCTGCGAAATCCTGAACCTTAGTGCTTATCCGAAGAGGTATTTCAAGCAATTCCGGCTTAGGTTTCACTATCATCTCATCGCCGTCAATAATAATTTCGCTTTCAGGCAATGTTTTCATCATATTCCAGTTTATCGCCGAATCCTGATATTTGCTGCTTGAGGCATCGTAATCGCCATAACAAAGGGTTTGCAAGGTAACATTCAGGTTTGCACCAGAAACGGTAACCAAAGTATCAAAAGCCACCCAGTTTCCTTTCGGAAAGTTCACCGCAGGATTATATGGTTGACCAATTTTTGCCCTTAACCTCGCAACATCCAAAGAATTTATACTCGAATTATTATCAACATTAGCTGCTTTCCGGTGTTTCAGGGAGAAGTTTCTCGACGGATCGCTGGTTGTATCATGACCAATCAGGTATTTCATCAGAGCAACATCTATTGCATTAATAGAATTACCCATCTGCATGGTATCTACGGCATATTTATCATAAGAAAGGATGTAGTCTCCATCCGGAACATCAACAAATTCAAATACGCCAACAGCATCGCTGGTATCTCTGGCCACTTCGTTACCGGCAGGCATTGATTTCAAAATTACTACTACATTATTGATAGTGTACTTAACAGGTTCATAAGTAGGTATATTAGGAGCAGAAGCTCCAGCCAACGCTTTGGCGGCATAACGGGTTTTGCCGCTGATGACGTATCCGAAATAAATCGTCACATCGTCCGTAGCGGCACACACACCATTGTCCACAGTGAGGGTATAGGTGGTGGTGGTGGCCGGCGAGGCCAGGGGCTGCGAAACGGCAGGGTTGCTGAGGCCTGTTGCCGGTGACCAGCTGAATGTTCCCGGCCCGCTTGACACATCACCAATCTGTACCGGGATACCGGCATATGCGGCATCGGCGCCCGCATTGGCTATAGGGACAACAGGCTGGGCATTGATCACCACATCGGCAGACCAATCGGAAACACAATTGCCCTTACTAATCGTAAAATTATGTGTTCCGGTGGCAAGGCCGCTGATAATGACCGAGGTTCCTGTCCCGGTGTGATTACCCGGTTCAATTACCCAGCTTCCCCCGATAAGACCTGTCAGTTCCACGCTTCCTGTGGCCATGGTACATGATGGCTGAGTGATAAGTCCCACTAAAGGTGCGCTAGGTATCGGACTGACAGTAACAAGCAAAACATCCGTTTCGGTGCATACGCTTGTCCCAAGCTTTACTAAAAGTTTATAATATGTCGTATCTGTGATAAGCCCTGTGAAATAAACTGAGGAATCAGCGCCGGGGATATCTGCAAATACAATATTATCGGAAGAACGCTGCCACTGCAGGGTGGCTGCCTCGAAGCCAGTAAGCGGGCCGGCTGTCAGCACAGAACTTCCGCTCACACAAAAAACCGAGGGCGATGCAGTTGCTGTAATGCTGGCAGGCAATACCGTAACAGTGGCTGTAGCCATATCGGCACACTGACTTACGGTATCCAAAGCGGTACATGAATAAACGGTGGTTCCGGCAGAAGCTGTTTTTACATATACTGTTAATGCATTGGTTCCGCTGCTATATGGCATGGTACATGCCGGATCGGTAAATAAATCGCTTGCAGGAGACCACACATAAGTATCAAAGTTTCCTCCAGGAGAGCTCACGGCAATCTGGCCTGCAGCATTGTTACACAATGTCTGGCCAGCCGTCAGGGTTAATACCGGAGGTGTGGCAATGGTGGCCACGACCTCTGTAAGGGTTCCGGCGCATAGCTCGGTAATATCCCAATCATAAAACCAGTCGTAATACAATGTGCTGGCAGCCCCGTTGTTCCAGTTTGAAGTAATGGATACTGCCCCCGAGCTTATTGGATAGGCAAAGCCTGTCGTCTCCTGAACCAATTTATTGGCAGTGTTCATTCCGGAAACAATAATCAGTTTATAATCTGTGCCCGCAGGTACATCATAATTTAAGGCAACAGTCTGTGAAGTGGTACCTGTTCCCGAATTAGGCATAAAAACAACATCGCTGGTACCGGCCACCTGCATTCCAGAGCTATTCAGCAACCTGATGGTCATTAATGCCGGAGCTGAATTCACAGGATACACCTTAACGGCGTTAATAATAATATTCCTGGATGCGCTAAATACCAGGCCGAAGTTACTCCAGCTGGCACCTGTCGTTGCAGCGGGTGATGGCCTGCCTGCAGTGCTTGCTGTATATGTTTCTGCCTCCACATAAAAGGCCGTAGTGGTATCAATAAGGGGAGTAGCCCATGGAGAGCCTGTTCCCAGGAGAGAATCAGCGGCATAATACCATTTTATTACTGCTCCCGGAATAGCCGTAGCCGACAATGTTACACTTCCCAGGCCGCAATGCGAACCGGGTGTTACCGAGGTAATATTTTGAGACAAGGAAAGCAAAACCGGAGTAGAAGTCGTTGAAACCGGACCATTCTGACAAGTTACTATACACCGATAATAAGTATCCGCGTCAGGCATTACATTAAAGCTTGGTGTTGCAGCTCCGGAGATATCCACAAAATTTAACCCATCGGGTGATTGCTGCCATTGATACAACACACCAGTACCGGTGATGGTATGCTGCAGCGAAAGAGTTATTATTTGACCTGTACAAAATGTAGATGCCGTGGCGAGGGTATTTCCCGGAGCGGGTGTAGTGCATGTAAATACAGGCGGGGAAAGGTTTTCATCAGCACCCATATCAGGATAATTCAGGTCGCGAGTCTCACCATCGATATCAAATGTGATGCCGGCCACAGGATATCCGGCGGCGTTCAGCAAGGGGTTGCTGGTATGCAAATCGGTGTTGGAAACAAAGGTAGGATCAGAAGCAATTGAATTCATGTCCTGATTGCCAGTGGCTGTTCGCCAGGCAGCGAGAGAGGTCTGTTCGGCGTTATAAAATCCTGTGAAATTATTGGTACCTGTGGAAATATACAAGTCATTATAATTAGAAGACAAAGACCCTCCGGACCTGTATATACAGTACCTTTTTGAGTTGCCACCGGCAGCAGAAGCATTGTACAGAATATTGTTCAACAGATTAGCGTAACCACCCGCAAAATAAAAGGCCGCAACCGAAGGCATGGCATTTTCACTGATCAGAACTGAATTATAGTAAAAATTAGCCGTTCCGGTACCCGAAACACCCAGGGCCAAGCCCCTGATAGAAATAGTGGTGGAAGGTGTACTAATCCCATGATACAGATCGGAAACCATATTATTATACACATTGGCAGTATATCCGGAATTAATATCAACCCTTATTCCATAAACATAATTTGTTGCCGATACCGAAGTGGTTCCAATGGAATGCACGATATTATTATTAACATGAAT
>Ga0209098_1004705_pt1 | contig 10512 bp, 9 predicted proteins | sample AD_JPNHW1_MetaG_FD_184429 | JGI IMG/M metagenome (GOLD analysis project Ga0209098, IMG submission 184429) | Active sludge microbial communities of municipal wastewater-treating anaerobic digesters from Japan - AD_JPNHW1_MetaG (SPAdes) (version 2) | ecosystem: Engineered > Bioreactor > Anaerobic >... | reverse complement strand
GTTGTAGCACCATTGTTAGGTATGGTAATTTCATTTATTGTATCAACAATAGTTGTGTGGATAAGTCATAAGTTTACGCCATTTACTGTCGACAAGCATTTTCGACGGTTACAGATACTTTCTTCAGCAACCCTTAGCTTAGGGCATGGCGGAAATGATGCGCAAAAATCGATGGGTATTATCTGGGCCGCATTGATTGTTACAGGATACACAACTAAAAACGATCCAATAGCACTTTGGATCATTCTTTCCTGCCAAACGGCAATTGCACTTGGCACATTGTTTGGCGGCTGGAGGATTGTTAAAACCATGGGGCAGAAGATTACTAAGCTTAAACCATTTGAGGGATTTAGCTCAGACATTTCGGGTGCTATGACCCTTTTTGGAGCTACACATTGGGGTATTCCAGTAAGTACAACTCACACTATAACCGGAGCTATCATTGGTGTTGGGTCACGCAAAGGTGTATCAGCTGTAAAGTGGGGAGTAACTAAAAAAATCTTTTGGGCTTGGGTGTTGACTATTCCAATTTCAGCAATGATTGGTGCATTGATGTGCTATTTTTTTAAAGCAATACTATAAGTTTTTAAGCGATAATTCTAAAACAAACATACTATGAATTTCGATAAATTTTTGAAATTTTTCACCCCTAAAGATCATGCTTTCTTTCCGTTGTTTGAGCAAGATGCTCAAAACCTAATTAGAACAACTGAAGTATTAAAACTCCTTATGGCAACAGAAGATCCAGCGCTTCAGGAGAATTATATCAACAAAATTAAAGAGCTTGAAAAGATAGGTGATGATATCACCCATCATATTTTCGATCAGCTGAATAAATCGTTTATTACCCCTTTTGACAGGGAGGATATTCAACAATTTGCATCAAATATTGATGACGTGGTTGATACTATAAATGGAGTAGGACAGAGAATTAGACTATATCGACCCAAGCAATATATTCCAGTGTATGCAGAATTTGCTGAAATTCTATTTCAGGCCGCTCAGGAGATCGAAACATCTGTTACAAACCTGGCTGATCCTAGCAAGAATAAGGATAAAATTGCTCAATCATGTATTACAATCAATACATTAGAAAACAAGGGAGACGATCTTTATCACATTGGTATTTCTACTCTATTTGAGAATGAAAAGGATCCTTTTGAACTTATTAAAAAGAAAGAAATCCTCGAAACTCTCGAGAAATCAGTTGATAAAGCGGAAGATATTTCGGATGCAATTAAAACAATTATGGTAAAATTGGCATAATTACTCATTTCAAATTGTTGAACGGTTTCAAGGTAAACTTGAAACCGTTTTTTATTTTAACCCATTGATAATTAAAAAATTTAGTTCAGTAAAATCCTTTAAATAGACATGAATTGATTTGACAAAAGCTGGTTCGATTTCATACTTTTGACTAAAGTATAAGCTACACAAAAACCCTTGTTCTTTTGTATTTTATCGATAGTTCTTTTTAAGATGTTTTGTTTCTGCTAATAAGAAAAATCATGAGCACGTACTTTTATCTATCAGTAACCCCTGAGGCGTTGATAGCATCTATGCTTCCGCCGATGGAGTTTGGAGCATACATGGCAACCGGAACAAAAAAGCGTAATGTAGGCCAAGCAATATTTTTTGAAGTCGATTTTGAACCAATAAAAGGTATTATTGATTGCGAGTATGTAAATAGTCGCTGTGTTGCAAAACCCGATGGTTCTCCTAAGAGTTCAGTATATATTTCGGTATATCGAGTTCTTGAATCATTACCACTAAACGCTCTTAAATCACTGTATCTTACAGCAGATAATGGTGTTGCGCTGGAACTAAAGAAGGTTGGCTATGATAAAAGTAGCGAACCGAAGAACAAGCTTCATCTCTATCAGGAATTGTGTCCAGTTAACCCATTGGTAGCAAGCACACTTCCTCCTTCAGAATTTCTTCAGTTGATAACTGATGGATCAATTCACATTGTTGTTCCTAAACTACTTTTTGTTGAGTTGAATCTGGGCGAACTTGCTGAAAATCCCCTAGAAGGTTCTGCTGAACACTTACCATATCAGAATGTCGAACATTTAAGGGATTGCCTAGAGATACTTATGACAGAAGATAAAAAACACATAAAAACCGTTCAGCGGTTTTACTCCGACTCATTGCTTTATAGGAATATTAATAGCGGATTCTACCTAGGCGATAAGAATGAAATGCTATACTACCCTTTCCCGAGTTTAACTGAGTTAGAAAAGATGAATTACTATTTCTTTAGAGCGATTTAGTATTTGTTTTTAGGATAAAAGAAAAAGCCGGGGATACCCGGCTTTCAATATTATTAAATCAAATTACATTAATTTCTTTTTGTACTCATTATTCAAATTCCCCTTATCGTTAAACCAAGTACTAAGCCCAAAGAAAGCACCTCTTAATCCTTTTTCAGAATGCGTCTTTAGCAGTTTATCTTTATTTGCCAACTTGGTAAGTGTTGTTGATATAGCCATCCTTACTCTGTCTCTATCGCTATTTGGAATTTGGAATTTTTCAAGAGCGGCTTGGGTTAGAGAACTAGCTAACATTAAAGAGTTCTTTGATCTTATTGTTTCAAGAATAAAATCGTTCCATTTAACCTTTTCCTTTCCTTTCCCCCCTTTTATAGGTTTGCGTAAGGATTTTGGTTTACGTCCTCTTTTTTTTGGTGCTGCCTTTACTGTAATGGCCTTTTTCTTTTTATCACTCTTTTTAGGAGTTGGCTTAGCTTTTACAACTTCTTTCTTTTTTTCTTGTTTAACTTCAGCCTTAACCTCAGCAACCTTTTTCTTTCTACCTCTTTTTGCTGGTTCCTTTTCAACAACTTTTATAACCTCTGCTTTTGGGGGAACAACAACTGGAACTTTATCTTTAGGTTTTCTGCCCCTTTTATTTTTTATTTTTTCGGGTTCTTCTTCGGATAACTCTATTGATTTTCCCTCTGATAGTTTTTTAATAATGGTTTTTAAATTAGTAATCCTGCGTTGTGCCCTATCAATCTCAGACTGATATAAGTCAAGAAGTTCATTAACTTCAACATCGGATAATGATATTTTCTTCATATCAAATTAGGTATTTAATTATTATTTGTTGACGATTTTGTACAAATCAGATTATCTGATTGTTATTTATTGACCAAATATAAAAAAACAATTATTACAAGCAATAAAATAGGTAAACAAATTGAATACTGTAAAGTTGGATTTTGCTTCAGATAATATTAAAAACCCTATAAATATTAGGACATATAGAAATAAAATATTTTGGATTTTAGAATGTGATTTGCAATAAAAAAGCTCCAATAATTAATTGGAGCTTTTTTGAGATTTAAAACTATTTACTTCTTTAACTGAATGCTAAGTTCGTTTAGTTGTTCAATTGAAATTGGTGCAGGTGAGTTAATCATAACATCTCTACCTGAATTATTTTTTGGGAATGCAATGTAATCGCGAATTGAATCAGCACCACCAAACAATGAGCATAAACGGTCAAACCCAAACGCAATTCCACCGTGAGGAGGGGCACCAAATCTAAATGCGTTCATCAAGAAACCAAACTGTGCTTCTGCATCTTCTGAGGTAAACCCTAGCACTTCAAACATTTTTTGTTGAAGTTTCTTATCATGAATTCTGATCGAACCACCTCCAATTTCTACACCATTAATTACAAGGTCATACGCATTTGCTCTAATTGCGCCAGGATTTGTATCGAATAGCTTTATATCCTCTGGGTTTGGTGATGTGAACGGGTGGTGCATTGCAAAGAATCGTTTTACATCCTCGTCCCATTCGAGTAATGGAAAATCAACAACCCAAAGAGGAGCAAATTTATTTTTATCACGAAGGTTCAATCTACTTCCCATCTCTAGGCGAAGCTCGCAAAGTGCGGTTAGGGTTTTCTTTCTATCACCTGACATTATAAGGATAAGATCACCCTTTTTTGCATCCATTTGTGAAGCAATTTTTGCTAAATCTTCAGGAGAATAGAATTTATCAATGGATGATTTGATCGAACCATCCTCTTCCATTCTAATGTAAACTAAACCTTTGCCACCAATTTGAGGTTTCTTAACAAACTCAGTTAGCTCGTCAATTTGTTTACGGGTGTAACCTGCACAACCAGTTGCACAAATGCCTCCTATATACTCAGCTCCATCGAATACAACGAACCCTTTACCTTTAATTGAACCGGTTAAATCGACAAACTTCATTCCGAAGCGAAGATCTGGTTTGTCGGAACCGTAGTATTTCATCGCATCTTGGTAGGACAGCCTTTGGAAAGGTTCGTTAAACTCAATATCCTTAACAAATTTAAATAGATGCTTAGTAAGACCTTCGAAAGTTGCAAGAACATCATCTCGCTCTACGAACGACATTTCACAGTCAATCTGGCTAAATTCTGGTTGTCTATCGGCGCGTAAATCCTCGTCGCGGAAACATTTTACAATCTGAAAATACTTGTCGAACCCAGCAACCATAAGCAATTGCTTAAAAGTTTGTGGAGATTGTGGTAGAGCGTAGAACTCCCCTGGGTTCATTCTCGAAGGAACAACAAAGTCGCGTGCACCTTCGGGAGTAGATTTAATAAGAACAGGGGTTTCAACCTCAATAAACTCTTTGCTATCAAGATATTTTCTAACCTCTTGAGCCATTCTATGCCTAAGCATTAATGCATTCTTCACAGGGTTTCTCCTTAAGTCGAGATACCTATATTTCATTCGTTGTTCATCTCCACCATCGGTATCATCCTCAATAGTAAACGGAGGAAGTTCTGAAGAATTAAGTATTGTAATATTATCAATTCTAACTTCAATTTCCCCGGTAGGGATTTTACTATTCTTGCTGCTACGCTCAACAACAGTACCATCAATTTTAACAACATACTCTCTTCCAAGTTCTGCAACCTTTGGTAAAATTGTTGAATCACTTTTATCATCAACAACAAGTTGGGTAATACCATATCGATCGCGTAAATCAACAAATGTCATCGCACCTAGGTTACGGATTTTCTGAATCCATCCGCTAAGAACAACTTTCTGACCGGCATTAGCAAGTCTAAGTTCACCACAATTATGAGTTCTGTACATCTCTAAAAATTTTAATCTTGCGAAAGTAAAAAGAATTATCCATGAATAAAAAATGATTTCTCGAAAAGGGCAACCATTTTTCACAACTTTATACCTTTGCTCAACATTTTATTACAATGGATCAATTACAAATCGATGAGCGCTTTATGCGCGAAGCCCTTAAAGAAGCCCAAATGGCTGCTGATAAGGATGAAGTTCCTATTGGGGCTGTGGTTGTTTGTCAGAATCAAATTATTTCGAGGGCACATAATCTTACCGAAACGCTAAACGATCCAACGGCTCATGCCGAGATGCAGGCTATCACTTCAGCAACAAACTACTTGGGGGGAAAATATATCGATCAATGTACACTTTATGTGACTATCGAACCATGCCCAATGTGCGCGGGAGGTTTGTATTGGGCTCAGGTTGGACGATTGGTTTATGGTGCAGACGACCCTAAGCGAGGATTTAGTCTGATTGATAAAAGCATATTACATCCAAAAACAGAAATTTTAGGGGGTGTATTAAAGGATGAATGCTCAAAGCTTGTTTCAACCTTTTTCAAGAAAAAACGTTAGCATACAACTAAGTCAGAAAGAGAATTTAGTAGATGAAATATTTAGAATTACTCTGTCCCGCTAAGGATTACGAAACTGGTGTTGCGGCTATCAACCATGGTGCCGACGCAATTTATATTGGCGCGAGCAACTTTGGAGCGCGGGTGGATGCTGGGAATTCGCTTTCTGATATTGAAAAATTGATTAGCTATGCTCACCCTTTTCATGTTAAGGTGTATGTTACTGTTAACACAATTATTTACGACAACGAGCTTGAGCAGGTAAAAGAATTAATTGAAAATTTGTATAGAATTGGGGTGGATGCTGTTATCATTCAAGATATGGCAATCCTTGAAATGGATTTACCTCCAATTCCCATTTTTGCGAGTACCCAAACACATAATAGTACAGCAGAAAAGGTAAAGTTTTTACAGGAAGTAGGCTTTGAAAGGGTAATTCTAGCAAGGGAGCTTACCCTAAATGAGATAAAAGAGATAAAGAACCAAACGAGTATTGATTTAGAGTTTTTTGTTCATGGAGCGCTTTGTGTTTGTTATAGTGGGCAGTGCTATTTTAGCGAGGCAATTACTGGTCGAAGTGCAAATCGAGGTGCCTGTGCTCAACCTTGTCGTTCATCATATGATCTAATTGATTCGACGGGGAAAGCAATTGTTCGAAATAAACATTTGCTCTCATTAAAAGATCTTAATTTTTCAAATCATCTTTCTGAATTAATTGATGCAGGAATTACTTCATTTAAGATTGAAGGGCGATTAAAGGATATCAACTATGTAAAGAATATTACAAGCCATTATAACATTCTGCTTAATCAGATAATTGAAACCAAACCAAACCTTAAAAGAGCATCATCTGGTTTTTGTGATATACCGTTTACTCCTGATCCAGAGCGAAGTTTTAACCGGGGATTCACTTCACATTTCATTGAGGGAAGGCAGAAGGAACAATCGTCGATGAATACACAAAAATCGGTTGGTAAAAGGTTGGGCGTTATATCAGGGTTTGGGCCGAACTGGTTTACCATAAAAGGTATAACAACCCTATCAAATGGAGATGGGCTTTGCTTTATAAATGCTAAGGGAGTTTTGACGGGTCTTCGAGTTAATAGAGTGGATGCTAATAAAATATATCCTTTTGGTGAGATGAAAGATATTAAAGTAGGTGTTGAAATCTATCGGAACCTTGACCAAGATTTTAATAACTCTTTAAAAAGTAGTAATCACAATCGTTGGATTAGCGCTAAGATTTCGGTGGAACAAAAAGGAGAGGCAATAACCTTTTTAGCAACCGACGAGGAAGGCTATACATCAACAATAGATTTAGTCAACGATTTTGATGTTGCAATGAATTCAGCCAAAGCATTAGAGAGCATGAGGGGTCAACTATCCAAATCAGGAGATACAATATTTAAAATTAATAGTGTTGAGATTAATTTAAACACTCAAATTTTTATTCCAACCTCTAGGTTGAATCAAATACGTAGGGATTTGCTTCTTCAACTTTTAAATAATCGATTAAAAGGTTTTAGTGATCATTCCAAAAAATTTAAGAGTAAAGATTATACTTATCCCGAATCAAGACTTTCATATAAAGGAAATGTCTCTAATCATCTATCGAGGGAATTTTTTAAAAAGCATGGGGTTGATAAAATTGAAGAGGCATTTGAAATTCGAAAAGACCCAGAAAATTTGGATTTAATGGTGACTAGGTACTGTGTTAAATTCGAGTTAGGAATTTGTCCTATAAAACAGAACGGAAAACCAACAGGTGAGCTATATTTGAGGGATAATAACAATATTTACCCATTACAATTCGATTGCAAAAACTGTGTTATGGTGGTAAAGCCGCCTAAAAAGTGAATTAATGGAACTGTACACACCAAGTAATTGGAAAGATTACGAGCTGATTGATAGCGGAGATTTTGAGAAGTTAGAACGTTTCGGATCACGCATCATTGCTCGCCCTGAGCCACAGGCAATATGGGATAAAAGTTTATCAGTTGAGGAATGGAAAAGAATGGCTGACGCCTATTTTATTAAGGGAAAATCAACCAAATCCGACTTTGGTGCTGATAATGAGCGTGGTGAATGGAAACTAAAACCCGGTATTAAGGAGCAATGGTTCATTGATTATAGCTATAAAGAGATGCAACTCAGATTTCGCCTCGGGTTAACCTCTTTCAAGCATATAGGGATTTTTCCTGAGCAGGCATCTAACTGGAACTTCATTTACGATACCATTAAAGGGTTAGATGTTAGCATTCCTAAAGTGCTAAATCTATTCGCTTATACCGGGGGTGCTTCATTGGCAGCTAAAGCTGCTGGGGCAGAGGTGACCCATCTAGATTCGGTAAAGCAGGTTGTTTCCTGGGCACGTGAGAATATGGATGCATCAAAACTCAATGATATTCGTTGGATTGTTGATGATGCAGTTAAATTTGTAAGTCGTGAAGCACGAAGGGGGAATCGATACAATGGGATAATTCTTGACCCTCCAGCTTATGGTAGAGGTCCCGAAGGTGAAAAATGGATACTCGAGGAAGGAATTAATAGTTTACTAAAGAGTTGTAATCAAATTTTAGAAAACAAAAATTGTTTTGTTGTTCTAAATTTATACTCAATGGGTTTTTCTGCCCTAGTAGCCGAAAGTGTCGTAAAATCTATATTTGATGCTAATAAACCTGAGATCGGAGAACTTTATGTCATGGATAAAAAATTCAAGAAACTACCCTTAGGTGTATTTGCAAGGTTTACTAAATAGTTGGTTTTTTAAATACAAATATTAATTTCGTGTTAGTTTCGTGAAACATTTATTACTTAATATCAGTTTATTAGTAAAAAAGAAAGAAAAAAAATCAAGTATTTGCTTAAAAAAGTGTAATTTTATAGTGCCGGATTTTCTAATTGACTAATTATGGAAGTATTAAAGTATAAGGCAACTAGCCAATACCCCGAGATAATTCTTGATAAAGCAAATGGAATATTTGAGTTTTCAGGTAATTCTCTGCCAGAGGATGCTAAAGCATTTTATGAGCCTATTCTTCAATGGTTGGACGCTTACACAGCTGATCCTAACCCTGAAACTGTGTTTAAATTCAAAATGATTTACTATAACACACCCAGCTCAAAGCTTATTTTTCAAGTTTTTAAAAAGATAGAGAAACTAGCGAGTATTGGGAATAAGGTTAAAGTAATTTGGAAGTACAATGATGAGGATACCGACATTAAAGAAGCCGGTTTCGATCTCTCAGAACACATCAAAGTTCCCTTCGAATTCCAGATCTATAAAGAATAAAAAAAGGCTCGATTTTCGAGCCTTTTTCATTTGCTGTTATACCTATTTTACCAATCGGTAGTATAGCTATGATTGTATATTCTGTAGGTTTTAACCTCACCTGTAACATTAGATTTAAAGTGAATATAACCCGATAAAAGCGATATGGTTTTACCATTTGATGATGTACCGTCAATTTTTATGGCTTGGCTAATATTCAGCTTAAGGTTATGATTTCCCTTCCCAGAGAAACTCTGGTTAATTCCATCAATTACGACAGGGGCTAATCCCTTAAACTCAATAATCACCTTTTCAATTGTAAAAGCAGCATCGTACGCTGATACAACTGTCATATCGAGGGTTGATGCATCAATGGTACTTTCCCCCTTTGAGTTAGTTGTAAAATGGAAAGGCTCACTAACAAAGATTTTTGCTTTATTTGACGCGATGTCAAAGAAAAATTTCTTTTGAACATCAGAGTTGCCAAATCGATATTTTACAAGAATATTATTTTCAGGATCTTCATAACAGTTGGCATAATCGTACTTAACAACCCAATTTGTTTGCTCATTAGTGGTAGAGGTGATTCGAGCGCACTCTGATTTTGTAATAGGTTTCTTAACGGTGCTTATTGTTCTTGTCCCAAGGCGAAGCGTGTATTTAAGCTCACCGAGATTGCTTTCAATCTCTACAAGTTCAATTGACGAGAGCAATGAAAGGTACTGAGTAATTCCAAGGTTTGCTTGATTTTTACGACCATCCATAAAGTAGTCGGTAAGCACTTTTAGTTCACCAATATTTTTTTCAATTTGTTCAACCGATTCTACGGTTTCAACTTGAGAAAGCAAATCTTGTAATTGCTTGGTTAATTCTGCGTCCCTCTCTTTGTAGTCAAAAACTAGTTTATCGAGTTCAACTGCTGGGAAGGGGTATTTTATGTGATAGTTGAAGTAGGTGCTTTTGTCTTTGCGCTGAAGTTTTTCCCAGTAGAATTCCTCAACCTTTGAAATCGAGATACCTTGTAGAAAAGGCACTTTCCCTGATTCCGTGGTTGTTTGCTTTGCAAACTTTTCAAGAAAAGAGGAAATGTTATTAACGTCAGTTTCTTCTTTTTTATACTCAGTAGTAGCCTTGACGTTTTCAGCAATTGATGAAACGATTCTCTCTTTAACCCCTAAAAGTGCATTTTTTTGAGCATCATCAATAGTTGCAGCACTCCCAACGGTGATAAAATAATCTTTTACTAAATTATTAACCCATTTTGGTTGTTTCCCGCTTTTCTCAATCACCTTATCTTGTGATAAGCCAATTCCAATCGAAGCAATAAGAACTACGGACAACAGTAAAAACTTCTTCATGGTATTATTGTTTGGGTGTAAAATCATAATTAGAAAGGTGTTTTAATCTTTACTGATCAAAACCAAAACCCCTTATAGCAATCAGCAACCCCGAAGGGTTGCTGATTAAGAGCTTTTTTAGTGAAAACTATTTTTGTTCACCAGCAAGTTTATTCATTTCTTCGTTGAATACGTTTTCGAATTTCATCTTATCGTAGTCAAGCTTAAGTTTATCGTCCTT
>Ga0209098_1004704_pt1 | contig 10516 bp, 11 predicted proteins | sample AD_JPNHW1_MetaG_FD_184429 | JGI IMG/M metagenome (GOLD analysis project Ga0209098, IMG submission 184429) | Active sludge microbial communities of municipal wastewater-treating anaerobic digesters from Japan - AD_JPNHW1_MetaG (SPAdes) (version 2) | ecosystem: Engineered > Bioreactor > Anaerobic... | reverse complement strand
GCGGGGTGGCGGGAGGACGCATCTTTCCTGTCACGAGCGCGGCCGGCTGCTGCTGGTGCCGATCGGCGAGGTGCTCTATTTCAAGGCCGACCTCAAGTACGTCACGGCGCGCACCGCCGAGCGGGAATACCTGCTCGACGAGGCGCTGACCCATCTCGAAAGCGAATACGCCGACCGCTTCATGCGCCTGCACCGTGCCGTGCTGGTCGCCAAGACGGCGCTGGCCGGCTTCGAAAAGGCGGCGGGCGACGATGCCGAGGCCTATGGCTGGGCGCTGCTGCGCGGCGTTCCCGAGAAACTGCCGGTCAGCCGCCGGCAATGGGCGCCGGCCAAGGCGCTGATCAAGCATTCCTGAACTTTTTGGACGACAAGGACATGAGCCGCATCTGCCCCCACTGCAACTACGCCCGCCAAGCTGACGACAAGGCGCCGGATTGGCAATGCCCGGCCTGCGAGAAAGCCTACGACAAGGCAGGCAGCGCCTTGCCGCCGGAAGGGCTGCGCCAGCTTGGTTCGGCGGTGCAAGCCGAACGCCGTGGCTTCGGCCCGTGGCTGCTGGTCCTGCTCGCCTTTGCTGCTGCCTTCTGGTTGGGTCGCCCCTTGCTGCAGCAAGCTGCCGTGGCCGGCGACGGGGCGGCCGCTAGTCCGCCCGAGGTGCGCCTTTACGCGACCGAGTGGTGCGGCTACTGCAAGCTGACTCGCCAGTTCTTCGCCGCCAATGGCATTCAGTATGTTGAATACGACATCGAGAAAAGCTCCGATGCACTCAGGGAACACCGCAAGCTGGGCGGCAACGGCGTGCCGCTGATCGTCGTTGGCGACGAGGTGGTCAAGGGCTGGAACGAAGTCGCCTTGCGCCGCCTGCTGCAGCCCTGGCTGCGCGGCTAAACCCCTGCTGCCGCGCGGGCTTGCGCATCGGCCAGGGCGTTGCCCCGGCAAGTGCCGTGGCCCTTGATCCAGTTCAGGTTCGCCTGCGCCAGCCAGGTGTCGAGGGGCTGCCCGGGGAAGCGCTCACCGAGTTCCGCGTCCAGCGCGCTACCCAGCATCTTGGCGCGGGCGAGGCGCCTGATCGCATCGAGGTTGTCCGAGAACAGGGCGAAGGCCATTCCGGGGTAGAGCCGGTCGGCTTGTTCGAGGCCGAAAACCGCCGCCCGCAATTCCAGTTCGTTGCTGCCGTCGAGCGGCACGCTGCGCGTGAAGGTGAGCGGCTCGCCCGCGGCGTCGGCATAGAGCACGGCCGACAGTCCGCCATGGCGTAGCCGGCTGGCATCGGTGAACACCAGGGGCAGGTCGCTGAAGCCGGGCATCAGTCGGGCCGGAAGCGGCGCGGTCGACAGGTGCCTGACCGGGGCGGCTTGCTTCTTGCGGCGTTTGCTCACGACGCCCGCCTGAAAAGGCGAAAGCCTCGTACCGGGGGAAGTACGAGGCTTTCTGGACGGCCGTTGGGGGTCAGGGGGAGGTAGGCCGTCATGGCTGATGTCTGTTCAGCGCATGTGTCCAAGATAAGGGCTGCCCCGCTCGGTTTCAAGTAACGGTTTGCAACAGTACGTATCGCCGTGTTCCACCTCAGTCGCCCAGCGCCCGGGTGACCACTTCCAGCACGTCGCGCGACAGGCCCTGGTGGTCGCGAACGCGCTCCAGTGCGCTGCGGGCGTGGCGCTGGCGTTCGTTGTCGAACTTCTTCCAGCGGTCGAAGCAGCGCGCCAGGCGCGAGGCAACCTGCGGGTTGCGGTCGTGCAGGTCGAGGATGCGGTCGGCGAGGAAGGCATAACCCTCGGCGGTATGGAAGCGGACCAGGTTGGCTCCGAAACTGCGCAGCAGGGCGTAGATCTTGTTCGGGTTGGCAATGTCGAAGGCCGGATGTGCGGTCAGCGCCTTGACCTTGGCCAGGGTGTCCGGCCGGCGGCTGGTGGACTGCACGGCCAGCCACTTGTCGACAACCAGCGCTTCGTCCTTCCACCGGGTGTAGAACTCGGCCAGCGCTTGCTCGCGTTGCGGGCAGGCGGCGGCATTGACGTTGGCCAGCGCCGCGAGGGCGGCGAACTGGTCGGTCATGTTGTCGGCGGTCTGGAACTGCTGCAGGGCCAGCTGGCGGGTGGCATCGGTATCGAGTTCGAGCAGGTAGCCGAGGCACACGTTGCGCAGGGCGCGGCGGCCGGCCTGCTCGCTGCTCGGCGCGTAGGGCTCGTTGACGGCCAGCGCGGCATAGAGGCCGCTCAGTTCGCCTTCCAGTTCCTCGGCGAGATGGCGGCGCAGGGCGTTGCGGGCGGCGTGCAGTGCGTCGGGATCGACCACGTCCATCTGTTCGGCCAGTGTGCTTTCACCAGGCAGGGTCAGGGCTTCGGCGACGAAGGCGGCACCGCGCCGGGCTTGCGTTTGCAGCAGGCGACGGGCGGCATTGATGAAGCTGGCCGGCCAGCTTGCTTGCTGTCCGGCGGCGATGGCGGCCGCGGCGTCGAGGATCAGCGTCGAGGCCAGGCGCTGTCCGGCTTCCCAGGCGTTGAACGGGTCGCTGTCGTGGGCCAGCAAGAGGGTGAGTTGTTCCGGCGTGTAGTCGAAGTCGAGATAGATCGGCGCCGAGAAATCGCGCAGCAGTGACGGTATTGGCTCGGCGGAGATGTCGTTGAAGACGAAGGACTGGCTGGCGGCAGTCAGTTGCAGCAGGCGCTCGCTGCCGGCCAACAGGGTGCCGTCTTCGGCGAACAGTGCGACGCGGATCGGGATCAGGTAGGGAGCGGCGTCGGAGGCGCGCCGGTTGGCTTGCGTGCAGGTCAGCGTGTAGCTGCGCGATTCGGCGTCGTAATGGCCGTCGACGGCAACATGCGGCGTTCCCGGCTGCCGGTACCAGCGCATGAACTGCGTGAAGTCGAAACCCGAGGCCGCGGCCATGGCAGCGACGAAATCCTCGCAGGTCACCGCCTGGCCGTCATGGCGGCGGAAGTATTCGTCCATGCCGGCGCGGAAGGCGTCGCGGCCGATCAGCGTCTGGATCATGCGGATGACTTCGGCGCCTTTTTCATAGACCGTGGCGGTGTAGAAGTTGTTGATCTCGACGAAGCTCTCCGGCCTTACCGGGTGGGCCATCGGGCCGGCGTCTTCCGGGAACTGGGCGGCGCGCAGGCCGCGTACCTCGCGGATGCGGGCGGTCTGGCGGTTGTGCAGGTCGGCGCCGAATTCCTGGTCACGGAAGACGGTAAGGCCCTCCTTCAGCGACAGCTGGAACCAGTCGCGGCAGGTGACGCGGTTGCCGGTCCAGTTGTGGAAATACTCATGGGCGACGACGCGGTCGATATTCTCGAAATCGACGTCGGTGGCCACATCGCTGCGTGCCAGCACGTACTTGGTGTTGAAGATGTTGAGGCCCTTGTTCTCCATCGCGCCCATGTTGAAGTCGCCGACGGCAACGATCATGTAATGGTCGAGGTCGCATTCGAGGCCGAAGCGCTCTTCGTCCCACTTCATCGATTTCTTGAGCGCTTCCATGGCGTGCGGGCACTGGTCGAGCTTGCCCGGCTCGACGTAGATGGCGAGCTGCACCTCGCGGCCGGAGGCGGTGCGGAAGGTGTCGCGCAGCACGTCGAGCTTGCCGGCGACGACGGCGAACAGGTAGGCCGGTTTCTTGAACGGGTCCTGCCATTTGGCCCAGTGGTAACCCTCGCGGCCATCGGCCTCGTCACCGGCGGCGACCGGGTTGCCGTTGGCGAGCAGCACCGGGAAGGTCGCCTTGTCGGCGTGCAGCGTCACCGTGTAGGTCGCCATCACGTCCGGGCGGTCGAGGAACCAGGTGATGCGGCGGAAGCCCTGTGCCTCGCATTGCGTGAAATAGCCGTCCGTGGAGCGGTAGAGGCCGGACAGCCTGGTGTTGTGGTCAGGGTCGATGCGGACGATGGTGTGCAGCGTGAAGGCGTCCGGCAGGTCGGTGAGGGTCAGCGTGCCCGGGGTTTCGGTGTATGGCCAGTCCTGGCCGTCGACGCTGAGCGCCAGGGTCTGCAGTTCCTCGCCATCAAGGACCAGCGGCTGGCCGGGGCGGGCGGCGTTGCGGCGCATGGCCAGCGTTGCGCTGACGGTGGTGCCGCTGGCGTCGATATCGAAATCGAGATCGACGGTATCGATCCAGAAGGCGGGCGGGGTGTAGTCCTTGAGATAAACGGTCTGGGGCGTATCGGTTTTCATGGTGGGGCGCTTCCTTCGAACAGGCGCCCGATGATACGCCAAGCCGTCCCGGCCGCGTGTGGTCGGCCGGGGCGGCAGGAATCAGTCGCGGCCGCGGCCTTGGCCGTGTCCGGGGCCGCGATCGTCGCGGTCGCCTCGACCACCACGGCCGCCGCGGTCATCGTGGCGGTTGCCATCGCGACGGCCGTCCCGGTAACCGTCGCGATAGTCGCGGTCATGTTTGCGATGACCGTGGCGCTCCTGGTAGCGCGGTGCGTATTCGTGGCGGTACCAGTCGTCCTGAACGAAATAAACTGGCCGGCCGCAGGCGCGGTAGCGGTCGCAATAGCGTCGCCAGTTCTTGGCGTGGCCGGGTGGCACGCGCAGATAGAGCGGTGCCACGGCAACCGGCGCCGGGCGGATGATCATCGGCTCCGGGTAGATCAGCGCCGGGGCGGGGTAACCGCCGATGTCGATGCGGCCGTAGAAACCGGGCTGGCCGATGCTGACCGAGACCTGGGCGGCCGCTGGCGTGCTGAGCGCGGCAGCAGCGAGGGTGGCGGCGATGAGGAAGCGTTTCATGGCATTCATTCCTGTAGGGTGACAATCGATCAACGCGGTAGCGGGAGGATGGGCTGACGGCGCAAATGCAACAATTTGTGTATCAACCCCGGCGACGCCAGACCTGCCAGCGCTCGCGGCCGGCAAAGACCGGGATCGAGTCGGCTACGGGTTGATCGGTCAGGCATTCGAAATTTGGCAGCAGCAACGCATCGAGTTGCTCGGGCAGGATGCCGAAGGGCGGCCCCTTGAGCTGGTCGCAAACGAAGAAATAACCGGCCAACAGGCCGCCCGGCGGCAGCAATTCGGCGACGCGCTTCCCCCAGTCAGCCCACAGCTTGCGCGGCAGGGCGCACAGGAAGGCGCGTTCGTAGATCAGGTCGAGCGCTTGCGCCGGTTGCCAGGCGAAGAAGTCGGCACACACCAGGTCGACGGCTTGGTCAGCGAGAACCTCGCGGGCACAGGCGACGGCTGTCGGCGAGAAGTCCAGCGCTGTGACCGGCCAGCGGTGATCGGCCAGGTGGCTGGCTTCCCAGGCGCTGCCGCAGCCGGGAATCAGGGTGTTCAGCGGCTGTGTACGGGCGGCGACGAAGCTGGCGAAATCGCCTTGCACCCGGCCGGCATCCCAGGGCGTGACCCCTTCACCAAAGCGCTTGCACCAGAAATCGGGGTGTTCGGGACGTTGTTCGGAGGGCTTGGTCGGTTCGTTCATGGGGTTTTCAGTTGGCGTGAGGCCTGGTCGATGGCGTCATCGAGATAGCTCTGGTAGAAGTCGGGCAGCCGTGCGCCAACGATGGGCTCGGCCAGCTTGCGGCCGTTTGGCCCATAAAAGGCAACGACCGGTACCAGCTTGATTTTCTCGCGGGCGGCGAAAGCGGCGTGGGTGGTCGCTTGCCCATTAAAGTCGATCAGCGGCGTCTCGCGGTCCTGGCTGATTTCACGGATCACCGGGCGCTTGCCGCGCCGGGTGTCGGCGGCCATCGGCGCGAGGTGCTCGCGCTTGATCGTCTGGCAGAACTTGCAGTCGTCCCGGCTGTAGATGACGATGAGCGGCTGGCCGGTGCGGGCCGCGGCGCCGGCCTCGGCGCGCAGGTCGGCAGCACGGGAAAGCTCGGATGCATCAAGGGCCACCCAGGGGGCGCATGCTAGAATCAGCGCTCCTATTTGCCCAGCCCATCGTCGCATCATGTCCCGTCCTTCCAAGATCGTCATTGCCTCCCGCGAATCCCGTCTGGCCATGTGGCAGGCGGTGCATGTCAGAGAACGCTTATCGAGTTTAAATCCCGGCTCGGAAGTTGTCATTCTCGGCATGACCACCAAGGGCGACCAGATTCTCGACCGGCCGCTCGCCGAAATCGGCGGCAAGGGCCTGTTCATCAAGGAACTCGAAGTGGCGATGCAGGAGGGCAAGGCCCACCTCGCCGTGCATTCGATGAAGGACGTGCCGATGGTGATGCCGGAAGGCTTCGTGCTGGCCGCCATTTCGGCCCGCGAGAACCCGCGCGATGCCTTCGTCTCGAACAAGTTCAACGGCCTGGACGATCTGCCCGCCGGTGCCGTGGTCGGCACATCCAGCCTGCGTCGCGAGGCCGTCCTGCGCGCCAAGTATCCGCAGCTGGTCATCAAGAGCCTGCGCGGCAACCTCGATACCCGCCTGAAGAAGCTCGATGCCGGCGAGTACGACGCGATCATCCTGGCCGCTGCCGGCCTGATCCGTCTTGGCCTGAAGGATCGCATCAAGTCCGTCCTGACGCCGGAGCAGTCGCTGCCGGCACCGGGGCAGGGGGCGCTGGGTATCGAACTGGTCGATGGCGACGCGGTGATGGCCGAGGTCGTCGCCCCGCTCAATGACGCCGAGACGGCCCACTGCGTCAAGGCCGAACGGGCTTTCTCGCGTGCGCTTGGCGGTTCCTGCCAGGTGCCGCTGGGCGGCTACGCCGTCATCGACAACGGCCAGCTGTGGCTGCGCGGCTTCGTTGCCAGCGTCGATGGCAAGGAAATGGTCAGTGCCGAACTGCGCGGCAACCCCGCAGACGACGAGGCGCTTGGTCGCCAGCTGGCCGAGACGCTGCGTGCCCAGGGCGCCGACGCCATCCTCGCCAAGCTGGCCTGTCACGCCTGATTTTCGTATGAGCGTTGTCGGCCCGCTGGCCGGTCGCACCATCGTTGTTACCCGGCCGCAGGCGCAGGCGGCTCCGCTGGCTGCGGCCATATCGGCGGCGGGGGGTACGCCGCTCGTCTTTCCGTTGCTGGAAATTTCGCCGGCGGCCGACCCGCAACCCCTGGCCGAAGCGGCGGCACGCCTCGCCGAGTACGCGGTGGCTGCCTTCGTCAGCCCGAACGCCGTCGAACATGCCTTGCCGGTTCTCCTGGCGCACGGCACCTGGCCGGCCAGCCTGTTGCCGGCGGCCGTCGGCCAGGGCACGCTCAGGGCCCTGGCGGCGCATGGTGTGGGTGGCTGCATCGCACCGACCGAGCGTTTCGATTCCGAAGCCTTGCTCGCGCTGCCTGAACTGGCTGCCGAGCGGGTGGCCGGTCGGCATATCGCCATCTTCCGCGGCGACGGCGGGCGCGAATTGCTGGCCGATACCTTGCGCGAGCGCGGGGCAAGCGTCGATTGCATCACCTGTTACCGGCGCTCCGGTCCCTCGCATGGCCTCGTGCCGCTGCTCGCCGCCTGGCGGGGCGGGCAACTCGATGCGCTCACCGTGTCGAGCAGCGAAGGCCTGCGCTACCTGGTCGATCTGCTCGATGCCGAGGGCTTCGCTTTCCTGCAGAAGACGCCGCTGTTCGTGCCGCATGCCCGCATTGCCGAAAATGCCCGGGCTTTGGGTCTAAGCAACATTCTGCTGACCGACGCCGCCGACGCCGGCATTCTCGCCGGCCTCCTTGCTTATAATTGGCCGCAATGACAACCCAAAACGATACCCCCCCACCGAGCGCCGCACCGGCCGCTGGCCGTCGTTCAAGTCGCCAGGGGCCGTGGCTGGCCGTTGCTGTCGCCGCCCTGGCGCTGGCCGGCTGGCAATGGTTCGAGACCCGGCAAAAGCTGAACGACCTGCAACAGGAAGTCAGCCGCCAGTTGAGCGACTTCGATACCGGCAACAAGGAAGAGCGCGGTGCACAGAAGCAGACGCGCGAGCAGATCGAGGCGCTGCAGGCCAAACTAGGCGCCTTCGAGGATCGTTTCAGCGAATTTCAGGCCCAGACCGAGGCGCTCAAGGCGCTCAACCAGGACATCGCGCGTGGCCGTGAGGAGGCGACCCTGCTTGAGGTCGAGCAGGCCGTGACGCTGGCTGGTCAGCAATTGCAGCTTGCCGGCAACGTACCGGTCGCCGTGCTCGCCCTGCAAACCGCCGATGCCCGCCTGGCCCGCCTTGACCGGCCGGCCAATCTCCCTCTGCGCAAGGCGCTGGCCAGGGATCTCGAGCGTCTGAATGCGCTGCCCTTCGTCGATATGCCGGGCATCAGCCTGCGCCTGGAGCAACTGATCCTCGGCGTCGACAAACTGCCGCTGACGGCCTACGGTCGCCCGGTCGACAAGGCTGAAAGCCAGAAGCCGGTGGCCCGTTCGTCGTGGTGGCAAAGTGCGGTCGGCGATGTCTGGCAGGAGTTGAAGGGGCTGGTGCGCATCCAGCGCTTCGACCGCGAAGATCCGGCGCTGCTGGCGCCCGGCCAGGGCTACTTCCTGCGTGAAAACCTCAAGCTGCGGCTGCTCAATGCCCGTTTGGCGCTGTTCTCGCGCGACCAATGGACCTACCGCAATGAATTGAAGGTTGCCCAGGAATGGCTGGGCAAGCATTTCGACACCAATGACAAGGCCGTGGTCGGCGCCCAATCGACACTGCGCCAGATGACGGCAAGCGAAATCAATGTCGAACTGCCGAACCTGAACGAGACCCAGGCCGCGCTGCGCAACCTCCGCCAGACAAAGGAAAAACGGTGAAGGGTCTGTTCTGGGTTCTGCTCCTGGCCGGCCTGGCCGTGGCCGCCGCACTGGGGGCCCGCCTGAATGACGGTTATCTGCTCCTGGTCGTGCCGCCCTGGCGTGCCGAGATCTCGCTCAATCTCTTCATCATCGCCCTGTTCGGCCTGTTCCTGGCTTTCTATGCGGTGCTGCGCATTCTGGCCGCCACCTTCGGTCTGCCGCAACGGGTGCGCGATTTCCGCATGCGCCGCCAGCGTGACCAGGCCGGCTTCGTCTTCCAGGATGCGGTCCGTCTGCTCTTCGAGGGGCGTTTCGGCCAGGCCATGAAAAAGGCTGCCGAGGCGCATGGCAATGGTACGGCCCCCGGCCTGTCAGCCTTGATTGCAGCGCGTGCCGCCCAGCGCATGCGCGAGCCGGAAAAACAGCGCTACTGGCTGGAGCACGCGAGGACCGACGATCCGCGTACCGAGGCAGCGACCCTGATGCTCGACGCCGAGATGGCCAACGAGGAACGCCGCTTCGCCGACGCACTGGCCGCGCTGGGCCGTCTGCAAGGCAAGCAGGGTCGCCATATCGCCGCATTGCGCCTGGAATTGCGGGCCCGCCAGGGAACGGGTGATTGGGACGGTGTGCTCAAGCTGGTGCGCCAACTGGCCAAGCGGGATGCCCTGCCGGCCGAGGTGGTGCGCGAGATACGTACCCAGGCGCATCTGGCCGGAATCACCAGGCGGTGCAGCGATCAGGCGCAATTGGTCGCCTACCTGCGCACTATTCCGGAAGAGGAGCGTGGTCGCCGGGTCGTGCTGGCGGCGGCCCGTGCCCTGATGGCGACCGGTGGCGATGGTGACGCACAGAAACTGATCGAAACTGCTCTCGAACGCGGTGATGGCGACGACTGGCAAGCGGAGCTGGCGGCGATTTATGGCCGGCTGACCGGAGGCGAGCAAACGGCGCGCATCGCCCGCGCGGAAGCCTGGCTGCGTCGGCATCCGGACGATGCCGTGCTGCTCATGGCCCTGGGCCGCATGTGCCAGCGCCAGCGGCTGTGGGGCAAGGCGCAGAGCTATCTGGAGGCGTCACTGTCGGTGGCGCCATCCCAGGCAGGACATCTTGAGTTGGCGCGTCTGCTCGACCAGCTCGACAAGCCCGACGAGGCCAACAAACATTACCGGGCCAGCGCCCAGCTCAACGCCAGCTGAGCGCACCGGGAACTGGAGGGGAACATGCTGAATATCGACCTGCGCAAGATCTACAACTTCTATCCGGTCGAGCCGGCTCCCGATCCCGCTGCCTTGCCGACCGGCGGCGATGTCTATTACGAATGCCTGGATTGCTCGGTGATCGTCAATTCCGTGCCGCACATCAAGGCTGCCTGCGCCTGCGGCAATCTGGAGGGCGGTGGCGGCAAGATGGGCGTGAAAAACCCGGAGCGCGTCCGGGTGGTCAAGGGCAAGCTGCGGTAGTGCCGCGTCGTTGCTTGCTGCTTGCGAGCAGATAGTGGAGGGCGCCTGGATGGCGCCCTTGTCTTTGCCTACGAGACTAACTAAACGCTGCTTTACACCCAGTCCTGCGGCTTGAGGAATACGTCGTAGAGCTCGGCTTCCGGCGTGCCCGCCTCCGGTTTCCAGTCATAGCGCCATTTGACGATGGGCGGCAGGGACATCAGGATCGATTCGGTGCGTCCGCCCGATTGCAGGCCGAACAGCGTGCCGCGATCCCAGACCAGATTGAACTCGACGTAGCGGCCGCGGCGGTAGGCCTGGAAATCACGTTCGCGCTCGCCATACGGGGTATCCCGGCGCTTGGCGAGGACTGGCAGGTAGGCCTGGGTGAAGGCATCGCCGACCGCCTGGGTCAGCGCGAAGCAGCGCTCGA
>Ga0209098_1004703_pt1 | contig 10521 bp, 9 predicted proteins | sample AD_JPNHW1_MetaG_FD_184429 | JGI IMG/M metagenome (GOLD analysis project Ga0209098, IMG submission 184429) | Active sludge microbial communities of municipal wastewater-treating anaerobic digesters from Japan - AD_JPNHW1_MetaG (SPAdes) (version 2) | ecosystem: Engineered > Bioreactor > Anaerobic >... | reverse complement strand
CCAGTTCCTGAGAACACACCCGAAAGTGGCATGGGTAAACTACCCGGGACTCCCCGACAATCCGAACCATGAGCTGACGAAGAAATACCTGACCGGGGGATTTGGTCCCCTCGTGGGTGTCGGTATACAAGGCGGGGAAACGACGTCAAGGAAATTCATCGACAATCTCACGCTCTTCAGCAACCTTGCCAACATCGGGGACTCCAAGAGTCTTGTTATCCACCCCGCCTCCACAACCCACCAGCAGCTGACGGTCGAAGAGCAGAAGAAGACCGGCGTTACGCCGGATGCAGTGCGGCTCTCCATCGGGACAGAGGACATCGAGGATATTATCGCAGACTTAAAACAGGCGCTGGACGCGGTATAATCCCAAGGAGAGAAAAATGAATCCTGTGCATCCCGGTATCGCTGCAGCATTCAGGGACATCCGGGACTGCAGAGCGAAACCCGGAGCGATCCGAAAAGGTGCTTGCCGATGATCAAAGGATCCGTTGGAATGGTGAAAACCCGGACGTATCAGCATCCCTCCCCCCTCCCTCTGGAGAGCGGGGAGACGCTTCCTTCTCTTACCCTTGCGTTTGAAACATACGGAAAACTCAACCGCGAGAAGAGCAATGCCATCCTTGTCTGCCATGCCCTCTCCGGCGATGCCCATGTTGCCGGGTTCCATGACGGTGACGATAAGGCCGGCTGGTGGGATGGGATCATCGGTCCCGGCAAGGCGCTGGATACCGACCGGTACTATGTGATCTGCTCGAATGTCATCGGCGGGTGCAAGGGCTCGACCGGCCCGGCATCCACCAACCCGGCAACCGGGAAACCTTATGGAGCGAAGTTCCCGGTCATCACGATCCGGGACATGGTGAATGCCCAGAAAATCCTTATCGATCACCTGAGAATCAGCCAGCTCTACGCGGTCGTGGGCGGTTCCATGGGTGGCATGCAGGTCCTGCAGTGGACGGTCGATTACCCCACCCTCATGAAGAAAGCCGTCGTTATAGCAGCAACCGGGTACTCGACACCCCAGCAGATCGCGTTCAACGAGGTGGGCAGGAATGCGATCATCTCCGATCCCCACTGGAACAATGGCGATTATTACGGGAAGACCCTCCCGAGCCACGGCCTCGCCCTCGCACGGATGGTAGGCCATATCACCTACCTCTCGAACGAGTCCATGCACGAGAAGTTCGGCAGGGCGCTGCAGGGAAAGGACCGGATCGGGTTTGACTTCTCCACCGACTTCAGGATCGAGAGTTACCTCCACCACCAGGGCGATACCTTCACAAAAAGGTTCGACGCCAACTCGTACCTCTACATCACGAAAGCCATCGACTACTTCGACCTGACAAAGGACGGATCGCTCACGACGGGTCTTGCCGGCGTGAAGGCAGCGTTCCTTGTCATCTCGGTCTCGTCCGACTGGCTCTACCCGTCCTACCAGTCGCAGGAGATTGTCTCGGCCCTGACAGCGAACGAGGCAGAGATCCACTACAGCGAGATCCGGTCGAATTACGGGCACGATGCATTCCTGATCGAGTCCGGCCAGATCAATTACCTTGTGGGCAGGTTCCTCTCCCGCACCGTTGTCCGGGACGTCATGATCACGGACGTCGAGACCATCGAGGAAGGGACCACGATTGCCGTTACCGCCCGGCGGATGGTCAGCCAGGGCCTGAACCACCTGCCGGTACTTTCCGGCAATGGCCGGCTCGTGGGAATCGTCACGTCGTGGGATATTGCCAAGGCGGTTGCCAAAAGCTTCCTCTGGCTGGACGAGATCATGTCCCGGGAAGTGATGACGACCTCCCCGGATGAACCCATCGAGGACGCGGCAAGGAAGATGGAAGAACATGCCATATCGGCACTGCCGGTCATTGATCCGGACCAGCACGTGATCGGGCTCATTACGGCGGACGCGATCAGCGTGCTCGTAGGGAGAGGAAACCCGTGAGGATCCTCTCCATGACCCTCTGCCCGTACGAAGACACCGGATGCGATTTCACCTGCCCGTACTGCCATCACCCGTCCAGGGAAGCGGATGCGGTGCAGGTCTGCCGGCAGGCAGCTGCAAGCAAAAAACCCGTCCCGGTAAAACCGGAGTAACCGGAGAGAGATGATGACCGATATACCAGCAACACCGGACAGAACGTTAATCGTACTCGGGTGCCCGGAAGCACCGGCACAACAGGCGCTCGCGTTTCACGTAGCACACAACCTGAGAATGCGGGGTGCAGGCGTTCTTATCGCGGGGAATCCTTCCGTCCTCAGCCTCCTGAAGGTTTCGGACCCCGAAAAGCACTATGTCACGGATACGATGGTATTTGAGAAGTGTATCGCTGAAGTTGTCGGGAAAAAAAGGGACTGCGATCTCTGCGTGGTCTTTGCGCACAACGATGCGGCGATTGCCTATGCGGCAACGATGCGCCACCTGTTGCCGGAACGAAGACTGGTCGTGATTGTCTTTGGAAAAGATCCCGGGCCCCTTGCAGATGAGATCAATTTCCCCTGCGAGAAAATTATCGACAAAGCCGTTCACAACCCGATGCAGCTCAGAAAGAAGATCGATGAGGTGTTCGGATGGGCTGCATAGAGAACCTGAACTACGAGATGATCCTCCCTCTGGGGGCATCGTTTCGGGAGTGCCGCGAGTACGTGGAGAACAATTTTTTGGAATTCTGGTATGTCGATCCCGGTTACAGACTCTTCGATGAATATATCGTCGGCCTTCCCCCGATTGCCCTTGGTATCGACAGCACGAAGATCGTATTTCCCTATACCAAGCCCTGCCACGGGACGTATCTCCTTGCGATTGAAGATGCGGATGAAGCAGCCCGCGTCCGGAAAACAGCCCGGAAGAAAAAATAAATTCTGGTGACCCCCCCGTATGAAAAAACAATGGCTTGTCCGGTACTCTGAACTATTCTTAAAATCCGATCCCGTGCGCCGGCAGTGGGAGAATGCCCTGATCGCAAACATCCGCGAAGTAATGCCGGGTGTCCACGTGAGAAACGAGCGGGGACGAATCTGGCTTGACGCGGAGGTGAAACCCGATCTTTTAAAAAACATCTTCGGGATCGTTTCCTTCTCGGAAGCCGAGCATATCCGGCTCGACGAGATCGAAACATTCCTGCCCGACTATTGCCGCCGTCATGGGATTGAGAAAGCGAAGACCTTTGCGATCAGGATGAAGCGGGTTGGCACCCACGATTTTTCTTCGAATGACAAAGCAATCGAATACGGCGACCTCCTGCGCAGAAAATTCCCTCACCTCAAAGTAAATCTCGCCACTCCGGACAAGGAGATCCATATCGAGATCCGGGCAAACGAGGCGTATCTCTACGATACGGTGATAAAATCGGTGGGGGGACTCCCGCTGGGGGTCGAGGGCACACTGGTAGCGCTCGTGTCCGGCGGTATCGATTCACCAGTTGCCGCGTGGATGATGATGAAGCGGGGCTGCCGGATCCTGCCCGTATTTATCGCACTGGATACCTTTCTCGATGATACGACCATTGCCCGGGCAGAGCGGGTTGTCGAAGTACTGGCACAGTACCAGCCCGGGATAAAACTGACCGTTATCCATGACTCTTATCTGGCATCGGCAAAGCAGGAACTGGTCCGGCGGCATTGCGAAAAGTATACCTGCATCTTCTGTAAGCGCAGGATGTACCGGGTGGCAACAGCCTTTGCCCTTAAAAACGGTGCAAAGGGTATCGTTACCGGGGAGTCCCTCGGGCAGGTGGCAAGCCAGACGCTGGACAATCTCCTTGTCCTCACCGATGCAGCATCAGAAGTCCCGATCTACCGCCCCCTCATCGGGTTCGACAAGGAGGACGCGATCCGGATCGCACGCGAGATCGGGACATTTACGGAATCAGTCTCTCCCGCATCCGGCTGCAAAGCTGTTCCCGCGGGGCCTTCGACAAAAGCAAAACGGGAGACGATCCGGGAGATCGAGGCGGAGCTGGAAGCCAGCTCCCTCCCTCTTCCCGTCTGAATCGTCTGGATACCGGGAGCATCCGGTCCAAAGGAGGATCTCATCACGGACGGCAGGCGCCGGGTGCCCGGCTTACCTGGTGAGTTCTTCGACGGTCGCCACCAGCATATCGACCTCGTCTTCCGTATTGTAGAGGCCGAGGCTTGCCCGGACCGTGCCGTCAGGAAGCCCGAGCCGTTCCACAAGCGGCTGGCAGCAGTGGTGGCCGGAGCGGACGAGGATCTCGGCGGACTCGTCCAGCAGCTGGGCAACCTCGTGCGGGTGGAACCCGTCAACCGTGAACGAGACCACGCCGATGCGGGGGACAGGTTTCTCCGGCGCATAGACGTGCACCCCCGGGATCCTCTGCAGACCGCCGATGAGCCGGGACGTGAGACGTTCCTCATGGCTCCGGATATTTTCCATGCCGAGGCCGGTGAGGTAGTCCGCGGCAGCGCCAAGACCGATACCGCCGGCAATATTGGGAGTGCCGGCCTCGTACTTCTGGTACCCTTCCGCGGCGGTATACCCGCTCTCCGTCATGGTATCCACCATACCTCCGCCGAGAAGGAAAGGCTCAAGGCAGGGCTCTTTCATCCAGAGGACGCCGGTGCCGGTCGGGCCGAGCATCTTGTGGCCGGAAAATGCAAAAAAGTCGCACCCGATACGGGAGATATCGACCGGCATGTGCGGTACGGACTGGGCGCCGTCGACAAGGAGCAGGACATCGTGCTCGCGGCAGATCCGGGCGATCTCTTGGACCGGTATGACGACCCCCAGGACGTTCGAGGCATGGGTCACCGCGACGAGCCGGGTTGAGGGAGTGATGGCATTTTCCAGCGCAGCAAGGTCCAGCGAGTAATCGGGATTAATCCCGATACTATCGACTTCCACCCCCTGTTTTTTCAGGTTCCGCCAGGGGAGGAGGTTGGAGTGGTGCTCGAGAATGGTCGTGACCACGCGGTCGCCGGCTTTCCACGGGAGCCCGTAAGCGACCATATTTACCGCCTCGGTAGTGTTCCTGGTAAAGACGGTGATACCCGACTGTGCCCCGATGAACCCTGCCACCTTCTCGTGGGCGTGCCAGTAGCGCTGGCTCGCGATCCGGGTAAAGCGGTGAACACCCCGTCCCACGTTGGCGCGGTAGCTGTGCTCGAAATCGACCATTGCCTGAACGACAGGTTCCGGGGAGAAACTCGTTGCGGCGTTGTCGAGATAGATAATGTCGCCAAGTATCGGGAAGTCCTTTCGTACTGCCTGCACGTCCAGTCCGCTGCCTGCCTGTCTCTCCATTGCCGGTTTCATTGTTTTTCCCTCAATTAATTCAACCATTGCACCGGCCGGGCGTGCCGGCCCGGTCTTCAGCGTATAGTCATCGTTGATCTCCACACCTCTCTGCCGGCAGATCTCCCGCATCTTGGGCGGGAGGGCACGCCACCGCCAGAGCCCCCAGGACGAGAACCCGTCCGGGTACCCTTTTTTTGCAGCCCAGGATTCGAGAAACGCCGTCCATCGCGCCGCAGCTTCCGGCTGGATGGTCCTCAGTTCCTCGTACTCGCTCTCGAGCATGGCGGGGCAGAGGAAGCAGCCTATCCGTTCGAGCCCTTTGTCATAGAGCGGGTTGACCGGGAGGCCCTGCCACCACAGGTAGAGGAACACCTCGAGCGCCCGCCAGTTCCGTATCGGCGAGATATTGAGCTGGAGGGGGTTTGCGGGATTCTGGCTGGTCTCGTCGAGCCCGGCCCGGTTCCACGACTCGTACCAGCGGTTGCCCTGCACCGTGACGCAGGGGCCGGCATCCGCGAGGTAGAGCTTGAGCGGGTGCAGTTTCAGCAGCTTGCAGCACCAGCGGCTGTCCTTTCCCGGAGGCCCTGCCTTCTCTGCCGCCTGCCAGAAGTCCACGGCCTTCTGGACGATGTCCACGCCCTGCGAGCGGACGAACGCGAGGGTCTCGGGAAACTCGATGCCCGTATCGATAAAAAACGCCCTGGTCACGCCGGCCTTCCGGGCAATATGGAGGACCGCCGTGCTGTCCTTTCCCCCGGAGAACGAGACGTTCGCTGTCGGGCGGTCATGGAGGTGCTGTTTGATGAGCCGGATCGCGTTCCGCTCAAGGTTTTTCAAGTGATACCTGTTCTTCTCAACCGCGACATCCCAGCCGGGGTCCGGCAGCGTGCGGGGAACGACCGGGATCAGCTCCCTGACCTTCACGGACCCGTTCCTGACCATGCCGGTGCCATAGCGCTGTTTGTATCTCACGATCACGGTTCCGTCAGGCACCGGTTCCTTAAGTTTAAGGCGCTTCCCGCCGATACGGCCTTCCTCGGACCGGATGCTGGTCTCGCGGTCAAGGTCCACGATCCCCCTGGTTGCATGGCCGATGAGGAACGGGAGGGCTTCGGGAGCGATATCGAGGCTGAACAAACGGGTAACCGGGTCGAACGTGAGCCACCCCAGCCGCTCCCCGTTCATGATCACGAGGTCTGCCCGGTCCGCCCCGCCGGTCTTGTTCAGGAGGAGGATCTTCTGGATCGGGACCGCACCGAACCGTTCGGTTATGAGCCGCCTTATGAGGACGGTATCTGCAGCAAGGGCCGGGCGGACATCGTAGGGCTGGAGGAGTTCGATCCGTTTCCCCTCCTTCCGGCACGCACAGGTCTTTGCAACCAGCGGCACGTTGCACTCTTCGCACCAGTAGAGGACCTTTTTTACAGGCGGCTCGCGCATCACGTTTTATGATTGCGCGGCCGGCATGATAAGAGAAACGATCGGGGAGCAGCGCACCTGTCCGGAGGACAGGTGTGATGATAATACCGCTAAACGGATTCTCTGCTCTGCCGGCAAGGAAGCGGGGGAAAAGCTCAGGACACGGCTCTTTCCGGGTATCCCGTGCGGTAACGGTCTGGCAGCGGATGTATGGGCAATCAGGTTGAAGGAGCGTGCCGTCATCCTCCAGCTTCGGGTCTGATGATCCCTGCCACACCAAAGTATATTATTATGCAATTCCATTGGTCACATGGGTGAAAAGACCATGGTGAAATTAACCGCAGAGATGAAGGAGGCCTTCTCGAAGATGAAAGTCTTCCCGCTGGCAACCGCATCAAAGGACGGGAACCCGAACGTGATCCCGGTGGGAATTGCCGAACTCATTGATGACGAGACCGTCTGGTTCGTGGACAATTTCATGAACAAGACACTCTCCAACTTCCGCACGAACCCGAAGGTCGCGTTCTATCTCTGGGGGCCGGAGATCAAGGGCTGCTACCAGTGCAAGGGGGTGGTATCCATCAAGACGGGCGGGACGGAATACGATGCCATGAAGGCAAAACTCAACATCAAGAATCCTGCACTTCCCGCCCGCTCGCTCATCATCGTGAAGATCACGGAAGTCTTCGAGTGCAAACCCGGGCCGGCTGCCGGTTCGAGACTCCTCTAGAGTCTCTCTCATAACCCTATTCATTTTTAAAAAGAAACGTATGTATCCATTATTAAAAAGACCGGTTTCACGACGCATTTCCTTCCCCTGAATCGTGAGCACCCCCGGGCCCACCCCTTTGACACAGACAAAGCTCTTCTCTGAACGGCCTGCCTGCGGGGGAAGGGCCGGAACCGACCCGGAAAAAAAGGCTGTCTTGGTATGAAGATATCTCCGGCTCTCCTGCCGGATCTCACCATGCCGGAGTCTGATCACCTGAACATACAAAGAGACGACGGGAGGACACATCCGTTATCCCTGCGGCAGGCTGTGGATACGTCCCGGGCCGATCAAAAACCCGTCCGGAGCAATCATTTCGAGTGCAACCCTGACGCTCTTGTGCGCTCTGCCCCCGCGGCAGGGGGAATCCCCCGGATGCGGATGTCCCGCATAACCTGTACGCAGTCGCAGAGAAATGTTCCGGTCAGGCAATGCCAACGCATTGCAGTACGCCCCCGCCCGCAAGGGAGGCGGCCGTCACGCGAAAAGAGGATTTTGACAGAGCACAAAAAAACAAGAGAGAGCACAGAAGGACAACCGGACTATGCGGGTTGAAAACCCGGGCCGGGAACACGGAACCCGCCCCCAAAGTTCAATCCCGGTAACCGTGTCCGCGAAGTGAAAAGGATGAGAGAAAAAAGGATGAGCAATCCGTTCACGGCCAGGTACGGCTTGAGGCCAGACTGTTTTCCTTCTGGGTAGCTGTCCGTATCTCCGGCGTTACGCAGACATGATCTCCCGTGAATGCTTCCCTCCAGACATATCCCTGGGCACAGGTATCGGCACCATAGGTAGCGGTTGCAAGCCGGGAGGATGCTGCCGCATTGTCCGCAGCGGTCTGGGACCGTGTAGCCGGCGAGACGCAGACATGGTCTGTAGCGGATGCTTCCCGCCAGACATACCCCTGGGCACAGGTATCGGCGCCATAGGTAGCAGTTGCAAGCCGGGAGGATGCTGCCGCATTGTCCGCAGCGGTCTGGGACCGTGTAGCCGGTGAGACGCAGACATGGTCTGTACTGGATGCTTCGCGCCAGACATACCCCTGGGCACAGGTATCGGCGCCATAGGTTGCGGTTGCGAGCCGGGAACCTGCTGCTGCGTTATCTGCCGCTGTCTGGGTCCTGATAGCAGGAGTAACGCAAACATCATCCCCGGATTTTGCCTCACGCCACACATACCCGGAGATGCAGGTATGCGATCCATAGGCACCGGATACCCAGCGCGAGGATGCTGCCGCATTGTCCGCAGCGGCCTGGGACCGCGTAGCCGGTGTCACGCATACATGGTCGTTGGTAAATGCTTCGCGCCAGACATATCCCTGGGCACAGGTATCGGCGCCATAGGTTGCGGTTGCGAGCCGGGAGCCTGCTGCCGCATTGTCCGCAGCAGCCTGGGACCGTGTTGCCGGTGTCACGCATACATGGTCGTTGGTAAATGCCTCGCGCCAGACATATCCCTGGGCACAGGTATCGGATCCATAGGTTGCGGTTGCGAGCCGGGAGCCTGCTGCCGCATTGTCCGCTGCAGCCTGGGACCGTGTTGCCGGTGTCACGCATACGTGGTCGTTGGTAAATGCTTCGCGCCAGACATATCCCTGGGCACAGGTATCGGCGCCATAGGTTGCGGTTGCGAGCCGGGAACCTGCTGCTGCGTTATCAGCCAGTGCCTGTATATGCGATGCCGGAGGAGCGCAGACATTATCGGAAGGTCCGGCCTCTCGGTATACGAACCCCTCTTTACAGGTGCCGCTTACACCCTGGGCTGTGGAGGCTGACCCCTGAGTTCCTGTATCCGATCCCTGGGCTGTGGAAGCTGACCCCTGGGTTCCTGAGCCGGATCCCTGGGCTCCCGATGATGTACCGCTGGTTGTCGGGGGCACGGTCAGTGCCTGCTGGACACCCTGTGCAGTTCCGGCATCCGAACTCTGTGTCTTGACAAGTGGCACATTTATGCATCCGCATATCAGAATCCCTGCGATCATCAGGGCAACCATACAAACAGAGATTTCCTCTTTCATGAAAAATGTCTCCATCCGATGATCGGATTTTAACTAAATATAAATTTCGAAAAGTAATCAGGATTATGAATATAACCGGGGGAAAAAAGGTTGAATATCAGGATAAATCAATTGTTTTCATTATAATTATTGCATCGGGAGGCTGGTAATTCATTACTTGCCTTTTGGCGGTTGCCTTACCCGGTTTCACAACGTGGGCGTCCTTGCCGGTGTCAGCAGTCCGCTGTGGCGGCCCCGGGCCCGTTCCTGCCATGGCACGGTATCTGACCCGCCAGATCCCGCCGCATTCCGTTTTGGCCTTTCTCAGCTCCTGAACCGGGGCCGTATGCACCCCGTATATCCTGTTCCCGGTGATACCGCCCCCCCCTCCGATGGGATACAGGCGCCGGGTTTCATGCCATGCAAAACCCTAATAGGTGTAAAGCATACAGTACATTATGTCCCAGATCGTGATCGATACCGATGCGATCAAAAAAGCTGTTCTTTACTTTTTTGCTCTCGTAGGGGTGTTGGCAATGGCAGGCATTATTGTTTTGGGCCTAACAAACCATTACAGCATACAACCGGAACAACAGGCCATTGTTCCTGCAAGTACGCCTGAAACGGTGTCCGCTCCCCCGGTAACGTCACCGGCTCAGCAGTACCCCTATGTTACCGAATTTACGGTATCGTCGACCACCGTAGCGAACGGGCATTATCAGGCTCGCGCAACCTCCGGACAGGTCTTCAACATCCCTGATTTTAATTCGTGGAATTCCCTCTGGCCGCGGAATACATATACTGCAACCGTCATAGGGACGGAAGCTGACGGTTCGCTGGATGTCGGTACGATCAACCGTCTTTCCTCCCCGGTCTCTTCAGTAACGGATGGAGTCCAGCCATTACAGTATCCTTATGTCATCGAATTTACGGTCCTGTCGACCACGATTGTCAACGGCAATTATGCCGTACTGGCAACCGACGGGAAAACCCTGTACTTCACCGATTTCAGTACATGGAATAATCTGCACACCCGTTACACCTACACGGGGACCGTTGTCGGAATGGAGGTAA
>Ga0209098_1004702_pt1 | contig 10523 bp, 19 predicted proteins | sample AD_JPNHW1_MetaG_FD_184429 | JGI IMG/M metagenome (GOLD analysis project Ga0209098, IMG submission 184429) | Active sludge microbial communities of municipal wastewater-treating anaerobic digesters from Japan - AD_JPNHW1_MetaG (SPAdes) (version 2) | ecosystem: Engineered > Bioreactor > Anaerobic... | reverse complement strand
ATGTCACAAAACCCGTGTTATCGGCTGTTTTTCTTTTTCTCGATGATATTCGAGAACCTGAACACGCCTTTGAATACACAAAACAAGAAATGTTCCTTACTAAAAAATGGGAAGTTGTAAGGAATTTTGATGAGTTCAAAATCCATATTGAAACAAATGGAATGCCGTCATTTATTTCGTTTGACCACGATTTAGCCGATACTCATTACACGCCTGAACACTTATGGACTGATTACAATAAGTCAAAGGAATGGCAAGAGCAACAAGTTCATAAAGAAAAGACTGGTTATGAGTGTGCAATATGGTTAGTTGATTATTGCATTGACAATAACTTACAACTACCTAATTACTATTGTCATTCGATGAACCCTGTAGGTAAAGATAAAATTGTCGGTTTATTACAGTCTTTCCAAAATAGCCGATAACGTTCCGCGGCTTTAAGCAGTTGCCAATAAAACTGCCTTAATTTTTGATTTAAGACTAATGATAACAAATACAAAACCAACTTCAAATTTAGCCCAAAAGTGGCAATTGCTTAAAACCGCTGTTAGTAGCTGTTTTTATTCTAAAACACAAAAACTATATTGGTACGATTGCCAATTTTACTATAAGAAAAAAGGTGCTGATTTATATTGTGTAGATTTTAATATGCAAGTTGGACTTGTACAACAAAATGAAATATTAAAAGGTAGAATTGTAAAAAAGTTAGTTGGATTTAGAGTGAAAGATTTTCCTAAAAAAGTGTTAGATAATGGAGTTTTTTATTTTAAGATTAATGCTTATTTAGGATACTTCTCAAAATAGCTACTAACTACTATATGTACAAATGAATGTGTAAACACTAATAAAATTAACCTATAAGCCTATGAATATTCCTAAGTATGTAGAGTTGTATCGGAATGATTTAAAGTTAAAAAATTATTCTGAAAACACTATTAAAAATTATAGTTGCCAATTTAATCGCCATTAAATAACATAAAATTATGAATCTATCCTATAAACTTCAAGGTAAAAAAGATGTTAAGAATATCTATTTACGCCTTTATAAAAATAAATTTGATATTTGTGTTTGTACGAATTTAGTAGTTTTTGAAAGTGATTTTGAAAATGAACAAAGCAAAACAAATACTGAATTAAACGAAGTTTTACTCAACTTAAAATTAAGCGTTTTAAAGCAATATAATTTATCTTTTGCAAAGGGTATTATTATCGATACTAATTGGCTTAAAAATGTTGTTAAAACTACTTTTGAAAGACCAAATAAAGAGATAGGATTAATTAATGAAAATTATACTATTTATTTTTCAGATTTTTCAGATTATTGGATGGAGTTTCATTCTAAAAAATGGAAAAACTCGTCTCGGAAAAATATGAGCAAAGTTTTAATTAGTCAATATTTAAGTTTTATTGGTATTTTTAAAGATTACGAAAAAACTATAAATCGTAAATTAGAAATGCGCTTACTTACACAAGAAGAAATTTATTTATTTCTGGAGCATTTGCACGGTTTAGATTATTCAACCTCAACAATTGAAAGATTGCTTGGTAGGCTTCGCTTTTTCTGTAATCGTGCAAAAGATTTAAAACTAGATATTTGTAATGACCACTCACTTAATTTTTTCTTGGAAGAAGAAAATGAATTTGATGGAATCTATTTAAATGAAAAAGAAATAAAAAGTATCTATGATTTAGATTTATCGGATAATGATTTATTGGATAATGTCAGAGATAATATTATAATATCATGTTGGACAGGATTAAGAATTTCGGACTTTATGACTAATTTAAAGACTGAAAATATAAAAGATAACATTATATCTATCAAGACGCAAAAAACTGGTTCGTTTGTTAAAATACCGTTACATTTTCAAGTTAAAGAGATTTTATCAAAACGTTTCGGACAGTTGCCAAGAAAAATGATACATTCTGAATATAACAAACAAATAAAAATAGTTTGTAAATTAGCCAAAATTGATAATGTAGTTTTCGGGAAACTATTTAGTAATAATAAAAAAAGAAAAGTTGTTGGATATTACCCTAAATATATGCTTTGTAGTTCGCATATTGGACGAAAATCACTCGTAAGCAACCTAAGAGGAAAAGTATCAGACAATCTACTCGCTTCAATAGGAGGCTGGAAAAATACTAATCTTCTTGATACTTATAATAATACTACAAAACTAGATTATGCACAAGAATTAGAAACTTATTTTAATAAAAATTAATTATGAATAATATAACAATATTGATTTACTATACTTTTGCATTGATAGTTATTATTTTAACCGGATATGTAGTTTTTATACTTAATCATTCAGGTTGGTGGTTTTTACTTACTATTTTAATTTTGGAAGCAAAACCAAATTCAAAAAAAGACGAAAATTGAAAACTTTAAAACTCGGATAAAATTTAATTTATTTTTTACAACACATTGCAAATAAATAAATTACATTTTTAATAGTTAATCTTGGTATGATTAACTAAAATACACTTAATATAATCTCAACAAAATAAATAAAAATGAAAAAAATACTTGAAAATAACATAGAATTTTTAATTTATCTAACTATTATACTAATTATAGTATTTTTAACTTAATATAAATATGGCAGAAACTATTCAAACAATAATTGGAGATTTTATTAAACAGAAAAGACAAGAAAACAATCAGATTTTAAAAGATGTTTCTTTAATTGGATTCGGGCATGAGAATATGGCTACCCAAATATCAAAAGTAGAAAGAGGAATGCTAAAAAAAGTTAGCATTGATACTATTGATAAAATATTCATTGGATTAGGATTAGATTTGAAAAATGTATTATCTTTAGTAGATTTAGAAAAAAAATGTCCTAATGATTTTGAACTTGGAAACAAAGCACGTAAAATTTTAAATGATAAAAAATGATACACGAAAACACAATAAAAGAAACCGCTACTTACTTAAAAGCAAGTTCATTTGAGCAAAAGTTCCTACTCAAACGAAGTAATATGGAAATTATTAACCATACTATAACCGTATTCAATAATACTAATTATTTGAATGAAAATATTGGGGGTAAAAATATTTCTATTGTAAAGGAGATTCTAAAACTAAACAAATAAATATTATGAAAAACTCACACACAATAACATACCATAGTATATCTTTATACGTTATCGGGGAATATGAAGAAAGAGAAGAAGAAGTAGATTTTGGTGGGGGATTTGGAGCAACTGAAATTATTCTTAAAGACCATGAAGGTAATGAACAGGATATATTCCATTGGTTCTCAAACCCCGCAATCGAAGAAATCAACAGAATAGTAACAGAAGAAAATTATTAAATTATGGAAGAAAATCAAAACAATGAAGTTGCTCTTATTCCTGCTTTTGATGGAATTGCTTTTTTAAGCAAAATAGAAAATGCTGAAACATTACAAAAAAAAGTTAAGATTTTTAATGAAGCTTTAGAACAAGACCCTATTATGCCCAAAAATCTTAAACAAGAAATGTTAAAGAAAGGGTTAAATGCAGGAGCTTCACAAGACTTTGACTATGTAAGCATATCTGTTGTTGAAGAAGCCCTAAGACAAATATTTTTTCGCCAAGTAGATTTTGAGATTAAGCAATCTTATCGAGATTTAAATAGTTTTGTAGTTGTAGCAACTATTCGTTATAAATGTCCAATATCTCATGAAAATCGTGTTATAGATGGTATTGGAGCGATAAAACTACAACAAGATGCAGGAGCAAAAGTACAAGACTTTAATATGACGATGAAAGCTAATGCTCTTGAACTTGGTGTGGGTATTGCTTATTCAAGAGCTATTAAAAATGGAGCTAAAAAACTTGGAAAACTTTTTGGTTCATCACTTAATCGTGATGAAGAATTAGATAATATAGTAGTTTTTAGCGAAAAGGTAACTAATAAAGATGAATTTAATTACAAACTCCTAACAAAACTTTTAGAAGAAAAAGAGAGTTTAATAAAATCTCACGATTTAAAAACTATTCAAGATGTTTTAGACAATAAACAAGTTAAAGCATACAAACGATTTATTGATTACTTACAAAAACTATAATTATGGAAGCAAATAAAGTATTATTTAATGCAAGTTCAGCAGGAGCTTTGCTTACAGAAAAACAAGGTGCTAGATTTACTGACAATCAGTTGGTTAGAATCAAAGAATTAGAGAATGAGCGAGATTTAGGCATAAACGCAAATGGAAACAAAGTTAAGTTTGAAGGAACGAAAAAACCAGAAGAATTAGCAGAACTGATTGCCAAACGTGATGCTCCTCCAGAACTATCCGATACAGCAAAAGCTTTAGTTCGTAAAGTTTGGCTCAGAAACGAAAAGGGAATCTACGATACCATTAAGTCAAAATATCTTGACAAGGGAATCTTTAAGGAAGAAGATAGTATCTCTTTAGTTACTGAGGTTGAAGGAGTTTTGTACGTTAAAAATGAAGAACGTATAGAAAATGAATATTTTACTGGGGAATGCGATATTATAAAAGACTTTGAGCATAAAAGGTTAATTATAGACACAAAAACTAGTTGGTCAGCACAAACTTTCATGGAATCTAAATCCACTTTAGATTATGAAGTTCAAGGGCAAATATATATGGAGCTTTTTAATGCGGATGAATTTGAATTAAAGTTTTGTTTAGTAGATACTCCTGAAAACTTAGTACAAAGAGAAAAAGATACTGCTAAATGGAAATATTTCTCAGGAGATATGACTGACGATGAATTAAATAAAATGGAGGTTCTAATGCAACCAATCTATGACCAAATAGATAGAAATATGGTGTATTCTGACAATCCAACAATTACAAAAGAAGAATGTATCAAAACCTTTTATTTTAAACGAGATAAGGATATGTATGCAAAACTTGTCGAGAAGGTAAAACTTGCGAGAATCTATTACGCAACTTTAACACTTAATACTAAACTTTAAAAAATAAAACTATGGAAATCACAGCAAAATTATTATTAGCAAAAGAAGTTCAAGAAATCTCTCCGACATTCAGTAAAAGAGAAGTTATAGTGGAAACTACTGATAGTCAATATCCACAAGAAATACAATTAGAATTTCACGGAGATAGAACGGATTTAATAGATTCCTACAACATTGGGGACACCCTAAAATTCTCCATAAATCTACGTGGGAGAAAATTTGAGAAAATCGGAGAACCTACACGATGGTTTAACTCAATAATTTGTTGGCGTGTAGAAAAAGTATAAATAGTTTGCAAATTAAATATTTTTTACTATCTTTACATCATCAATACGGCTAGACACCTATTGATGAAAAAGTTGCCCTCTTACATTATAGCAACTAAAAGAAATTATACTAACTCGTATATGAACAAAGAGGTAAGAGGCTTTGGGAGTATGCGAGTTTTTAATTAATATTTTGTTTGTTTTTATAAAACATTCACAAATTATGGCAAATGTCAAATTAATATTTAATGGAACTGAGAAAAGCGAAACAGAGGAACATTCTTTAATATGTTATTCAACTGCAAATAACGAAATTTATTTAAATATTTCAATACCACACTTTGAAGATTCATTCGTTTGTTTAGATAAAAGCACAGCTATTAAACTTCATCGGGAATTAAAGAAACAAATATCATTCTTAGACGATAGTGAGGAGGTGTATAATGGCTAAAGAATTACCTTATTTTAAATTTGAACCTAATCAATGGGAAAATGGCAATATCCAAATGCTATCACGTCAAGATAAAGGCTTATTTATTGACTTATGTAGTATGTATTGGTCAAGACTTGGAGATGTACCTTTAAAATTAGCTATACAAAAATTATGCGCTGGCAATGCGACCGCATTAAATCCGCTTTGCGACGAAAAAATAATAGAGATTTTAGAAGGTAATATTTTTATAAAATTCTTATCCGAACAACTAAATGAGTTTGAAGATGCCAGTAAACAAAACAGCAAAAATGCAAAAGAAGGATGGGAAAAGAGGCGTAAACAAAAGGATGAAAGCGACCGCAATGCGACCGCATTAAATCCGCAAAGCGAAAGTGATGCCATAAGAGAAGATAAGAATAGAGGAAATGAAATAAGAAAAGATATTTATAAATCTTTTAATCATTTAAGTATTACTAAAGAAGATTTTGAAAAATTAAAAATTGACTTTAAAGAAAAAGATATTTTATCTTGTTTTGATAGAATAGAAAATTTTAAAGAAAACAGCAAATATACTTCTCTTTATCTCACAGCTAAACAATGGCTTGAAAAAGAATATAACGAAAAAGACAAGTCTAAAAAAAATGAAATTGTAGTTCCTGCTGGATATTACATTGACCCGAAAGATGGAAAACTAACAAGACGAGTTTCTTAAAAAAAATTTACAATGGCAAATATAAAAGATTGGAATTTAATAGAAACTAACAAAATTAGCGGAACTGCAAAATTAAAATGCCCTATTTGCACCCCAACAAGAAAGAACAAAACAGATAGAAGTCTTTTTGTTAATTTTAATAATGGAATAGGAAAATGTTTTAATGATAGCTGTGAAGCATTATTTTTTAGAGATAGTGTAGAAAAAACAATTTTAAAAACTGATTATATTTTACCTAATCAAAATTGGAAAAATTACACTACAATATCGGATTCAATGGTTCAGTACGTTGAGAAAAGAAAAATAAATCAATTTACTTTACAGCATTTTGGGATTACAGAGGAAAAATATTATCAACCCGCTTTACAAAAAGAAGTTAATAATATTGTTTTTAATTATTTTGAAGGAGAAACTTTAGTAAATAAAAAATATCGTTCTGCTGATAAAAAATTTACTCAAACAAAAAGTGGCAAACCAATTTTTTACAACATCAATGCTATTATTGGATTAGACGAAGTTTATTTAGTAGAAGGAGAATTTGATGTTTTAGCTTTTTATGAAATTGGAATTAAAAATTGTATATCAATTCCTAATGGAGCAAATGATAACGATAATTATTGGATAAATTCCGAGAAATACATAAAAGATGTTAAGAAATTCTATATCGCAACTGACAACGATGAAAGCGGTAATAATATTGCCGAAAAAATTGCTCAAAGATTAGGGCGTTTTAGATGCGAAAGAATTTTATTTGAAGGGAAAGACGCTAACGATGATTTAGTTAGCGGAATATTAAATAAAACTGCATTTAAAACTCAAAAATATCCAGTAAGCGGAACTTTTAAAGTATTTGATGTTTATGATAAAATTTTAGATTTATATGATAATGGATTTCCCGAAGTAATTTATCCTAAACACAATTGTTTTGGAGAATTAAAAAACATATTTTCAGTAATGAGAGGACATTTGATTACAGGAACAGGTATTCCTTCTCACGGTAAATCAAATTTCACAGAATGGTATGTTTTGAACTTGGTTCGAGACTACAAAATGAAAGTTAGTTTCTTTAGTCCTGAACACCACCCATTTGAATTGCACCACACTACATTTATTGAAAAAACATTTGGTAAAAACTTTTTTAGAGATAATATTGATTGCCCAAGAGTTTCAAAATTAGAGGTAGCGAAGTACGCAGAATGGGCGAATGAAAAAATATATTTAACTGGGACAGAAAACGGAGAATTCCCAACATGGGATTGGATTTTTGAAAAATTTAAAGAACAATTATTCACTTACGGAATTGATATATTTGTTATAGATGCTTTTAATAAATTAGGGTTTAATTCAAAATCAAATAAACTTGACCAAATAAATGATGTCTTAACAAAACTGACAATGTTTGCTCAAATGAATAATGTTATTATATTTCTTGTTGCGCACCCAACTAAAATGCAAAAGCAATTTGATGGCACTTACGCAAGCCCAACGCTATATGACGTTTCAGGAAGTTCAGATTTCAGAAATCAAACTCATGATGGATTTAGTGTTTATAGATTTTTTGGAGATGAAGCAAACGAAGCTAAAACAGTATTTGAAAATTTAAAAACAAAAATGAAATTTCAAGGAGAAATAGGTAAGTCTATAGAATTTGATTATCACATCCCAAGCGGAAGATATTATGCGAAAGGTACATCTGTTCCAACTTATAGTATTTTAGAGGAAGATTCAAAAGAATTAGATAGAATAGATAGTGTCGATTATTCGCTACCCAAACCAACATTACAAGATGCTTTTGGAAATTCTGAGGAAGAAGATATAATACCATTTTAAAAAATAAAACTATGAAAGAAAATTTGCAACAATATTTAGAAAACAGGTGTATAACCCAATCGTGGGTAAAAAAACATTTAGCAAAACCAATAGAAGAAAAAGATGTTATTAATAAACTTTCAATATCTTCAATAAAACAACGACTAAAATGACTTTAACACTTAATCAAATATTAAATTCCATAAGTGAATTTTATAAAATAGATTCTAAAGAAATAGTTTCAAAATCACGTAATGGGAAGGTAGTCAAAGCACGTCAAATGTATTGCTTTTTATCACGTATTCATACAATATGTTCTTTAAGCATTATTGGAAATAAAATTAATCGTGACCATTCAACTATTATTTATTCTATAAAAGAAATACAAAATAAAATGGAAATTTATTGTAATATAAAAGATGAAATATCAAAAATAGAATGTTTATTAGAAATTAAATCAATAGATTCTAATATTTTAATTCCAAAATATATAGATTTACTCTATATTGCTGAAAATAATAACAAAAAAAAATAACCAACTAAATTTTAATATTATGAAAAAAATGCTTTTATTCTTCGTTTTAATTTCAAGTTATGTTTATTCACAAAAAAACATTGAAATTTCTAATAAATACTACATTGTATCTGATGACAATACATTTTGGAAAGATTCTATATTCACACAAACTAAATTTGAAATATCCTCAAAAACAATTAGCTATATAAATAAATATTCTAAAAATAGTTTTAAAGTAATATCATCAGATAAAGCATTAATAGATAGTGATGGAGACACAATTATTAAAACACATTGTAAAGATTTTAATAACAATAAAGTTGATATTGTATTTTTAACGTCAAAAAACAAAGATAAATATATCTATATTTTAGGATATTATACAGAGATTTCTTTTGAAATAAATTAATGTATCGTGTATTTATTTTGTTGCCGAAAAAATAAGACCTAATCTTTAAATTTAAAACTAATGAATACAAGTAAAAATCACACTTTAAGAAATACCTTTTGGAAAGATAAAGAATTAAAAAAAAGTGATTTTATATCTAATTAGAATAATTGCCTATAACGGACGATGCTACCCGCTGTTTGGGATTAAAAATGCGTAATCTTTCGGTTAAGCCTCAATTTCAACAAATACAAAACCAACTTTCAGAGTTGCCAATTGCCCAAATAGCGGGTAACTATGGTTGGCAGTAGTGCTTTTATTTATTAACAATTTAACACCAAAATTTATGAACATTAAACATTATGAATTCGATTACAACTTTGGAGATGCAGAAGCAAATTTTAAAGTAGATTTAGACACTTTTACAAAAGAAACGGCAAAATTACTTTTAGATTTTTTCGGCTGGCGTTACGATAAAGAAACAATTATTGATGATTTGCTTAAAAAATATGCAATGAAAGCTATATCAGTTTCAACGTCCGAAAACTTAAATGAATCTGGGGTAAAAAACTGGTTTGCAGAACAAGAAGGCTTTTTAGCTTTAGACGGTTCACAGGGCATTGAATTAATTTTAGTTTCTGGTTATGAATTTGACGATGAATATTTAGAGGTTACGGTTTCGTAGCATTACTGCCAACGGTTCGCTTGTATGAGCTGTTGCCAAAAGTAATCACAAATTATCGGAGTTTGCCCGAACAATGCAAACACAAAATAATCTATAAATATAGCCTAATATGGCAATAGCTTATACAAGCTGTTATCAATTCGGCTTTTTAACACCAAGGAAAATGGATATAAACACTTATTGGGAATGGAATGAATTTGGCTTTTGCTTTAAAATAAGTAGAACTGGTAATCATTCAGATTATTTATTTATGATAGATTTTCACTTTTTATTTTTTGATTGTTGGATTAATTTTTATAGCAAAAAATGAGCGATATAACAAAATGTACAAATACAGATTGTCTTAAAAAGATGTTTTGCAAAAGAGTTTCAGCACCATCAAATGAGTATCAACAATCATTTTGTTGGTTTCGAGCAAATGAAGTAAATTTTAAATGTGATTTCTTTATTCCTATTAAGGCTCGTGAAGCTGAGTGATAACGTATCGTGGCTTGAAGATGTTAGGGAAATATAAGCCAAAATAATGACAGAAAGCCGAAATAAAAGCAAGTACAAGCCAATAAATAAACAAGCCAAAATACCCTAATATCTTTCAAACCACTGTTATCAGCATACCACAAATTAATAATCAATTAAAAAATAAAAAAATGGGATTAAAAATGAGTTTAAAGAAAGTATCAAGAGAATCCTTTAACAATATAAGTAGAGACGATTTTTGGTATGAAGAATTTGACATATCAGAAGAATTAATTTATTGGAGAAAACAATATG
>Ga0209098_1004701_pt1 | contig 10525 bp, 7 predicted proteins | sample AD_JPNHW1_MetaG_FD_184429 | JGI IMG/M metagenome (GOLD analysis project Ga0209098, IMG submission 184429) | Active sludge microbial communities of municipal wastewater-treating anaerobic digesters from Japan - AD_JPNHW1_MetaG (SPAdes) (version 2) | ecosystem: Engineered > Bioreactor > Anaerobic >... | reverse complement strand
CCAAATGGAAGAGCAACCAACAGCGCTCCAAATGGAAGAGCAACATGATAATGTCCTAAAGTAGCAAAATAGAAATGTCCTGATTAAAATTAGGAGCTATGAAATTATCATTCGATTCTTCCATGCATTTTTCGCAGGAACATGAACACCCCGGCACACAAAGGAATAGCAGGCTTACCCCGCTGACTCCCCGTCCCAGCAGCTGGACCGAGGCAAAATAGAGCGGCTTGCATCTGGGGAAAAGTCAGGTTTCGGGCAAGCTTGTAACAGGATCAAAAAGAAGAAAGAAGGGGTTTCGTTTCGAGGAAAAACCGCTCCTGACGATTTCATCCACGAAAGAGGAGATGTCTGAATTGCCCGCATCAGGATATTCCTGTTTAGCCTTTACAAAAACAGCAGCCTAAATGTTCGTCATGGTTGGGCGCCATCATCAAGTGCTGCATCGAATTTACTTGAGTCTCCATGCACAATTTGGGAATATCTAGTGGCCTGAAAAGTCCGCCCGGCCGCCGCCAGGCTTTTATCAGGAAGCGCAAGGAATCAAAATATCTACGCGCAACCTCTGCGCGGCAGCCCTTTTGTATAATATTTCTTCTTTCAGGATTTTGACTCCGCGGCCCTGCAGGGATAGGATTATCGTATGAACACAGACCAAACCAATGAACACCGCCTGCTCCAAGAGGAAGCCGAAACATTCCTGAACGTTCTGCAAGCCCGCTTTGAGCACAATCCGCGCCGTCACCCCGGGCTTGCCTGGTCGGATGTCCGCGTAAGGCTGGCAAGCGAGCCCGGCAAAATGTGGTCACTGCAGGCGATGGAAGCCAGCGGCGGCGAGCCGGACGCGGTTGGGAAAGACGCGGAAAGTGGAGAAATAATCTTTGCGGACTGCTCCGCTGAGACGCCGCTGGGGCGCAGAAATCTATGCTACGACCGCGCAGCGCTGGAAGCCCGGAAAACCGCCAGGCCGGCCGGCTCCGCGCTTGAAATGGCTGCCGAAATGGGCATCAGCCTGCTAAACGAAGATGAGTACAGTGCGCTGCAGACCCTGGGGGAATTCGACCTGAAGACCTCCAGTTGGGTCCTCACCCCCGAGGGTGTGCGCAAGCTGGGCGGCGCTCTGTTCGGTGACCGGCGCTACGGGCGGGTCTTTTTCTACCACAACAGCGCGGAATCCTACTACGGTGTGCGCGGTTTTCGCGGGTTGCTGCGGGTTTAAGTTCCAGACGGTACCACATTCATCAGCAGCTCCTCAAGTATTGCGACAATAAAAAACTTGTCGCAATCATGGAGGATATCCGCGGATTAATCGAGTGGGCCCGCGGAACCCCTGTCGGGCAGCCGCGCTCATATGACGTGGCAGTGCGCGAACATATGCAAATCCTGACCTATCTCAAATCCAATGACAGAGAAAAAGCCGTCCAGGCCATGCGCTCACACCTGACCAGCTCGTGCGAAAGAACCCTCGGGTACTGGCGCGGAAGGTCGCAGTAAATCTTCACCCGCCCGGCTTCGGACGGGTTTTTTTATCTGCAAGAGTGCTTGCACTCAGCAGAGGGACGGCATCTTCCCGAAATTCAGCGCTTATATCGGATTTTCCGGCTGCTCTCCTTTATAATTCCATAAATCCCAAGCCCGGAAGGACAACTCCCATGCAGCCAATCCCTGACCTCATCAACCAACTGACACTCGAAGAAAAAGCTGCCCTGTGTTCAGGGCAAAATTTCTGGTTCCTGAAAGCGTTGGAACGCCTCGATATCCCCGGTATCATGTTGACAGATGGACCTCACGGCCTGCGCAAGCAAGCCGACTCGCCGGACCATGTCGGGTTGAACCAGAGCGTGCCCGCTACCTGCTTCCCGACCGCCTCCGCGCTGGCCGCCACCTGGAACCGCGACCTGGTCTTCAAGGTCGGTCAGGCGCTGGCGGAAGAATGCCTGCAGGAAGGCGTGAGCGTCATTCTGGGCCCCGGCGCCAACATTAAACGCTCCCCCTTGTGCGGCCGTAACTTCGAATACTTCTCAGAAGACCCTTTCCTCACCGGTGAAATTGCCAAAAGCCACATCCTGGGCGTGCAGTCCCTGGGGGTCGGCAGCTCGCTAAAGCATTTCGCGCTGAACAACCAGGAAAGCCGCCGCATGACCGCCAACTCCGTAGTGGACCCACGCGCAATGCGCGAAATCTATCTGTCCGGTTTTGAACGCGCGGTCAAAGACGCGCAGCCCTGGACGGTAATGTGTTCGTACAACCGCCTGAACGGCACCTATGCCTGCGAGAACAAAACGCTGTTGAGCGACATCCTCAGGGAAGATTGGGGCTTTGAGGGGCTGGTTGTTACCGATTGGGGCGCGATGAATGAGGTTGTCGCAGCGGTGCGCGCCGGCACCGACCTGGAGATGCCGGGCGTGGCCAACGGGAACACTGAAAAGCTCATCGCTGCTGTGCATTCCGGAGAGCTGGACGAAGCCGTGCTGGACCAGGCTGTGGGACGGGTGCTCAGTCTGATTCAAAAATCCAGCGAAAGTTACCAGCCCGGCTTCAGCTATGACCCGCACGCGCATCATGCCCTGGCCAGGCAAGCCGCCTCTGAAGGCGCCGTTCTGCTGAAGAATGAAGGCGGTTTGCTCCCGCTCTCTTCCGGCGGAAAAGTCGCTCTGATTGGCAGATTTGCCAAAACGCCGCGTTACCAGGGCGCAGGCAGCTCTCTTATTACCCCTACCCGGCTGGAGAATCTATACGAAGAGCTGGGCAAACTCATCGGGGAAGAGCGGCTGCTCTACACACCCGGCTACACCGAACAAGGCCAGGCGGATGACGCGCTCCTGCGCGAAGCCTTGGAGTTCGCCAGCCGCGCCGAAACAGTCATTCTGTGTGTCGGCCTGACCGACATGGATGAAGTGGAAGGGCTGGATCGCGAGCACATGCGCTTGCCTGCCGGTCACGATGCATTGATTGCCGCCGTGTGCGCCGTCCACCCGCGCTGCGCCGTAGTGCTCAGCAACGGTTCGCCGGTGGAAATGCCCTGGCTGGCTGCCGCCCCCGCGGTGCTGGAAGCCTACCTGGGCGGGCAGGCCGGCGCGGGCGCTGTCGCCGATATCCTGACCGGCAGGGTGAACCCCAGCGGCAAGCTTGCTGAAACCTTCCCCATCAGGCTGGCAGACACGCCAGCCCAACCCTACCCGGGCGGTCCGCAAACGGTGGAGTACCGCGAGAGTATCTATGTCGGCTACCGCTATTACGACGCGGTCGGCGCGCAAGTGCTGTTCCCGTTCGGGCACGGGCTCAGCTACACCGCTTTTGAATACAGCGGCCTGACCCTACGCATCAGCGGAGAGCATGTCATCGCCAGTTTCAGCCTGAAAAACCGCGGCAGCCGACCCGGGAAGGAAACCGCACAGCTCTACGTGCGGGATCTGGAATCTTCAGTTTTCCGCCCGGAGAAAGAACTGAAAGGCTTCCTCAAGGTGGAACTTCAGCCCGGCGAGGAACGCCAGCTTGAGATGGAACTGGACCCGCGCGCGTTCGCCTTTTATGACGCGGAAAGCGGCCAATGGGCGACCGAAGGCGGTGATTTCGAGATTCTCATCGGCGCATCCTCGCGGGATATCCGCCTGCGGGGGCTAATCCAACTGCCCGGCAGCAGCCTGCCGCGCGCGCCCAGAACAGAAGGCCTGGAGCCTTACTTTCGCCCCACGCAGGCCGTCGGCTTCCCGCGAGAAAGCTTTGAGGCGCTTATGGGCTCGCCTCTCCCAGGCAATACGCCAACGAAAAAGGGTCAATTCAGCCTGAATACCCCCCTGGCCGATATGAAAAGCACCTTGGTCGGCGCCTACCTGTTCCGTTCCTTTGAAAAGGGCATGCAGAAGATGAACGGACCGGAACAAGACACCCCAACCAGTAAGATGATGAACGCCATGCTGCAGGAGATGCCGCTGCGCACAGCGCTGATGATGGGTGGAGGAGTGAGCCGCGGAAAGCTTCTGGCGTTGGTAACAATGATGAACGGGAGGTTTTTCAGGGGGCTGCGAGATTTCCTGAGGGCACGCTAAAGGGATTCCCGCGGGGGTTCTGCAGCTGCGGGGCGGCAGCTCGGGGCACTCCCTCCGGGAGCTGGACCGCGCGTTTTGGGGGATAGCCCAAGCCAAGCCGGCGCTGAAGTGTTTGAAGGTCAAGGTCTGTCCGCGCAAGAATCCCGCGCCGCTATTCCGCGCAGCACAGGTCTGATTTCAGCGTTTCAGCACGCAACCCCACGTTGGAATCAGAAGGGAAGCCTGACGCGCGGAATTTCAAGAAGGGGAGAAGCTATAAAGAAAGCGTATTGTCCCAGCTTATGTGCTCCCGGCCCGGGTCGGAAGCCTGTCCTCCCCCGCCCGCGTTTCCCTGCTGATATTCCCGGATGGCCTGCCCCAGTAAAGCCAGCAGCCCGGCACTTTTCAGTCCCAGCTCCTCATCCTTACTGCCAACAGCTTGCAGCAAATCCTCGCAGCTGATCTTTTCAGCCTCGCCCAACGTCTTCCCCTGTGCCATTTCGCATAAGGCCTCAACCGCAACGTTGGCGGTGGGTTCACAGGAACACAGATAAGTCATCACCGAGATGCGTTCCTGTTCAATTTTCAGATACAGCTGCATGAAGTTTCCGGTGTTTCCGCAGTGAATCAAGTTCTCGCCAACTGCTTCCACGAAAACCGACGGATTCTTGAGCTCTCCGGAATGCGGAAAATCCTGCCTTAAGAGCTGCCGGTACTGACGGATAACAATCTCATCCATCGCGAAGCCTATTCCAGGTATCCGCGTTCCTGAAAAACCGCATCGAGAGCGTTCAGGAAAAACTCACATTCTGCGCGGGTATTATAAAAATACAGCGATACCCGATACACCATGCGGTGCTCCCGATGCGTTTTTGGATGCAGCCAGGCTTCGCCGTAGCGCTCGTTAAAGTACGAGTGCGCGCAGAAGACCCCATCGCGGATCATAATATTAGCGGCTCGGTCCAGCTCTTCCGCAATCCCAACCGCGTTTGGACGCCGGACACTAAAGCTGAGAATCCCTCCACGGCGTTCCGGCTCCAGCGGTCCCAAAATTTCCAACCAGCCCAAATGACCGTAGCGTTCTTGCATGCGCGCGCTGAGGTAGCTGTTCAGGCTTTCTTCCTGCTTGCGGATGCGCTCCATCCCGACATGCTCAAGGTAGTCCACCGCCGCGCCTGCGGCAATCTGACCCGGATAATCCGGAATGCCGGGCTCAAAGCGCTCCGGGCCTTCCAGCAGTTGGTAGCCCTGAAAAGTACTGTTAATGGCATTCCCGCCCCCCAGAAGGACTGCTTCCAGTGCGTTTGGGCTGCCGCTCGGGGCGGAGATAAATTCGTTCCTGGCATAAAGCACACCCACCCCGCGCGGACCGCACATTTTATGCAGCGAAAACGCCAGGAAATCAACATCCAAAGAGCGCACATCTACCGCCTGATGCGGCACAGTTTGCGCGCCATCCAGCAATACAAGCGCGCCGTGCCTGTGCGCCGCGGCGATGATTTCCTGTGCCGGCAGGCTGCTGCCGGTTACGTTGGAGGTCCACGCCAGACTGACCAGCCGCACTGGTGCCCTGCTCAGTCGTTCCTCAAAGGCCGCCAGGTCAAATTCTTCGCTCTCCGCCGCGCTCAGGTGCTCAACGCGCACTGCGCCTTTTTGCTGCAGGCGCAGCCACGGCAGCAAGTTGGAGTTGTGCTCTTCTCCGGAGAGCAGCACAACATCTCCTGCCTTAAAAGGCAAGCCCAGCGCCACCATGTTGATTGCCTGGGTGGTATTCAGGGTAAAGATAATTTCGGAGGATGATTCAGCCTTAATAAACCCGGCGAGGCGCTCCCGCGCAGCGTTTACACGCCGGGTGACTTCGGAGGCAAACCAATGATGACTTCTGCGCCCGCCGCAAGCCGGGTATTCCGTGTAATACGCTGTCAGTTCGTCAATGACTGGCTGCGGTACCAGCGTTGTGCAGGCATTGTCAAAGTAAACAGGCGGCAGGCTGTTCCTGGTCTGGTGCAGCGCTGGAAAATCAGCCCGGAAATTCTCTATAGGACCTGTGGTTTCCATGCATCGATTCCCTTGAACTGCCGCCCGTTTGCCCGGCCTCACACCGTCCGTGCTTGCACGCTCAACAAGCTCTGGAAACTCCACCGCGCGAAGCCCGGGCAGGGCTCAAAACCTCGTCTCCTTACTTTGCCGCCAGCGCTTTCAACACTTTTTCCGGTGTGGCAGGCAGAGCGTACACACGCGCGCCGCAAGCATGGTAAATCGCGTTGGTAACTGCTGGAGCTGTTGATACCATGGTCATTTCCCCGACGCCAGTAGCGCCCAACGGGCCGTTACTGCGAGGGGTTTTGGAGATGATCGCGGCCACATCAAAACTATCCTTGATGGTTGGGAATTTGAAGGAAACATAATCCGTGGTCTTTCCCAGGATGTATTCTTCCCGCAAGGCATACCCGACACCCTGATCCATGCCGCCTTCCAGCTGACCTTCAAAAGCCTGTGGATTGATGATGGTGCCGGCGTCCACCGCCACGGTCATTTTTAGGACGCGCGCCGCGCCGGTTTCAGTGTTCACTTCCACTTCCGCCATCTGGATATTATGGCACTCTGAAACCTGGGCGTAGCCCTGACCCGTGTGCTTATCCAGTCCCGCGGGCACATCGTTCTTATGAAAACCTTCATATCGGGTTGGTTTTCCGGCAGCCACCAGGTCAGCGTAATCGGCGGCGCCAACTTCCGCCATGGCAGCCTGCAGCTTGCCAATTGCATTCAAAAGCGTATTCCCGGCCATAAAAGTCATGCGGCTGCCCGCGGCTGGTCCCATCAATACAGTCTTGTCAGTATCTCGCGTGTACAGGTGTATCTTCTCGAGTGGGAGCCCCAGCTGATGCGCCGCGATTTGGGTAAGCATGGCGTCATTCCCCTCGCCCGGGTCGGCAACGGCGGCATAAATGGTGACGCTGTCATCCGGGTTCAATTCAATAGCCATCTTGGCGGAATCCCCTGCGCCGCCAATCCCAAACGAGTGCGCGGCAATACCTACGCCGCGTTTTATTACCGGGCTGGTCTGGTTAAAGCTTTCGGCTTTCTGCCTGGCGCGTCTGTAGGCATCCTCGATAGAGTCGCAGACTTCCGGGAAGCACCATTCGTCCGCCACCATGCCAACGCCCTTGGTCTGTCCTGGGAGCAGAGAATTCATCCGGCGGAATTCCAGGGGGTCAATGCCAATCTTCTCCGCCAGCATGTCGACGGCGGATTCCAGCGCGAAAGCAACCTGGGGCGGGCCGGCTCCGCGCGCAGAACCGCCGGCGCCGTTATTGGTATACACGTTTCTGCCAAAAGCTTTCACGTTGGGGAAATTGTAGGAACTGGTCAGCATCATGATTGCGCGCCCGAGAATGACGGGGCCGTTAACGGTGTAAGCGCCTTTGTCCATGGTAAAGTCGCAGAACAGAGCGGTGAAGTGTCCCTCCTTGTCCGCGGTGAGTTTAATCTTGATGCTGGGGTACGCGTGCCGCTTGGTGGTAATCAGCATGGACTCTGCCATGGTCGGCGCGTAGCGAACAGGGCGATTGAAATGCAGGGCGGCAGCGCCGGCGATAGCCTCGGTAATAATCCAGACCTTGATGCCGAATTGACCGCCGGAATAGGCTTCCTGGTAGCGCATCTTGGTGTGCCCCAGCGCTTCCTTAAGCTGATTCAAGTGGAAATGAATGTTAATGCTGCGTCCAACCACCACCAGTTCCCGCGCGTCACCTTCGCCTTCAAAATAAGCGGAGGAGACCTCCGGTTCCAACGGCGCCTGATGATTCGTTTGGGTGGAGTACTCGCCTTCGTAAATGTACGCGGCTTCCGCCAGGGCAGCATCTGCGTCGCCTTTGATCAGTGGCTGGGTACAGCAAATATTATCGGGCGCGTGGGCATGAATGACAAACGCGCCGGGCGCCAGCGATTCCCGCGTCGTCATTTGAACCGGTAAGGGTTCGTATTGAACTTTTACCGCTGCCGCAGCCGCCCGCGCCTGTTCGCGCGTGTTGGCTGCCACCGCGATGATGGGGTCGCCCAACAGACGCACGCGGTCTTCGCACAGCACCGGTTGATCGGGCTGCACCTGGCGTAAACGGTTAGTCCCCTTAATATCTGATGCCCGCAGGAAGCCAACCACGCCGGGCATTTTTTCCGCTTCGCTCGTGTCAATCGACAGGATGTTCGCGTGATATTCCGTGCTGCGCACGACGGCGATTTCCAGAGCGTCTTCCGGCAGCGGAATATCATCATTAAACTTAGCCACACCGCAGGCTTTCAGGAGCGCGGACGGCCGTACGTGGGATACGCCGACAGTCTCGCGGCCGATCCTGGCGCGTTCAGCCTCCGGCGTGGTTTCGCCCCTCATAAACCTTCCAGCCAACTGAACTGCCTCGATGATTTTTTTGTATCCGGTGCAGCGGCACAGATTATGCGTAAAAGCCTTCTTGATTTCCTCAACACTCGGGTCAGGGTTCCTGTCCAGCAAGCCCTTGGCGGACATAATAAAGCCGGGCGTGCAGAAGCCGCACTGAATAGCCCCAGCCAGCGCAAAGGCCTCCTGTATCATGTGCGGGTTCGCCGGGGTGCCCAGCCCCTCCACCGTAATCACCTCTGCCCCATCCAGGTTCGCGACCCTGGTCAGGCAGGAGCGGACAGCCTTGCCGTTTACAATGACAGTACACGCTCCGCACTGTCCTTTACGGTCGCAGGATTGCTTTGTGCCCGTAAGGCGCAAATCCCGACGCAAAAGGTCAATAAGTACCAGGTCCGGGGGGACCGATAAGGAATGTTTCTCGCCGTTGATCGTGAGTGTGATTTCTTTCATGGAGAACCTTTCTGCGGATAAAAAGCTCGCTGCCGCGTACAGCGCAAAGAATTCTTAAAAGGGCTGAGAAAATTACTATATCATGAGAAACTATATATAACAAGAATGTTTTGCTTATGTTATCATAAACAAAACCTATAAACCAGGAGAGTACCAATGGAACTGCGCCAGCTGGAGTATTTTCAGGCTTTTGGTCGATTGGAAAGCATGACCCGGGCCGCGGAACAATTACGGGTCTCCCAACCTTCCATCTCGGTCGCAATTAAAAAACTTGAGGAGGAGTTGGGTATCAGCCTGGTGGACCGCAGCCATAAGAAAGGAACCCTCACCCGCGAGGGACAGATATTTCTAAAACGCGTGGAGCACGTCCTTGGGGATTTGCATGACGCCGTAGTGGAAATCAGTGATATCCAGCGCCCTTTGGGCGGCGCACTGAGAATTGGCATTACTCCGATTATGGGAGCGCTGATGTTCCCCCGCTTCTTGAGCGCTTACCAAAAATTGCACCCCGATGTGAAGGTCAGCATCGTGGAAGAAGGCTCACTGCTAATCCGCGAGCAGCTCGAAAACAGCGAATTGGATATTGCTCTGATGATTACCTCTGACCTTCCATCCTCTCTGGAAGTGCTGCCGGTGAAGTCCGGGCAGATTTATGTATGTCTGTCCCGCACGAATCCTCTGAGCCGCCTCGAGCGCGTGCCCTTTGACCAGTTGCAGGAATTCGAGTTTATTCTGTTCAAGGAAGACACCTTTATTCGGCAGCGCATTCTGGCGGAATGCGCCCGTTTCCATTTCTCACCGCGCATATTGTTTTCATCCAGTCAGATTGGGACCATCCTGGAGCTTGTAGAACAAGGAATGGGGATTACCTTTTTCATCCAGGACATCGTCCCCCAACGTCCCGACCTGGTCGTCCTCCCACTGGCGGAGCCCTTATCCCTCGATGTTGGGTTAGCCTGGAAGAAGGAACGCTACCTGTCCATCGCGGCCCAAAACTTTATTGAATCATCCCAAAGGATTCGCGGGTAAGCAATCGTCCCCGCGCCCGGATTGCGAGAAGGCCCATCCGTCTTACTCCCCCTGCCAACGCGCGGCGCCGGGCTTAATCCGCCCTGCGTAAGCTCCGGCGAGTCCGATAGGAGACGCGCACGAACTCCGCGGCGTGTTTGAGCGGGCTGATATGGCTGCCCTCCCCGGCATAAATCGTCCGGATAGGGACCCAGGCAAGTTGGAAGTGATTCCGGACGCATTCCACAATCATTTCCACTTCAAAAGCAAAACCCCGCTCTGCACAATTCAGGCTGGCTTCCATCAGCCGGCGGCTGATAAGACGGTAACCGCTCTGGTTATCCGGCACAGTCTGCCCAAGCGCCCTGGAGAACAGGCGGGTACCCACCGTGTTGCTGAGCCGGCGGATGAAGGGCATGCGGGAAAAATCGCGCCGACCGATGACGAGGTCCGCGCCGCTTTCCTGGAAAACCTGTAAAAACGCCGGGATTTCGGCCGGGTCGTGCTGACCGTCCGCGTCCAGAGTAATAACTGCCTCATACCCTCGTGCCAACGCGCAGCGAAAGCCCGCGCGCAGCGCTGCGCCTTTGCCCTGGTTTGGCGTCTGCTCCAATACCTGCGCGCCGGCCTGCCTGCCGATTTC
>Ga0209098_1004690_pt1 | contig 10548 bp, 11 predicted proteins | sample AD_JPNHW1_MetaG_FD_184429 | JGI IMG/M metagenome (GOLD analysis project Ga0209098, IMG submission 184429) | Active sludge microbial communities of municipal wastewater-treating anaerobic digesters from Japan - AD_JPNHW1_MetaG (SPAdes) (version 2) | ecosystem: Engineered > Bioreactor > Anaerobic... | reverse complement strand
CGCGCGCTGGATCTGGTTGCCGAGGGCCGTGTTCGAGTGGTTGTACTGGTTGTTCGGCACGGCGGGATAGCGCCCGCCCAGCTTCGCCTCGGCCGTGGGCGGGCAATTTTCCGCCGCCGTCACGAACGTTTCGATGCCTTGCACCGACCGCGACAACGCCGAATTGAGGTGGATGCTCACGAACAGGTCGCCCCCACCCCGCGCGGCGAGATAGGGCCGATCTTCCAGTTCCCAGAAGCGATCGACGTCGCGGGTCGTCACCACGCGCACGCCGGCCGCCGCCAGATGGGCTTTCACCCGGAGGGCGACGTCGAGCACCAAGTCCTTTTCCTTGAGGCCGGTCCGGCTCATGGTGCCGGGATCCTTGCCGCCGTGGCCGGCGTCGAGCACGACCGTGCGGGAGCCCCGCGCGCCGAGATAGGCCGAAGGCCGCACGAGCGGATCCACCACGTATTGCGCGTCCGCGTCGCAGATCGACCAGTTGCCGCGGACCTTGATCGCCGGCACATGCAGCCACACCTTGCTGCCGTTGAGCATCGCCTCGCGGCCGTCTGCGGTGAATTGGAGGCTGGTGTACTGCCCCCGGATCAACAGCGCCTTGCCGCCCGGCGTCGTCAGCGGCAGGCCGTACATCGCCGCCAAATCCTTCAGCGCCACGTAGCGCTTGCCGGCGTAGGCCACCGCCTTCAGGGTGCGCACTTGGGCCGACGCCGGGGTCGGCGCCGCCGCGCCCAGACCCAACGCCAGAACGAAGACCCAGACGATGTGCCGCAATCCATGCATGAAGGGCGCATCCTACGGCAGGCGCCGGTCAAAGGCAATCTTTCCATCGGGGGGCGCGCGCCTTCATTTTCTTGCGCGACGGAATCGGAATCCCTATCCTCCCCCCATCATGAAAAACGTCCTTCGCTCTTGGCCCTTGGCCGGACTGCTGGCGCTGGCCGCGCCGGGTTGCACCACGATGATGGAACCCGAAGAAACGCCCGTCGCTTCGCAAGCCGACGTGGATTACCTGCGCGGCGAAATCCGCCGCTTGAACGCCCGGCTCGACGCCTCGGAATCCGAACTGGGCCGCGTGCAGGGCGACGTGCTCGCTTCCCAATCCAGCCAACCCGACTACGCGTCCGCCAGCCAGGTGCAGGCGCTGCAAACGCAGGTCGAGGATCTCCAGCGCCAAATTCGCGCCCTCGATTCCGCCCGCGCGCAGGACAAGAAGGAAATCTACGACGACATATCGAAAAAGATCGCCACCCTGCTGAAATCGGCGCCGGCCGCCGCCGCCGCGCGGCCATCCAAGCCGCGCTCCAGTTCGCAGACGGGCATCGAACACGTGGTGCAGGCCGGCGAATCCCTCTCGAAGATTGCAGCCGCCTACGGCGTCAGCATGTCGGTCATCGTCGAGGAAAACGGCTTGGCGAGCCCCAACAGCATTCGCGTCGGCCAGAAGTTGTTCATCCCCGATTGAGCGGACGGCCGCCGCCGCTCCCATGCGGTTCGGCGCCGCCTGTGGTCTTCAGCGGACCGTCACCATGCGGAACGCCGTCGGCAGCGCCTGCACGACGTCGCCCGCCTTCATGGCGATTTGGGTGGTGCGCAAGGCGGCGACGTCGCCGGCTGCGCCATGCAGCCACGCGGCCGCGCAGGCCGCCGCGAGCGGCGGAATCTTCTGGGCCAGCAGGCCCACCAGCAAGCCCGCCAGCACGTCGCCGCTGCCGCCACAGGCCATGCCGGGATTGCCGTTCAGATTGATCCACGTCGGCTGCCCTGCCTGCGCCACGAGCGTGCCGGCCCCCTTGAGCACGACGACCGCCCCCGTGCGTTCGGCGGCCTCGCGCACGGCCCCCAGCCGGTCCTGCTGGATGCTCGCCGCGTCGCGGCCCAGCAGCAAACCAAGTTCGCCCGGGTGCGGAGTCAGCACCACCGGATGCGCGCACGACTTGACGACTTCGGGTTTGCCGGCCAGCACCGCGATGGCGTCGGCATCGAGCACCAGCGGGCCGGGCGCCTCGTGCAGGAGTTTCGCCACGAGCCGCCGCGCTTCGGGATCGCGCCCGAGGCCGGGGCCGATCAATGCCGCCTCCGCGTCGGCCAGCACCAGGTCGGGGCCGAGGTTGGGTTCGACGATCGCTTCCGGCACTCGCGCGACGAGCGGCGCGACGGCATCCGGCACCGTATGCACGCGCACGCGGCCGGCGCCGGAGCGGACCGCGCTTTCGGCCGCCAGCGCGATGGCGCCGGGATAGCGCGCCGAACCGCCCAGCAGCAGCGCGGTGCCGTAGGTGCCTTTGTGCGAATCGCGACGCCGCGGCGCCAGCGTCCGGCGCACGTCCATGGACGCGATCATCTGCAAATCGGGCCGGGCATCGGGCATCGCGTCCACGAATTCCCGCGGGATGCCGATGGGAATCAGCACCAAGGTGCCCAGCTGTTCGCGCGCTTCCGGAGTGGCCATGCCGATCTTCGGCATGCACATGGTGACCGTGAAATCGGCCTGCACGGCGAGCTCCGCGACGGCGCCGGAGTCGGCATCCAGGCCCGTGGGCAGGTCGGCGGCGACGATCATCGAAAACGGCCGCTTGGACTCGAGATATTCCACCGCGCGGCGCACGTCGCCCATGGGGATGCCGCGGGCGCCCGTGCCCAGCAGCGCATCCACCAAGATCAGCGGCGCCAGCGACGCTTCCGCTTCCTTCCGCCAGGCGGTCTCGCCGACCATTTCGCGCCACGAAATGGTCCGGTCGGCGGACATCTGCTCGAAACAGATCTTGGCGGCCCCGCGCAGTTTTTCCTTGGGGCACGTCAGCCAGACTTCGGGCGCCAAGCCGACTTCCCGCAGATACATCGCCGCGACGAACGCATCGCCGCCGTTGTTGCCCGGTCCCGCCAACAGCCGCACAGCGGATTGGGGCCGGCCCATCTGGCACGCGACGTCCTGGATGAAGTGCGCCAAGCCCTTGCCGGCGCGATCCATCATGCCCACCGCCAGCGTGTTGTCTTTTGCGATTGCGCGCGCCTCGGCCTTCCGCATCGTCTCCGAGACGACGAACTTCATGCGAGGAGTTCCTTCATCTCGCGCACGGCGCGGACCAAGCCGACCAGAACGGCGCGGGCCACGATGCTGTGGCCGATGTTCAAGGTGTCCAGATGCGGAACCGCCCGGAGAAAGGCGGGCAAATTGTCGTAGTTCAAGCCGTGGCCGGCGTTGACCTTGAGGCCGAGCCGATGGCCGAGCTCGGCCGCGGCGATCAAGCGCTTCAGCTCGGCGCGCCGCGCCGCGCCGACGCTGTCGCAATACTTGCCGGTGTGCAGCTCGACCACCGGCGCGCCCAGCGCCACCGCCGCCTCGAGCTGGCGGCGCGCCGGAGCGATGAACAGGCTGACTTCGATGCCCGCCGCCTTCAGCTTCGCGACGGTCGGCCGGAGCTGCCGGAGCTGGCCGGCGGCGTCGAGCCCGCCTTCCGTGGTGAGTTCCTGGCGGCGTTCGGGCACCAAGCACGCTTCGGCGGGCCGGGCGCGGAGGGCGATGCGGACGATTTCGGGGCTGTTGGCCATTTCCAGGTTCAGCGGCACCCGCAATTTCCGGCGCAGGGCGAACACGTCGGCGTCCTGGATGTGGCGGCGATCTTCGCGCAGGTGGATGGTGATGCCGTCCGCCCCGCCCTTTTCGCAGAGGAGGGCGGCGGCCAGCGGCGCGGGATACGGCGTGCCGCGCGCTTGCCGCAGCGTGGCGACGTGATCGACGTTGACGCCCAGTCTCATGGCGCGGGTGCGGCGCCGGCCTGGCGGCCGGCGGCTTCGGCCTTGCAGAACAAGGCCACGCCGGTGAGCGCGACGTAGGCCACCACCGCGACGGCGGTCGTCTGGAGCAGTTCGCTGATCGCCAGGCTCATGCGGCGCCTTTCCGTTCCCTACAGCAGGGCCTTTTCGTCGGCGCCGCCGAAGAAATGCAGCCGGTCGGCGTCGAGCACGACCTCCACGGGATCTCCGATCTGCTTGCGGCAGGTGGAATCCACGCGGGCGGTGAAGCTCGTTTGGCCGGTGCTCGCGTAGAGATACACCTCGGAGCCCATCATTTCGACGACTTCCACCGTGGCCTTCACGACGTGCGCCGGTTCGGCGCCGGGCTTCGCGGACCGCTCGTCGACGTTTTCGGGACGGATGCCCATCGCGACGGCCTGGCCGTCGTGGGCCGCCATCTTCGCCGCGGCCTGGGCGCCCAGCGCGAGGCGAAACGTACCTTCCTCGAAGAACACGGCATTGCCCTGCCGGACGATCCGGCCCTTGAAGAAATTCATCGGCGGGCTGCCGATGAAGCCGGCCACGAACTGGTTGGCGGGATGGTTGTAGATGTTGAGCGGCGTGTCCACCTGCTGGATCCAGCCGTCCTTCATGACGACGATGCGGTCGCCCATCGTCATGGCTTCGATCTGGTCGTGGGTGACGTAGATCATCGTGCTCTTCAGCCGGGCGTGCAGCTTGCTGATTTCGGCGCGCATCTGCACGCGCATCTTCGCGTCGAGGTTGGAGAGCGGTTCGTCGAACAGGAACGCCTTTGGCTTGCGGACGATGGCGCGGCCGACGGCCACGCGCTGGCGCTGGCCGCCGGAAAGGGCCTTGGGCTTGCGCTCGAGATAATCGACGATGCCCAGGATTTCCGCCGCTTCCATGACGCGCTTGTGGATTTCCGCCTTGGGATACTTGCGCAGCTTCAGGCCGAAGGCCATGTTGTTGTACACGCTCATGTGCGGATACAGCGCGTAGTTCTGGAAGACCATCGCGATGTCGCGGTCCTTCGGCGGGATGTCGTTGACCTTCTTGCCGTCGATGAAGATGGCGCCCTTGCTGATGTCTTCGAGGCCGGCAACCATCCGCAGCGTGGTGGACTTGCCGCAGCCGGACGGGCCGACCAGCACCACGAATTCCTGGTCCTGGATTTCCAGGTTCGCGTCGTGCACCGCCGTGACGTCGCCGGGATAGATCTTGTATACGCTTTCGAGAACGACTTTCGCCATGGGTGAAACTCCTCGCGGGCGCCCGCAGGCCGCCCACATGGCCCTTGCTTGTAGCATCCGGCGAAACCCTCTGTCAAAACAAACCCCGCTTGAAAACCGCCGCTCGTTGGCCCATACTGCGCGCATGACTACAACTCCTGCCAGCCTTTCGGTCGTCGTGCCCGTCTTCAACGAGGAGCCCAACGTCGCCGCCTTGGCAAAAAAGCTCCACGACGCCATTTCCGGCATCGGCCGCGCCTACGAAATCATTCTCGTCGACGACGGTTCGCGCGACGCCTCGTGGGAGCGCCTGTGCGAAGCCGCCCGCACCTACCCGCATTTCCACCTGATCCGCTTCCGCCGCAATTTCGGCCAGACCGCCGCGATGTCCGCCGGCATCGACGCCGCGCACCACGACGTGATCGTCACGCTGGACGCCGACCTGCAGAACGATCCCGCCGACATCCCCCTGCTCCTCGCCGAGATGGAGAAGAACGACTACGCGGTCGTGTCCGGCTGGCGCAAGGACCGCAAGGATCCGTTCATCAACCGGCGCCTGCCGTCGATGATCGCCAATGGCCTCATTTCTTCGATCACCGGCGTGAAGCTCCACGACTACGGCTGCACGCTGAAGGCCTATCGGCGCGAAGTGCTCCAAGGCGTCCGGCTCTACGGCGAAATGCACCGCTTCATCCCGGCGCTGTGCTCGTGGGTGGGCGGCGACATCGCCGAAGTGGTGGTGACGCATCACCCCCGGCGCGCCGGCAAGTCCAAGTACGGCATCGGCCGCACGTTCCGGGTCGTCCTCGACCTGCTGACCGTCAAGTTCCTGCTGCGCTTCACCGGCGGCCCCATGCAGTTGTTCGGCAAGATCGCCTTCGTCTTCGGCGGCGCGGGCCTGCTGATGCTGCTGGTGGTGTTGCTCGACCGCCTGCTCGGCGCCGGGTCTTCCTTCTATCTCATCAAGCGGCCGTTCTGGGTCATCACGCCGTTCATGCTGCTGGCGTTCTGCATGCAGTTCCTGTCGATGGGCCTGCTGGCAGAGGTCCAGACCCGCACCTACCACGAGTCGCAGGACAAGCGCATCTACTCGATCCGCGAGACCTTCGATTCGCCGGGCGCCTGATGCCCGCCGCCGTTTCCGTGCGCGCGGCGCTGCCCGTTGCCCTCGCGGCGGCGGGCCTGTTCACGGCCGGCGTCGCCGCGCTGGGACTGCTGGCGCTGCGCCGCCGCGATCATTCCACGCCGTGGAAAACCGTCCTCGCGCAATTCGCCGCCGCCAATCCGTGGAGCGGCCGCGACCTGCTGTTCGTGCTGGCGGCCATAGCCAGCGCCCAGCTCGTGCGGGGTTTCCTGCCGGCCTCGACGCTGCTCGACGTGCTGGCGCTCCAGGGCGCGGCGCTCGCAGGCCTGGGCTGGCGCCTGCGCGGCAAGACGCGGCCGTTCGGCGCGGCCGCGCCGGCGCGCGCGGTGTTGGCGCAGGCCTTGCTGCGCTGGCTGGCCATCCTGCCGATCCTGTGGTTCCTCTCCTTCGTCTGGCAATTGCTGCTGGCCGCGCTGGGCCACGCGCCGGATTTCCAGCTCGCCGTCCGGATGTTCCTCGACGCGGGCGGGCCCGCCCGGCGCGCGGCGTTCGTGTTCTTCGCGGTGGTCGTCGCGCCGATCGCCGAAGAAGCGACGTTTCGCGGCGTGCTCCTGCCGCTGCTGGTGCGGCGCCTGGGGCCGGCGTGGGGCGTGGCGCTGGTGGCCGTCGGCTTCGCCGCGCTGCATGCCGATCTCGGCACCGCCTGCGCGCTGGCCGCGTTCTCGGTCGCCCTGTCGCTGGCCTACGCCCGCACCGGCACGCTGCTGGTGCCCATCGCGATGCACGCGCTGTTCAACGGCGCAAATCTGCTGCTGCTGCTGGGCCTCGTCCGCGCCGGATGGGCGAACTGACGGCGCGTCAGCGCGGAAACGCCGCGGCGTTCGCGGCGATCAAGGCGCCCCATTTTTCCTTGGCCAGCGCCAGCGCGCGGCCGCGATGGCTCAGCCGGTTCTTCAACTCGTTGCCCATCTCGGCGAACGTCTGCGCGAAGCCCTCCGGCACGAACAGCGGATCGTAGCCGAAGCCCTGCGCGCCGCGCAGGGCCTCGACGATGCGGCCCGGGCACGCGCCCGAGACCGTCTCGGCGCGGCCCGTCGGATCGCTCAAGGCCGCCACGCAGCGGAACCGCGCGGAACGATCCGCCCGGCCGGCCAATTCGCGCAGGAGCTTGGCGTTGTTGTTCGCATGGTTGCAAGGTTCGCCCGCGTAGCGCGCCGAATAGACGCCGGGCGCGTTGCCCAGCGCGGCGACTTCGAGGCCCGAGTCGTCCGCCAGCGCCCACAGGCCCGTCGCGCGCGCCAATTCCACGGCCTTCTTGATGGCGTTGGCTTCGAACGTGTCGCCGTCTTCCTCGACGTCGTGCAGGCCCGGAAAATCGGCCGTGGACGCCCATTCCACGCTGGGCAGGTCGAAGATTTCGCGGATTTCCTGGATTTTGTGCGCGTTGCGCGAAGCGATCAGGATCTTCATGGTTTTTCCGTTCTCATTCCCCGACGTAGCGCCGTTCGATCTGGCGCGAAATGCCCGTCAGGATTTCGTAGGCGATGGTGCCGCAATGCCGGGCCAGTTCGTCGGCCCAGATGCGTTCGCCGCCCTGCGCGCCGATCAGGACGACTTCGTCGCCGGCGCGGACGCCGCCGTCCGGGCCGAGATCGACCGTGATCCAGTTCATGCTGACGCGGCCCACGACAGGCCGGCGCCGGCCGCCGATCAGCACGTGGCCCTTGTTGCCCAGGTGCCGCTGGTAGCCGTCGGCGTAGCCGCAGCTGAGGGTCGCCAGTTCCGTCGCCGCCGCCGTCTTGTAGCTGCAATAGTAGCCCACCGCGAAGCCGGCGGGCACCTTCTTGACCTGCATGACGCGCGTCTTCCAGCTCAGGATCGGTTCGGTCGCGAACCGCTGGCCGGGTTCCGCGGCGCCGTAGCCGTAGAGCGCGATGCCCACGCGCACGGCGTCTTGGTCGCAATCCGGCAGCAGCAGCGCCGCGCGGCTGCTGGACATGTGCCGGAACAGCCGGCGCCCCGCCGCCGCTTCGATGAGCGGCACCGCCTGGCGGAATTTATCCGCCTGGCCGCGCGCCGCCGTCGGTTTTCTTTCCGGTTCCACCATCGCGAAGTGCGTGCAGACGCCTTGCACCGCGAGCCCGGGCAGCCGCGCGACGTCGGCCGCCGCCGCCGCTTCGGCGGGACAAACGAACCCCAGCCGGCCCATGCCGGTGTCCAGCTTCACGTGCACGCCCAGCCGACCACCGGCGGCCTGCGCCGCCGCGGACAGCGCCTGGCCGTGTTCCGTCGAAACCACCACCGGAGCGATGCGGTCGCGCAGCATCGTCGGCATGTCCGCCGGCCGCGCCGCGCCGAGCACCAAGATCAATTCCGCATCCGGCGCCGCCCGGCGCACCGTCGCCGCTTCGGCGACGTAGGCCACCGCAAAGCGCTTCACGCCGGCCCGCGACAAGGCGGCGGCCATGGGCTCCAACCCGTGCCCGTATGCGTCGGATTTGACGACCGTGATGACGTCGGCCGCGCCCAGCGTGGCGCGAATGGCCGCCACGTTGCGCCGCACCTGACCCAAATCCACTTCAACCCAAGAACCTTCGCAATTCATGATGCGCGCCATTTAACACTCCGTTCCCCGCGCGCGCCATCCTTTTCCTTCCGCGGCATTTGGATTTGATTTTCGCGCGAAAAATTGCTTGAGTCCAACGCGCAAGGAGGCGACGAAGAATGAAGGGCGCAACGATTCGCGGATGGGCACTCGCATTGGGACTGGGCTGCATGGTCGGTTGCGACGACGGCGGCGGCGGGAGCGGCCTGTCGAACGGGAATCCCGGCAACAACGATCTCAACGTCGTCGTCGCTTTCGGCGACAGCCTCACCCAAGGCAACATGTGCGATTGCCCGCCCTATCCTTCCCGCCTGGCGGGTTTGATCGGCAAGAGCGTGGTCAACACCGGCGTCGCCGGCACCATGGCCGTCGAGAACGTCGAGCGCACCCAGGCCGCCATCGACCGCTTCCATCCCGCGTTCATGCTCATCCTCTACGGCGTGAACGACGTCATCCACGGCTACGGCCCTTCGGCCATCGCCGGCGCCCTGACGGAAATGGTCCAGATTTGCAAGGACAACCACGTCGTGCCCGTGCTGGCCACGTATCCCGAAACGATCCTCGATCACGCGGGCTTCGGTCCCCGCGTGCTGCAACTCAATTCCCGCATCCGCAAGGTGGCCGGCGAATTGAACGTTCACTGCGTGGATCTCGAAAAGGAATTCGGCGCCAACCCCGATCTCTACGAAATCGACGGCCTGCATCCCAACGACGCCGGCACGCAGATCATGGCGCTGGCGTTTGCCGATTTGTTCTGACGCAGCGACCGAACAATTTGCGATTTACCGCTCGACATTCATCCCCAATTTCGTACGCTTCAACAAGATAGAAATATCTCAAGGAGGCGGTTCGATGACGGCTCGGCGCGCGCGTTTCTCGGTTTCGAACTTGGCGGCGGTTTTTCTGATCGGATTGTTGGCGGGTTGCGGAGATGACGGGGACAGTTCCCTGACCAACAACAACCCCGGCCTCAACGATCTCAACGTCGTCGTGGCGTTCGGCGACAGCATCACCCAAGGCAGCGAATGCTCCTGCGTGCCTTATCCGGCGCGGCTTGCCGGATTGATCGGCAAGGTCGTCTGCAACACCGGCGTGGGCGGCAGCAACGCCTCGGCCAACGTCGATCGGACGCAGCAGGCCATCAACAAGTACCACCCCGCGTTCATGATCATCCTCTACGGCGTGAACGACGTCATCCACGGCGACGCCACTGAAGGCATCGCCTCGGCCCTGGCCCAGATGGTGTTCATCTGCAAGCAGAACAACGTGGTGCCCGTGCTCATGACCTATCCGCGCCCCATCCTCGGCCACAATCTCTTCGCCGGCGGCACGGTTTCCCTCAACCGCAGCATCCGCGCGCTCGCCAGCTCGGAAGGGATCCGGTGCGTGGATCTCGAACGCGAATTTTCGGCCGGTCCCGATCCGATCTACCCCGAGTGGCCCATGACCGACGCCACTTTGATGGGGCCCGACGGGCTGCACCCCAACGACGCCGGCACACAGGTCATCGCCCTCGCCTGCGCGGATCTGTTCTAGCTCCCCCCGCCGCATTTTCCATGCGGTTAGGCGCCGGACGGGATCCGGCGCCTTCGTTTTTACGTCGCGTGGAAAAATCGGCGTCGCGCACCCGTGCGGCGCCGGACCGCATCGGAAGCGCGGACTTCAGGCTTCGGCCGCGGCCAGCAGTTCGGCCAAGGTCGTGCGCCCTTCGTAGAGCGCCTTGCCCACGATGGCCCCGATCAGGTTGGCTTTCTTCAGCGCCCGCAGGCGGACGACGTCGGCGGCGGTCGTGAGGCCGCCGGACGCGATGACCTGGCAATCCGGACCGACGGCGTCGCACAGCGCCGCCGTGCCGCCGAAATTCGGAC
>Ga0209098_1004685_pt1 | contig 10556 bp, 12 predicted proteins | sample AD_JPNHW1_MetaG_FD_184429 | JGI IMG/M metagenome (GOLD analysis project Ga0209098, IMG submission 184429) | Active sludge microbial communities of municipal wastewater-treating anaerobic digesters from Japan - AD_JPNHW1_MetaG (SPAdes) (version 2) | ecosystem: Engineered > Bioreactor > Anaerobic... | reverse complement strand
GATGAAATCCAAGAATCAGGAGAGGAGATTTCAGACATGCTAGGATATCCATTCAACTTTATACCCTATCAAACCTAAACCTACAAAAGCCTCGTTAATTAAAAAAAACGGGGCTTTTGTTTTTTTAAGTTAAGATCGTCCTCTACAACTTTTTAAAGATTATCATCAACTTTACGGCTTTAATCAATTTGAATAGTAAAAATATCCTTAATCATAATTAACAAGATAAACTTAACGAATGTTTTTATTATCTTGCACTATAAATAATATGCTCTAATGAAATCCATACACATAGACGGAACGCCTGTTTCACCTTCTGTAGATTTTAACATCGAAACTCGTACTCTTGAAATATGTGGATATTCGAGACCAGAAAATGTTCGTGATTTTTATTTCCCCTTAATTCAATGGCTCGATGAGCTAAATACTTATCATTTAGAAAAACGAAATAAAGGTGAAGCAGAGGAACCTTACTCATTTAATTTTAGGTTTGTCTATTTCAATTCATCATCTGCCAAGTTTATTTATGATATTATTATACTCCTAAATGGTTTTCAAAAGGACGGATTTCCTATCAAAATCTACTGGTATTTCGATGAAGATGATGATGAACTCCGCGAGGCTGGTGAGGAACTTTCAGATATGGCTAATGTTCCCTTCTTTTATGTTGGGACAAAAAAGGCAGAATAGAATTTGCAAAATAAAAAAGACCCCAACAATTGCTGGGGTCTTTTATTATATAGTTTAGTGGCAATGCTTATTTACTATCCTTGATCGTTTTAATATCATTCATTTGCTTTTCAATAAGTTCGAGTTGAGCTTTTGTTTGTTTTATAACTTCGTTAAGAGCCTCACCGCCTTTACCTAAATTTTTAGTAGCTTTTGGTTTTTGAGTAATTGAGCATTTCTTTAAAGCATCCTGTGCAGGTTTTTGCAAATCTTGTAAAGTCTTTATGTTTTCGTTTTGCTTTTTAGCCCTATTCATTAATTCTCCAAGTTGGATTAGCGCGGTTTCTTTGCTCAACTCCTCACCTTTCCCATTTTTAATGGTTTTGGGATCGCCTTCTACTTTAATAAAGTTAACATCCTCTGTTATTTTTTTGCTTTCATCGTAAGCATCAAAGGTTTTTGTTACAAACTCATCAATTTGTTTAACGTCACACTTTGATGGTCTCTCAATATTTTTCTTTTCCTGAGCTACTACTTGAGGTTGCACAAGCATTAATAAGCCCAATACAATGGTTGCGATTGTAAAAATTCTCTTAATCATTTTTGTTTTATTTAAGTTTATCCCGATCAGCCACGATTCGAGAATTTGTTTTTAATAGAGCGAGTGACTGAAGCCATAATACAATTAATATCAGATACATATACATCTAAATTTAATTTGCCTTCGCTCTTATTTTATGAATAAATTTATCCAATGTTTCTTATAAAGTCAACCTTAATTTTAAAAAGAAAAAATTGTTTGCATAAAAATCCTTTCCCAATCCAATCAAAGTGAATATCTTTGCGCTTAATTAGAATTATTCTACATTACTGATTTAAATCATTATTAAGAACAAACAATACCAAATCCTGTTTGTTCTTTAGTTACAGATATAAAGAAATACAGAAATGGCTAATGATCAAGATAAAATTTTAAGCGAGGTTACTTCTGGCGATTACAAGTATGGTTTTGTTACAGATATTGAAACTGAAACAATCCCAAAAGGGTTAAGTGAAGATGTGATCAAGCTTATCTCCGAAAAAAAGGGTGAACCAGAGTGGATGCTTGAGTTTAGGCTAAAAGCATACCGTCATTGGCTTACCATGGAAATGCCACATTGGGCACACCTAGAGATTCCCGAAATTGATTATCAGGATATTATATACTATGCCGTACCTCGGAAAAAGAATCCTAACAGTAGTGAAGATATTGATCCCGAACTGAAAGAAACTTTTGAGAAGCTAGGAATTCCACTGAATGAGCAAAAAATTCTTTCAGGAGTAGCTGTTGATGCTGTAATGGACAGTTCATCGGTAAAGACAACATTTAGCGAGACACTTTCAGAACATGGGATTATATTCTGCTCAATGAGCGAAGCAATTCGAAATCATCCCGATTTGGTTAAAAAATATTTAGCTTCCGTCGTTCCTACAACGGATAACTTTTTTGCTTCGTTAAACTCAGCGGTATTCAGCGATGGTTCATTCTGCTTTATCCCAAAGGGTGTTCGCTGCCCAATGGAGTTAAGCACTTATTTTAGAATAAACGCTGCTAATACCGGACAATTTGAGCGTACGCTCATTGTTGCCGAAGCTGATAGCTATGTCAGTTACCTTGAGGGTTGTACGGCTCCAATTCGAGATGAGAACCAACTTCATGCTGCAGTTGTTGAAATTGTGGCTCTTGATAATGCTGAGGTTAAATACTCAACTGTTCAAAACTGGTATCCTGGCGATAAGAATGGCAAAGGAGGGATATATAATTTTGTTACAAAAAGAGGTATTTGCCGAGGGAAAAATAGCAAAATTTCATGGACTCAGGTTGAGACTGGCTCTGCTATTACTTGGAAATATCCTAGTTGTATACTATTAGGTGACAATTCATACGGTGAATTCAATTCAGTTGCTGTAACGAATAACCATCAACAAGCCGATACGGGTACAAAAATGATTCATATTGGGAAGAATACTCGCAGTCATATTATATCAAAAGGTATATCAGCTGGTTTTAGCAATAATAGTTACCGTGGTTTAGTAAAGGTGCTAAAAGGGGCAGAGAATGCTCGCAATTATTCACAATGCGATTCACTTCTTTTAGGCGATAAATGCGGCGCACATACATTCCCTTATATAGAGGTTGATAACCCATCAGCGGTAGTTGAACATGAAGCAACAACGTCCAAAATTGGTGAAGATCAGATATTCTACTGTAACCAAAGGGGTCTTTCCACAGAAGATGCGGTTGGGCTTATTATAAATGGTTATGCCAAGGAGGTTCTTAACAAACTGCCTATGGAGTTTGCCGTTGAGGCGCAAAAACTGCTTCAGATTAGTCTTGAAGGGAGTGTAGGATAACTGTAGTTAGAGAAGTTAAAGGAGTAAATGAAGTTAGAATAATTAAGAAGTTTTAAAATGGCTGAGAAGACAAAAACATTCGAGGAACTTAATGTTTGGCAAAAAGCACATGCTTTTGTTCTTTGCGTTTATAAGTCTTCAGAAACTTCTCCTAAGAAGGAGGATTATGCTTTAACATCACAATTTAGGCGTGCAGTTGTATCTATTGCTGCTAATATTGCTGAAGGTTATAGAAAGAAAGGTAAAGCAGATAAGTTAAGATTTTTCAATATTTCTCAGGGATCTTTAGAGGAGAGTAGGTATTATGTTATCCTTTCAAAAGATTTAGGATATATTGATTCTGATCAAAAACAAGAATTGTTGGGTTTAATCGAAGATACTAGTAGATTACTAAATAGTTATTGTAGAGTAATTCTTAATAACGCTTAATTCTGTGACTTCTATAACTTCTTTATTTCTAAATATTAATGATTAAAATATTCATTTCAAAAATATGCTTACAATTAAAAACTTACATGCCAGTATAAATGGCAAAGAGATATTAAAAGGAATCAACCTTGAAATTAAGGAAGGTGAGGTTCATGCAATTATGGGTCCTAATGGCTCAGGCAAAAGTACTCTAGCGGCAGTACTTGCTGGAAGAGAGATTTTTGAGGTTACACATGGAGAGATTCTTTTTAATGGGAAAAATCTACTTGATCTCTCCCCAGAGGATCGCTCAAGAGAAGGGTTATTCTTAAGTTTTCAGTATCCAATTGAGATTCCAGGCGTTAGCATGGTAAACTTTATGAAGGCTGCTGTTAACGAGCAAAGAAAATATAGAGGGGTTGAACCCCTTTCAGCATCAGATTTTCTAAAGATGATGAGGGAAAAAAAGGAGCTTGTTGAGATTGATTCAGCATTAACCAACCGATCAGTAAACGAAGGTTTTTCGGGGGGCGAGAAGAAAAAGAACGAAATCTTCCAGATGGCTATGCTTGAGCCAAAGCTATCAATACTTGACGAAACCGACTCAGGCTTAGATATTGATGCACTCCGTATTGTTGCAAATGGCGTTAACAAGCTAAAACGACCCGAAAACGCTTCAATCGTAATTACTCACTATCAACGTTTGCTGGATTATATAGTGCCCGATTTTGTTCACATCTTATATAATGGTAAGATTGTAAAGAGTGCAGGTAAGGAGTTAGCCCTCGAACTTGAAGAGAAAGGTTACGATTGGATTAAGAATGGAGAGTAGACAGTTTATAGTTGTTAGTTGACAGATTTCTATTAATTATTAAACTGGCTTTAAATGTGATATTATGAGCAAAACAACAACAATATCGGTAAAAGAGGAGTTAGTAGATCTTTACCTAAGTAATCTAGATCTTATTACTGACAACTCTGCGCCTATACTAAATTCCGAAAGACAGGCTGCAATCGAAAATTTCAATCTTTTAGGGCTACCCGATGTAAAAAACGAGAAGTATAAATACTCCAAAATCGAACCACTTTTTACTCAAGATTTTGAGAAGTACTTTGCCCCAAAGAATATCACCTTTAAGGTTGATGATATTTTTAGATGTGATATTCCTGAGATTGGAACCGAACTAGCACTAATTCTAAATGGTTTCTATTTACCGAAGGGGAATAAAATTAATAAGCTTGATAACGGAATGATTTATGGTAGCTTGTCCGAAGCAGCCATTAAGTACCCCGAAATCGTTTCGAAACATTACAACTCCATTGCCGATAACACAGGAGAGGGGCTTGTAGCGTTAAATACCGCATTTGTTCAGGATGGAATTTTTATTTATGTACCCAAGGGAGTTGAGATTGATAAGCCTTTTCAGATTATCAACCTTTTGATGTCTGATGAGAATTTATTGGTTCAGTATAGGAATCTAATTGTTCTTGAGGAGTCAAGTAAGGCAAGTATTGTTGTTTGTGATCATACCCTTTCGGCGCAGAAGTTTTTATCAAATGTGGTAACCGAGATTGTTGTAAAGTCAAATGCAACCCTCGATTTTGTTAAGATGCAGAACGAGCATAATGACTCAACTCAATTATCGCATGTTTACATAAAGCAACAAAAGGATTCTAGGGTTACTACCAACACTATATCGTTACACGGTGGCTTTATTCGCAATAACCTTAATGCACTTTTAGATGAAGAAGGGTGTGAGAACAATTCTTATGGATTGTATCTTACCGATCGCACTCAACATATTGATAATTATTCATTCATTGATCATGCTAAGCCACACTGTACAAGCAATGAGTTATTCAAAGGAATTTTAGATGATCAGGCAACAGGAGCATTTAATGGTAGAATTCTAGTTCGAAAGGATGCTCAGCAAACGCAGGCATTTCAAGCAAATAATAATCTCCTTTTGACAACCGATGCTAAGATGAACACCAAGCCTCAGCTTGAGATTTATGCGGATGATGTAAAATGTAGCCATGGCGCTACCGTTGGTCAACTCGATATGGAAGCCAAGTTTTATATGCAAACAAGAGGGATTGGTGAAAAGGAGGCAATGCTACTTTTAATGTTTGGCTTTGCCCATGAGGTTGTCAAAAAAATTAGCATTGAACCTTTACGCGATCGTATTGATGATTTGGTAAATAAACGCTTACGAGGAGAGTTATCTCGCTGCCACAGTTGTCCAATGCACTGTTGCTAGTTTAGTTGATGGTTGACAGAATATGGTTGACAGTACTTGGCTTTAATAAAAATAATATGTCATTAGATATTAATAGAATTCGACAGGATTTCCCAATTCTTAGCCAAACAGTTTACAATAAATCGTTGGTTTACTTCGACAACGGAGCAACAACCCAAAAACCACAAGTTGTCCTCGATACAATAAACCATTTTCACAACGGAATAAATGCCAACATCCATCGGGGAGTTCATAAACTTAGTGAGGAATCTACTAAGGCCTACGAGGAGGCAAGGGAAACCGTTAGGAGTTTTATCAACGCAAAAAAATCATCGGAGATTATTTTTACTTCGGGGGCTACAGCATCCCTAAATCTTGTGGCTTTTTCTTTTGGAGAAACCTTTTTGCACGAGGACGATGAAGTGATTGTTTCAGAAATGGAGCATCACTCGAATATTGTTCCATGGCAAATGCTCTGTGAGCGCAAGAAAGCGAAACTTAAAGTTCTTCCTTTTGATGATAAAGGGGAGCTTATCATTGAAAAATTAGATGAGCTTATTACTCCCAAAACAAAGATTCTTGCAGTAACTCATGTGTCTAACTTACTTGGGACGGTTAATCCAATTAAGGAGATTGTTGCAAAAGCGCATAAGCATAATGTTCCTGTAATTGTCGATGGTGCACAGGGTATAAAGCACGGTATTGTTGATGTTCAGGATTTAGATGTTGATTTTTATGTAATTGCTGGTCACAAAATTTATGGACCTACCGGAATAGGTGTTCTATACGGCAAAGAAGAATTGCTAAATGCAATGGTACCATGGCAGGGAGGGGGAGATATGGTTGCTCCTAACGGCGTAACTTTTGAAAAGACTTTGTACCACGAGTTACCCTTTAAATTCGAAGCAGGAACTTCAAACTATATTGGGGCAGCAGCTTTGGCTACTGCTTTAAAATACTATAAATCGATTGGAATTGAGGCTGCTACGGCTTACGAAACTGAGCTACTAAAGTATGCAACAGAAAAACTTCAAGCCATTGAAGGGGTGAGAATTTTTGGTAACGCAACCGATAAAGCGGCAATCATCTCATTTATTATTGAAAACATTCATCCATACGATACCGGAATGATTCTCGATAAAATGGGTATCGCAGTTCGAACCGGAAACCATTGTGCACAGCCTGCTGTAGACCATTTTGGAATCGATGGAACTGTTCGTGCATCATTGGCATTTTACAACACTTTTGAGGAGGTTGATCGTTTGGTTGATGGGGTTAAAAAAGTGAAAGAGATGTTTAGTTAAAAAAGTAGATAGAATAAAGTAGGGAGTAGTAATTCAAGCAGATATTATAAAACCATGATAGTTACAAACAAGATTATACTTACAAGCAAAGAGTTATTCAAAATATTATTGACTAACTATTTGCGTAGGCGGTGGTGGCAAGTAATATGGATTTGGGTATTGGTTGTCTATCTTTTACTACGTGAACACTCGAATTTTTTCGATTATTTTATTATTGTAGCACTTATCCTTCTACAAGGGGTAATCATCTACCAATTATGGAGCTTTGCTACTTCTAAGTATGAAACATTGCTTCAAGAAAGGCATTTTGAAATTGATGCCGATAAAATTGTTGGAATTACTTCTAATGGTGTTCCATCAACCTATGAGAATAGATATTTTTTTAAGTTCAAGAGGACCAATAGATACTATCTGCTCTATATAAATAGAACGGATTTTATTTATATACCAACTAATTCGTTTAGGAGTACTGAGGATATAGAGTGGTTTGAGCGCGAGGTTATTATGAAAATTAAGTAGTTAGTAGAATATATTTTATTACGGTTTACGTAGTTACTAATTACTAATCAAAAGGATATAAATTGATTATTTATGACATTAGATGAGTTACAAAATCAGATAATTGAAGATTTTAGCATCTTTGAAGATTGGATGGATCGATATCAACAATTAATTGAATTGGGTAAGGATTTGCCACCTATTGACGAAAAGAAGAGAATCGATTCCTATATGATTAAAGGTTGCCAAAGTAAGGTTTGGCTCGACGCTGAGCTAAAAGATGGCAAGATATATTTTACTGCCGACAGCGATGCAATTATAACCAAGGGAATTGTTGCTCTTTTAATAAAGGTTCTTTCAGGCAGAACACCTAAAGAGATAATTGATGCTGATTTGTACTTCATTGATAAGATTGGACTTAAAGAGAATCTATCACCAACCCGCTCAAACGGTTTGGTAGCAATGGTTAAACAGATGAGACTTTTTGCGCTTGCTTATCAGGCAAAAGAAGGTAGTGAGTAGATAGTAGAAAGTAGTTGTATGGAGAAGTCAAAGAAATTTTACGATACCATTGTTTGGCAAAAAGCACATCAATTTGTACTTGATGTCTATAGTTTTACTTCAACTTTCCCAAAGAATGAAGATTACGCCTTGACGAGTCAATTTCGAAGGGCAGCAATATCAATAACTGCAAATATTGCAGAAGGTTTTATTCGACAATCAAACAGAGAGAAAGTAAGGTTTTATAATATTTCACAGGGTTCATTAGAGGAGTGCCGAAATTATTTAATCTTGTCAAGAGATTTGAAATACGGTGATCCTGCAACCTTAATGGAGACCTTGGATGAGATTAGTAGAATATTAAGATCATACATTCATAGTATTGAGATAAATAGTTCTTCAGCCTTAAACGAACCTGAAAAAGACTATTCTACTAACTACTAATTACTATTATACTTTGAAATTATGGGAAAACGAGACATACTAGCAATAGAAGCCGATATTGTAAAAGTGCTGAAAAACGTTTACGATCCCGAAATACCTGTAAACATTTACGACCTTGGCCTCATCTATGAGGTGGATGTTGACGATGATCGGAAGGTTAAAGTTACAATGACGCTTACTGCACCTAACTGTCCATTAGCCGATGAGCTGATTGAGGAGGTTCACGATAAAGTAGGAAAAGTAGAAGGTGTTTCTTCCGTTGAAATTAACCTTACATTCGATCCTCCTTGGGATAAAACCCGGATGAGCGAGGAAGCAATGCTCCAACTTGGGTTTTTATAACAAGTTAGTAGTTGCATGTTGATTATTATATGATAATCGAACAACCAACAACGAACAACCAAGAACTTATCAAGCAACTTGCTGTACAGGTTGGTTTTGATGATTGTGGTGTATCTAAAGCCGATCACCTTTTCGAGATGGAAGAGCATGTAAACAGATGGCTTTCCAATGGCTATAATGGTGAAATGTCCTTCTTTGAGCGTAACGCTGACAAGCGTTTTGACCCAAGAGTTTTAGTTCCAAATGCAAAATCGGTTATTTCCGTTATTCTTAGCTATTACCCAGGGAATCCAGAAATTTCAACAAAATCACCCAAAATTTCTCGCTACGCTATTTGCCCCGATTACCATAAAGTTTTGAAGGACAAACTTCACACCCTGTTAGCGTTAATTCGAAAGGAATTTGGCAAAGTTGAGGGGCGTGCATTTGTAGATTCAGCACCTGTTCTTGAAAAGGCATGGGCATCAAAGGCAGGGCTAGGATGGATTGGGAAAAACTCATTGCTTGTAAATCCAAAGCTTGGAACCTTTGTTTTTATTGGGGAACTTATTATTGATCTTGAACTAGAACCAACGACTGAAAAGGTTGAGGATAAGTGCGGGAGCTGTACCCGATGTATCGATGCATGCCCCAATGGTGCAATTGTTTCGCCCAGAGTTATCAATACAAATAAATGCATTGCCTATTTAACCATCGAGAAGGAAACTCCTTTGACCTATGAGGAGAGAAGTTCGTTAAATGGTTGGTGTTACGGCTGCGATATTTGCCAAGAGGTTTGCCCTTGGAACAGTAAAATTGTGGTATATGGTTGTAAATCAATAAGACCAAGCCAAGAGATTTTAGAAATCACTCCTGAACACAAAAAAACTATTTCAAAAGTAGAATTTGAATCGCTATTTAAAAGCACTCCTTTGAAAAGAGCTGGCTGGGAAAGATTTATTATCAACGCAAACTCTTAGACCGGTTTTTACTCTTTTCACTTCATCCTTTACACTTATCTCTACATTATCAATTATTTACTATCTTGCTTTTAAATTCTCTAACTATGGAACCTGTTGAACGATTATGGGTAACCCCTAGATACCGAAAGTTATATGCCTGGTATCTGGCACCCGAAACTCAGCCTAAGGCCATAATACTGATGGTTCATGGGCATGGAGAACACTCAAAACGTTACTTAAATTGGGCTGAGCGATTCGTTACAAACGGTTATGCTTTCTTGGCATGGGATCATTTTGGGCATGGATTGTCGGATGGAAAACGAGGGCACATAAATCACTATGAGCAGTTTATGCTTGAAATCGACCTCGCGATTACAAAATCAAGTGAGTATTTTCCTAATGTTCCCATAATTCTTTATGGTCATAGCATGGGTGGGAATATTGTACTAAACCATGCAATACGTAGATGTTGTCGTGCCAATGGGATTATTGCAACTTCACCTTGGTTAAGGTTATCAATCCCAATTTCTCCCTTAGTCGATTTCTTTGTATCAGTTCTTGGTTTTATCACTCCTTTCATAACAATTAAATCAAAGGTTTTACCCTCCGAAATATCTCATATTGAGGAGGAGGTCGAAAAGTACAAGTATGATCCGTTAATACACAATAAAATTTCACCTCGTCTGTATTTAGCCATCCGGAATGCAGGACTTTATGCAGTTAAATACGCTAAACGGATAAAAAACCCAGTACTAATAATGCACGGGGAGGATGATGAGATCACCGATTTTAATACATCTAAAGAAATTGCTGAG
>Ga0209098_1004684_pt1 | contig 10557 bp, 12 predicted proteins | sample AD_JPNHW1_MetaG_FD_184429 | JGI IMG/M metagenome (GOLD analysis project Ga0209098, IMG submission 184429) | Active sludge microbial communities of municipal wastewater-treating anaerobic digesters from Japan - AD_JPNHW1_MetaG (SPAdes) (version 2) | ecosystem: Engineered > Bioreactor > Anaerobic... | reverse complement strand
GCTCGGCGCCGCTCATCGCCCGCTGGTGGCGCAGCCGTCATGAAGAAGGCTCGGGCCGCCTGAACGATGCCAGCGCCCGCCTGGCCTTTCCGCTGACCGGCATGGTGCTCACCGGCATCGCCCTCACCACGCTCGACAACTTCCTGAATACCCACCTGCTCAAGCTGGCCATGCCGCTGCTCGGCTCGATGGCCCTGGTGCGCGGCGTCATCTTCGTGCTGCGCCAGGCTTTTCCGCAGGCGACGTGGCTGACCGCGTGGGAACGCATCATTGCCGCCATGGTCTGGGGCTGGCTGGCGCTTTACATCACCGACCTCGCGCCCTACGTCATCGACGCCATGGAGAAGGTCCAGTTCCACATCGGCAAGCAGCATGTGGATTTGTGGACGGTGCTGCGCGGCATCGTCACCATTTTCCTGACCGTGGTCTTCGCGTTGTGGGTGGCCGGGGTCATCGAAGCCCGTTTGATGCGCCTGCAGACGCTGGATGCCAACCTGCGCATCGTCGGCGTCCGGGTGGCCAAGGCGGTGCTCACCGTGGTCGCCATCCTGGCCAGCCTGGCGCTGGTCGGCATCGACATCACGGCTCTGTCGGTATTTACCGGCGCCCTCGGTGTCGGCCTTGGCTTCGGCTTGCAGAAGATCGCCAGCAACTACGTTTCCGGTTTCATCATCCTGCTCGACCGCTCGATCAGCATCGGCAACATTGTCCAGGTCGGCAATGACAGCGGCCAGGTAACGCAGATCACGACCCGCTACACCGTGCTCAAGAATCCCGGCGGTAACGAATTCATCGTGCCCAACGAGACGCTGATCGGCACCACCGTCCAGAACCAGACCTACTCCAATTCGCAAATCCGCCTGGCAACCAGTATCGGCGTCGCCTACGATACCGACCTCGATCTCGCCACCCGGCTGATGGCCGAGGCCGCCAAGGCCCAGCCGCGTACGCTGGCCGAACCGGCGCCCAAGGTCTCCCTGACCCAGTTTGCCGACAGTGCGATCAATCTCGAGGTCGGTTTCTGGATCGACGACCCGGAAGAGGGCAAGGGCAATATCGTGTCCGATGTGAATTTCGCCATCTGGCGCTCCTTCAAGGAGCACGGCATCGTCATTCCCTTCCCGCAGCGCGAAGTACGCTTGCTGAACCCCGTATAACCCTGTCATTTCGGGCGTTGACCTGGTTTTTGCCCTAGTTTTTCGGCTCTCAATCTTTGTTAAGATGGCCGCAGCCGCTGACTAAAAAATAAGCGACTCCAGGGGGTCTGGAGTCCAGTTGCGGCCCGCCTACCGAGTAGACGCCGTGACAATCAAGACTCAATCCGTTTTCCGTTGCTGCTTGCGCCTGTCTGTGGCGCTGGGCGTGCTGGCCGCATTTCCGGTGCAGGCAGAGGAGGATATTTTCTTCTCCAGCCTGCCGCTCGTTGCTTCGGTCAGTCGGTTGCCGCAACGTGTTGCGGACGCACCGACCTCGGTGACCGTGATTGATCGCGACATGATTCGCAGCTTGCCGATTCGCGATCTAAATGATGTTTTCCGTCTGGTTCCTGGTTTCCAGACCTATCCCAATACAACCGAGGCGGGTCGTGTTACCTACCATGGATTGACGGATGAGGAGTTCTCGCCGCGCCTGCAGGTCTTGGTTGATGGCCGTTCGATGTACTCCCCGGCTTTCCGTAATGGCACGAACTGGGCGCTGATCCCGGTGGCGCTGGAAGATATCGAGCGCATTGAAGTGGTACGCGGAACGAATGCCGTGTCCTACGGTTCGAACGCCTTCCTGGGGGTGATCAATATCATCACGCTCGATCCATCGCTGGTCCGTAATTTTTCCGTTACTGGCAGCCATGGAAGCCAGAATGTACGCGACCATGGCTTCCGCACCGGCGGTAAATTAGGCGAAATTGGGGACTTCCGGTTTACCTACCGTCAGCAAAATGATGATGGGCTGCGGGATCGCTATGACTGGATCGACTCCTATTATTCCCGGCTATTCGATTTCCGGGCCGATTTTGCTTTAACCGATCGCGATGTCCTGCAGGTCAGTGCCGGGCATGTTGAGGCAGTTACCCAGCGTGGGCGCCTAAATACCAAAACTTGGTTGAGTAATCCGACCAATCCGATCCGTGACTTCACCCAGACCAACACATTTTTCCAGGCACAGTGGCGGCGAACTTTGTCGCAGGACTCCGATTTCCTGCTGCGTTATGCCTATTCACTGGACGAAGGCTCAGAGAGTTTTATTCATCCAGGTGGCGGAACCCCTTATTTATACGATCCATGGGGGGGGAAGGGACAGCGACATGAAATTGAGGCTCAACATAACACCCGCTTGGCCGAGAGTGTTCGCCTTGCTTGGGGGGGTAGTTGGCGAGAGGATAGTGTCAGTGCTCCCACAACGCTGATCAATCAGGGGGTGGTCAAGCGTGAGGTTGGGCGGGTATTCGGCAACTTTGAATTGAAGCCCACTCAGTGGGTGACCGGCAACCTGGGCTTGTCGTGGGAGGAAGACTCATTGGCCGGTTCGCATTTTGCGCCCCGGGCCAGCCTTGCTTTTCACCTCGACCCTAGAAATACCGTGCGCATCGGCACCTCACGCGCTTATCGGACGGGAAGTGTCGTCGACTATCGGGGCGACTGGCACAACGGTGCCAAGTACCAGTTTCGCGGCGACCCTGATATGCCGGCAGAGCGGATGGATACCTGGGAGATCGGCTATATCGGCGATTGGCGTGACTGGCGCATGAGTCTGGACGTGCGCCTGTTCGATGAAAAGGTTCATAACCGCCTGCTGGTGATCGATCGGGATGACAGCAAGGATTCTATTCCGGATGCTATGACAGCCATCCAGGATGTCCACATGCGGGGTATCGAGTACCAGTTGAAATGGAATCCGTTTGAGTCTACAAAAATTGTCCTCAATCAGATGTTCATGGATGCGGATGCCGAATTCGTCCCGTCAGCGCTGGCGAATCGCACGAACTCATTGTGGAATGATGGCAACAATTATGAGAAACGCCGCAATATTGATGCCCTCTCCGAGCGAGGCATGCCGCGTCGTTCCACATCCTTGCTGTGGCTGCAGAAATTGCCGTGGAATCTGGAGTTTTCGGCCGCAGGCTATTGGCAGGACAAGGCAAAATGGTCGATCAATACGTGGGCCGAGCGCTATCAGCGTATCGATACCCGTCTCGCCTACAAATTTCGTTGGTCGGGCGTAGGTGGGGAATTGGCGTGGATCATCCAGTCCTTGAATGGCGCACATTTCGAGTACAAGGCTTATAACGATCCGGCCGACCGGATTGTCGAGCGCCGGCAGTGGCTTACCCTGCGTCTGGAGTATTGAGCCGCGCGTCAAAAAAGACCCCGCCACGAGGGCGGGGTAACAGGGAGGTCTCGAATTGGGGGAAATTCGAGAGGAGGGTAAGCGGTTCAGCCTTTGTCGCGGTGCTTCAACAGGGCGCGGGCAATGGCGATGATGCCGCCGGCGGCGACTGCGGCGATGGCTGCCTTGAGCGGCTCGGCCTGGCCTTCGGCAAGCCAGTCATAACCGGCGATGCCGACGAATACGCCAAGCGATTCGCTGACTGGCAGGTTATCGACAAAGGCCATTAGCGATCCGGGTGGATGGCGATGGTGGCGAGTGCCGGTTGGGCGGGGGCCAGTTCGAACAGATACTGGCGGGCGGCTTCGATAAATTGCTTGATGTTCATGTTGATCATTTCCTCGTCATCCTCTTGGCGGGCTTTGTTTTCTGACATGACTCGCATTCTAGAGAGCGGCCGTCCGGCCGTCTGTTGCCGCTGAGTTGCGTCGACGTAACGGGTCTTGATCTTCTGTGACGTTTTGTAACGCCCAGAAAGGCCCTATTGGAGGGCTTTCCAGCTGAGTGTGAAGCGAGCGCCACCGAGGGGGGAAGCATCGGCCGTTGCGGTGCCGCCATGCAGTTCGAGCACCCGGCGGGCGATGGCCAGCCCGAGGCCGTAACCGCCCGTGGAGCGGTCGCGCGAACGGTCGAGGCGGGTGAAGGCCGAGAAGATGTGTTCTCGCTCTTCGGGCGGAATGCCGATGCCGTCGTCGTCCACATTGATCCGGATGTCCTCGCCGACCTGTTCGGCGCTGACCGAGATGCGCTTGGCGGCGTATTTGAAGGCATTGCGCAGCAGGTTGCGCAGGGCGTAGGGCATGGCCTTGCGGTCGAGGTCGACGCACAGGTTTTCGGGTAGCCGGCTGGTATCGACAACGACTTCAAGCTGACGGCCGAGCAGGCGGACGGAGTCCACCTCGTCAGCCAGCCAGGCGGCGAATTTGACGCTGGAAAAGTGGGGCTCCGGGGCCTCGCGTTCGAAGCGGGCGTAGGTCAGGCTGGTGTCGATCAACTGGTCGAGCTCGTCGAGATCGGCTTCCATCATCGCCCACAGTCGCTCGCGCTCGTCGCGTTCATCGGTTTCGGTGAGCATTTCCAGGGCGAAGCGCATGCGGGCGATCGGTGTGCGCAATTCGTGCGAAATGCCGCAGGAGAGTTCGCGATGGGTGGCCAGAAGCTGGCGGATGCGTTCGGCCATGCTGTTCATGGTGTCTGAAAGCGGGGCGAACAGTTGGGTACGGGCGGCTGGCGAGCGGGCTTCGAAATGGCCATCGCCAAGGTCGCGGGCGGTCTGGCGCAAGGCTTCGAGGTCGCGCCACACCGGGCGTATCCAGAACCACAGGGCGATGGCGAAAATGACGCCAATCAGGCTCCAGGTCAGCAGGCGCAGACGCAGTTCGAGCGGCAGCCTGTCCTTCAATTCCGGATTGCGATTGGAGGCCAGCGGACCAACCACCAGCACCTTGCTGGAGGTGCCGAGGCGGTGATACATGATGTCGCCGTCGTGGTCGATGGCGATGTCGCCGGCATCGAGTTTGATGACTTGGGTCGGGGTCAGGGTGCGGTCCAGCGAAATGCGTTCGACGATGTCCAGGTTGTAGGAAAATTTCTCGTCGATTTCCTGGATCGTTTTTTGCCAGTCTCGCCGGGGATGGCGAAACAGTTCGTCCTCGATCAGGGTGATGGTGCCGCGCATGAAGCGACGTGCGTAGTCGTCGGTGATGCCGCGCTGGGCGGTGGAAATGATGAAATCGGCGGTGAAGGCGATGGCGACGAAGGAGCCCATGGCCAGCAGGTAGAAATTGAAGAACAGCCGCGACAGGCTGTAGCGGCTGCCCCGCCAGCGCGGCAGCGACACCCGGAACAACGAACGCGCCAACCCCTGATTGTGTTCCTTGGCTGGCTTGCCTTCGGCCGAGGTGTCAGTTCCAGTCATGCTTGCTGAACAGGTAGCCCTTGCCGCGCACTGTCTTGATGCGGGTCGGGTTTTCCGGGTCGTCGTTCAGTTTCTTGCGCAGGCGGGAGATGCGGGCATCGATGGAGCGGTCGAGGCCATCGAAGCCGATGCCGCGCAATTCCTGCAACAGGTCGTCGCGTGACAGCACGTTGCCGGCGTGCGAGGCGAGCAACCAGAGCAGGTCGAATTCGGCCGTCGTCAGATCGATCGTGTGGCCGGCGAGCGAGGCGGTACGGGTGGCCTGGCTGATCCGGAACTGGCCGAAAACCATGTTGTCGGCTTCGCCGCTGGTGGTGTCGCTGGGGGCCGGCAGGCGCCGGAGCAGGGCCTTGATGCGGGCGAGCAGCACGCGTGGCTGGACCGGCTTGGCGATGTAGTCGTCGGCCCCCATCTCAAGGCCGAGAATCTGGTCGAAATCCTCGTCGCGGGCGGTCAGCATCAGGATGACGCCCCGGTATTGGGTGCGCACCGCCCGGCAGACCTCGAAGCCATCCTTGCCGGGCAGCATGACGTCGAGAATGACCAGATCGGGCTGTTCGGCCAGGATGCGCGTTTCGGCAACGTCCCCCCGGGGTTCGATGGAAACCACCAGGTCGTTCTTGGTGAGATATTCAGCCGTCAGTTCGGCCAGTCGTTCGTCGTCCTCGACGAGAAGGATGCGTGTATTCATGCGGCAATCTTAACGGCCGACCGAGCGGTGGTCCAGCCTGAAGCGGCGTGTCTGAAAGCGGCGCGGCGGTCGAAGCCGGTCCGCCTTGGCTTAGAATGCGCATTGGTCAATTTTGGGAAGTCGTCGATGATGTGGTCTAAAGTGCCTGTCAGGGCATGGTTTGCAACACTGGGGCTGGGTTGTCTGGGCTTGGTCGCAGTCGGTATGGAATTGCAGCATCTCTTGCGCCTGGCACCGTGCCCGTTTTGTATTTTCCAGCGCCTGCTCTATATGGCAATCGGCCTGCTCGGGCTACTCGGCTTTGCGCTGCCGGCCGGCCGCCCGTTGTGGTCGGTGCTGATCGGCGGGCTGGCCGGCCTGGGGTTTGGCGTTGCCGCCTACCAGACCTGGATGCAGGCTTATCCGCATCTGGCGCCGGAGTGCAGCCTGACCGACCCGAACGCCATCGAGCGCCTGGTGGACTGGCTGGGCATGCAGCTGCCGTCGCTGTTCCTGGCAACTGGCTTCTGCACCAGTCGGGAGTGGGAGTTCCTGAGTATGTCGATGGCCAACTGGTCGGCGCTGTTTTTTGCCGGTATCGTCGGTTACGCCATCTTGCTGTTCCGCAGCAATTGGCGGGGCTGAAAAAACAAAACCCGCCGAAAGGCGGGTTTGTCGAATGCTGGAGGAAACCGAATTACTTCAGTTTCACTTCCTTGTAAGCGACGTGCTTACGGGCCTTCGGATCGTACTTCATGAACTCCAGTTTTTCAGGCGTCGTGCGCTTGTTCTTGGAGGTGGTATAGAAGTGTCCGGTACCAGCTGTAGATTCCAGCTTGATCTTTTCGCGACCGCCTTTAGCCATTTTTCGTATCCTTCCTTAATCAGACTTCGCCGCGGGCACGCAGATCGGCCAGAACGACTTCGATGCCCTTCTTGTCGATGATGCGCAGGCCAGCGTTGGAAACGCGCAGGCGCACAAAGCGGTTTTCGGTTTCGACCCAGAAACGACGATACTGCAGGTTCGGCAGGAAGCGGCGCTTCGTTTTGTTATTGGCGTGGGAAACATTGTTCCCAACCATCGGGGCTTTACCCGTGACTTGGCAGACTCGCGCCATGATGGTGCTCCAGAATTCGCTAGAAGAAAGCCCGGGATTATAACGGGAAGTCCTCAATGGGATCAAGGGGTTTGTCGACTTTTATAGCAGTCCGCGCTCGGCAAAGGAGAGGGGCGGCGCATTGCCGGCAACGATGAAATGGTCGAGGAGCTTCACATCGACCATGGCCAGGGCATCCTTCAACGCGTGAGTGAGCATTTCGTCGGCCCGCGATGGCTCGGCCAGGCCGGACGGATGGTTGTGGGCCAGGATGACGGCGGCGGCATTGTGCGCGAGCGCTGCCTTGACGACTTCGCGCGGGTAGACCGAAGTTTGTGTCAGCGTCCCGGCAAACAGTTCGTCAGCCTTGAGCAGGCGATTCTGGGCGTCGAGCCAGAGGGCCATGAATATCTCTTTGGGGCGGTTGGCCAGTCTGAGGCGCAACCAGTCGCGCACCTTGCCGGGCGAGCTGAAATTGTCGCGGCTGCTCATCTCTTGCGACAGGGCGCGGCGGGCCAGTTCGAAGCTGGCTTTCAACTGGGCGGCCTTGGCCATGCCGATGCCGGAAACGCTGGCCAGTTCGTCGAGTGAGGCATCGACCAGTGCCGTCAGCTGGCCGTCGAATCGTTGCAGCAGGTCGCGGGCGAGATCGACGGCGCTCTTGCCGCGCACGCCGACCCGCAGGTAGATGGCCAGCAATTCGGCATCGGACAGGACGGCCGGGCCGTGGGCGAGCAGGCGCTCGCGTGGTCGTTCGCCTTCGGGCCAGTCGGTGATCGCCATTTTCTTTCCAAGGTTAGAATGTACGGAGTTCAATTCTAACGGTAAGACAATGGAATTAAATGGCAAGCGCATCGTGCTCGGCGTGACCGGCGGCATTGCGGCCTATAAGGCAGCAGAGCTGGTTCGGCTACTGGGCAAGCAAGGGGCCGAGGTGCAGGTGGCGATGACCGAGGGGGCGACCCATTTCGTCACCGCAACCACCTTCCAGGCACTGTCCGGCAAACCGGTCTATCTCGACCAGTGGGACGCCCGGATGCCCAATGCCATGGCGCACATCGATCTGTCACGCGCCGCTGACCTGATCGTGGTCGCGCCGGCCTCGGCCGATTTTCTGGCCCGTGTCGCCAATGGCATGGCTAATGACTTGCTGGCGACCATGGTGCTGGCCCGCGATTGCCCGCTGCTGGTGGCGCCGGCGATGAATCGCCAGATGTGGGAAAACCCGGCCACCCGGCGCAACGTGGCGCAATTGCAGTCCGATGGGGTGGAAATCCTGGGGCCGGCCAGTGGCGATCAGGCCTGCGGTGAAGTGGGCGCCGGCCGCATGCTGGAGCCGGAGGAAATTGTCGAAGCCGTGATCGCTTTCTTCGCGCCCAAGGTGCTGGTTGGCCGCAAGGTGCTGATCACTGCGGGCCCGACTTTCGAGGCCATCGACCCGGTGCGCGGCATTACCAATCTGTCGTCCGGTCGCATGGGCTATGCCGTGGCGCGCGCCGCCCGACAGGCCGGGGCCGAGGTGACCCTGGTCTCCGGGCCAGTCGGCCTGGCCGCCCCGCAAGGCGTTGAGCGCATCGCCGTGCGCAGCGCACTCGACATGCACGCCGCCGTGATGGCGCGGGCGGCTGACGCCGATATTTTCATCGGCGTTGCGGCGGTGGCTGATTACCGCGTGGCCAACGCGGCCGAACACAAGTTGAAGAAGGATACCGGCGGCATTCCGCCCATTGAACTGGTCGAGAACCCGGACATCCTGGCCGAAGTGGCCGCCATGAAGAACGGGCCGTTCTGTGTCGGCTTTGCCGCCGAAAGCCGGAATCTCGAAGAGTACGCCCAGGCCAAGCGGCGCAGGAAGAACATCCCGTTGATCGCCGGCAACCTGATTCAGGATGGCTTCGGCGGCGACGATAACCGGTTGGTGCTGTTCGACGATAGCGGAGTGCATCCGCTGACTCCGGCGCCAAAATCCGTGCTCGCCCGCCAGTTGGTCGAGCACATTGCCCCATTGCTGACAGGAAAAGACTAATGCACCAGATCGACGTCAAGATTCTCGACAAGCGCCTGCGCGAAACCCCGCCGCACTACGCGACTCCCGGCGCGGCCGGGCTCGACCTGCGCGCCTGCATTGCCGGTCCGTTGCATGTCGAACCGGGGCAGACGACGCTGGTGCCGACTGGCATGGCGATCCACCTGGCTGATCCCGGTCTGGCGGCGATGATCCTGCCGCGCTCCGGGCTGGGCCACAAGCACGGCATCGTGCTCGGCAACCTGGTTGGGCTGATCGACAGTGACTACCAGGGCGAGTTGATGGTGTCGGTATGGAATCGAGGCCATGCCGGCTTCACCATCAATCCGCTCGACCGCATTGCCCAGTTGGTGATCGTGCCGGTGTTGCAGGTCGGCTTCAACATCGTCGACGATTTCGATGCCAGCCACCGCGGCGAGGGCGGCTTCGGCAGCACGGGCAAGTCGTGATGCGTCGCCTGCTTGTTGCCTTGCTGGCGGGGGGCTGCGTGTTGGCTGCCCAGGCGGAGGACGAACTCGCCCTGATGCAGCGCGGCGAGGAAATGGTCATGGGCAAGTGCTTCCTCTGCCATGGCGCCACCGGCGACAGTTCCAGCCCGCTCTATCCCAAGCTGGCCGGCCAGAATGCGGCCTACCTGCTGAAGCAGCTGCGCAACTTCAAGTCCGGTGCCCGGGAAAGCAATGACATGCGCAAGGTCGTTGCTGACATGGGCGACGATGAGATGCACGCGGTCGCCCACTATTTCAGTCGTCAGCAACCATCGCCAGGCAAATCGGCCTATGGCGAAATGCGGGCGATTGGCGAACGCCTCTACACCCAGGGCAATCCGGCCAACGGCCTGCAGCCGTGCCGGGAATGCCATGGTGACAAGGGGGCGGGTTCCGATGTCCTGCCGCGTATCGCCGGCCAGCACACGCTATACATCGAAACGCAATTGAACCTGTTCGAGGAACGCAAGCGTACTAACGATAACGCCCAGATGCAGGACATCGCCAAGCGCCTGTCAACCGACGAGGCGCGCGCCGTCGCGGAATACCTGCGCAGTTTGTAAGCCTTAATTGCGCTTCACGGTTGTGGGGCTGGCGTACCGGCGGCTTCTCGCGCACCGGGCGGGTCTTGATGAGGGCGATCGACCAGCCAGTTGGTCAGGCCGCCGCCCAGCCACATGCCGATCAGTGCGAGCCAGGCGGTGAGCGCGAAGATGGCGGCGCCGGAGATGCCCGCTCCGACCGCACAGCCACCGGCCAGCATGCCGCCAAAGCCCATGCAGACGGCGCCGGCGATGTAGCGGCGCATGCTGTGCCCATCTTTGAAGCCTTCCAGTTTGAGTTCCCGTCCCCACAGCGCGGCGATGAAGGAGCCAAGCACGACGCCCGGCACCAGGCCGATGTTGAAATCCCACGGTTGTCCCGGCGGCGATAGCACCAGCATCAGCACGTCGGCGGAGGGGCCGGTGAAGCTC